>Ga0209472_1000013_pt1 | contig 101729 bp, 101 predicted proteins | sample GraSoiAngelo_130_FD_185887 | JGI IMG/M metagenome (GOLD analysis project Ga0209472, IMG submission 185887) | Grasslands soil microbial communities from the Angelo Coastal Reserve, California, USA - 14_0929_02_20cm (SPAdes) (version 2) | ecosystem: Environmental > Terrestrial > Soil >... | reverse complement strand
AGGCTTACTCGCGCTATGACCGTACATCACGCCCACTTCACCGTGGACCTCGTGGGTCGCTCTCCGGTTTTTGAAGGAGGGAATTAGGGTCTGCTTGCGCAGTCTGTTTTGTGTCCGCGCAGCCTGAAAGGAACGACCAGACCGAAATGAAAATTACAAACCCTCGCGCAAGCACGGTTCCCATCTCGATCTTCGTCATAAGCAAGTCAATCTGTAGCGGGGACCAGCTGATCCAGGCCCCTAACGACTCTCGCCAATTGCCTGCTTTCAATTGCACGTCGGCAGGGAAATGGATAAATGAGGAATAAGTTCGATGATCAAAAACGATTGGATTACCCTGCCAGTGAATTTCCGAGAGTAGGAATAAATGATCTCATTTATCGTTCCCGCGTACAACGAAGAGACAGAGCTCCCCTCTACGCTCGGCGCGATTCGCGCTGCAACTTCTGGTTTGTCTCAGTCGGTCGAAATCATCGTGGTCGATGATGCATCGACGGATGCTACGCCAGAAATCGCAGAGCAAGCTGGTGCCCGGGTCGTGTCGATCCATCGACGCCAAATTGGTGCTGCCCGAAACGCCGGCGCGCGCGCGGCGCAGGGTGAATATCTGTTTTTTGTTGACGCCGATACGCGAATCAACAACACCCACGTGACCGAAGCGATGGCTCTGCTCGAGGTGGGTTACACTGGCGGCAGCGCGCGCGGAGTCATGGATGGATTCATCCCATTGTGGAGCCGCATTCTGTTACACGCGTTCTGCACCCTTTATTTTGGCCTCAATCTGGGCGCAGGCGCATTTCTCTTCACTACACGAAGCAATTTCGAGGCAACTGGCGGTTTTGACGAGCAATACTTTGCTGCGGAGGAAGTTTATTTCAGTCTCGCGCTAAGGAAACTTGGCCGTTTCAAGGTAATCAGGGAACCCGTTCTCACCTCGGGCCGGAAGTTGCGCATGTACCCAGCCAAAGAAATTCTTGGCACACTCTTTATTATGATCCTCGGCGGGCCCCGCATGACGCGGTCGCGCGCCAGATTACGTTTGTGGTACGACGGCAAACGCGAAACAGGCGCCGCCTGATTGATATAGATGCCTCGGTGCCAGCCTTCAACGCATTGGTTGCCAAAATGCAGTCTTCATCTACATTAGCGCCTTCGTTATGGCAGAGAGCAACCAAACGTCGAATCTCAAGGAGTTTCAGTTGCATGAAAAAGATACCGGCAGCGCGGATGTGCAGGTCGCACTTCTTACCAGCCGGATCGAGCATTTAACCGAACACCTTAAGATCAACCGGAAGGATCACTCTTCGCGACGCGGCCTGCTTAAAATGGTCGCGCATCGCCGGAGTTTGCTCGATTATTTGAGCAAAACAAAAGCCGATCGTTATAAAAAACTGATCGACAAACTGAACCTGCGCAAATAACGCGGACCCCCACGTTCGCGCCCAACTGTTTGAACTGCTCGAAGCCGTAACCAAATTAAAAACAAAAGATAACCAGCAGTTCCAGGTGCAGTAATCACCTTGGATTTTAGGTTTTAGTTTCGGATCGTGGCGCTCGCTTCGGCGAGTGACCCTCGTGCGGGTTTAAAACCTACAGTCAGGGTGACCCACCTGGAATTGCACATCCAAGAAAGTAAAATGCAACAGAAGGTCACGGCCCAAATTGGGGCCACTCCCATTTCAATCGAAACCGGCAAAATCGCCAGACTCGCCGACGGCGCAGTCGTTATTACGTGTGGTGACACCATGGTGCTCGCCAGTGCCGTGTCGGCTACAAATATCAAAGAAGGCCAGGATTATTTTCCGCTGACGGTCGATTATCGCGAGAAAGCGGCAGCAGTCGGAAAATTCCCGGGCGGCTACTTTAAGCGCGAAGGTCGTCCCACGGAAAAGGAAACGCTCACGTCGCGCATGATCGATCGGCCGCTGCGGCCGCTCTTTCCACAGGGATACTTTTACGACACGCAAATCATCTCGATTTTGCTCAGCGCTGACGGCGAGAATGATCCTGACATTCTGGCGATGAACGGCGCATCGGCTGCGCTGTGCGTTTCGGACATTCCGTTTGCTGGTCCGATCGGTGCTGTGCGGGTCGGCCGAATGCAAGGCGACTTCGTCGCGAACCCCACGCACGCGCAGCGGGCCGAAAGCGATCTCGATCTTGTTTACGTCGGTACCGAAAACGATGTGATCATGATCGAAGGATCGGCCAGAGAATTGCCAGAAGCCGAGTTCGTCAAAGCGCTCGAGTTCGCGCACGGACATGCGCGCGAGATGATTCGGGTTCAGAGAGAATTGGCTGCGATGGCGGGCAAGCCCAAGCGCGAACCGCAGTTGTTACAGGTGAACCAGGAGTTACTCGATATCGCTTACCGCGTGGCTGGCGACCGCATTGAAGGCGCGCTTTACACCCAAGGGAAAGTGGCGCGAGCCAAGGCAGTCGATGCATTGCGTGAGGAAGTGAAGACGGCGATCCTGGAAAAACATCCGGAGACCGATCCCTTTGCGATCTCGCAAGCATTCGATTACGTCCAAAAAAAGGCGTTTCGCGTCAGTATTCTGGAAAAACAGAAACGGGTCGATGGTCGCGGCTATCAGGATCTACGGCCCATCGGTTGCGAAGTGAGCGTTCTGCCACGTGCGCACGGCTCGGCCATTTTTCAGCGTGGCGAAACGCAGGCGATGGCGCTCGCGACGCTGGCGCCAATCGAGGAAGCGCAGATGCTGGATGCCTACGGCGGCGGCGAACAATCGAAGCGGTTCATTCTGCATTACAACTTTCCGCCATTTAGCGTAGGAGAAACGGGACGGACAGGCGGGCCCGGTCGGCGCGAGATCGGCCATGGCGCGCTTGCGGAGCGTTCGTTGGAACCCGTTGTGCCGAACGAGAACGATTTTCGGTACGCCATCCGCATATCGAGCGAGATTATGGAATCAAATGGGTCGACCTCCATGGCGAGCGTATGCGCGGGAACGCTGGCGCTTATGGATGCGGGTGTACCGGTGAAAACGCCGGTTAGCGGAATCTCAATCGGCCTGGTCACCGAGCGCGGCGACGATCAAGCATTGAAACGCTACGAATTGCTCACGGACATCATCGGTTCCGAAGATCATTTTGGTGACATGGATTTCAAGCTTTGCGGAACGGACGCGGGTGTCACTGGTTTTCAGCTGGATCTCAAGCTCCCAGGTATCAGCCACAAGATCATGGCAGAGGCGATCCAACGCGCGAAAGAAGCGCGCTCGAAAATCCTAGACATCATGCGCAGCGCACTGGATAAGCCGCGCCCGGAATTATCGAAGTACGCGCCCCGGATCGAGACAATCAAAATTAATCCGGAGAAGATCGGGGCGCTCATTGGCCCCGGCGGCAAGACCATTAAGGGTATTGTCGCGGAGACCGGCGCTGAGATTAATATTGAAGACGATGGCTCGGTGCACATTTATGCCACGAGCGGCGAGAGCATGGCTCGCGCGAAGGAAATTATTGGTGGTATGACGCGCGAAATCGAGATTGGGCAGACATATCAGGGCCGCGTAGTCTCCACGAAGGAATTCGGAGCGTTTGTCGAAGTGTTTCCGGGTAGGGATGGGCTAGTGCACATTTCCGAGCTCGCGGATTTTCGCGTCAAACGGACCGAAGACGTTGCCAAAGTTGGCGACATCATCTGGGTCAAGTGCATCGGTATCGACGACAAAGGTCGCGTGAAACTTTCGCGCAAAGCCGCGCTGAAAGAACGCGCTGAGAAAGAAACCGGACAGGCCGCGTAACCGCGACCTGTCATCCTGAGCGAACAGAGGGACCTCGCATTGGCTCGCCGATCACCCGCGTCGACGTGCGAGGTTTCCACCATGTGATTTTCCCAGGGGCAAGGCCGTCACGGCGGATTCGTCCTATGGCGAACGAGACGGTTGCGCTACATTTGAAGAACCAAGCCACCCCATGATCACCCCCACGCGGCTTTCCTATGGCGTCCTCGCTGCCACAATTATTCTTGCGGGTCTTCTGCATCTTGGTGTGCCTCTGCTGGTCGTCTTGTTTTCCTACTTTGCGTTGCGCCAACTCTATTTTCTCACAAAAAGAAAGTGGCTGGCTTTGATCTTGTTTGGCGTTGTTGTGGCCGGCATTGCCACGGCAGCAGTCTTTCTCACTCGTTTGGCCGTTCTGGCGTTGCCGAATGTGGCTGATACTTCTATTCCCTCGGCCAGTGCCTGGGCGCAGAAGCGCCAGATCGAATTACCATTCACTGATTTTGAAAGTCTGAGACAGGTGGTCGTTGACGCGCTTGGACAGGAAGCGAATTACCTGCGAAACGTAGCGAACTTTGCTAGAAGCACGACCGCGGTACTGGTTTTCTGCGTGCTTGGAATTGTCGCAGCCGGCAGCCTATTTATTAAAACAGGCCTCGACCCTTACCGCGGCACTCATCGCGTGAAGAACAACCTCTACTCCATCTGCTGCGACGAGGTTTCGACGCGATTCCGCGATTTTTATCGCAGCTTCGCCACGGTTATGGGCGCACAGATCATGATCTCGTTTATCAATACGATGTTGACAGCGATCTTTCTCTTTGCGGTTGGTCTGCCGCATGCGCCTTTGCTGATTGCGGTGACATTTCTTTGCGGTCTTGTACCTATCGTTGGCAACCTGATCAGTAATACGATCATTGTCTTCGTCGCGCTAACGGTGTCCTTGAAACTGGCGATTGGGGCTCTGGTTTTTCTGGTGGCGATTCACAAACTCGAGTATTTGCTAAACAGCAAAATCATCGGAGACCGGATTCGGAACCCGGTGTGGCTGACCTTGATCGCGCTGATCATCGGCGAGCGGCTCATGGGCATCCCCGGCTTGATCCTTGCGCCGGTCGTACTGAATTATCTGCGCGTGGAAATGCTGACTGTTGAAGTGCGGCCGGTGCAGGAAAAAATTGAATTGGTTAAATCGCCTGTTCACGAAAGCTTTCGGAGTTAAAACCGGCAAAGAGATTTGCGTTGTCTTGGTCTAACTTTCTTAATTACTCGACACTGCGACGTATGTTATGAAGGCCGGTTTTCTTGAGAAGTTAATCGAGCGACTAGGGCGCATTGGACCGGAAGAAGTTCAAAATTACTTTCTGCGCCTGGCCCAGGAGAAAGGTTTTCTGGAAACCGTTTTCAATGCGATCCATGAAGGCATTATTGTGACCGATTCAAACGGTCGGGTCACTTATTTGAACGATGCGGCCTGCAAATTGTTTGGCCTGGAGGCTGCAGACGCCATCGGAAAACGGCTCGACGAACGTGTTCGCGGCCTCGATTGGAGAGCGCTTACCCAAAGCGTCGGACCGCTGAGCCGTGACATGGAAATTTTTTATCCGGCAAATCGCTTCATCAATTTTTACATCGTGCCGTTGATGATCGAGCATCGCGAAGCTGTCGATGTAGCCACGCCCGTGCGGGCCGCCAGAGAGGACCCGGCTTCGGCGGGCTACGGCGAGGAAAGCAGGCCCGTGGCCACAGAAGCGGGGCAGGTGGGGCACGTCATCATCCTGCGCGACATTACCGAGAGCCGGCGCACAGCCCAACAAGCGATCGAGTCAGAACGCCTGAATGCGCTTACATTGCTGGCTGCAGGCGTAGCGCACGAAATTGGTAATCCGCTCAACTCGCTGCACATCCATTTACAATTAATGGAGCGCAAGGCACAAGAACTGGACCACCATGTGACGGCGGAACTTCAGCAATCGATCGATGTTGCTCGTTCCGAAGTCCACCGCCTTGATTCCATTGTCACCCAGTTTCTGCGTGCTATCCGGCCGTCGCAGCCGCGGCTCCATCCTGAAAATGTGAACACGATCGTTGAGGAAGCGGTGCGCTTTTTCGCTCCCGAAATTCAAGACCGCGACATGGTCGTCGAACAGGAATTGCGCGCCGACCTGCCTTTGCTTCGACTGGATCGTGGGCAGATGAAGCAGGCGTTTTATAATGTGATTAAAAACAGCCTCGAAGCCATGAAACGTCATGGCACCCTGCGCATTCGCACCGACCGGGACGATACACACGTAATCGTCACTTTCGTTGATACCGGTGGTGGGATGTCGACAGAAAACTTGAGCCGTGCATTCGAGCCTTATTTCACAACCAAACCCTCCGGCACCGGGCTTGGATTGTTAATCGTCCGTCGCATTGTACGCGAGCATGGCGGGGAGCTCTCCATCGAAAGCACGCAGGGAAAAGGCCTCACGCTTACGATTCGATTGCCATACGTTGAGAAGCGAATTCGAATGTTGGAAGCCGGAGAAAGCAAAAGGCCACTTCAAGAGGCAGTCACGAATTGAGTCTGCCCCCAACACAGGTGTTAATCGCCGCCGAATGTTTCCTTGAGCCAGTTCTCGAACTGGCGAAACAGAAGTTGCAGGTAGGCTCCGGGCGATTCCTTAAAGAGTTCGATGATGCGTGGACTCAGATCTTGTCTCGGCTGATCGATGGTGCCTGATAGATGCACTGACGTCCAAAGATAACCGTCCCGTTGGCGGCTGAAAACCTCTTCCCGGTTTGGCAGCCAATCGAGATGTTTACGGGCAATTCCAAGCTGAATTGCGCCCCTTAATGCACGGCGTTCAATCGAGATTGCCCCCTCGACGCGGAATTTCCCTTTCTCTTCAAGGGCGATGTCTTTGATTTCAATACTCGGATAACGCCAGGTAAAATTGAGCGAGCAATCAGTCAGCTCCAGATGTTCGAATGATTTCTCATGCGCGACCTCCGCGAGTTTTTCCAAAAACGGAAGGTTGTCTGCGCGCGCGTCTTGTACGCGAAGTGAGCCTTCGCCAGATGAATTTTCCAGCTTGGGATTCGCTCCCGTCCAGTGAAGACCGCCGCAAGCGCTGCCGCTCAAATGCTCTTTCCATTTGTCTGGCAGCCAGCCACGTATCGGCAGGCTCTCGAAATTTGCGCTAAAGTCGATACTCCGGTCTTTTCCGATGCCGGCTGTTCCTTTACCGCGGACGCTTCCTTGATTTCTCCCGTCGGATGCCAGGTCGATATCGTTAACCGTCACGAGCGCCTTTGTGATGAGTACATTGGCACGATGCAGATAAAGCTCTGGAAGGAGGGCCATCTTCAATTTGCCGCCAGCTGCAGCGTAATCGAAATCTCGGTCGTGAGGAGTGATGAACAGTTGCGTCCCGAAGAGACCCGCGCGTTCCCCCCGAAACTGCCACGTTACATTAGCATGCTCGGATTCAATCCGTTTGATGTACACGCGGTTCGGCAAAAAAAACGCGAACCACGGCTTTGGCGTGACCTCTTCAGGGTTCGCTTCGTAAATCTGGATTTCGACCTCGCCTGATTCGATGTGAATCTCACTGAACCTCCATTGACGTATAAGGACGCCCCAAGGATCAAATCTGGCAGTGATTGCGTGAGCATCGACGAATTTCAGAGCTCGCTCGCCGTTGCTTGCGTCAAAGCTTTCGGCTTGGGCCGTCAACATGCTCGTTCGTCGAATCGGGGAGTAATGCCCGGTAGGAAAATGTAAACCGCTGGCGGTTTCGCTTTCCATGGCAACGCGAAATGCATCACCTTCAACGTAATGAGTGGCCAAGGGACTAAAAAAAATGATCGTCCCGGTCGCAGCAACGATAACGATAAAAATCGCAATCGTTGCAGCGCAAATCAGCAGTTTCCTTCGCAAGGATCCAAGGTTACAAAGTTATATCGTTAAAAAATTACAAAAACGTTCTTTGTAACTCTTTAACTTTTAACCGATCACTCGACCTTGCCCGTCATTCCAAGTTGCGCAAAAAGAAATGCGTAGGTGTCGGCCAATTGTTTGATGCGCTCGTTCAGCGCAGTGCCGATGCCGTGACCTGCACTGGAGCTCGTTCGCAATAGAATGGGATTCTGAGATTTGTTCGCTTCATCCAGGCGAGCAACCATTTTGCGCGAATGATACGGCGCAACTCGCCCATCGTTTGCGCCAGTCATCATCAGAATAGAAGGATATTTCGTTCCATCGACAACACGATGGTATGGCGAATACGCATAAAGCGCCTTGAATTGCTCCGGGTCTTTTACGGTGCCGAATTCGGTCACGTTGAATGCACCATTTGGTGCAAGCTCCACGCGAAGCATATCGTAAATTCCTACCTGGGAGACAACAGCCCGCATCAAATCGGGATGCTGGGTAATCGTTGCGCCCATCAGGAGGCCGCCATTGCTCCCTCCCTGGATTGCCAGCTTTTCGGGGCGCGTGTACTTTTCTTTAATCAAGTATTCGGCCGCAGCAGCGAAATCGTCGAACACGTTTTGCTTTTTTGTCAGGTTGCCGGCCTTGTGCCAGTCTTCGCCGAGCTCGCCGCCGCCTCGAATATTCGCCACCACATAGACACCGCCGTGGTCGAACCAAAGCCGGCGCGTAAATTCGAAATTCGGGGACATGCTGATTCCGTAGCCACCGTAGCCATAAAGCAATGTCGGGTTCTGCCCATCTCGTTTCATTCCTTTGCGGAAAATGATGTTGAGCGGCATTTTCGTGCCGTCCTTTGAGGTTGCGAATTCGCGTGTCACTTCGATATCGGCAAATGAGACGGGCGAGGTACTTCGCAACGCCGTTTTCAGAGCCTCGGTTTTTTCCTTCGCACAATGGAACCAGGCTGCCGGTTCAGTATAACTTTGGTCGCGAAACAGAAGAGAGCCGTCCTCGAGAGTGACCATTTCCTGCACAGCAGATATTTTTGGAATCGGGATGATCGTTTCGCCTGTGCCGTCCAGATCGAAGCGGCGAATTTGAGATGGACCACCAAGCAAATCGCCTACGAACAGAGCGTCGGCTGTCGGTACGATTTGCTGGATAACCGGCTCGCCGGTTGGAACGATTTCAACGGCTTTGCTTAACTCCGGCGTCTCGAGCGGCAGACGGAGAACTTTTCCGCGCGGCGCGGCGTTGCGGGAGAGAAGATATAGCGCCTTATCGCGTCCCAGATGGGCGGCCTTGATTTGATCGCTGAATTTTGTGATCTGCTTCCATCCGCTTGAGGATCCTTCTGGCCCGAGTAGGTAATGCGCAAAATCGCCGCCATCGCCATTCGCGACGGACGCGAGAATGTATCGGCCGTCGCGTGAGCCTTCCAAAATGATCTCTGCGATCCGTGGAAAATCTTTTCCGATGGAGTACGTATCCTCCGTGTCAGGCGCTCCGAGTTTGTGAAAATAGACCTGTTGATAAAAGTTCAGGTCAGCTTCGGGTCGCTCACCTGTTCTAGGAAAACGCGTGTAATAGATTCCGCTGCCGTCGGCATTCCATGCTGCGCTGCCGCCCGCCGTCGGATATTGGACATGCGCGATACTGTCCGGCAGCGCTTGACCAGTAGCGGTCTCGTAAAAGTGAAGCGTGCCGTCTTCACTTCCACCCTTGGAAAGCGACACCGCGACATATTTGCCATCCAGTGAAGGGACAAACCAATCGATCGCGGTTGTGCCTTTGGCGTCCAGCCCGTTTGGGTCGAGCACGACTTTCTCAGATTTGAGCTCGTCAGCCGACGTGAGCGTAACGAGTAACGGCTGTTGCTTTGGCGGCTGAAATTTCATCACGAACAACAGCCCGGGCCGCGAGACAAGCGAGGAATAACCGGGCGAAGTTTTTGCGTACCACTCCGTTAATTGCTTTTCGATTGCCGCTCGGTCCGGCAACTGATCGAGATATTGCCTGGTCCGTTGATTCTGCGCGGCCGACCAGGCTTTCACGTCAGGCTCGTCGTCTTTTTCGAGCCATTGATACGGATCTTCTACATTGACCCCGTGATATTCGGTTGAAACAGGTTTCTTGGGAGTTCCTGGCGCCGGTTCGGCAGCGGTCAGATCAAGCGCTGTCGTTACAACAATGGCGCCGATAACAAATAGGAAACGATTGGTTATCATCGAGTGAAGATTAACAGAAATGACAAAAAGCGTATGACAAAAATCCGAATCGGTGGCGAATGATCGAGCTAAATAGCGACCATTCGTTGTTCGTCAGTCATGCTTCGTCATTTTTCCATCCGTTGTTTCGCCGAGTCCGGCCGACTGTCGTGCGCGTTCAGGGTTCGAAACAGCGTATCTTGGATCTTTAGCCTGCTTGCGAATGGCTGCGAAGAGCTTGGTTATTCCCGTTAGGCTCACACGATTGGCGATGAACGATGGGATAAATCCACCAGTGTCAGTGTAAATGAAATACGTGGCGCGAGTTTTGGCGTTGCTATCGGGTTCGAGTAGCCATTTGCCCTCGCAAATTTTCACACGCACTACGCCTTTCTTTTCTGGCGGTCCGAGTTCATTCGCCGGCGACCAATGACTCATGAAGACAAGCCCATCAGCGGTGGGCCATGACTTCTTCCAAACGCGCAACGTATAATCGCGGTCTGCACAAACTTTTGGCGAAAGCCTTTGATATCCAACTATTGAATCGCCATCCCGTCTAATGAGCTGGCACTCGGTCGTGTACGGCATGAACTTTGGATAATTCTGAAAGTCATCGATCACCGCGCAGACGGCGCAGTTCGGCGCGTCAATCGCGCCGATCGCCTTGAATTCCTTGAGTGACGAACCCGGACGCAGGCGGCTGTAGATCGCGACGTCTTTTTCTCGGGCCGACAGTTTCCAGTCATTGTCCTTATTGATCGACTCTTCAGAAGCGAAGACGGTTGGCGAACCAGCGAGAAAGAGCGATATCAGAGCGGGAAAGATCCGCTGGGGCATCGGCGATGATACACCCTTCCAGCACAGGCGCCACAGATACTGGATGCTAGATTCTTGATACTGGATAAAAATCTAGCATCTAGCAGCTAGGATCTAGCATCGCCAATGAATCTACAGGCCACCGTCCTCATTGTTGATGACGAGAAGCATACCCGTGACGGGTTGCGAAGTTTACTTGAGAACGAATACGATGTCTATGTCGCCCCCGATATTGCGGGCGCGATAAACGTGCTTGAGCGAGAGCAGATCGATGTGCTTCTTACCGACCTGCGTCTCGGCAGCGAAGATGGAATGACCTTGATTGATCGCGCGTTGAAAATGCCCCGCCCGCCTGCCTGCATCATGATGACGGCCTACGGGTCGGTGGACGTCGCCGTGGAAGCGATGAAACGCGGTGCCTACGATTTTGTTACCAAGCCGCTCAACCTCGATAAAGTTGAATTGCTCATCGCGCGCGCGGTGCAAGGCCGCAAGCTCGAGCAGGAGAATCGCGCACTCCGCCAACAGGTCGATGAACGTTACGGCCTCGAGAACATCTGGGGAGACTCGGCAGCGTTGCATGAAGTGCTCGACACGATTCGGCAGGTCGCGCCCTCATCAGCGAATGTGCTGATCGAAGGCGAAAGCGGGACGGGCAAGGAATTGGCTGCACACGCCATTCATAATTTGAGCCGCCGCAACAAAGCGAAATTTGTGGCGGTTCATTGCGCAGCGCTTTCTCCACAACTTCTCGAGAGCGAGTTGTTCGGTCATGAGAAAGGCGCGTTCACAGGGGCATACGAACGGCGCATCGGCCGGTTCGAGCAGGCCAACGGCGGCACGATTTTCCTCGACGAAATCGCTGAGATCGATCCGAGCACGCAAGTCAAATTGCTGCGCATCATGAGCGAAGACCGCGCATTTGAGCGTGTTGGCGGCAATCAAACATTGCATGCAGACGTACGGATCATCGCGGCTACGAACAAAAATCTCGAACAAATGGTGCGCGAGGGAAAATTTCGCGACGATCTTTATTTCCGCCTCAACGTGGTACGCATCACCATGCCGCCGTTGCGCGACCGAAAGGAGGACATCCCGATTCTGGTGCGCGGATTCCTACGCCACTTCTGCAAGGCTAATGACAAGCCTCTTGTCGATCTGACGCCGGATGCGATGGATGCGCTTCTGACTTATAATTGGCCGGGCAATGTCCGTGAGCTTCGCACAGCGATCGAACATGGCGTCGTGATGGCCACTGGGCCAAAGATCACATTGCGCGACTTGCCAATGGCTGTGCGACAGGCGGCCCGCGCAAAGCTACCGAGTGGAGTTTCGGCTCAGGCTTTCGGCGAAAAAACGAGTCCGCTCGATCTACATGAGACGGAAAGAAAATTAATCGCCCAAGCTCTTGCCGCCACGAATGGCAACGTGACTGCTGCGGCCAAAAAACTCGGCATCAGCCGTCGCACGCTTCATCGAAAAATCAACGAGATGAACGTTTCGAAAGCGGAAGCGGAAATCAAGAACGATCGAACGTAGCGTTTTCGGCGATCGCGATCATCGCGCTTCCGGCGTGGCGCGGCACTCGCGGTTATGCCGCGCAATCGGCAGCAGGTTATTTTGGCGCCAAAGAGGCGACAATTTGCTCGAAGCGCGGGTCGCCGCGCAACGGATCCCAAAACGGCAGAAGTCTTAATTGGCCATAGCTGATGGAGCTCGGCGGACGAATGGCGATGGGCAACTGCTCGCAGGCGAGATCCTTATCACCAGCCCACCCGGCGATCATCGCCAGATACTCAATCATGAGAGGACCGTTGATCGCGTCTTTCTCAACGGGAAGAAGCTCGACCGCGCGGCGGCCTTCGCGCAACGCTTCTTCTTTTCTCCCGAGACCGGCGTCGATCAAACCCAAAACACACAGTGCCGGACCGTAATTTGGTTGGCCTTGGACGATTTTCTCCTGCTCCACACGCGCTGCGACAAAGGCAGAGTGGGCTTTGTTATCGTCGTTGCTCATTCGAGCCATGATTCCTTCCATTAACGAACGATTTAGATGAACAGCATAATCGGTCAGGGGTATTTCACCGAACGCGTCCAATGCATTTCGCGCCGCGGCTATGTCGTCCTCGGCCAAGGCGCAGCTCAACCAGTCATTGGCGACACTCGGCAGGGCGCCGGGATTTGTAGCGCGAATGGTATCGATTGTTTGGTGCAATGGCCGGGTATCGGCTTTCCAATGAAATTGGACCGCTGCGAGCGCTACTTTTGTATCAACATCGGTCGGCTCAATGGCCAACGCGCGATCCAGCACAGTTATTTCTTCAGGATAGCGCCGGAGAACTCCGTAACTAAGCGCGATTTGCTGCAAGAGAAAAAAGTTGCGCGGGTCGAGATCAATCGCGCGCTCCAAGTCTCGTGTTGATTCTTCCCAGCGTCCCTGTCGTCTCTGGATGTAGCCCTTCACTGCAAACACTCGCGAATCGTTGGGCAGGCTTTGGCGCGCAATGTCCAGTTCAGCGAGAGCGCCTGCATAGTCGAGATGGCCGTGATAGAGATTTTCAGCTCGCGCAAGATGTGCTTCGCCTGCGTCTGGGCGGAGGCGAAATGCCGCCTGCACGGCGGCTTCCGCTAACGCCAGCCTTGCCGGAGTGTGATCGAGACCAAAAAAATAAAGCAGGCCGTGGGTGTGAACGAGTTCGCAATATGCTTCGAAAAACGACGGGTCGCGCGCAATGGCCTGATTCAGTAGATCGGCCGCCTCGAGTAATTTTTCCCTGGCGGCACTGCTAAAGCTCGTTAGAAGAAGGATTTTGGCCCGCGTATAGAGATCAAAGGCAGTGAGATCGTCGGTCGGCTTACGCTCAATTGCCACTTTCTCAGCAGTTGAAACTTTGACGCGCAGTTGCTCGGCGACTTTTTGCGCGATCTGGGTCGGAATCGCGAATGCCTCTTTGAGGTCCCGATCATATCCGTCCGCCCACACTCCCGTGTCTGTGCGAGTGTCCACCAACTGCGCGTTGACATGTACCTTACCGCCAGAACGCCGCGCGGTTCCTTCCAGCACATGTGAAACCCCAAGCGCGCGCCCGATCTGACGCAAGTCCCGTTTCCCGCGATATCCCATGACGCTGGTACGGCTGATCACTTTGAGATCGGCGATCTTCGCCAGCTTGGTCAAAGTGTCGTCCTGCACGCCGTCGGCAAAAAAGGCGTCCTCTTTGTTGTCGCTCAGATTTTCAAATGGAAGCACGGCGATTCCTGCGGGTATCCGGCGCACTGATTCACGTTCCCAAATCGTCACGCTCAAACCGGCCGCAAGGACGACCGACAGCAGGAGAAGGGCAGCAATTATTCGGTTCCGATGCACCCATTTCCGGACGTGTGTGAAAAATCCGCTGCGTTTTGCGCGGATTGGTTCATGTCTTAGCCAACGCTCAAGGTCTTCGGCTAGCGCCAGAGCCGACGCGTAACGATGGCGGGGTCCTTTCTCGAGACATTTCAGACAAATAGCGGAAAGGTCGCGATCAATTTTCCGGTTCCATTGACGCGGTTGACGTGGCTCCGAATCGAGCAGCAGGTGGATTGTTTCGTAGGTTGTTTCCCCGGCAAAAGGCGGACGACCAGTAAGCAGTTCGTAGAGTACCGCGCCAAGTCCATAGACATCTGTCGCCCTGCCGACGGCCGCGTTGTTACCTACTGCCTGTTCCGGCGCCATGTAGCTGGGCGTGCCCATTACTTCCAGTGAGCCCGTGACCGTACTTCCGTGCTCGACTAATCGGGCTAGACCAAAATCGGTCAGGTGTGGTTCGCCGTTTGCGTCCAACAGAATGTTTCCCGGTTTGATGTCACGATGCAGAATGCCGTGTTCATGTGCGTAGTGCACAGTGCGCGCGACTTTAACGATGAGCTCTGCCGCCTGCCGCACCGATATCGAACCGCGACTGACTACTTCGTCGAGACAATCTCCTTCGACGAACCGCATGCTGAAGTAGTAAGTGCCGTCGCGCTCACCGACTTCGTAGACCGGGACGATCCCTGGGTGATTTAGTTTCGCTGCCGCTTCCGCTTCCCGGCGAAGGCGTTTCAAGTGCGCGCTAGTCGTCAACTGACCAATGCCAATGATCTTTACCGCGACTGTGCGGTTGAGACTCTTTTGCCAGGCGCGAAATACTACGCCTTGACCACCGCGACCGACTTCCTCGAGCAACTCGTAATCGCCGAACTCTCTGGGCATCTCCGCTTGGGGCGGTCCTCGTTCACCATGCGATTCGGCATTTGCATTCCCCGCTTCGACATTTTCAACGGACACACTGCAATCAAAGTAAAACGTCGTCCCAAACTCAAGCCTGACATCAAGGAACGACAGCTTCCAGCCCTCGACTCAAACTGGACAGCTGCCCAAGCCCTCCCTCCTTGTGCACAAGTGTTTTCAAAATTTCTCGTTTACGAACCACGCTCCGAGCGTTTCAATTACCGCGTGACGGAAAAGAAGAGAATTTTTGGAACAGACGGCGTACGCGGTGTCGCGAACGTCGAGCCGGTCACTGCTGAGACGGCGCTGAAACTAGGACGCGCCGCCGCTTATGTCTTCACGCAGTTAAATCCGCGCAGGACTCCTGCCGGCGCGCGTCCAAAGATCGTGCTGGGAAAAGACACACGTCTTTCCGGTTATCTGCTCGAAAACGCGCTGGTGGCCGGGATCACTTCACTAGGAGTCGACGTGCTTGTCATCGGACCGTTGCCTACGCCGGGTGTGGCTTACATCACACGATCGCTGCGGGCCGATGCTGGGATCGTCCTTTCTGCTTCGCATAATCCTTATCAGGACAACGGCATCAAATTTTTCCGGCATGACGGTTACAAGCTGGATGATCAGGTTGAGGAAAAAATCGAGCGGCTCGTTTTTAGCGGCGAGATCGATTCGATCCGGCCAACCGCCAACAAGATCGGACGCGCGACGCGAATCGATGACGCGCTTGGTCGCTACGTTGAATTCGCCAAGGCGAGTTTTCCGCGTGGAATGTCACTCGAGGAAATGCGAGTGGCTGTGGACGTCGCAAATGGCGCCGCTTACAAATCGACGCCGTGCATTCTGCGCGAACTCGGCGCGGACCTTGCCGTGGCGCACAACCAACCAAACGGTATGAACATCAACGATGGATGCGGCAGCATTCATCCGGATGAAATCCAGCGAATCGTAAAGATGAGCGGGGCGGACGTTGGCATTACGCATGACGGCGACGCCGATCGCGTGCTGTTGTGTGACGAAAATGGAGAGATTGTTGATGGCGATGAGATCCTGGCCATCGCTGCGCTGGATCTTTTGAACGCTGGCCGGTTGGAACAAAACACGGTTGTGGCCACCGTCATGAGCAACTTCGGCCTCGATGAAACTCTCTCAGCTCACGGCGGAAAAGTAGTGCGGACAAAGGTCGGCGATCGCTATGTGATTGAAGAGATGACGCAGAAAAAACTCAATCTCGGTGGCGAACAAAGCGGGCACGTGATCTTCCGCGATTTCACCACCACGGGCGATGGCATTATCAGCGCGCTCCAGATTCTCTGCATCATGCACAAGAGCGGTGAGCCGTTAAGTAAATTGAAGGCGTGTTTGGAAAAATATCCGCAGGCCCAGCGGAATTTGCGGGTGAAAGAAAAGCGGCCGCTGGCTGAGTTGAACACAGTGATGAAACTGGTAAGCGAAGCCGAGAAAGAGCTCTCCGGGAAGGGTCGCGTGCTCCTGCGTTATTCCGGTACCGAGCCCAAAATTCGTTTACTTATTGAAGGCCGCGAGCTTGAGAAGATCGACAAGCAAGCGGACCGAATTGCCGATGCAATACAAAGCGCGATTGGAGCCGATTAAACACGATGTTTGAACGCGCTGTCATGCCGAACGAAGTGAGGGACTTCACAAATGGTAATGGATCACACAATCAAATCTATGTATCGAAAGCTTCGAGCGGGGGGTCCTTCGCTTCGCTCAGGATGACAGCTGGTACCTTATGACTTTGTCCCGGGTAATCGAAGCGCTTTTATTTACCGCGCAGAAACCGCTTTCAATCCGTGAACTGAAGGAAGCTATCAGAGGAGCCGGCGCAGAGGATGAATTCTCGCCTAACGAGTTCGCGCGGGTGAGCGAAGCAGAGATTGCCACCGTCCTCGAACAATTGAAAATCGAGTGTATCGAACAACAGAGCGCATTTCAGCTTAACGAAAAGGCAGACGGTTGGCAGCTGGCTACCGATCCGAAATACGCCCCGTGGGTGCGCCAGCTTTTTCCCGCGCCAAAACCGGCTCGGTTAAGTGCGCCTGCGCTGGAGACCCTCGCGATTATTGCTTATCGCCAACCTATCACGCGGGCAGATGTCGAAGCAGTTCGAGGGGTGAACATTGATGGCGTGCTTCAAACGTTGATGGAGCGCGGCCTGGTTAAGATTGCGGGTCGCGCCGAAATCCCCGGGCGCCCGCTGCTGTATGAAACTACGCAGTTTTTTCTGGATCATTTTGGGCTTCGGAATCTGGGCGAATTGCCGAATGTGGAAGAGTTGCGCACCCGCCATTTGCCAAAAGCGCGTCCCGTAGCCGGTGCCAGCGATGCCGGGTCACAGGAGTTGCCAACCCCGGCTACAACGCCTGAAGGTACGGGCGATTGACCTCAATCGCCGCGATGCGCGTGGTCACGTTTGCACCGGGCGGATCGGGTGAACCGCTATCTTTTTTGGGTCGGCTCACTCGCAATCGATGGGCATCGCCGATTTTTGCTTTGCTCGTCTTAACATCCGCATCTGCCGTTGCAGAAATTTTGCCCGCTGATTGTGCACGAGCTGCAAAGTATTCTGAAAGCAAACGCGGTGTCGCCATGCTGGTCTTGCAAAATGGGCGAACTATTTTCGAGCACTATGCCAACGGCGGATCGGCGCGCGGAAGATGGCCAATCTTCAGCGGAACAAAAAGTTTCTGGGGGGTCGCGGCGCTGGCTGCGGCGCGCGATGGTTTGTTCAAACTTGACGATCCTGTTTCCGACACGATCACGGAATGGAAGAGCGACCCGCGCAAATCGCAGATCACCATCGGGCAGCTACTCAGCCAGACCGATGGTATCGAAGGCGCGTCGCGGCTGCAGCGCGCGTCGGTCCGAGATCGTAATGCGATGGCGATTCGATTGCCTGTGGTGGCTGCGCCAGGCTCGGCTTTCGTTTATGGGCCTAGCCATCTTCAGATTTTTTCGGAACTGCTGCGCCGAAAACTAAGGGGCCGGAGTACGATCGGTTATTTTGAAGGACGTGTCTCCAATCGGCTTGGACTGGGTCGTCTCAACTATAAAAAAGATGCACGCGGAAATCCGCTGCCCGCAACAGGATTTGAATTGACTGCTCGCGAATGGGCGTGCCTGGGAGAGTTAGTCCTCGGCCAAGGTAGTTATCACGGGCGACAAATTGTTCCTGCGGCCTTCTTGCGAGAAGCGTTTGCCGGCTCGGCGGCTAACCCGTCATACGGACTCACTTTTTGGTTAAATCGACAGGCACCAAATGGGCGCGAAGCAGACATGGAACGGATGATCGATCTACCATGGCAAAGTGCGGAGTGGACCGGTGTGTGCATCTGCAAGGACGCGCCGTCAGACATGATCGTAGCGCTTGGCTCGCACTATCAGCGGCTCTTTATTATCCCATCGCTAAAAGCCATCATCGTGCGGCAAGGATTGGAAGCACGGTTTTCCGACGCGCACTTTCTGCGGCTGGTTCTGGGCCGCATTCAGTAAATCAGCATGCGGGATTGACTTACTCGTTCCTCTGGCAAACGGTCCTCGATAGTCCTTATGAACAAATTCACGATGGGTTGCGGAGTGCTACTCGCAATCCTGCTTTTCATTGTCGTTATTGCGGCCATCGCATTGGGCGGCAGTTATAATGGTCTCGTTCGTTTGCAGCAGACTGTCGATCAAAGCTGGGCGCAGGTGCAAAACGTTTATCAGCGGCGCGCAGATTTGATTCCGAATCTGGTGAACACGGTTTCAGGCGCGGCGAATTTCGAGAAATCGACGCTAACTGAAGTGACCAATGCGCGGGCCAGTGTTGGCCGTGTGCAACTTGACCCAAACAAGGCGCCTACCGATGCAGCGCAACTTGAACAATTCCAGGCTGCGCAAGGACAGTTGAGCAATGCGCTCTCGCGCCTGCTGGTGGTCGTGGAACGGTATCCGGAGTTAAAAGCTAATCAGAATTTTCTTGGCCTGCAGGCGCAACTGGAAGGCACAGAGAACCGAATCTCGGTCGAGCGCGGGAACTTCAACACCGCTGTGCAGAACTACAACGTGGCAGTGCGCAGTTTTCCGACAAACTTGATTGCGGGAATGCTCGGATTTCCGCCGCGACCATTTTTCACTGCGCAAGCCGGCGCGGAGAAACCGCCGCCTGTGCAATTTAATTTTGGCCCTGCGCCGACGCCGGCCGCGAATTTGAATCAAGGCGCCGCGCCGACGCCAGCGACTGCCGCATCGCCATAGGTGATTCTCAATCTTGCGGTAGTAGCGGGCGAGCCTGCCACGCCGAAGCATGGCAAAGGCGGGTGGCCCGCGATGCAGCAGCCGACACGGCTGCCGCTGCAAATCTTTCGCGCGAAGCAACCCGCTCTGTTAGTCGCAGCATTCTTTGCATTGCTAGCAACAAAGTCACAAGCCGCGGAAGTCATTCCGCCGAAACCAGACCGGTATTTCAACGATTACGCCGGCATTGTCTCCAAATCCGCAGCACTGCGTTTCAATGAAGAACTTGCGCAATTTGAGCGGGAAACGTCGGATCAGGTAGTGGTTGCAATCTTCCCGAAAATGCAGAGCGACTCCGACGTCGCAGATTACACGCAGCGCGTCGCCCAGGCGTGGGGCGTCGGCCAAAAGGAACGTCGCAATGGCGTTGTTCTATTTGTTTTCGTTCAGGATCGCAAAATGTTTATCCAAGTCGGTTACGGCTTGGAAGGCGCACTGCCCGACATCACCGCATTCGACATCACTGAATACAGAATCAAACCGCATTTTCGCACTGGCGATTACGAAGGCGGGGTCGCCACCGGAATCGATTCCATCTTTAAGGCGATTCGCGGCGAGTACAAGGGATCAGGCAAAACTGTTGCCGAAGAACATCGTGGTGGTGGCGCTTCGAACATCTGGTTCTTCATCATTTTTACGATCGTGCTGATCATCATTTCGAGGGTGCTGCGGCGACTTGGCGGATGGGGTTATTCCTCTCGCGGTGGCGGTCCCATGTTCTTCCCGGTCGGTGGCGACGGTGGCGGCTGGTCTTCGGGGGGTGGCGGTGGCGGCGGGTTTAGCGGATTCAGCGGCGGAGGCGGTAGCTTTGGTGGAGGCGGCGCGGGATCGAGTTGGTAGCACGATGCGAACCAGAGAGTTTCTCAGCAAGCTTGAGCATGATCGGATTCTAAGCGCGATCCGTGAGGCCGAATCGAAAACTTCCGGCGAGATTCGCGTCTTTATTCAGCGCGGCAAATTGAATTCCGATCCGCTGATCGTTGCGCAGAAAAAATTCCAGCGGCTTGGAATGTACAAGACCCGGGAACGCAATGCGGTGCTGATTTTCGTAGCGCCGCGAGCGCACAAATTCGCCGTCGTCGGCGATCAAGCGATTCATGAAAAATGCGGCGAAGAATTCTGGCGGCGCGTTGTGGACGCCATGCGTGTCCATTTTCAAAATGAAAAATTCAGCCACGCGCTAATCGAAGCGGTTAACGAAGTCGGCAAAGTGCTGGCCGCGCATTTTCCGAGAACGTCGGCAAACGCAAATGAGTTATCGGATGAGATCGTCGAGAGCTGAGTAAGCCGGCTGCGACTTCAGCCGGGCTGCTGAGAAGGAACAATGTTGGCGTGGCGCGCGATCTCCTGCCACTTTCCAGCTTGTTTCATCCAGACTGCTGTAAAGCGGAGGTATTCGGTTTTCCCAGCGTTCGGCATCTTCCCGCCCCAGACGACAGTCTCGCCTCCCGCGACGATCACGATGTCGCCATAAACCCGGAGATATTCAATTTGTCGATCAAAAGAGGTGATTACTAGAAAGCCCGACTCGACCATTCGCAGAACCTGTTGCTTGGTCACGAACTTGTTCAGTGGATTGGTGACGACAAAATCATCCGACCAGATTCGCGCCATCACTTGTGCATCTTTGTGAAGGAAGGCGTCGACTTCTTCGCCGTTTAGTTGGCGAATCTCTTCTTCCACGTGCTTGTCGTCTGGCGTAGCCGTAGCTGCAGCTTGCGCGAAATCGAGAGCCGACGTCAGAATTAGTAGCACCGCCAAAAGGATGGGGTTTTTCATGAATTTATCGTCCTCGCCGATTGTTTTGGTGTCGAGTGCAAAACCCCCAATTGCACTTGCAAAATTGGCGATTCCGCTTTTATTGACGACTCCGCAGCGAGTTTTTTAATTACGCCGTTGGTCCCTGGGTCTCCGTCGCTGGACGTGAAGCCGCACTCGCCAGGGGGAACCCGGCGAAGAGATGGAGGAATGGAGTATCAGAGTGATGAAGTAACGGACTTTGTGTCTTTGCTCATTACTCGAATATTCCACGACTTCGTCACTCCAGAAGAAAAATTATGCCAATCCGTTACGGTCGCTTTGAGATGCCGAAAGCTCTCGCCAAAGATGAGAGCACAGCCACAGATACTTACGCCAAATTCACCGCCGAGCCGTTTGAGGCCGGTTATGGGCACACCGTAGGAAATTCGCTCCGGCGCGTCCTGCTTTCCTCTTTGGAAGGCGCTGCCATCACTGCAGCAAAAATCACGGGCGCCCAACATGAATTCGCCACTCTTCCGGGCGTAGTGGAGGACGTGACCGACATCGTCCTCAACCTCAAAAAGGTAAAATTCAAGCTCGATGGCCAGGATCACGAGCCGAAGAAACTCTCCCTTGTTGTAAACAAAGAAGGCCAAGTCACTGCCGGCGACATCCAAACGATTCAGGGTTTTGAAGTGCTCAATCCCAAGCAGCTCATTTGCACTCTGGACAAGAAACACAAGTTCGACGCCGAGCTCGATGTGCGCGTCGGTCGCGGTTTTGCCACTGGCGAGGAAAATAAGCGCCCAGACCAGCCGATCGGCCTGATTCCAATCGATTCCATCTTTTCTCCGGTCACGCGCGTCAAGTACGCGGTCGAAAATACTCGGGTCGGGCAGCGAACCGATTACGACAAGCTCATCCTTGAAATCTGGACCGACGGACGCTTGTCGCCGGACGAGGCGTTGCTCCAGGCCTCAGCCATTTTGCGGCACCACCTCGATGTGTTCGTGAACTTTAACGAAGAAGTGATCGAGTTCGACCAGACGCCGGCCGGCGTCAGCGAAGAAAACCTGAAGCTCAAGAAACTGCTCAACATGAGCGTCAACGAAATCGAGCTCAGCGTGCGTGCAGCCAATTGCTTGAATAATGCGAACATCACTTCAGTAGGCCAGCTTGCTCAAAAGACTGAAGCCGAAATGCTGAAGTATCGTAATTTCGGCAAGAAATCGTTGAATGAAATTAAGGACAAACTGCAACAGCTCGGCCTGGGCCTGGGCATGAAATTTGAGCCCGGCCTCCTGGACGCCCCCGTGAGCAGCGATGGTGCCGTCCCAAGTGCAGCGGCTGGCGAAGAGTAAGCGTCAGATCGAGGATCACGTTCGCCGCGTTATGAGACATCAGAAAAAGACGGTCAAATTGGGTCGCACGGCTGAGCATCGCAAAGCGTTGCTAGCTAATCAGGTTTGCTCCTTGATCGAGCATCAACGCATCAAGACCACCCTGGCCAAAGCGAAAGCAGTTCGTCCGCTCGCGGAACGGATGATCACGCTCGGAAAAAATGGCTCGATTCACGCGCGCCGCACCGCCTTGGCGACGCTGCGCCAAAAGAACGCCGTAAAAAAATTGTTCGACGACATTGCGCCAAGATCTGCGGAGCGCAACGGCGGATACACGCGTATCGTGAAGCTTGGCCAGCGCAAAAGCGATTCCGCTCCCATGGCATTCATCGAGTGGGTTGATGTAGAAAAGGTGGTGGAGGGAAAACCAGCGGCAGAGAAGAAGTCGAAGCGTAAAGAAGCTGAAATTAAGTCAACGGAAACAGAAGCCATGCGCGAAGAGCCGGCAGCCGAGGAGCCGGCAATGAAGGAAGAAAAGCCTGCTGAAGCGCCGGCACCGCCCGAGGAGCCGCAGCCGAAGAAAAGGCGCTGGTTTGGCCGCAAATCGGATGCCGAAAAGTAATCCGCGAAGCCCGAATCCCAGCTTGTCAACGTGTCGAAATCGGCCAGATCCTGAGCTCGACCGACTGCACGCTTGTTTCGGAACAAAGCCTCTTTCCCTGGAACAAAACGGGAATCCCATCGAGTTCTGCTGAAACTTTGCAAGGCGAGACTCTGTGCCCCGACGATGACGTAATCAACGCCGCGGGAGTTGAGTAATTCGAGAAACTCTCTCCAGTCTGTGCTCAGGCCTATGGTTTAGGAGCTCCACCGGAATGCGGAGACGTTCGTTGCCGGTAAGCTTTTTGTAGAAATCGCGGTCCGCTTTTTCAGCCTCGGCGAAACTGCGAAATTTCTTTGCCGCCTTTCCACAACAAGAATGTAGACTTGGCAGCCACGCTTTCCGAGCGAATTTGATCGAAACTGAATGACTCCCAATCCCTACCTGTTCATCGTCATTTTCATTGGCGTAGCGTTGGTTTTTCCATTGATTCCGCTTGCCCTGGCCTGGCTATGGCGGCGAGTTTTTCAACCTCCAAAACCAGGCCCACAAAAAAATGCAATTTACGAATGCGGCGTCGAATCGCTCGGCGAAGCGCAAATCCAGTTTCGCTCACAGTACTATTTATACGCGATCATCTTCCTTATATTTGATGTGGAAGCGATCTTTCTAGTGCCATTCGCAGTGGCTTTCACCGGTTTGCCTGTTGGCGCATTCATCGCGATATTGGTTTTTCTGTTGCTCCTGATTGAAGGGCTCATTTGGGCTTGGAGTAAGGGATGTTTGCAATGGGAACGATAAAGCGTTTGAAGCATCAAGGCGTTAGAGTGGAGAAATGAGCGAAGGAATCGACGAAGGCTTGCGTAGCAAACTGCAGCAACAAGGGGTCTGGGTGACTTCGGTGCAGGAGCTTTACAACTGGGGGCGCAAAAACTCGATTTGGCCGCTCCAATTCGGACTCGCTTGTTGCGCGATAGAGATGATCGCGACAGCGGCGTCGCGGTATGATATCGCGCGTTTTGGCGGCGAGGTTTTCCGCCCATCGCCGCGTCAGGCGGACCTGATGATTGTCGCAGGCACGGTGACCAAAAAAATGGCGCCACAAATCGTGCGCCTGTACAATCAAATGGCCGATCCAAAATACGTGATTGCGATGGGTGCGTGCGCCATTTCCGGCGGCCCATTTAAGCAAGGCTACAACGTCCTCAAAGGAATCGACCGTTACATTCCGGTAGATGTTTATATTCCCGGTTGTCCGCCGCGTCCCGAAGCGCTTTTGCACGCATTCATGGAGTTACAGAGCAAGATTGACGAGCAAAAGTTGAGCGGCGCGAACAAGGCGGCTCATCTCGAGCCAGAAGAGCCGAGCGAGTTTCCCGTGCCCGAATTCGGTAAGCACGATCTCGAGCCACCGGCGAATCCAAACGTGTTTCGCCCGCCGGCGACCGAACGCGCCTAACGAATGGAAGGTTTGGAGCAAATCAAAGCGCGAATCAAAGCAGCCGTTCCCGGCGCCAAGATCGATATTGTGCCGAATCCGAGCCCGGCGAATCAACCTTCGCTCGTGATCGACAATGAACATGCTCGCGATGTGGCGAGGTTTCTGTGTGATGATCCTGCGCTGCGTCTGGATTATTGCTCAAACGTCACCGGTATCGATTGGCTAGATCGCAGCGTAAAAAAAACGGTGAAGGTGAAAAAAGTCGTCGATGGAGAAGAAAAAGAAGTCGTTGAAACGACCGAGGAAAAACTCCCCGGCTACCTCGAAGCTGTTTATCACCTTTACTCGATGGCCCACAAACATGGACCGGTCATTATTCGAATGCGGACGGCAGACCGCGCAGAGAATGCTTGTCTACCCTCGCTCACGCCGGTCTGGCGGAGCGCAGAATTTCAGGAGCGCGAGATTTTCGATCTCTACGGAGTCCGATTCGACGGCCATCCCGATTTGCGCCGGATCTTGATGTGGGACGAGTTCGAGGATCATCCGATGCGCAAAGATTATCGGGAACCGAATGATTACGAATACGAACCGACACCGCACGACGATGTGCTGGAGAAAGCGAAGGGACATTACACTTCGCGACCGGCGGAAGAGGAATTGAAACCGTCCTGAGCCTTCATGTTGAGCCCTTCGACTTCGCTCAGGACAAGCTCCGCGAAACATCTCTGGCGATCTCCAAATTCCAAGATATCGGCAACAAATCAGAGATCCGTCGTCGTCTTCGCGGCTCAGGATGACAATTTGAAATGACTGCGACCGTTCAAACACTCGAAGCGATGGAGCGACCGCCGGTCAGCATGGGTTCGCGACTTGAAGGCGAGCTACTCGAAGTTTCGATGGGGCCGCAGCATCCGTCCACGCACGGCGTTTTCCGTATGAACGTCGCGCTGGAAGGCGAGATCGTGCGCAAGCTCAAGCCGGTCTTCGGATATCTGCATCGCAATCACGAAAAAATTGGGGAGAACGCGAGCTATCTCGGCTCGATGCCGTATACCGACCGGCTCGATTATTTCTGTTCGATGACCAATAACTGGGCCTATGCGCTCAGCGTGGAAAAACTGGCAGGCATCGAAGTTCCCGAGCGCGCTGAATATCTTCGCGTCATTCTTGCGGAGCTGACGCGGCTTCAAAATCACGTGTCGCTGCTGGGATTTTTGCTAAACGACATGGGCGCATGGGGAACGCCGCTCATGTACGCGTTCCGTGACCGCGAGAAAATTCTCGATCTGTTCGAATCTCTTTCCGGTTCCCGGATGATGTGCGACTACATGCGCTTTGGCGGCTGCCGGGTCGATGCCAGTCCCGAGTGGCTCGCGCGTGCGAAGAAAATTGCCGATATTTTTCCGCGTTTCGTTGACGAGCTGGAACAGTTGATCGTCGGCAATGAAGTGGTGATCGCCCGTACGCAGAACGTCGGCAAACTTTCATCGGAGCTTGCGGTTAGCGCGGGTATCACCGGCCCCATGCTTCGCGCATGTGGCGTGAATTATGATGTGCGAAAAGTGGACGGTTATGGATTCTATCCGCGCTTCAAGTTCCGGATTCCATTAGGCGAACACGGTGACACCTACGATCGACTGATGATGCGCATTTTGGAAATGCACGAGAGCGTCGTGATTTTGAAGCAGGCATTCGAACAAATTCCTCCGGGACCGATCATCAACCCGAAGGTGAAAATCCGGGCTTTTCGTCCGCCGATCGGCGAAGCTTATGGCCGCATCGAAGGGCCCAAAGGCGAGCTCGGCTTCTACTTGATCAGTGACGGTGGACCAAACCCGTACCGCTACCGGGTGCGCCCACCGAGTTTCATCAATCTGACCGTGCTTGAAGACCTCTGCCTCGGCCACACCGTGGCCGATGTAATGGTAATTCTCGGCAGCGTCGATATTGTGATGGGAGAAGTGGATCGTTGACAATTTAACGGGTCAGTGAAGGCATAACTCTGATCGATCGCGGTGGCGCTCTGTGACGACACGTCCACGCTGACTAGGAAGCCGATTGGCCGAACGCACCACAACGCGCTCTGGTTTTTGCTTTCGCGAAGGCCTGCTAGACTCTGGCATTCATAAGCTCACGACCCAGGCAGAGACGCCTCTCCGGCAGCTCGGAGTCGACCCCCGCTTCACGGATCGCCAACGTCACCCGGGTCTCGATCTTCTCCGCGCGCTCGCAATTGTGGTAGTGGTCATTTATCACGCCGGCATCATGGGTTTTCCGCTGACTGGTCGTGTGCATCGTTTTGGCTGGATCGGTGTCGATCTTTTCTTCTTGCTCAGCGGTTATCTGATTGGCGGCCAATTGCTCGCGCCTCTCATGCGCGGTCAACGCCTCAATTTTGGAACTTTCTTTGCCCGGCGCGTCTTGCGAATTATGCCAGCATATTTCGTCGTGTTAGCGATCTATTTTCTATTGCCGTCGTGGCGTGAATATCCCGAAATGTCGCAGCCGCTCTGGAAATTTCTGTTGTCGGGTGCAAAACATCGCACTTCATGGCGGCACGGCATTTTCACACGCATGGTCGCTCGCGGTTGAAGACCAATTTTACCTCGTGCTTCCTTTGCTCTTACTTGTCCTATATCCCCGCCCGCGCGCGTCCGTGACCATTGCCTGCATCATCATTTTGAGCGGAATCGCGCTTCGCACGATCCTTGCGTTTCAGAATCTCACCGAGATGGGAGTTTCCTTTCGCGGTTTTCAGGCCTGGATTTATTATCCAACCTGGACGCGGCTCGATCCTCTTGTGCTTGGTGTTGCTCTTGCCGCGATCGAAAAATTCAGACCAAGCTGGTGGCAAGGCCTCACAAACCTTGCGCCGTGGATCTGGTTGCCCGCGCTCGGGCTGATCAGTTACGCGCTTTGGTTGGGCGAAGGCGAACACCTCACAATTGCTGCCTGCGTCTGGCAATTTCCATTGGTTGCAGTTGGGATGGCGGCGTTGCTCATTTGCGCTGTAAGTCCACGACTGTCGCTTCGGCGGATCGCAATTCCCGGAGCAGCCTTCCTTGCCAGCATCGCATACAGCGCCTATTTGATTCAGAAATTCGTCATCCATGCGGCAGGCGCATTCTGCGCAACTCATAACATAAATCCCGTGTCGGCACCCGCGCTCATTGGAGTCAAGGTATGCGTGTACGCCGCGGCGACGATTCTCTTCTTCGCGGTGGAACGACCTTTCCTTCAACTCCGCAGGCGCCTTGCGCCAAGAAAGTACGGGAATCCAATTTGAGGCCGAGTTTGCGCTATTATCCGGGAGGGTTGAAATTTAATCTAACGATTCCAAATGATCGGCAAAGGCATACTCAAAGGAATGGCGGTTACCGCGCATAACTTCGTCGGGAGTTATTTTGACAAGGAGCGGCTGATTACCGTCCAGTATCCGGAAGAGCGAAATCCTCTTCCGGAGAATTACCGGAATTTTCCGTTTCTCGTTTATGACGGCAAGGATCCGAACGCAGGCTTGCGTTGTGTCGCATGTAAGATTTGTGAGAAGGAATGCCCACCGCAATGCATTTACATCATTAAGAGCGAAGACAAGAAGCCCGATTACATGGGCAAACCACAATTTTACCCAAAAGTCTTCGACATTGATATCTCCGTTTGCATGAGCTGCCAGATTTGCGTCGAGGTTTGCCCGTTCGAAGCGATCAAGATGGACAAGGAATTCGAGCTCAGCCGCAGGGAACGTTTCGACGCGCTGCTGATGCGAAAAGACGATCTGGCGAAGTCTAACGACTATTATCGTCGCATCTCGCCAACCGATGCGGCTGAAGTCGATGCAAAACTGACGGCTGCAGCTGAAGCTGCTGCGAAAAAGAAGGCTCCTGCCCCTGTTGCGGCGAAGCCTGCTAGCCCGGCCACGTCTTCCACCTGAGCCAGGCCTGCGCCATCCGGCGCTTCATCCGCGATTATCAACCCACGCCGGGAGCCGCCGTCATTTGCAATCGCTAATTGGGAATTTACACTCCGGAATCGGATTGCCAGGGTGGCGAAATTGGCAGACGCGCCAGACTTAGGATCTGGTGGAGAAATCCTTAGGGGTTCGAGTCCCCTCCCTGGCATTTGAACTCGGTAATCAACGCCCAATTCTCAACGCCGAATGTTCAATTCAGGGGATCGCTACTCGATGTTGGGTGCTGGACGTTGAGTGTTCGGTGTTGAAAAATCATCACAGCACAAGCCATTTTAGCTCGCGGGAATGTTTCTTGGTTTCCCATAGACGGATTCCGCCTAGAAACGCATTCTCATTTTGTCCGCGTTCTGTTCCTGCCGGCAAGCGACTCAAACGGTGCACGAGACCGCCACCAAGAACGACGTAATCGGCAATGAAAGATTTTCTTAACTGACCGACCGCGTAAGCTACTTCGCGCTTCCATTTTTTTTCGCCCAAGAGCGCCAGGCCTCGAATACCAAGGTAATCTTCAATGATGTGCCCATGGCGATATGGTAAGTCGCCTAGCTCAAGCGGTATCAAAGTTTTGTCCCACACCAACGCGGACCCCAGGCCGGTCCCGAGCCCCAGAAAGAGCATGCGTCCACCGCGGTAACTGCCGAGCGCCTGCAGGGCAGCATCGTTGACAACACGCACGGGGATGCCCAGTGCTCTGGCAAAATTGAAACCAACCCATCCCTTGGCCAAATGCTTCGGGTCTTTGGCGATTCGTCCCCTGCGCACCGGCGCCGGGAAACCGATGGAGGCGTAGTCGAACTTCCATCCCCGCGCGGTTTCTTTGAGTTTGGCAACTAGTTGTTGTGGTTTGAGTCGCGGGCCGGAAGGAAATTCACGCTCATCGCGAGAGGACCTCAGCAGTTTTACGTATGTGCCGCCGACGTCGACGACCAGAACTTTTCTCTTCATGGCCCCCGGCGCGTTCGGGAGTATTAGCGGTCGCGTCGCGCCGTCCGCCCAAAACGCTGGAAGATGCTCTGCTGTTCTGGTTTGGCCGCCGTGCTGGCTGGCCAGCATTCCACTATCTCAAGAGCGACAAAGCGGAAGAGCATCTGTCGCGCAGATTTCAAATCGAGTCGTAGATTCTTCGCAATCTGCTGCACCGAGCGAGCGCCATTGAATTGCGACGCGAACTGCGCTTCATCGGGAGTCAACTTCAACTTTTGGACACGCTCGAAGCCGTCTCTTGTATAAGCCGGAATCGACGCTGGTTCGAAATGGGCCGTCTCGTCGATATGCTCAACAAGGCGCAACGTATCCAAGGCCCAGTCGCGAACGTTCGGCTCCCCGGGCACATCCGCAGCATCCGCTAACAGATTGGCCTTCTTTTCAAACATGATCCATACCTTGGGCGCCATCCAAAGTTGCGAGAAAAGCTTTTGGCCAAATTGCTGCATTTGTTCCATTGCTGCCTCGCGGCCCATCGATTCCTCGCGGGCAAGGGTAAGAAAGAACGGTGTTCCAGTCTCTCTCTGTTGATCGCGCGCCCTGGCCAGCACAACGACATCGAGATCGCTAAGAAGCGCTGGCGTCTCGGGGCAATAAAGCTCCGGATCCCTGGTAGTAACAAAGATGATCTCGCCATCACGCGCCAAAAGGTCGATTGGTTCCTGCTCCCAAAATGATCGCAGCAAGCCTGTGAGCTTTTCCTTTGAGATCGCTTGCAGGGCGCGGTTTAATGGAAAGAACGTCGTGTGACCGCAGAAATAAACATCGGCGGTGCGGGGCTCGTTTGTAGTGCTAACGTCTTCGGTCGGATCGACCGGGGCGGGTTCTGCCCAATCGGCAGTTTGTTGCGACATGCTCCACCAATCCTCGGACTGGGCAGGTTCCGCATCGGTAGCAGCGTCTTGTGCCGGGGTATCCGCTTGCGGGACGTCTGAATCGTCCGTTTGGTCTCGCTCTTCGCTATTCGAAGACTCGATTTCAGCTTCTATTGATTTGGGTTCGCCGGATGATTTCCGCATAATACACCTCTCGTTCTAAGCAAATCCCATGTAAAGGCTTTATCAAGGACCCAATCATGGCAATGGTGGCGTCTTGCGCCTCGTTGAGAACCGTTGCGAGAGCCCGCGCCGGCTGATTTTTCCTCGCTCATTCGCAGGGATTGCGTCCACGATGAAGATCCGCTTCGGCACCTGCCAGCTGCTTAGCGTGCCACGGCAAAACTGCAGGAGATCGGTCTCGCTTACGTCTGGCGCAGCCACCACGCAGGCGGCTACTTCTTCATTGCGTAACACCGATTCTCGACCGAAGGCGACTGCCCGTCGCACGCCGGGAAAGCGCAGCAAATGTGCTTCCACTTCTGCGGGATTCACCTTTTTACCTGCAACGTTGATTACGTCGGAGATCCTACCGACGATTTTGAACCCGGAACCGGCACGGATCATCAAGTCGTCGGGAACAAAAATTCCATTGCCCAATTTTTCTTCATCTGCCTCTGGGAAATAGCCATCGCCTACAGCGCCGCTGCGCACGTGAATCTGACTCGCTGACCCCTGTGGATCTACGAGTTCGAGATTGACGCCATTCATCGCTTCGCCAACGAACCCTTCGTCCCGGTCTGCTGCCTGGAGATCGTAGCAAATCCCGCCACATTCGGACGCACCGTAAAATGAGTGGATTGGCAGATTAAACTTTTTCTGAAATCCCTTCGCGGTTGCGAGCGGCAGAGGGGCGCCGGCTGAAATACAGAGCCTAAGCTTTGGCAGCTTGGGAACATGTTCCATTTCACAAAATGCCTGATAGAAGACGGGCATCCCTGGGAAAACTGTCGCGTTGCTGCGGGCAAGATCCCCGAGGATGGCGCGCGGTGTTCTGTCACGACTAATGAACATAGGCACACCGCGGGCAATCAGCGGCGTCAGAAGATTGCTGAAACCGTAGGAGTGCGAGACTGGGACGACGCCGAAATTCAGATCAATATCGGAAATCCCCATCGTGTCGCAAATCTGATTGCAATCGGCCAGTAGCTGCTTGCTGCGAAAGCGGATTGCGCGGGGCGTGGCTGTTGTGCCAGAGGTAAGCTTCAGGAGATTTGGCGGATGCCCGTGCCAATCTGGTGTGCAGTCGGCTATCTCAAGTCGAATGATCTCTGGTGAGCCTCCGGTGGGAACAGCGGACACTACAGCCTTAACCTTGCAAATTTCTAAGGCTTCGCCGCGCTGACGCTCGCTCATCGACTGTTCCAGAGGGAGAACAACCAAATGCCTGCGCAAGCAACCGATCAAAATCGATGGCCAATCTTCATGGTTGCCGATCTGGACAGCGAGAACGCTGCCTTCGTGGAAAACATAGGTGCTTCGCATCAAGTCGCGAGCGCGTTGTTCAACGTCGCCGAATGTTCGGAGCACTTCGCCGCTCGTCGCAAAAATAGCTGGCGTATCCCGCTTTCGCGCGAGCGTTTTCTCCCAGCTTTGCAGCAATGGATCGGAGGATTTCATCGCTTGCGCAGAGCTCGTTGCGCGAGTAGATTCCGCGCTCCTTTCCAAAGATGAAAACCGGTATTCATCCAGAGTATTACGAGACCGATATGGTGTGCGCATGCGGTGCGGTGTACCACACACGCTCCACGCGCCGCGATATTAAGATCGGTATTTGCGCTGCTTGTCACCCCTTTTTCACCGGCGAGCAGAAGTTCGTGGATACGGCCGGGCGCGTCGAGAAATTTGCCAGGCGTTACGGCAGCACCAAAGCCGCGCGGGCTGAAAAGAAAGCTTAGCTGAGCTGTAGCTGGGGCGGCGGCCCCGGCTGTACCGAACCCCGAATGCTTTCGGAGTTACAGATATGGACCTTAACTCCCTAATTCAATTCAAACGCGAACGCTTCGATCAACTAGAGCGCGATATCACCGACCCGGCGCTTTTTTCCAATCGTCAGCGCGCCAAGGAAATTATGCGCGAACATGCGAGCATTAAACAACTGCTGGCGAAATGGGATGAGCTCGAAGCCGCGCGAAAGCAATTGGACGACAATCGGGAGCTGGCAATGTCAGGCGATGTTGAAATCGCCGCGATCGCTGATGACGAGATTCCGGACCTCGAAAAACGAGTGGCCGATCTCGAACGCGAAGTTCAGATTGCGTTGCTGCCGCCGGACGAAAATGAAGACCGCGATGCGATCGTGGAAATCCGAGCCGGAACCGGCGGAAGTGAAGCGGCCATTTTCGCGGCTGATCTTTACCGGATGTACCATCGCTATGCGGAATCTGCCGGCCTAAAAACCGAAGACCTCGAATCGAGTCCGTCGGAGCTCGGTGGATTCAAGGAAGCGATCTTCCGCGTTTCGGGAGAATCAGTTTTTCGAAAACTGCGTTACGAAAGCGGCGTTCACCGGGTGCAACGCGTACCTGCGACCGAGGCGCAGGGTCGCATTCATACATCGACTGCGACGGTCGCGGTGTTGCCTAAGGCGGAAGATGTAGATCTTGAACTGAAACCGGAAGATTTGCGAATTGAAGTGTCCCGCTCCGGCGGTCCGGGTGGGCAAGGCGTGAACACAACCGATTCGGCTGTGCAAGTGTTGCATATTCCGACAGGCACAATCGTGCGTTGTCAGGATGGTCGCAGTCAGATCAAGAACAAGGAACGAGCGCTCTCGATCTTGCGCGCTCGCTTGCTGGAGCGAAAGCAGCGCGAGGAAGCGGAAAAATACAGCGCGCAGCGCCGCGGCCAGATCGGCACTGGTGGGCGAGAAGAAAAAATTCGCACTTACAACTTTCCACAGAACCGCGTCACCGATCATCGCACCGGTCTGACGCTTCATAATCTTGATCGCGTGATGGACGGCGATCTCGACGAATTGATCAGCGCGTTGCAAGCCGCGGATGTAGCGGAACGCTTGAAAGACTCAGCGGTGGCGGCTGGCGCTTGATCGCCTGACTTGCTTGAAATTTATTAACACTGCTCGATCTGCCATTTAGAGATTCTTCGACTTCGCTTGGAATGACACCGAACGCGTATGACTGTCCTGGAAGTGTTACAAGCCACGACCGCGTTTTTTAAAAAACATGACATTGAGAATCCGCGACTGAATGCGGAACACTTGTTGGCGCATGTTCTTGGGCGGAAACGAATAGAGCTTTATCTGGATTTCGAGCGGAAGTTAACTGAAACAGAACTCGGGCCATTGCGCGACCTGGTGAAACGTCGCAGCGAAGGCGAGCCTCTCCAGCATCTTCTCGGCACGGTAGAATTTTGCGGACACGTTTTTCTTTGTGACAAACGCGCCATGGTTCCGCGGCCGGAGACGGAAGAACTCGTCGAGTTATTAAAATCCGAAATCCAAGATCCAAAATCCCAGATTGTGGATGTTGGTACTGGCAGCGGCGTGATCGCGCTCAGTCTCGCTGCGGAATTTCCTGAGGCACGGATTTTCGCCGTTGACGTTTCGGATGATGCGCTCGCGCTCGCGCAAGAAAACGCTATCAGGCTGGACTTGAGCGGCCGGGTCCAGTTTCTGAAGAGTCGTTTGCTCGAAACCACCGAGGGACCTTTCGATCTAATTGTTGCGAATCTTCCTTACATCTCAACGCAAGACCGGCGAACTCTTTCGCGCGAAGTGTTGCGTGATCCGGAAATTGCGCTGTTCGCCGGTGCGCGGGGCGATGAGCTGGTGCGTGAGCTGATCAATCAAGCCCCAACCCGACTCGGGCCCGGTGGAACGTTGGCTCTGGAAATAGGCCTCGGCCAGAGAGATGCGCTTCTTTCGGCTCTGGCGGAAAAAAATTACCGCGACATTTGTTCGAAGAACGATTATAACGGCGTGACACGATTCCTTTTTGCCAGGTATGGATAAGATCCTCGTTCACGGCGGTCATCCGCTTTCAGGTTCTATCAAGGTCAGCGGCTCAAAAAATTCTTCGCTGCCGATCCTGGCCGCGACGTTGCTCACTCGGGAGCCTTGCATTGTTCACGGCGTGCCAGACCTGAGCGACACGCATTATATGCTGCAAATCTTAACCCATCTGGGCGCGCAGGTGGAACGCGCCAGCGGAACCGTCAGCGTCACGGCAGAAAAGACCCACTCCGTTGCGCCTTACGATGTCGTCCGCAAAATGCGCGCTTCGGTTTGCGTGCTTGGGCCGTCATTGGGCCGTTGCAAGGAAGCGACTGTTGCTCTGCCCGGTGGTTGCGTCATTGGCGACCGGCCAATTGACTTGCATCTCAAAGGTTTCGAAGCGCTCGGCGCAGCGGTACGCGTGGAGGGCGGCGATATCAAGGTTTTTGCACCGAAATTGAGCGGAGCAGTCGTCAACATGCAGAGCAAATTCGGTCCGACTGTCCTCGGCACCGATAACGTGATGATGGCGGCCGTACTGGCCGATGGCGTGACCGTTATTGAAGGAGCAGCCCAGGAGCCCGAGGTGGTGGACCTGGCAACGTTCCTAAACAAGATGGGCGCGAAGATCGAAGGCGCGGGAACGCGCCGGATCATCATCGAAGGAGTGCCTGCGTTGCATGGAGCCGAACACAGGGTAATCCCGGACCGGATTGAGGCTGGAACATTTCTGGTGGCGGGTGCAATTGCGGGAAAGGGAGTCACTGTCAAGCGGCTCGAACCGGAGCATGTTCGCGCAACCACGGATGCGCTGGCGAGTTGCGGCTATCACATCGATATCGGCGACCATGAGATTTCGATTTTTCCGAATGGCGCCGCGAGCGCGCTGGAGCTGACAACAGCGCCATATCCCGGTTTCCCCACTGATATGCAGGCCCAGATGTGTGCGCTACTCTCCATTAGCAATGGCATCAGTTGCGTAACCGAAAACGTTTTTCCGCAGCGTTATATGCATGTGGCGGAGCTAAAACGCATGGGCGCGCAGGTGCAATTGGAGGGAGCTACTGCAGTGATCGATGGTGTCGATTGTCTTCTCGGGGCACCGGTGATGGCCAGTGACTTACGCGCGTCGGCTGCGTTGGTGCTTGCAGGACTAAAGGCAGACGGAATTACCGAAGTAAGCCGCGTCTACCACATCGACCGCGGATACGAGCATCTCGATGAAAAATTGAGCGAACTCGGCGCACACATCGAGCGGGCAAAAGCAGCGTAGTCCAATCTTTTTTCTTGCTCTCGTGTCGGCCAGGGGGGAGTCGTTGTGATACGCAACGAAAGAATAATATGGATCAAACACCTCCATCAACTTCATCCGATGTCCGAACGTGGTGTGTTCTCTGCCACGCCGCCGCATTACTCGGATTGTTTTTTCATTTCCTGGGCCACATCTTGGGACCGCTTATCGTTTGGCTCATGAAACGTGGCGATTCTCCCGAGATCGACGCCTACGGAAAAGAATCTCTCAATTTCCAAATCTCGATGCTGGTCTATGACGCCATCGCCGCGATTCTTTGCATCGTGCTCATAGGCGTTCCGATTTTGATCGCGCTCTGGGTGTTGAATACGGTACTTGTCATCATCGCATCAGTGAAAGCCGGCCAGGGAGAGTTCTATCGCTACCCATTTACGATTCGGTTGATCAATTGATTAGTCTTTCACGTCGACCGGTTCTCATCAATCGGCGCAACGTCTTTAGATTGATCACATCTTCTCGTAAGTCTTTGCCCTTTGGCGTTTCCAACACTTTCGGGATTTTGCGGAACCGGCGCTCGCCCATGATGAAGCGGAAAGCGGGAAGCCCGATTCTGCCCCTGCCGATATGTTCATGTCGATCGACCCGCGAACCGCAGGCAGTTTTGGAATCGTTTAGATGGATTCCCACGAGACGGTCCAAGCCAACCACGCGACCGAATTCGCGGAATGTCTTCCGAACCGAGGCTTCGGTGCCGATGTCATAACCGGAAGCGAAAACATGCGCGGTATCGAGGCAGACACACAATCGCTCTGGTTCACGCACGCGGCTGATAATGTACGCAAGGTGCTCGAATTCGTTCCCCAGGCATGAGCCCTGGCCAGCGGTCGTTTCGAGCGCGATCCGTGTTTTGATTTTCGGAAGACCGGAAAACACGCAATCAATCGATTCCACAACTTTTTCGAGTCCCGCTTCTTCACCCGCACCGAGGTGCGCACCGGGGTGCAACACCAAGAATGGGAGTTCCAGCTGATCGGCGCGAACTAATTCTTCCGACAGCGAACGGATCGAATTTGCGTGAAACTGCCCGTTCGTAGCGGCGAGATTGATGAGATAATTGGCATGGGCGAAGATCGATAATAATTCGCTGCGTTGCTGATGTTCCAAGAAGGTCCGGATTTCGTCGCGGGTAAGCGGACGGGAGAACCACTGCATGTTGTTCTTCACGAATATTTGCATGGCGGTACAGCCGATCGAGCGCGCGCGCCCAATCGCCATGTTCACGCCACCGGCAATCGACATGTGCGCGCCAATGAGGATTGGATGAATCGGCGATTCGGCGAGTGGGCGAATCGGCGAAGGCCCCGTTTCGCCGCTTCTCCGTTTCGCCGTTTCGTTTCTTTTCACTATTGGGTCTTCAAAACGGCTGGGCGCCAATCAGGCTTCTTCAGGCTCCCGGTGCCGGCGTATTCCAAAAGTTTATACACGGGTGTGAGCAGCACGCCGGGTCCCTTCATGTTGAGCCGCAGACTGAAATCGAGCTTATCATCGAGAAAATGGACATCGCCATGACCCAGCATGCTAAAGAGGGTGCCGTCTGCGTCGAAATCGTCAGTATGAATGGTTCCCTCATCGATCTTGAAGTCTGCACTCGCTTTGTGCGCGATGCTGTATCCGCTGCCGGGAAGAATCCGGTTCAGAATTCCTGAGAGCGGCCCGAAAATAGGTATGGCGAAGACATCGCCGTTGGTGACTTCGACTTTTCCGCGGCCCCGCATGGTGCGCGGATCGCTGCCCAGCCCGGTAAAATCGTACGTGCCGCTTAACAGGCCGAGCGCTGTCTTGTAGTTGTAGTACAAGTTAGTCAGCAGCGGGAAATTGATCTGGCTTACCGAAATATTTGCCCGGTAACGCGGATCATTTCTCGCCAGTGAAATGTCGGCGTTTCCGCGCAATGTGCCCGCGAGAAGCGCGCCACGGAGATCGATGATTTGCAATCGGTCGTTGGTGAATAGCAGTCGCGCGGAGATCCGATCAAAGGGCAATGTTTTCCCAAGAAAGACATAATCCATTCCGTTCGCGCCCTCTACTTTGATCTCCAGACGCGTATTCTTGCCGCCGCGAAATTGATACAAACCGTTCGCAGTGACGGAGGGCGGCCGCCGAAATTTATATGGCGCCACTGTGTTCGAAACTTTTGGATCAATCCAGAAAATGACCTCGGCAGGATTCAATGAACTTTTAATATTTGAGATGCGCACCTCGTGTTTTTTAAAGTCGTAGATGAAACTGCCCGTTCCAGTGCCTTCATTGCGCGCGACGTGTAAATCCTCACAGGCAAGCGCACCGTCGGCGAAATGGATTTTAGTATCTGCACTGTTCATCCATGTGCCGCGGAACCGGGTTCGACCCAAAATGAGGGTCCCATCCCCTTTCCAGGTTCCGGGATTGTGGTCCTGGCCCCGGATCGAGAGGCGAATGACAGGTGGACGTTGCCATTCCCACTGCCGTAGAAATTCATTCAGTTCCGGGGGAGCGATCGTACGTAGCGGCTCCGGGACTATTGTGCTCACGATGTTCAAGCGAAAATCCGCGGGTGCTTCAAAAAGGTCAGCCCGGACCTGGCCCGTCTGATGTCGCAGACGCAGGTCTCTGATCAATGTGCGCTCGCCGTCCCACGAAAAATCAGCTGTGAGATCGGAAAACGGAACTTTCTTGTACGTGAACTGTCCAAAAGCAACGTGTCCGATAATAGTTGGCTTGAAGCGATCTGATCCAAATTTTACGGAGCCGGAAATCTCGACCGCGGGCGGCGCTTGAAATTCAACGCTGACAAATGGCTCGCCCAGTCCGAACGCATCGAGAAAAGCTTTCAAATCCAGACTGCTGCGGGTTTGGAAACTCGCGCTGCTGCCTTGCACATTCCAATTCACGCGCCCGGCAAAACTGCCCATGTCATCGCTCCATTCGCAATGAGCGATGGTCAGCTGTTGATTGTTCCATTCTGCAACTGCGGAGAGGTCTCTCATTTCGTAGTTGCCCCGTTGCAGTCGATCGCCTCGAAGGGTTGCCTCGACATGTGCCTTCTCGAGCTCAGCGACGTCCCCGCTAAATTTTATCTGTAGTGAGGGACGCGTAGCGGGAAACCTGAACTTTTGCAGTTCGTTCACCGCGCGTTGCGCAATCAACAATCGGCTTTGCCATTCTTCGGCTGAAAGCGCAGCCGACGGTTGATAATTCTCGCGCTTGATTAGCTGTCCAGTGGCCGAAATTCGAATCCCGCAAAAGATCCCCTCCGCCTGACTGACGTAAATTTGTTCTGGCGGAAAATAAACATGGGCGCGCAAATTGGTCAGCGCAGCTCTGTCGCCTTTTTCATCCGCCGTCTTGAATGGAAGAATAATTTGCGCATCCCGCACGTCGAGTGCGTTGAGAAATGGCTCATGATGGATGAGCGCCGCGTAATTGATATCGAGCGAGACCTCGCTAATCAGAGCCAGAATGTTCTCGTGATTCTTGTAATCAAAAATCCGTACATTTTTTGCGATGAGACCGCGAAACGGATCCAGCGTCAGGCGCCCGATGTTGGCTTCGACTCCGTGCTTGCGCAATTCCTCCACTACCCGGTCGCGCCATTGACGGCCAAAGCCTCTCTTGGCGAGGTAATATCCTCCGCCGCCAACCCCAAGAATTACGCCAAGAATCACGAGGCGCATGAAGGTCACGACGATTCGATGTGTCCAAGTTGGTTTTCGACGCTGTCGAGGCGGCCGAAGCTGCGGGGCTTCGAGGACGGGCGGCATAGTCTTGGCAGTCGTTAAGTCGTTGCGTCGAAGCGATGGGTCAATGTAGCGTTCTAACAGTTCAACGCTTCAACGTGATTTCAATCTCCGATCTCCCTGCTCTTAACGCGTCGTTTAATTTGTTCAGCACAGTCTTCATTTCAATGGGCTGGTACTTCATCCGGCGTGGCGCGTGGCGCCGCCACATGGCGTGCATGATCACGGCCGTGGTTTCCTCGGCTTGTTTTCTAACGGGCTACATCATTTATCACGCGAACGTCGGCGAAAAATCTTCGGGATACACCGGATGGATTGCCGCTATTTATTTTCCGATGCTGGCTACGCATGTCCTGCTTGCTTTTGTGACGCTGCCTCTGGTGGTTATTACCCTGATCCAGGTGTTTCGTCGCCGCTGGGATCGCCACAAGCGAATCGCGCGTTGGACGGTCCCGATCTGGCTCTATGTGTCAGCCACAGGCGTGCTTGTGTATTTAATGCTCTACAAATGGTTTCCTCCGGGTACCTGACACCAAATCTTGCACTTGGCCATTAGTTGATGTTTGATCACACGGTGCCGCGAATGCGACAAGATTTATGGTGACAATTGCCACGTTCAATGATCCGGCCAAGGCGAGGCAACTAAAACGGCGCTTCCACGATGCAGGGTTACGGGTCGATGTTCACAACGAGGCGCCGTTGCAGCAGGTTGGCTTCATGTCGCGCCCGCTGGCGAATGCGAAAGTAATGGTGGAAGACACCGATTTCGAAAAGGCCCAAAACATGATGGTCGAGTGGGAGGCGACGGATCCCGATATCTCCGCGGCCCTTGTCCGTTGCCCGCAATGCAGCTCTTCGAATATTGAATATCCACAGATGACTCGAAAATTCATGACTCCTGCGCTGGTTGGCCTGCTTTGCGCGATCAAAATCATTCCCAAGGAGTTTTATTGCCAGGATTGCCATTTTACCTGGAGCAATCGGGAAGAGCGCACGATTGGACGCCTCTGGCATCGCTTCTTTCCAGGGAGTGAATCTGGGACCGGTGCCTCGTAGGCAGAACCGATTTCAGTGGCGGCGATTGATTCCTCGCAAACGATTCTTCTTGTGATGAATCCTGGGTTGCCTTGGCGTCTTCTGGTTCGGCCCGACTGTCGCATTCCGCTCGAAGTTTCGACGGCATTTTACCAGCCATGAAGTGGCTTTTCGTCTTGTTGCTTGCGTTGGTTATTTTCGGCGGTGCGGCCTGGTTTGGTTACAACACCTTTATAAAAGAAGATATCGCAGTAAAAAAAGAGCAGCGTGGGGAAGTTACGCCAGCGCCGGTGCCAGATATTAGTCTTCCGGAGTTTCAGGCGGCGACCCAACTACGACAGGAAGGAAAACTGACTGAAACTCGCGATGCGCTTATCGGATTTATCCAAAAATATCCCACCGGGAAACATCTCGATGAAGCGAAGGATCTCCTCGGGGAAACAAATGTTGCCATTCTCCTATCGCGTTATCCGTCTCCAGAAAAAACAGAATACCTTGTGAAATCCGGAGACGTGCTAGCCAAGATTGCGCGGAAATTGAAGACGACTCCCGAGTTGATCATGCGCATGAACAACATGAGCGGCACCATGCTACGCATTGGCGATCATTTGCTCATCTCACACCCCGATTTCTCCATGGTTATTCAACGGAAGGCGAACTCGGTTGTGCTCCTGAATCACGGCGCATTTTTTAAGCAATATCATGTTCGCGAAGCAAAGTTACCGGGCAAACAGCCGGCCAAAATCTCGGCAAAAGTGGCCGAAACCATGGCTTGGAAAGACGGAAAACGCGTCGGCGTCGGCAGCAAGGAGTACCTCAGCAGCACGCGATGGGTTCGGCTGGCCGGCGCGGCGGGTTATACTTTGTATTCGGTACCCGATTCTGCGCATCCGAATCTTGATCAGCCGCCGCCGCCGGTGGGTCTTGGCCTCGCGGCTTCGGACCTTGAGGAACTCAGCAGCCTTGTAAAGAACGGCATGGCTGTCACGATTACGGACTGAGTCACAAGGTTAAAACGGATGGGGACGAACACGCTGGCACGAGTTGCTTGACCTTGTAACCTTTCTAACCTTTCACTTTTTAACTTTCCCCATGGATTGGCAACCGCTCGATTTTGAAAAACCGATCTTCGAACTGGAACGGCGTTTACAGGACTTAAAGAATCACTCCAACGCGCACGATGTCGACCTTGATTCCGCTGTTAAGGCCCTTGAGGGAAAACTTCGTGAAACACGACGGGAAATTTATGGCAAGCTCACTGCGTGGCAGCGGGTGCAAATCGCGCGGCACACGCAGCGGCCCTTCGCCATGGACTACATCGAACGGTGCTTTACGAATTGGATTGAGCTGCATGGAGATCGCCGCTTTGCCGACGATCGAGCCATGCCTTGCGGCCTGGCCACACTTGGCACGCAACGTTGTGTCATCATCACCCATCAAAAGGGCCGCAACACAAAAGAAAATGTGATGCGCAATTTCGGTTGCGCCCATCCTGAAGGTTATCGCAAAGCGCTGCGATTAATGCGACTTGCTGAAAAATTTCGCGTGCCGGTCATTTCATTGATCGACACGCCAGGCGCTTTTCCCGGGATCGGATCCGAGGAACGTCATATTTCAGAAGCAATTGCAGTAAATCTCTTCGAAATGATGAGGCTTCGCGTGCCAATCGTTGCCGCGGTCATTGGCGAGGGTGGCTCAGGGGGCGCGCTGGGGATTGGCGTGGCGGACCATGTAATGATTCTGGAAAACGCGTATTATTCCGTGATCAGCCCCGAAGCCTGTTCCGCGATTTTGTGGAGAGACCGCCGGCACGCCGCTGAAGCAGCCGAGGCGCTCAAATTGACCGCGCAGGATTTGTTGAAACTGGAGGTAGTGGACCAAATCATTTCTGAACCGGTAGGCGGCGCGCATCGAGACTATGATTCTGTTGCGGTCAATCTTGGCGCAGCACTGCGCCGGGCGCTGGAGGAGATTTCTAAAATTCCAGCCGACGAACTGCTGGAAAAACGATATCGAAAGTTTCGCCGCCTGGGTATCTTTTCCGAAAGCAAAACCGTCACCGCCTCGCCTCGCTCTTAATTCTGATGTTTGGGACTTGGGGTAAATTAGCGGGTGTTTGGCTCAGTGCGCTTGCTGCTGTCGCCTTACCGCGGGGCAGCGCGGCGGCCGTAGAGTTCCGTTTCGATCGCGACACCTTCGCGTTTCAAAACGCCACCGTGCTGAAATACCACGACGGGATTTCGTTTTTCCGACCGAAGTCGGAAGTGAGTGATCCTGCCAATAGCTATACTCGCCGCTGCTTCGTCATGACCCGCACGGCGATGCAGTTCCGCAAATTCGCCCGTTTCAATACACACGGCGTTCCATTAAACGATCAGGAACTCGCACGGCGCATTCGTGCTGTCGCGCGCCGGAAGCCTTGGCTCGAAGTATTGCCGGAAAATCAGCGAATCGTCTTCCCAAGCTACCCGAATCTACGTGAGATAAGCAAATCCCACACTCAAGTCTTCGAGAACAATATCGGCAGCGGCTTCATGAGTTATTTTCGGCCGAGCAATATCCGCATGGTCTTCCTGGACAGTAAAGGATATCAGGAGAAAACGCACCAGAACCTCGATGCCTCCCTCGCGCGTGGTGACACGTTCGTGGCTTTTCTTACCACTTATCCAAAAATGAGTATAAACCACGCGGTGCTCATTTATGGCCGGAAAAAAAGTCGCCCCGGAGACGAACTCGAACATTATTTGGTTTATGATCCAAACCATGCCGAAGCGCCGCGTGAGCTAACATGGTCGCCTCGCGAATGTGCCTTTGCTTATCAGAAAGACATAGACTTCATCGGTGGATTCGTTCGGGTTTACCAGGCTTACGACAAGCCGTTGCAGTGAAAACGATGGACGCGTTCTTGATATGATTCCCGGTAATTCGCGTACAGCGGCAGGTTTTTGGCAGCTCGGCGCTTTCCTAGCTCTCGTCCTTCTACGAAGCAGCGCGGCAGCGTCCGATTTTCGCTTCGGCCGCGATACGGTCGGCTTTGCCAACGCAACCGTCTTCGAGTATCGCGAAGGTCATCCTTCTTTGCGGCGGCAAAGAGAGAAGGGAGAGCCGAAAAGGTACACTCGCCGCTGTTTTGTCCTATGCCGTACGACGATGCAGTTTCACAAGTTCGCTCGCTTCGATCCGCACGCCCCTCCGTTGGACGACAACGCGTTGGCCGCTCGCATTCGAAATGTCACCCACCGGGCGGCTTGGGAAAAGCCGTTGCCGACAAATCAGCGCGTCGTCTTCCCGGGCTACGCTAACTTGCGCGCAATGAGCGATGCGCGCCGCGAAGTTCTGCGAAGAAATATCGGCCTTGGCTGGCCGACTTACTTTCGGTTCGGGAATTTCCGGATGCTTTTCGAGCACGACTCTAATTACCACAAGGAAACCCAAGCCAACCTCGATGCAGCTTTGGCGCGCGGCGAGTTATTTGTCGGTTTTCTCACAACCTATCCTCGTCTCAGCATCAATCACGCGGTCTTGGTCTACAAACGAAAATCAGCCTCTCTGAATGACGGAATTGATCACTATCTCGTTTACGACCCCAATCATCCGGAATCACCGCGTGAGCTCAGCTGGTCCTCCCGCGACCGTGCTTTCGCATATCAAAAAGATTGGGATTTCATCGGCGGCTTCGTTCGCGTTTATCAAATTTACGGCAAGTGGCTGCAGTAAAGACGATTCTCTAGAGGGATGCCAATGCCAGAGACTCCGTCACCACCGAAACCGACTCCACCAACTCCCAAGCCGCCTCCTGAGCCATTGCCGCCGAATCCGCCGCCAGTTCCGCCGGTAGGAAGGTGATGTAACGATCGGCGCCATCCGCTCCTTCGCCTGTCATGTTGAGCGAAGCGAAACATCTCTGATTGTCGCTTTCTGTTACGGCCAATCAAAAAAAATCCGAGATTCTTCGCTGCGCTCAGAATGACGTTTCTTGATGCCGGGATTTTATTTCCCTGGCGGAAACAAAAACCGCAGCGCGGGTTCGACGCGCGCGGCCCAGGCCGCTTCGCTGTGATCGCCGGACTGAGCTTCCATGTATTGAAGATCCTTCTGGAGTTTCCAGCCTTTCTCAACAAGACGATTGAGTAATTCGCGTGCTTGTTCCCAACCCGGTTCGGCTGTGCCGCTGTCGAGCCAGATTTTCAATGGTGGCTTCTGCTCGATCGAATCGACGAGTCGATAAATTGCGAAATCATCCCACCAAATTGATGGCGACATCACCATGAGTCGGCGGAACGCGTGAGGGTACAAAATTCCAATCGCAAGGGTAACGAGACCGCCCAGAGAGGAACCGCCTAACCCGGTGAATTCGGCACGCGGCTTGGTCCGATATTTTCGGTCGATGTAAGGTTTGAGTTCGTCCATCAGAAACTGCCCATATTTTCGAGCCAGACCTTTGCTGCGCTTCTTGCGTTTCGCCTTGGCATCGATCACTCCCCGCGTGGGAGCGTACTCGTGAATCCGTTCCTCGCCCGTGTTCGCAACTGCCACAACGATGAGCGGTTCGACTAGGTCCTCTTTGATCAAGCGTTCAGCTGTTTCGTCAACGCCCCATTCCACGCCTGAAAATGACGTCGCCGCATCGAAAACGTTTTGGCCGTCGTGTAAATAGAGCACTGGGTAACGCCGTCGGGAGAGCAGCCGGTAGCCGCGCGGCAAATAAACCAGGACGTCGCGTCGGTTTCCGAGAATCTTGGACGGAAATCCGGGGTGCCGTTTAATGTTTCCAGTAAGCGTATGCTTGGGCATCGAAAAACGAGACGCTTCGCCGAAGATCAAACGTAGCGCAAGCCCCTCAACTCCACCGATAGGGCGGATTCGTCTTTTGGCGAGCTTGCGATTTGGCCCTCCCGCAACCAAGATGGACGGGCTATTTCAATGAACGAACGTTACATTAAATGGTACACGCCGTGGTTGAACCGCGAATTTGAAATGCTTGTGTTCGGAAACGGTGGCGGGCTGCCACTAATTCTCTTCCCGACCTCGTTTGGACGTTATTATCAAAACAAGGATTTTGGCCTGGTCGGCTCTATGAGCGGCTATGTCGAGGCGGGCAGAGTGACGGTCTACTGCCCGGACGCCATCGACTTGGAAAGTTTTTACAATAAATCGATCCATCCAGCCGATCGGATGCGCACACATAATGCGTATGAAAATGTAATCGTGCGCGACGTGTTCGATCTCGCGCGACGCGAATGCAACTCTCATCCTGTGGCAGTCTGCGGAGCCAGTCTTGGTGCCTATCACGCTGCCAATATTGCTTTTCGTCATCCGGACGCCGTCAGTCGTCTCATCAGCTTGAGCGGCTCGTTCGACATCAGCTCATTTTTCGACGGATATCATGACGACAACATTTATTTCAACAGTCCCTACGAATATCTGCCGAACGTGCCTGACCCATGGAAATACAATCACATGGGCATCATCCTCGGCACTGGCGAATGGGACAACACGCGCCACGAATCCTATCGCTTGTCTGAGATCTTGAATTCAAAAGGCGTCAAGCACTGGCTCGATGAGGGAAAGTGGCGCGGCCACGACTGGAATTATTGGCGCGACATGCTGCCGCATTATTTGTCGGTCTTATGATCTCTTTGTTTCAATGAAACTTGTGATTGCCGCGACTGGCGCCAGCGGAACGATCTATCTGCAAAGGTTACTGGCACAAATCGATTGTTCCGCTCACGAAGTTCATCTGGTCATGAGCGCCTCCGCAAGGGACGTTGCGAAGCAGGAGATCGATGACTTCAAGACTCCCTCAAATGTTTCGCAGCATGCTGAAAATGACATGAACGTGCCATTCGTCAGCGGCTCCGCGCGTTTTGACGCGATGGTGATCGTCCCGTGTTCGATGGCGACGCTGGGTCGAATCGCTTCGGGTTCCAGCGACAGCGCGCTGTTGCGGGCAGCCGACGTTTTTTTGAAGGAGCGGCGGAAATTAATCCTCGTTCCCAGGGAGACACCTTGGAATTTGGTTCACGCACGCAATGTGGTGACGCTGCTCGAAGCCGGCGCGATTGTAATGCCGGCGATTCCCTCGTTCTACAGCCGTCCCGATTCCGTAGCCGCAGTCGTGGACACGGTCGTCTGGCGTATTCTCGACCAAATTGGGCTGCCGAACCCGCACACATATCGTTGGGGACAGCAAAGCGCGTCGGCCAGGCGCAAGAAACATTGAAAATCGAAGGTTGGCTTGCGCGATGGTTGATCGCGTTTGGCTTTTACTTGTTGCAGGTTTGGGCGCGCACTCTGCGCTACGAAGTCGATGACCGGGCGGGTGTCATCGGTAGATCGGTGACTGAAAATTATATCGGAGCGCTTTGGCACAATCGCTTGCTCATCTTTCCATTCGTTTTGCGGCGCTTTTTCTCCAACCGAGATGGTGCAGCCCTCATTAGCGCCAGTCGTGATGGAGATTTGCTTGCCGACGCGATTCAACGATTTGGCTACGGTGTGGTGCGCGGCTCGAGCTCTCGGCTGGGGGCGAGTGCCGTACGTCAGCTCACCGAAGTGCTTGCCGCCGGTCGCGATGTCGTGATCACTCCCGATGGTCCACGGGGCCCGGCTTACGAACTTGGTCCAGGGATTATTTTTCTCGCCCAGAAATCAGGCGCCGCAGTGTTGCCGATGAATCTGGAATATTCGCATTGCTGGCGGCTGGGAAGTTGGGATCGGTTCATTGTGCCCCGACCGTTTGCCAAAGTGCGTATACTGATCAATCCACCGCATCGCATAAGAGCGACCGCTACATCGGAAGAGTTTGAATCTGAACGCCTCTCATTGCAGCGGATCATGATGGCGCTGGTCGAAATGCGCTGACGCCGGGTTCTGTAGCCGCTTGGGTGCGGCAAGCGCAGCGCTGAGGTGTTGCCAATTCGCGCGTTGCGCGTCCCACAGGGACGCGGCTACAGCAATGCTCGCTTGCGTAGCGAGCACTCGCAGGCAGGATTGCCTCCATCATTATGGCGAAATTGATCGATGGACGCGTGATCGCGGAGAAAGTTTATGTCGATCTTCGTCGGGAGATCGCGGAACTAAAGGAAAAAGACGTTACGCCAGGCCTAGCCGTGGTTCTCGTAGGCGACGACCCGGCATCGCGCGCTTATGTGCGCTCGAAAGACAAAATGTGTCGCGAGCTTGGACTGCACTCACTGAAATTGGAATTACCAGCTTCGACCACTCAGACTGAGCTTCTCAACCGTGTCGAAGAATTGAACGCCGACTCCGCCATTCATGGGATTCTTGTTCAATCACCACCGCCGGCACACATCGACGAAACAGCAATCGTTCGAGCCCTTGATCCACGCAAAGACGTGGATGGATTTCATCCGGAAAACGTCGCAAGGCTCGTGCTGGATGATCCCTGCGGCTTTGTCCCGTGCACGCCGCTGGGCGTCCAGCGTCTGCTAATAGAAAGCAAGATCAACATTAATGGCGCGCACGTTGTCGTTCTTGGCCGCAGCATGATCGTGGGGAAGCCGCTGGCCCTGCTTCTCATGCAGAAAAACGAGAAGGCTAACGCCACAGTTACTGTGGTGCATTCGCGCAGCCGCGATCTCGCGGACATTACCCGCTCCGCCGACATTATCATTGCGGCAATTGGTCGCGCTGGATTTGTCAAAGCCGATCATGTGCGCGAAGGCGCCATCGTTGTTGATGTTGGAATTAATCGCGTCGAAGACGCAGCAAGTCAGCGTGGTTATCGCCTGGCGGGCGATGTCGCATTTGACGAAGTATCAAAAAAAGCGAGCGCGATCACGCCAGTTCCGGGCGGTGTTGGGCCGATGACCATTGCGATGCTGATGTCAAATACGGTCAAAGCAGCTCGGCAAGCGCTGGGCAAGGCGACGTGATTCGCTCAACCTACCGGTGAAGAGCGAACAATTTTCATGGTGAGCAATTTCAAGATTGAGGGATTAATTCGCGCTGCGCGGACAAAGAGCGAACCGATGCGAGGAGATAAAACCGCAGCGCGCGCCAGTCGATTGATCCAGAGTCTTCCCCAATACATTTCGGCAGAGGCACGAGCGAATTCGCGGAGTGCCAATTGTCGATCCTTGCCGCTGATGATTTTCGCAATCGCACCCGAAGCGAGCTCTCCTGAGCGAAGCGCGTAATAGATTCCTTCGCCAGTAAACGGCTCCACGACGCGGGCAGCGTCGCCGATAAAAAGAAGATTTTCGTGAGCGCAGGGAACAGACGCACGAGTGAGCGGTGTGATGGTGCGCCAGGGTTGGTCGGTGGGGATTTCAAACTGGCGTTGTGCCCATTGCCTCAGTCTGGAAATAGTGGATGGCCTGCCCACGAGGCAAAGATTGAGCTCGGTTTCGTTCACCGGAGCCTGACCGGAGTAACCTTCTTGAAGAAATTGCAGCACGATCCGCGCGCCGAAATTTAGTGGAAGTGGAATGTGCGCCTGCAATGCGACGCGTTTGCGCGCGGGACGCGGCAACAAATTCCTCAGCCGCGCTACGGTGGAATTTCGTCCATCCGCGCCGATTAATATTCGCGCACGAAAAGTTTCGCCAGATGCAGTCACAATTTTCCAAGCCTCTTCGTGAGCCACTGCCGTGACGGTCGTTTCCCCACGAACCTGCGCGCCAAGTTCGCGAGCGCGTCTCAGCAGGAGCTCATCGAAGAGGCTGCGTTTTATCGACAACTCGCAATCGTCTCCGCTTGGAAGAGGGACAATGACTTTGTGACCGTCGATGGCGACAAACTCGACTGAGGTGAGTTTGGAATGCTGCAAATCCCAAACGCGCTTCGTGAGGCCGAGACACTCCAATACGGGCCAGCACGATGGGTTCAAACAATCGCCACAGACTTTTTCTCGTGGAAATCTTTCCCGCTCTAGAACAAGCGTGCGCAAACCAGCCAGGGCACAAAACGCTGCACAGCTCGATCCGGCCGGGCCGCCGCCCACGATCGCCACGTCAAAGATTTCCATCTTGGATCCACTAGTGATCAGTGAACGGTGATCGGTGATCAGTGATCAGTATGTGTCGGTTCACCGATCACCCATCACTGATCACATGTATCACTGCGATGTCCATGCCGTCCGAATCCTGCTGGCGCGCGATCTAATCACAGAGGACAGTAATTTAAATGAGCTGGTCTCTCCCAATTTTCCGCATCGCGGGCATTCAATTGCGGATTCACATTACGTTCTTACTGCTGATTGCCTGGCTGGCTTTCGGCTATTACGCGCAGGGCGGTTCGGCGGTGGCGGCCAGCCGCGTGATATTTGTTTTGCTTCTTTTCCTTTGCGTGGTGCTGCACGAATTCGGCCACGCATTCGCTGCGAAGGCGTTCGGGATCAATACGCCTGACATCACATTGCTGCCGATCGGCGGAGTGGCGCGCCTTGAACGAATGCCGGAGGAACCGGTTCAGGAATTGATCATCGCAGTGGCGGGGCCCTTGGTGAATGTGGTGATCGCGCTCGGCTTGTTTGTGGCAGGCGGATTCCATGCGTTGCTCAATCCCTCAAACGTTGAAGGCGGGGGTCTCGTTGCGCAGTTGCTTACGATTAACATCATGCTGGTGCTTTTTAATTTGTTGCCGGCATTTCCAATGGATGGGGGGCGCGTCTTGCGAGCCTTGCTTGCCACACGACTAAGTTATGCGCGTGCTACACAAGTCGCTGCGAACGTCGGCCAGGGTTTTGCCTTCATTTTCGGATTCATCGGATTGCTTTGGAATCCATTTCTGCTCTTCATCGCGCTTTTTGTTTATATCGGTGCGTCTCAAGAAGCGGCCCTGGCGCAGATGAAAGATGTCTCGCGCAGGTTCCCGGTTTCCAGCGCGATGGTACGCGAATTTCGCACTCTCTCGGAAGATGCCACCTTGCAGGAAGCAGTGGATGCTTTGCTTGCGACTTCGCAGCACGATTTTCCGGTCGTTGATGACAGTGGCAACGTCGCCGGCTTGTTGACGCGTCAAGATCTGATCGGTGCGTTGCGCAAGAACGATCCCGCGCTTCGTGTGGGCGACGTGATGCGCCGAGATATTCCCACGGTGACCACCGGAACGCGTTTCGAAGAAGCGTTCCGCATCATGCAAGAGTGCAATTGCCCGGCAGTGCCGGTTCTGGATCGGATGAAGCGTCTGGTCGGTTTACTCACGCCGGAGAACGTGACCGAACTGATGATGGTGCAATCGGCCATGCCGCAACGGCGGGTATGGTAGACTGGGGCGAATCAATAAACCCCAGCCGCTGTAGCCACGGCCCTATGGGCCGTCTTCCTGATGTGAAAAGCAACGCCGACGCAGACCGGCCACAGGCCGGTGGCTACAAAATTTAACAGATTGTTCTCACGAGCTGATGCGCATCGGCATCAGGACGTAGAGAAATGGCGTCTGAATTTTTAAAACGCCTGGGCTCATTTCGTCGATGAGATCGAGAAAGACTTCGTCTTCTGTCAGAGCGCGCAGCGGCGCCATGAGAAATTCGGGATTAAACGCGATGGAAAAATCGCGGCCTTTGTAAGCGACGGCGATTGATTCCTTCGCTTCGCCCACCTCCGGCGTGGTGGCAGTAATGTCGATATTGTTCTTACTAAAGTTCAGCTTAATCGAGTGCGTTTTATCGCTGGCGAGAAGGGAAACGCGCCGAAGCGAATTTAGAAATGTTTCGCGCTCGAGTTTTATCCGCTCTTTTGCCTCTGATGGAATGACCTGGCGATAGTTTGGGTAATTGCCTTCGATCAATTTCGAGACGAGCAGCGTTTTATTGAGATCGAATGCGATCTGCCCGCTGCCCATGCTGACCTTGATTTCGCCATCATCAGCAAGCAGGCGTTGTAATTCTGTCACCGCTTTCGTCGGGATAATTAAGTCAGCTTCATGGCTGCGCGGGAATTCCAGTTCGATTTCGCCCATAGCGAGCCGACGCCCATCCGTCGCCACCAGCGTCAGCTTGTTGTCCTTAAAACTGAAAAGAACCCCGTTGAGGACGTAGCGAGTTTCGTCCGTCGAGATTGCGTACGAAGTCTTGCGCAGTCCGTCGCGCAAATCTTTCTGCCGGATGGTGACAACTTTCGCATCCTCGAATTTTGGCAGCGGCGGAAATTCTTCTTCGGGCAGCCCGAGGATTTTGAAAAAGCTTTGGCCGCTCCGGATGGAAGCAGCGTTCTTTCCGTTAACATCTACCTGAATTTCACTCGAAGGCAGTTCACGGACGATGTTGAAGAGGCGGCGGGCAGGGAGTGTGGTCGCCCCTTCTTTTTCTACATCCGCCTCGCAACTGCCGCGAACACCGACATCGAGATCAGTTGTCGTGAGATGGATTTCGTCGCCGTGCGCCTGAAGCAGAACGTTGGAAAGGATGGGAAGAGTGGTGCGCGTGCTGACCACGTTTTGGACCTGCTGCAGGCCTTCGAGCAGTTTTTCTTTCGCGACACTAAATTTCATTATGACGGTCTAAGATGTAAAGCTTTGGGTTTTGTTCGGCAACAGCAATCTCTCCAATGCCGGGCAAGTCCTCCACGGCGGATTGGTCCGGCGGCAAGTCCGCCAGTCGGACGGACTCGTCCCGTGGCGACTTTGTAGCTGCGGTAGCCGGAATCGCAAGCTGGAAACGCACCACTTGAAGCTCAACGCTGAAGGGAACTGTCAATGAAGGATATGGTCTGGCGGAGGTTGTCTTGTTCGGCCATCCGTTTCTTCACCAGTTTGCATGCATGCAATACCGTGCCGTGATCGCGTCCTCCGAATGCGTCGCCAATTTCATTCAACGACGCCTTGGTAAGTTCGCGTGCAAGAAACATCGCCACCTGCCGCGGAAAGGCGATGCTGGCGGGACGCCGCTTGCTTGTCATGTCGGCCACGCGCACATCAAAATGCTCAGCCACGCGTCGCTGAATTTGTTCGATCGTGATCGAATGGCGTCCTTCCTCCTGCAAAATATCCTTTAGCAAATGTTCCACGACTTCCTGTGTGAGTTCCTTGCCGCTGAGTGACGCAAACGAGGCGACGCGCATGAGTGCGCCCTCCAGCCGACGCACATTTGTGCGAATACGGCTGGCGAGAAATTGAAAAACTTCGTCCCGCAGTTGGATCTGCATGCCGCGCGCTTTTTTCCGCAAGATCGCCATGCGCGTCTCGATGTCTGGCGGTTGAAGCTCGGCGGTGAGTCCCCATTCAAAGCGTGAGACTAGCCGGTGCTCCAGATTTGCAATCTCGGAAGCAGGTCGATCGCTGGAGAGGACGATCTGTTTATGCCCATCGAAGAGCGTATTGAACGTGTGAAAGAATTCTTCCTGAGAACGCTCTTTGCCTCCGAGAAATTGGATATCGTCGATCAAGAGGAGATCGACCTGGCGATAACGCTTCCGGAATTTGACCAGATTACTGTGCTGGATCGCGTCGATGAACTCGTTGATGAACAGTTCGCTCGAGACATAAATCACCTTCACGTTTTTCTTCTTGGCCCAGACGTATTGGCCAATAGCCTGCATCAGGTGGGTCTTACCAAGACCGACACCGCCATAAACGAACAGCGGGTTGTACGTGCGCGCGGGCGCCTGCGCCACGGCGAGAGCGGCAGCATGCGCAATTTCATTGTTCGGACCGACCACGAAAGATTCGAACGTGTTCCGTGGATTGAGCCCAGGGACGGTTGCGCCTGGTTTTGTGTTCGCGGACGGTTCGGGTAAAATTTTCTCCAGCGGCGCGGCATCCTCGACGGGCATCTGCACGCTGGTTCCCGACGGAGAGCAGAATTTTACCGGACGCGGGCCACCGAGCGTCGTTACAATGGCAGTCTGCAACGCGGGCATATAATTACTTTCTATCCAAAACTGATAGATGTTGTTTGGAACGCGAAGAGTGAGCGATTTGTCTTTCGCCTCGACAAGTTCGACGGCGGAAAACCAGCGTTTAAAGCTGTCAGCGCTGATCTGTGGTTTAAGCGCAGCTGATAATTGCTGCCACAGCTGTGCGCATTTCTTGTCCATAGCAGACTTGTTAACAGTGTTACACAATCGCCACACTCGCTGATCGCGCGGAAAATCGCTGGGTAAAACCCAGGCAAAGTCGAGCTAATCGCCAGCGTAACTTCCGGGAGGAATCCTGAAGAAAACGGTCAAAAGTTCGTAAATACGAGGGAAAATGGACTGCGCTGAGCGTTAGCGATTGATTCGATGCCCTAAGGTGGCGTTGCATATTCTGTCGTTGTTCCGGTGCCTTCTGCGCGTCGTTCATTCTCGCTGCTAAGAGTTTCTCAGAAATGTTCACAACTTATTCACATGCGGTCTTGTTCTGCCTCGCCAGCGGGCTTGAGACTAGAAATCGCTTTCAAAATCGACAAGAAAAAAATGAACTTTATTTGAAATTTTATTTTCATCGCGGCCAAAAATTTTCTTGACTAGAAAAAGAAGCGCGCGTGTTGGGAGAGAAAACAAAAAGAACACCCCGCTGCTGATTTTTGGCGCGCGCTCGTCCGTAACATTAGAGCAATGGCCATGGGGAAGCGATCAATCGATCCGCGTCGCCCTGATGGCATTCCGATTTGACCGAATCGACTCGAGCACGCAATTTTCTCGCCTCCAAAGTGTCACGGGACCTTTGAAAGATCGAAAATGCGGGCGACGCACACGAAGATAGGGAACTGCGAGGCAAATTGCACCTCTAATTGGAACAGTAGAGCGATACGCCGAATTCTGTCGACCGGCGTTATTGGCCTTTTTCTTTCTACTGCGCAGGCGTATTCGGTCGATGAGTTGTTGCCGCCGTTCGGCTTTCGTTGGAACGACTCGATGGCGCATGTGGAAGCGGTGCTGCACGGTGCGAAAGCGAAGATCACCTCGCGAGAAAAAAAGGAGAACCGGAACGTCTGGACAGTGGAAGGACTGCTTCATCCCGGGTTAAAGCGCACACTGTTTACTTTTAAGCAGAGAGCGCTTGTTGCCGTGGAGCTGCAATATGAATACCCGGATTGGTCAATCGAGCGATATAACCAGCGAATGGGAGAAATTCGCAAATACTTCGATGAGAAGTACGGGACGGGAAAACTGGTGTCACGTTCGCGCGATACTGATACCGACGTCGTCCAGACGCTGGTTGGCTATCAATGGATGGTCGGTGCGACGATGCTCGAGCTTTTTTATTTTTCTGCGCAACACGGCCCGCTGCTTTACCGAACCATTACGGTTGACTATAAGGCGATGTAATCGCCTTTGTCGCCACGAATGGCGCGTTTCGCCATCGCTGCTGTTAGCTTTTTTCTAGTCTTCGAAGACCGGACAGGTTATCAGGTCTTCCGCCAAATGAGCCGAGGAGTTGTTCATGTCAGCCTCTGACCTTGCCGAATCCGCCAGTCCCAGCGTCGTCGGCATTCTGGGGAAGCTTGGGACCGACCCGAAGACCGGTCTGAATTCTGTCGAACTACAAGAGCGCCTGAGCAAGTACGGACCGAATGCGCTGCCGGAAGACAAGAAGAGTGTGCTTTCCGGTTTGCTCGCTTATTTTTGGGGACCCATACCGTGGATGATCGAGGCTGCGGCCCTCATGGCCTTGATTGTTGGAGACTGGGGTGACCTTACGATTATTACCTCGCTTCTGTTATTCAACGCCTTGTTAGGGTTTTGGGAGGAACACGAAGCTTCCAATGCGCTCGACGCTCTGAAGAATTCTCTGGCCTTAAAGGCGCGCGTGCTTCGGAGTGGAAAATGGGAGCAAGTCGATGCTCAAACGCTCGTCCCCGGAGATATTGTTCGCTTGTACCTCGGCGACGTAGTTCCGGGGGATTGTAAGCTCATCCGAGGCGATTACATCAGCATCGACCAATCCGCGCTCACGGGAGAATCGCTGCCGGTCACAAAGAAATCGGGCGATGACGCATACTCGGGGTCTGTCGTCAAAGAGGGAGAAATGGTTGCAGTGATTACTGCAACCGGAGCGAACACCTTTTTTGGCCGCACTGCAAAACTGGTGGCAGGCGCCGGAAACGTTTCGCACTTCCAACGGGCGGTGATGAAGATCGGCAACTTCCTGATTATCCTGGCGCTGGTTTTGGTGGTGATCCTGGTAGCCAGCCGCCTTTTCGATATGCGCGGCCACTACGATCGCGTGGTTTTGTTAAGGCTCGCCGAAATCGTTCTTATCCTTTTGGTGGCATCAGTGCCAGTGGCCATGCCTGCCGTACTCTCGGTAACGATGGCTCTGGGCGCCCGGATGCTAGCCAGAAGCAAAGCAATCGTTTCTCGACTCGAGTCAATCGAGGAATTGGCGGGTGTTGATGTGCTTTGCTCCGATAAGACCGGCACGTTGACTCAGAACAAGCTGACGCTTGGTGATCCAGAGTCTTGGGCCGGAACTGACGCGGCAACTTTGATTCTCATGGCATCGTTAGCTTCGCGCGCGGCAGACAACGATCCCATCGATCTTGCAATATTGGCCGGTTTGAAAGATTCCAACACACTTAAGGACTATCACCAGGAAAAGTATCTCCCGTTCGATCCGGTGAACAAGCGAACGGAAGCAACGATCAAGGACTCCTCGGGTAAAATTTTTCGAGTTACCAAAGGTGCGCCGCAAGTGATCCTCGCGCTCGCAAATCTCTCCGACAGTGACCTCCAGAAAGCCAGCCGGACGGTAGATAGTTTAGCAAGTCATGGCTATCGCACTATTGGTGTTGCTGTCGCGGAAGGCGATAGTCCCTGGGCGTTCCAGGGAATTCTTCCGCTGCTGGATCCGCCTCGACCGGATTCCAAGAGCACCATAGCAAGGGCTCGCGCCTACGGAGTGAAGGTAAAGATGGTTACCGGTGACAACGTCGCCATTGCACGGCAGATCGCTTCGGAACTGGATATGGGCACAAATATCCAGCCGGCAACGGAGCTCTTCCCCGGCGACATTACAAAAGGACAGATCCCATTGGATGCAGCTGAGAAAATCGACGAGGCCGATGGATTCGCTCAGGTTTTCCCGGAACACAAATACGCCATTGTAAAAATACTGCAGGAAAACGGCCACATCGTAGGAATGACCGGTGACGGCGTGAATGACGCTCCTGCCCTCAAGCAAGCGGATGTAGGCATTGCCGTTTCCGGAGCAACCGAAGCAGCCCGAGCTGCGGCAGCATTAATTCTAACTGCACCCGGTCTTTCAGTCATCATCGAAGGGATCGCCGAAGCCAGGCGCATCTTCGAGCGAATGATGAGTTACGTGTTATATCGAATCGCGATGACAATCGCCATCATGGTATTTGTAGTGCTGGCATCGATCTACTATCACTTCTTTCCTCTGACCGCGATTATGCTTATCGCGCTCGCTCTTCTGGACGATGTCCCTATTATGACCATCGCCTTCGATAACGCCAGTGTGCCACCCCAACCTGTCAAGTGGGAGTTAGATCGTGTGTTAGTCATCTCTTCGGTTCTGGGTTTGCTTGGAGTTATTCAAAGCTTTGGTCTGCTGTACCTGGGCGACACTCTTCATCACTTAGATCATCCACAACTGCAAACTATGATGTTCCTGCAACTCGTAGCAGGTGGTCATCTCTTGTTATTCGTGACCCGCACTCGAAGAGCCTTTTGGAAGCCACCGTATCCGAATACCAAGCTTTTCTTTGCTATTGTCGTTACCCAAATCGCCGCGGTATTCATGTGCAGTCAAGGTTGGCTAGTGCCACCGCTTCCCTGGACAATCATCGGTTTTGTTTGGGCCTACAACCTGGTATGGATGATAGTCCAAGACATAGTAAAGCTGGCGATCTATGGAATGCTGGACCCGGTCCGTTCGTGGAAAACATCGCTTTTCCAGCCCCTTCGAGTTCCTATGACACGTGGGCCGGAGGCGGTTCGCTAACCTAAGAATCGAGACCTAACATGTCCAACTACCGAAAAAAATTTGTCGTCAACCCGGGCTCCAAGATCCGGCTAAAACACTTCGACCCCGACTATCATGGCAAACATGAATCACACAAATCGGCTTTGCCGGAGATTCAGGAGAACCTGAAGAAGATGGATGAACTTCAATACCGGATGTATGCGGAGAACAAGCATTCGCTTCTCATTGTGTTGCAGGGGTTGGACGCAGCTGGCAAGGACGGCGTAGTCCGCCACGTCTTGACTGGCCTGAATCCATCGGGCTGCGTTTCTACTAACTTCAAGGAACCGACGAAGGTGGAGGTAGCGCACGATTTTCTCTGGCGTGTGCATCCGCATGTGCCGGCTAAGGGGTCAATCGCAATTTTCAATCGCTCCCACTACGAAGATGTGCTGGTAGTAAGAGTTCACGGCCTGGCGCCGGAAAAGGTGTGGTCAAAACGTTACGACCAAATAAACGATTTTGAACGGCTGATTGTCACTGAAAACAACACAACGATTCTCAAATTTTTCCTGCACATTTCAAAAGACGAACAGCTTTCCCGGTTCAAGAAGCGATTGGATGACCCGGAGCGTCAGTGGAAAATCAGCGACTCCGACTATAAGGAACGCGAATATTGGGATGATTACATCAAGACTTTCGAGGACGTGCTTACTAAAACGAGCACCGAGCAGGCGCCTTGGTTTATCATTCCCTCGAATCATAAGTGGTTTCGGGATTTGGCTATCTCACAGATCATTGTCCGACAGATGGACGACATGAACATGCAGCTGCCCAAATCGACTGTGAACCTGGCTGAAATTCGTCGTGAATACCATCAGGCGAAGGATGGCGAGAACGCGGATCGTCGCAAGAAGCGGTAGCATTGGCTGAAATCACACCATCGCAACGTCTGACAGTACTGTTAGATGAGTCGCCGCTAAGGCCGATTCAGCGATGGCTGTGGCTGCTGTCGACCGGAGGCACGTTACTTGATGGTTTCGTAATTTTTGTTCTTGGCGTGGCGATGCCACTGATCGTCGCTGAGTTTCATCTCACGCCCGAGGTAGTGGGTCTCATCGGCGCAAGTCTGGTGTTTGGTGCTGTCTTTGGGGCCGGACTCGGCGGGCCGATGGCAGATCATCTTGGCCGAAAGAAGTTGATGCTTGCCGACATGATAATCATCGCTGTCGGCGCCGCGACCAGCGCGCTGGCCAATGGATTTCCAATGCTCTTTATCGGCCAACTTCTCGTTGGGGTGGGAGTCGGCATCGATTTCCCCGCGAGTAGCAGTTACGTTTCGGAAGTGCTGCCGAAACGCAGTCGCGCGCGGACGATGGTCGCAACAATTGCCTGCCAATCAGTCGGTATGTTGCTTGCCGCCGTGATTGCGCTGTTGCTGCTAAAAATTGTGCACAGCGCTCAGACTTGGCGGCTTTTTTTGGCGACCGAAGCCGTTATTGCGCTTCTTTTTTCTTGCTGCGTCTTTCGGAACCGGACAGTCCGCACTGGTTGATGACTCGAGGCAGATTCGCCGAGGCAGCGCCGGCCTTCCTTCGGATCATGCCCGACCAGCGCGAAGCAGTGTTACAAATTACGAGCAATGCCGCAGATCCAAAAGTTGCAAATTCGGTCTCGCCTTCGAAAGCACCCGGAATAGCGATTCTTTTCTCTCGCGCTTATCGAGCTCGTACGGTGCTCGTCGCGGTTCCCTGGTTCTTGATGGATATCGCGACCTACGGCGTAGGACTTTTCACTCCAATTATTCTCGGCGCGATTGATGTCTCCACTAAGAGGGTCGGCGTCATCGCCCATGACTTCGCAGACGCGAGACGAAGCGCTGCAATCGATCTATTTCTGCTGTTCGGTTTTCTTGTAGGGATTTGGGCAGTCCCGCGATTCGGACGCATCCGAATGCAGGTCACCGGTTTCGCGGGTATGACTTTTGGCATGTTGCTGCTTATGATCGCCGTTCGGCTGTCGAACTCTTCCGCAGGCGCAGGACACATTCCGCTGGTTTTCGCCGGGTCCATTCTGTTCAACTTGTCAATGAACACCGGACCTAATTCTACCACGTTCACGCTTGCGCCCATCTTGTTTCCGACGCAATTGCGTGGCACGGCCAGCGGTTTCGCTGCTGGCGTCGCCAAAATTGGAGCGACTCTTGGCGTGTTTGTTCTGCCAATCTTAAAAGGTAAATGTGGCGTCCCCGCAGTCCTCGGAATGATGGCGGCAGTCAGTGTTTTGGGTCTGGTCGTTACCCTGGTCTTTGGGCACGAGGATACGGAATAGCCGTGGTGCTGCTCATTCCAACCGGCTCTCCGAGTCAGATTTTGATCGGTAGTGCAAAACGCGATAGCCAAGCAGCCAATATGAAGATGTCGAGCTCAGCGAAGTCCATTGCCGGACTTGGTTCGTTCATTGCATCAGGTTTGCTCTTTGAGGCCGGAGCTGGAGATTGCGAAGTTCACTGTGACAGTCGAAAAGGCAGCGGACGGAAATTTTCGCTTCGCCGGGGAGGCCGGTCGGCGGAAGGATCGAATCGCGTGATGAGGAAAGAACTGTGCGAGTCGAGCAGCTATCTAATCCCAGACGCCAGCCGATAGTCGCCACGCCTGTTAGTCTCATGGTTCTCTTCGCGGTCGCCCGGGTTTTGCAACGCCGTGCCGTGGCATCTTAGTCGACCTGCAGCGACTGTCGCGAGACCCCGCGCGACGAAATCCTCAACCGCATCATGGATGGCATGATCCATCGAAGAGGTAGGAATGTAACCGAGCTCCTTTTCTGCTTTTGCATTGCTTGAAAAATGTGGACGGCGCGACATTTGCACGGATTCGCGTGTCACAAACGGAGTCCGGTTCGGCGAAAGCTTGGCGGCAGTTTCGCTGGCGCAAGCGGTGAGAAAGCTGAGCCAATGAGGCGCATAAAAACGTGGCGTGTGGTGGCGCGCGTAGGGTTCGACAAGTTTCAGAAAATCGCACAACCACAGGTTGATTCCGCCTAACAAGTAACGCTCACCGGACTTGGCCCGTGCCATTGCCAGAAGATGACCAAGTGCGCAATCGCGTACATCGACGAAGTTGAGTCCGGTGCGGGCAAGCAACGGGATCCGTCCGTTTAAAAATGCGACCACGATCATTCCCGTTGGCGTCGGTCTCACGTCGTGTGGGCCGATCGGCGCGGTGGGCAGCGTGGTCACGATGGGCCAGCCTGCGTCCGCCCTTTGTTTTACTTCGAGATAACTCCGAAACTTGGAGCGTTTGTAGGGTCCTTTGAATTGAGAGGGCGAAGCGAGACGCTCTTCAGTTGCCAGCCGGTCCAACGTTCCTGGTTCGAGGATTCCGATCGTGCTCGTGCACACGATTTTCTCAACCCCGCTGCGCTTCGCTGCTTCCAAAAGATTGATTGTTCCCTGCACGTTGTTAGCAAAAATCTCACGCGGATCGCGCGCCCAGAACCGATAGTCGCCAGCAACGTGAAAAACGTATCGGCAATCTTTCATGGCCGCTTCAATCGAATCCCGACGGAGAAGATCGCCCTCCACCCAATCGATCGCATTACGGCGGCGCCCTTTTATCGATCTCGTGAACGCCCGAACATGAGCGCCCGTCTGAACCAACAACGACGCCACATGGCTGCCGATAAAACCGGACGCGCCTGTGACGAAGACTTGTTGTCCGCCGAAAAAATGATGGAGATCATGCGGGATCATGCGGAGCGAACGATCATTGGAACCAATTGGTGTCGAGCACGGATGACGTCCGCCGGAAAATCGATCTCGATCCACCGCAGTCCGGTCACGTCTTCGTATCCGAATCGTCCGGCAAGCACTAGCGTCCTTAAGACATCATCGTAGGAATCCGCGCAACTGGAGCCACGGCTTCGCGCCTCTGTCTCCTTTATCAGGAGCGGAAAATCAGTCGGAGCGATCTTGAAGAAGCCGATTGATTCGCCCACGAAATCGGCCTCACCTCTCCAGTGCTTGCGAAAGTCGATCGGTCGCCCATTTTTTACCGGCACGAGCATGGGATCGTCGTCATTGGTGGAAAATTCACGATCCAGCAGTAACGCGGTGCCGTGCACTGATTCGGTCAGACGGTCGAGCATCCCGGTCGGATAAAACACATCGGCGTCCATCAACAGAAGAGGCTCGGAACTCTCTTCGATTTCTGGAAGCGAGACTTTCAGGCTAAGCAAACTACCCTCGTGAAAGCGCGGATTCACAATCTCGCGTAACGCAACGTCATGCCGGGCGCAAATGTCGGGAAGCACTTCTGCAACCTGCTCGCGAAGGTGGCCGGTCACCAGCACGATTTCACGCACGCCGGCCTCGCGCAGTCGCAACGCGTGCCACTCCAGTAGCGTTTTGCCTCCGAATTCGAGAAGGATTTTCGGCGAGTCCGATTGCAATCGAGTTCCGCGTCCCGCCGCGTAGATAATGGCTTTCATGCCGGCGCCTCGACTTCTCGCGCGACGCGCTGCGCGAAACCGCGGAGCGCCGGTTCCTCGGCATAGAGAAGCGCGCCACCGATCAGTGCGAACGTCAGATCGCGCGCACGGCGGATGATGGCGTAGGGAACTGCAAGCGCGGGCGGGAAACCGAAAAGGTAAGAGAGGAAAATAATACCACTTTCCTGCACTCCGAGCGCGGCGGGGGCAAAAACCCCGAGTGCCTTTGCTACGCCGATGAATGCCTCGAAGGCCACTGCTTGACTCCAATCCAACGGCATCCCAAGCAAGCGCGAGACGAGCAAAATTTCCAATGAATCGGCGATCCACCCGAGCAGATAAAATGTCACACTGGAAAGAAAGCGCCGCCGATCGTTGCGATAGAAATCGAAAATTCGCCGATCGAGTTGGCGCAAACTTTCAGCTCGCGACGTAAGCGCGCGAATGCGCAACCGCAATCGCCCGGTCAACGCCAGGAGTGTGCTGAACATTCCTCGATGCTGGAGCCAGAAGAGCATCGCGATGAGGGCGGTTGCCGCGCCGCTAATTGCGAACATACCGGCGCGGGCGGGCGAATTGGCCGGCAGAATGGAAGAGCCGGCCACGGCTCCAAGCGCGATATAAATCACTTCAGCCAGAACTTGCGCTGTCTTTCCGATAACCACGCTTGATGCCCCCTCGACAACCGGGAGGCCGCGTTTATGGAGGAAATAGACTTTCACGGCTTCGCCCCCGAGATAAGCGGAAGGGACAACGTTATTGAGCGATTCCCCAGCCCACCGAATGCGGAATAGCGTTCCGAAGCTGATCGCCTTCGAAAGCGTGCGGCCAAAACACAAACGCCACCCAACAGTATCGAGAAGATAAACAAGAGCGTAAGGCAGAAGAATAAGAGGAGCCGACCAGCCGAGCGTGGTGAAGGCGCGCGAGATCGTATTCACGCCGGTTCGGTGTACGAACCACGCAAACAGCACCAGGCCTGCCCCGGCGATAATCAGTCTTAACGTCAATTTCACGCGGATTTCTCCAAGATCGATGGCGCACGTCCGGCGTCTTGCCACTGCGAGCAAAGCGCAATGATCCAGAAGAGATGAACACCTATTCCGGCCATCCAGAGGAATAGATCGAGCTGGCCGGCTATGGCGAACAACAACACCAGCAACGAGAAGTCGCGGTTGGTCGTAGCATCAATCAATTTTTCGAGACTTGAGGCTTTGCCACGGCTCTTGCGTTGCATGACGCGCACGATCACGGCGAAGGAGGCGATTGTCCCGAGCACCGCGCTGATTCCGAGCGCGAGCGCGGGCGATGCCGGATCGCTCCGGGCCAAGCCGAAGCCGATCCCAGCGAAAACAGCGACGTGCACCAACTGGTCACCCACAAGGTCGAGCCATTTACCCAAGCGCGATTCTTTATAAAGTACCCGCGCAAGATCACCATCCACGCAATCGATGATGGCGGAAAGCTGCAGTAGAAGCGCACCTGAGATGAAATATCCACTGGCGAAAGACCACCCCGACAAAATGCCAACAAGCATTGATACGATCGAAACTTGGTTGGGCGAAAATGGAGCACGGATAAGGATTTTCGACAGGTACCGGCCGAGTGGACGATTAAGAAATCGATCGACGATTCCATCCGCACTGCTACCGAGCGATGCCCAAAGGCGGCGCTCGGCCTCGCGTACCGAAGTGGAGTCAGTAACTGGCGTGGCGACTTTTCCTGCGCTCACCGGTCCGGCGCCACCCGCCGTCATCGCAACCGGCAGACGAACATAATCAGTCGAAAACAGCTGCCCGCCACTTTTTATTACTTGCTGAAGATCCGCGGTCTCGACCAACACACCTCCGTTAATGAGGAGGGCGGGTTCATCGAGTTCTGGTATTGCTGAAGCAAGGGTTATATTGATTCCGAGGGCGCGGGCACGGGGAGTCGCCGGACCCGTTTCTGTAATGAGGCAGATGGGAGCGCAACCCGCGCGATGGACGGTTACGATTAAGCGATCGAGCAGGCTCAATCCCGCGATCTGTACGTCATTCGTTTCAGCGACACAGTCGAGGATGGCGGTGACTTTGCTCACCGCACTTTGCCTTTGCCGACCGCATCTTTCATTTCGGAGAGCGACGGCGCTAGCGCGTTAAGTTCTGGTAGGCGGCGCTGCCGCCCTTTCTTGTGTCCGGGAAGATAATTGCGATGCACGTGCGGCTTGAGTGTTTCCACTTCCATCTCGTTATCATTTTCAGAGGCATGAAATCGTCCACGCTTACGAATTCATCGTGCTCGGAATACTTTCTTCGCAGGTTCGCTTCATCTGTTTCTCAATGAATCAGAAATCAATTCGTTGATTGTTGCGGTGGCAGTTGTGAGCATGGAACGAAGAAGGACTGAAAGCACGCCTTTGCGAAGAACAGAAAACAAGCGTGGAAACTAATTACTGGTATTAAGTAGCCAGAAAGTCAATTGTTCTCATCTTAGACTGCTGTGCATCATGACATCCTCCACCAACGGCGAAATCAGTAAGACGCAGCAATTCAAACGGATCCTGCAATCCAAACGGCTTGAGTTTTTGATGGAGGCTCACAATGGATTGAGCGCCCGTATCGTCGAGGAAACCGGGTTTCACGGAATCTGGGCCAGCGGGCTTTCGATCTCCGCTGCCCTCGGCGTACGCGACAACAATGAAGCGAGCTGGACGCAAGTACTGGAAGTCCTCGAATTCATGAGCGACGCCACTCACATTCCAATCCTGCTTGATGGTGATACTGGCTACGGAAATTTCAACAACATGCGACGGCTTGTGAAAAAACTGGAGCAACGCGGGGTGGCAGCCGTCTGCATTGAAGATAAACTTTTCCCCAAGACCAATTCATTCATCACGAGCGAACGTCAGCCGCTCGCCACAATCGATGAATTCACTGGTAAGATTAAAGCAGTCAAGGATGCTCAAAGGGATTCAGACTTTTGTCTGGTGGCACGACTCGAGGGATTTATAGCGGGTTGGGGGATCGATGAAATGCTCCTCCGCGCCGAAGCCTATCATCTCGCGGGAGCGGACGCGCTTCTGGTTCACAGCAAAAAAGTGACGCCAGATGAGGTGCTCACGTTCGCGAAAGCGTGGGCGAATAAGTGTCCGCTCGTGATTGCTCCCACCACTTATTACAGTACGCCGGTCGAAGTGTTTGAGCAGGTGGGCATCAGAATCGTGATCTGGGCAAATCAAAATGTCCGTAGCGCAATCGCGGCGATGCAAGAAACGACCCGCCGTATTTTCACTGAGCGCACGGTTCAAAACGTCGAAGATGGAATTGCTCCGGTGAAAGAAGTTTTCCGGCTTCAGAATGCGGAAGAATTGTTGCTTGCCGAGGAGCGTTATTTGCCAAAAAGGCGGGCCTGGACGCGCGCGATTATTCTCGCTGCGAGTCGCGGCAACGAACTGGGAGAGGTCACGACCGGCGTCCCCAAAGCAATGGTTCCCGTTTCCGGCATACCTCTGCTGCACAAGCTCGTCTCCCAGTTTCGCGCGGCCGGGGTTCGTGCAATTACGGTAGTGCGGGGTTATGCGGCCGAGAAGGTGCACGCCCCCAACGTGGAATTCGTAGAGAACGAGGATTTCGAAGGCACTGGAGAATTGCTTTCACTGCACAAGGCCCGCGATCGGATCGATGGCGATGTGATCATTTCCTTTGGAGACATCCTTTTTCGCCAGCATATTCTGAACAACCTGCTCGCGGAAGAACACGATATCGTTATCGCCGTGGATGCGATGTGGGAACGGCGACGCAAGCGCGGGGCGAATGGATACATCGACTATATCACTGCGACGCGGCCCTACTCGTTGCGTTATGAGGAAGAGGATGCGTTCCTGGCGAAGATAGGACCCGACCTTGCGGTCGAGAAAATCCATGGCGAATGGATCGGCCTGATCAAAACGACAGCGCGTGGATCCGCGGGAGTATGCGGCGCGTTAGATGTCTTATCCAAGCGCCCGGACTTTGGCCGATTGCGCTTCGACGATCTTTTCAATCATCTCGTAGGCGGGGGACAACGCATACAGGTTCTTTACATTACTGGACAATGGCTGGATGTGGACGACATCGACGATCTCGCGAGAGCCCAAGCGTTCTAATTCCTAGCTAGCCCGACGCCTCGAAAAATGATCAGCGCTTGCTCGTTCGTCGATCAACTGCGTGGTCTTGGTTATTCACAATATGCCGGGGTGCCTTGTTCCTTTTTGACCTCTCTGATCAACTACGTGAGCGGTGATCCCGCGTTGGATTACATCGGCGCCACGAGCGAAGGCGAGGCAATTGGGATTACCTTCGGAGCGTTTCTGGCCGGGCGGAAAACGGTGACCATGTGCCAAAACTCCGGCCTCGGTAACATGGTGAACCCTCTCACCTCGCTCAACTACCCGTTTCGTGTCCCGACGCTGCTGGTCGTTACATGGCGCGGCCAACCCGAAGTAAAGGACGAACCCCAACATGAACAGATGGGAAGGATTTTGCACCGTTTGCTCGAGACCCTGGAAATACCGTGTCTGCCTTTTCCTCGCAGCGAAGCGGATATTGCCCAAACAATGGCGCAGGCCGAGGCGAGCATGGAGCAACGAAAGCGGCCGTTTGCTTTGGTTATGCAAAAAGGCTCTGTCGCCCCGCACGCTGTGCCGGGTCGCCTCGAGTCCGAGTCGATCAAGACCGATTTGCAAGAAAACCTCTCAGCAAAGGAGAATGAGCGACTCACGCGGACAGCTGCAATCGAACTTATTCTCGATGCTCTCGCCGGGGACGAAGCGATCATTGCTTCGACTGGCAAGACCGGCCGCGAACTCTTCACAATCTCGGATCGCGCCAACCACCTCTACGTCGTTGGCGGAATGGGCACTGCGTCGGCGATTGGTTTCGGTGTGGCACACGCGCTCCCTAGGCAACCAGTCGTCGTCATCGATGGAGATGGCGCTGCTTTGATGAAGCTCGGCGTGTTCGCCACGATTGGCTGGTATCAACCGCCGAATCTTCTTCACATCGTTCTCGATAACGAAGCGCACGATTCAACGGGAGGCCAGCAAACGGCATCTGGGATTGTCCGGTTCGCGGCTATCGCCGCAGCGGCTAATTACCATTCAGCTTTTGCGGAGGATCGCCCGAACGAGATTCGCGAGGCCGTCCGTCTGCTACGTCACCGAACCGGACCTTCCTTGTTGCATGTGAAGATACAACCGAGCTCGCCTGGGAAGCTTGGTCGTCCAACCGTGCAACCGCACGAAGTAAAAGAACGCTTTTCACAATTCCTTAGCTCGACGGCGAAATGAAAGATCCGCTTCTCTTCACCCCGGGACCGCTCACCACGAGCGCGACCGTGAAAGCCGCGATGCAGCGTGACGTTGGTTCGCGCGACGCCGACTTCATCGAACTGGTCGGAGGCATTCGCTCGGAATTGCTTCGCATCGCGGGTGTCTCGCGCGAACAGGGTTACGAAGCCGTGCTCATGCAGGGAAGTGGGACATTCGGGCTCGAGTCGGTCATTTCATCAGTAATACCGTCGGAAGGGAGATTCGTGGTGCTGGCAAACGGTGTTTATGGCGAGCGCATGGCTACGATCGCGGAGCGATTGGGAATTTCGACCAGGCTGGCCCGCTGGCCGGAGAATGAATCGCCGCAGCCCGCGGCAGTGCAACGTCTCATCGAAGCAGAACCGGCCACCACTCATGTGGCAATGGTGCATTGCGAAACCACCACAGGCATTTTGAACCCGATCGACGAGATTGCGCGAATAGTAAAAGCCGGTGATCGCGAATTCATTGTGGACGCGATGAGCAGTTTCGGCGGTGTGCCCCTCGATTTGAGCAAACTGGAAATCGATTATCTAATTTCCTCCCCTAACAAATGCCTCGAAGGCATTCCCGGCTTCTCCTTCGTGCTGGTGCGACGCGAAGCGCTCGAAGCAACCAAAGGCCGTGCGCGCAGCGTCAGTCTCGATCTGCTCGCACAATGGGAAGGTCTTGAAGGGAATGGCCAATTCCGCTTCACGCCGCCCACGCACGCGCTCCTCGCCTTTGCCAGAGCGCTGGAAGAACTCCGTGAAGAAGGTGGCGTCTCTGCTCGTGCCGCCCGCTACCGCGCTAATCACGAGACATTGCGAGCGGGAATGCGCAGGCTCGGTTTCGCCGAGTACTTGCCCGCAGAGCGCCAGAGCAACATCATTACCGCGTTTCGGTATCCGGACGATCCTAACTTCAAATTTGAAGAGTTCTATCATCGTCTCCGTGCGCGCGGTTTTGTCATCTATCCCGGCAAGTTGAACCAAGCCGACTGCTTCCGGATCGGAACGATCGGTCGAATCAACGAGAAAAACGTGGAGGACCTCGTCACCGCGATTGGCCACTGAGGCCCTCAGGTTCCACTCATTTTTTTTCCACGCCGATAAAGCCCGGGATGATAACGTTCGAAAATTGGCGCAACTGACGCCAATGCTCGAATCGTTGTCGATCTTATGAGACGCTTAAACCTTCGTACGTTTCCGCGACGATATGATCGACGACGGCTTTCATGTCCTGAGTGCGTTCCCACACCATAAGTTGGCGATCCGCACCCGTACCTTCGCGCATGATCCGCTCGATATGCGCCATCTCCTTTTGAGTGTCGAGCTCATTTACCTCGGTCGAGACAAACTCGAGCAATTCATTTAACAAACTGCGCGCCTCCACTTCCGTTTCCCTGCCGAAATCGATTAGTTTGCCGTCGATGCCGTAGCGCGAGGCGCGCCAGCGATTCTCATCCAATAACCGGCGGCGATAAACGCGGAAGCTAATGTTCTGGCGGAGCAACTTGTACAGTTTTGAGATCACCGCCTGAATCAATGCGGCTATCGCGAGCGTGTCGTCTACGCGCGATTGCGCATCGCACACGCGAACTTCGAGCGTCTCGAAAAATGGATGGAGTCGAATGTCCCACCAGATTTTTTTCGCGTTATCGACGCAGCCGGTTTTGACCAGGAGCTTGCAGTAATCTTCGTACTCGGAAAGACTTTCGAATGCGTCTGGAATCCCAGTGCGCGGAAAACGCTCGAACACTTTGAGTCGATAACCTTTCAGGCCGGTGTCCTGGCCGACCCAGAACGGCGAGTTGGCCGAGAGCGCGTAAATGTGAGGGAGAAAATAGCGCGCTTGATTCATGACGTGAATCGCGCTTTGCCGATCCGGAATGCCGACGTGCACGTGCAAACCGAAGATGAGATTGGCGCGTGCGAGCTGCTGCATGTCCTTGACAATCTCCTGATAGCGCTCGCCTTGAGTAATAAGTTGATCGCGCCAGTGCGAAAACGGATGCGTGCCCACCGAGGCGATCTGCAGTCCGCTGCGACCTGCCAGTTCCGCGAGTCTGCTGCGCAGTTCGATCACGTGGGCACGCGCATCGACAATCGACTGGCAAATTTCAGTGCCTAACTCAACGACCGATTGGTGCATCTCCGGCTTGATTTGCTCTTTCAGGGTAACTTTCCCGCCCTCGAGGATTTCCTGGATGTGCGACCGAAGCTCGCGTGTCTCCGGATCGATAATGGCGAATTCCTCTTCGATACCGAGGGTGAACGTGTGGTTTTTCTTCGCCATGGCGGGGTGCAAATCTCCCTCAAAAACGCCCTAATGTCATCCCGAGCAGAACGAGGGATCTCACATGACGTCGTGGAGCACACCAGTTCACGTGTGTGATCAACTCGCCTGTGTGATCAACTCGCCTGTGTGGGGTTCCTGGTCGCCTTCGCGACTCGGGATGACACGCGAACTTGTTTGTTGATCTTACGCCAGTTCGCCTAACGAACTCTTTCTCACTGCCGCCTGCAGAAATTTGCCCCAGCTCAAATTATCACGCCCGGATTTGTGTTCGCGCGCTTTACGGATGGCCATTTCCGACACAGCTTCGACGACCCATTCGAAATTTGCCTGACCGACGTTGGCTGCTTCCGCATCCGGCGCGGGATTGCAAAAATCAATGGCAACCGGCACACCGTCGCGAATCGCAAACTCGACCGTGTTCAAGTCGTAACCGAGAAACTGATTCAGCGTCAGCACATCCCGCTCGACTCTTTGGAGAATATCTTTCGGTGCCTGCCATTCGGTTTGATACCGCAAATGGTAAGGATGCCGCGGCTCGTACGGCATTATCCGCACTTGCCGTTGATCAATTGAATAGCAGCGGAAATACATGTCGAACTTCACTTCCTCCTGCAACATCATCACCAATTGGCCAGTCTCGCTGTAGGCGCGATAAAATTCTTCCGGGTTATGCAAGCGATAGACGTTCTTCCAACCGCCCCCTGCGAACGGTTTGAAGAATGCGGGCCAGCCGACGTAATCGAAAATCGCTTCCCAATTCAATGGATACTGGAGATTACGAAACGATTTGTCGTTCGTGTCCGTCGGCGGCTGGTTCGATGGAAGCAATACCGTCCGCGGAACGGCGACGCCAATCTTGGTGGCGAGCGCGTTGTTGAAGAATTTTTCATCGGCGCTCCACCAGAAAGGATTATTTACGACCGCTGTTCCGGTGAGGGCTGCGTTCTTGAGCCACGCCCTATAGAACGGCACGTCCTGCGAGATACGATCGATCACCACGTCGTAGCCACATGGCTCGCCCTGGATCACCTTGTCGATCCTGACAAATTCGGCGACGATTTCTTTGCCGCCGGTTTTCTGATTCACCCGCTCGACAAACGCCGGCGGAAAGCTGTGTTCCTGGCCAAAAAGAATTCCAATTTTTTTCATATGCAGACAACCGCGGATTACGCGGATCACACGGATGAGGTCTCGTTCGGAGCGTGCATTAAAATACAGTAACTCCTGGACTCTCATTAACACCGTGGCTTTAAGCCCGGTGCATTTCGCGTGGAGCGCAATCAAGCCGTTTTAACGGCTTTGTCCAGAGCGAGGGTTTGAATCCATGCGCCGGAACACTAAGATAAGCCATGGTCAAGAAATTGTTGCACACGCGCTATCGCGTCCACGACTTAGAGAAAACGGTTTCTTTCTACAAGGATGTGCTGGGACTCAAGGAGCTTCGCCGTCACACTTCCGGTCGCGGATCGCAACTTGTGTTTTTGAAAGCACCCGAGAGTGACCAGGAGATTGAGATTTGTAAATTTGATGAGAGCGGGCCGGTAGTGGTCGGCCCCGATCTTACGCACCTCGCTTTTGAAGTGGACGATTTGGAAAAGTTCGCGAAACATGCGGCCGCAAAAGGCCATCCGCTATCGGACGGACCGCATTCAAGTGGCAACGGTAAAATCGCGTTCATCGACGCGCCGGAAGGCTACGAGATCGAATTGATCGAACGCGGAAAGAAATCATAAGTCGTATTGTCATTCCGAGCGGAGCGAGGAACCTCAAAATCGAAGCAGCAGTCACACAAAGCACCGTGGGACGCAAAAACTTTGAGAGGTCCTTCGCTTCGCTCAGGATGACAGAAGGAATGCGCGCTCATCAGGAAGGCTTCGTCACAACGCGAGAGAGGAACTGGCTGCGACAACGCTTGCGCGACTAAAGCTTTTATCGGTAATTTCCGACCCATGAAATTGTCGCGCAATTGGCTCTGCTTCCTTTGCGTTGTCGTCCTGTCATCAGTTCCTAGCGTATGGAGCCAGGATGCCACTGACTCCGAGGCCGTACGCCCCAGCGGGGTCTCCGGGTCGGTCCGCAAGGCAAAGGCCGTTACTGCGAAAGCCGATGAGGATACTGATGCTGAATCTACTCCAACTCGCAAAGCAAAGACCTCGAAATCGACTCACGCCCGCTCGCACCGGACGCACGCAAAGGCGAAAGAAACACCAGAAACAATCCCTGCGCCGACCGAGTACACTCCCGAGGGAATACCAAAGACCAGCGCAGCTTCAGTGATTGTCGTGGATGCGAATACCGGCAAAATACTGTACGAAAAAAATGCGGATCAGTTCAGGGCCCCGGCAAGCACGCAAAAATTACTTACGGCGCTCATTGTGGCGGAGACCGGTTTTCTTGATCGACAGGTCACAGTGCAACCAACAGATACAATGGCCGAACCGGTGAAGTTGAATATTAAGGCGGGCGACACTTATCAGCGAATCGATCTTCTGCGCGCGTTGCTGGTAAAAAGCCCTAACGACGTCGCACGATGTCTGGCCCGGGATAATGCCGGCAGTATCGAAGCGTTTGCGGGGGTCATGAACAGACGCGCCCAACAACTCGGAGCTGTGCATTCGCACTTTGTGAATCCAAATGGTCTGCCGGTTCCCGGACAGTATTCCACCGCGCGTGACCTGGCGCTCATAGCGCGCGTCGCCTATGCGAATCCGACAATCCGGTCGATCGTTTGTCTTCCGCAGCTTGTTTTTCGCTTCGCCAACGGTCGCACACGCGAGCTTGAGAATACGAACAAGCTGCTCAGACGATTGCCTTACTGCAACGGGATGAAGACTGGTTATACCGATGCCGCAGGCAAATGTTTGATTGCCAGCGGCACGCGTCCCGGTAAGGACGTGATCGTCGTGGTGTTGGGCGACAGCTCGAGCCGCGTTTGGCGTGATGCATCCGCGCTACTCTCCTGGAGCCTCTGGATGTAAAGCGTCCGCTGCCTCGGCCAGGTTTGCGCTTCGCTCGCGCGGCGGCATGCCGTGGATGAGATGCTCGAAAATCGCGCGCAACCAGCGGAGAAAAAATCCGAGTGCAACACCCAACGACATTTTCGATTTCCCGTGTACGCGTTCACGAAAGACAATGGGAATTTCGCGTACGCGCAGCGTTCCGCGGGCGCGCACCATTGTCTCGAAAACAATTTTGAAACCGCTGGTTTGTGGCGCGAGTTCGAGCAGCCGAGAACGGCCGATTGCGAAGAAGCCGCACATGGAATCGTGCAAGCCAGTGAGCGGATAGGCAAGCAACGCACCTGTTCGCGAAACAACGCGCCGCCATACTGGCCAGCCGGGTGTCGCCCCGCCCTTCACATAGCGGCTTCCGACCACAAGATCTGCGGTATCGGCGAACAGCGGCGCCACCAAATCTTTGATCCGATCAGCCGGATGACTCAGGTCGGCGTCCATCACAAGCAGAATTTCTCCTTGTGCCGCTTGCGCGCCTGACATAATGGCGCCCGCTAATCCAGGGCCTGCGCCATCCTGTTCGATTAAGCGGATCGGCCGGCTTCCCGCGAGAGCACGAATCTTATCGCGAGTTGCGTCACTAGAATGATCGTCGACGAACAAAATTTCCCGAAAAGGAACAGCGCACGCGGTAATTTCCGAAACCAACGGCACGATATTTTCTTCCTCGTTCAACGTTGGAACAATGATTGATACAGAATTGGAAAATGAGTCTGTCATTCTAAAATGCCAAACGATTAACGCTCAACCCGCCTTCGGCAAGCCGGCGGCGCCAGGCGCGAACGTTCAATCGTCGGATTCTAACGATTCGCTATCGAGTGCCTGCCAAGCCGTAGCTCGCAACAAAAAATTACTTGGGACCAAACGATCGGCCTCCGCCGAGGCTACGGCATGACAGCTTTCGCTCTCCACGTTGTTGCGAGCGAAGGCTGGAGCCGACGACGGGATTCGAACCCGTGACCTGCGGTTTACGAAACCGCTGCTCTACCAGCTGAGCTACGTCGGCACGAGAAGTGCAAAGATTGCATCGTGCCAAGGCCCTGGCAACAGAACCTGCGACGGGCTCACCCTAATGCTCGTGCTCATGATCGAAATTAATTCGCGTTCCTTCCAGCGCGTCCGGCGGTCGCGTCCTACCATCAAAGGATCATGGCATTATGAAAGTCTCACCAATTTCGCGGAGTGCGACGCGTTCAGGAGCGTTGCGAAGGGCGGCCTGGAAGCGTTCGATTGGTTCTCGCAATGGCTCGAAACTGAGCCGGAACGTTTGATGATGCACCGGCATTATGAATTGCGCGCCGGCGGCGTTGGCCATCTCGATCGCCTGCTCCGGCGTGCAATGGTTCCGGATCCATGGGTTGTAAGCTGCGATCGATATGATCGCGAGATCGATGGGCCCGTACTTGCGAAGCTTGGCAAAAGTGTCCGTGAACGCGGTGTCCCCAGCGAACAAGATGCGCCGTCCGTTTCGCTCCATAAGATAGCCATTGTAACCGCGATGGGTGTCGCGCTGCATTCGCGCGCCCCAGTGTTTCACTTCAAAGGCGCTGATGAAAATATCGCCAGCCGTACGGCTGCCAGTCTTAATCATTTTCGTTTCACCCCAGCGAAGCTCGGTGATGGCTCGGAGACGTGTCCATCTTAGCAAGTCTGCCGTGTTCGAAGCAGTGATTACGCTGGTGTCTTTGTTAAAGCGGTGGAGCGTTCGCAAATCGAAATGATCGAAGTGCGCATGGGATAGAAGAATGAGGTCAATGCGAGGCAGTTCGTGAAATTGGAGCGCCGGTGCAGTTAATCGCTTCGGACCAATGGTAAATCCCGCCAATCGAATCCCGATGCGTGGAAAAAGCACCGGGTCGGTGAGAATGTTGATGCCGAAGAAATTGACGAGCACTGTGGCATGGCCGATCCAGCCTGCCGTTGCCTGGGTATCATTCCACTTCAGGGGCTCGGGTTTTGTGAAAGCGGGAGCGATCGGGCGCCAGCTTTCGATTGTCCATTCACGCCAAAGATGCGCGAGCCAACGGCGCACCCGCGCGCTGCGCAAAGTTGGTTGATCGGGTGTATCCACTAAATGCTTCGGATAACAAGAACACAGACAACTGTGCCAAGTGTTTTGGTCGGTAGGAGGAAGCTGCGGTCTCCGCCTAAATGTTACCCGCTGCTAAATAATCCTTTAATTGCTTTCCAGAGAGTTCTGGTTGCTTTTGGCCTGCCAGCGCGTGCAACGAGTACGGGACAACTCGCGCGGTTTAAAATGCTGCGGGTCAGATCGCCCATGATGTAATGACCAAGCAGGCCGCGCGCCTGCGAGGTGCCGGTCACGATCAAATCGTAATCGCCTGCGCGTACTTCCTCGAAAACTTGATCGATTACAATGCCATGCCGAAGGCGCACTTCGGCCGGCACCGCAAGGTGTTCGAGGTCTCTTTTTTGCCGGCGCAAATTTGTCCCGAGCTCCGACTTGGATTGTAGCAACCGATCAACGTTTTCTTCTAACTGTACAAGATTGAGATAGATGGCAGGTGGCTCGGCCATTACATGTAGAAGCGTGACCGACGCGCCGAGAGCGGCCGCAATCTTGCCGGTGAATTGCACCGCGTGTTCGATGAATTCTTTTCCGCCCGTGCAAACCAGAAAACGTTTCAACTGTTTCCGTTCCCCGATTGCCACCAGTACTGCCGGCTGAATCGCCTTGATCACTTCGTATGTTCTTTCCGAGCGCCAGTAATGCCCGGTTGCTCCGATCCATCGCGCGCCAACGAGAACGAGATCGTAGCCGTTCTTTGATGTTTGATCGAGAATCTGGCGCACAGGATCGCCCGCGCTCACGACGATATCCGGCCGCGCACTCTGTGTCCGGAGGGATTGCGCCTGTCTTTCAAGCGTTTCGCGCAGCGGGCGCTCATCGCTCGACTTTTCGGCGATGCCGAGAAGAGTGACTTCAGCTTTTAAGGGACGGGCTAGTAAGGTTGCCAGTTCGATCGCATTTTCGGAGGCCGGCATACCATCGCTGCAAATCAGAATTTTCATCGCTAAACTTTTTGGCCAGTAATGAGCGTGTAAACTACAATGGCCACGCCGATCAATGGCAATGGAACAAAGGCGAGCCGAATTTTCGGTCCCGCGAAATATTGTGTAGCGACCACTCCAATCTGCGCGCCGATAACTGCGCCTGTGTGCATAACCAGCGCGATTAGAATATCCACGTTGCCTTTGATCGCGTGGGTAATCGTTCCATAGCTGGCTGAAATCACGATCTCAAAAAGATCTGTTCCGACTGCCAGATGCGTGGGAATCCCGAGCACGTAAACCATTGACGGCATTCGAATGTAACCTGCGCCGCCGCCGAGGAAACCGCTGAAGATGCCCCCGATGAAGGCAACCAGAAGTATGGTCCAGAGAGAAATCGCCCGTATGCCTGAAGTGGGCAGAGAGATCATCGGCCAAATCCTCAGACGTTGAATCATCTGCGTGACAGGCCCGAATACGGAATGGTCTTGCTTTGACGCCTTGTCTTTCACTGTGCGGTGCTGCGATGATTTTTTGCCCGACCACAGGGTTGTTCCGCTCTCCCACAGCATGAACACCGCGATGCCGAAATAGACGACGATCGCGACGAAGCTGACAACCGTGTTCACGTTTCCCGCGCGTTTTAGCGCCTGAATCAATTGCGCGCCGGCTTCGGCGCCGGCGATTGTTCCCAACGCCATGATCAGTCCTAGTTTCAGATCGACATTGCCCAGCGTGCGGTGCTGTCTTGCTGCTACGATTGATTTGCCGACGATATGCGCCAAGTCTGTCCCAACCGCGTAATTCCAATTTACTCCCATCAGGCGCAACGCGGGGCCGGCAATGAAACTTCCGCCGACTCCGAAGAACCCACCCAAAATTCCAATGATAAAGCCGACGACGACCAGATAAATCGGATTGATATCCGCGTTGGAGATCGGGAAAAACATCAGCTATCTCCAACGGCCCCGCAGGAAGCGAAACAAGAGGGTCGTTACCGTGTCCAGTGCGACCGCCTGACCGGCGATAAGCAAAAGCGCGACCGCCGCATAAATGTAGCGATGCTGCGCTTCAAGATAGAACAGCCAGCCGCCCAGAAGATGAAGAACCAGGAAGAAGTAGATAACGACGAGAATCGAATAAACCGCCAGTTCGATCGCAAACGCTCGCAGGCTCTTAGTGGTGTTCCTTCGCATTAGGGCAAGATGGTTGAAGCGTTGACCGGTTAAATCGCTAAATCAGTAAGTCATTACTGGCTACATGAATCGAGCGCTGTTTCGATGATGGGCTTTCAGCTTCAAGGCTTTAACGACTTAAACGTGCCGACAGCAAGTGGCGGTTGCGTGCAATCACGTTCAGGCGCAAATTACTTTGCGCTGGGAGCGTTTGTTTCTAACGTTCCACTTCATTTTTACGGAAAAAGCCATGGCCGATGTCGCGAACAAATACGCCGAAAACGTATCGGGCAAATTCTATGTCGATGATCAGTGTATCGATTGCGACTTGTGCCGCGAAACCGCGCCGGCCAATTTCAAACGGAACGATGACGGCGGCCATTCCTATGTCTACAAACAACCGGAGACGCCAGAAGAAGAAGGACTTTGCAAGGAAGCAATGGAAGGCTGCCCAGTCGAAGCAATAGGGAACGACGGAACGTAATCCTGTTGCGGCGGCTTATACCGCCGAGTCTCATGGGCAAGCAAGGCAGTCGGCGCTCACAGAGCGTCGCTACAGTTCCGGTTGCATTGAGCGTCGCAGGCTCCGATAGCAGCGCAGGCGCCGGTATCCAGGCGGACCTCAAAACATTTTCAGCACTCGGTATCTATGGATTGACCGCAGTCACCTGCACTGTCGCTGAGATTCCCGGGAAAGTTTCGCAGATTGAGCCGGCCAGCGCGAGAATTGTTCGTGAGCAAATCGAAGTGCTCGCAAAAAATTTTCCGATCACTGCGATCAAGACCGGTCTGCTTTGCTCTGCTGAAATCGTTTCCGCCGTCGCGAAGTCGTTACGAGGCATAGACAAGATATGTGGGTCACCGATTCCGCTCGTGATCGATCCAGTGTTTGTCGCGACGAGCGGGGATCCTCTGCTTGAACCCGCGGCTATCGAGACTTATGAGAAGGAATTGTTCGCGCTCGCGACCTTAATTACGCCAAATCTCGGTGAAGCACAGCGCTTACTTGGAACGAGAATTAGAGATCGGCGATCGATGCATCGTGCCGGGAAAAAGTTGGAGAAGAGATTCGGAACTGCGATTCTTCTCAAAGGCGGTCATCTGGCGGGCAGCCGCGCTGTCGATCTTCTGTTCGCCAATGGGAAAGTTATCGAATTTTCAGCGCCATTCGTCCGCGGTATCGCGACTCATGGTACCGGCTGCACCTATTCGGCAGCGATCACCGCCGGCCTTGCCAAAGGCCTGTCTCTCGAAGACGCTGTCAGACAGGCCAAGAAATTCGTGACCGACGCAATCACGCGACATTTCCGATGGACGCCGCGCTCTTGCGGCACCGTACAAGCGCTTAGGCACTGGTAGCGAGATCGATGGTTGCACCTGCGAACCTTACTACGGTTTCGTCTCCCAACGCTTTAACTGCATCGCCTCAAGTGCAGCCACAGTTTCCGCCTGTTTCTTGCTGCGGCCGCTGCCTTGGCCAAGGACAATTCCCTCCCAAACAACCTGTGAGACAAACATCTTTTCATGCTCAGGCCCACTTTGCGAAACCAATTCATAGACGGGACTGCGAGGCGAGATGCTTTGTAGTAACTCCTGAAGCTGGCCCTTGGGATTGATGTCCACTGGTGTTTCCGCCAGCTGTTCGAGATCACCACGAGTTTGCGTCAAAATGAAATCTTTCGCGGCTTCGAGGCCGCCGTCGAGGTAAATGGCACCGATGAGCGATTCAAACGCATCCGCCAATGTGGACGTGCGTTCCCGGCCGCCACTGCTTTCTTCACCGCGCCCCATCAAGATGTAACGTCCCAAGTCGAGCGTCGCAGCATGCGCCCGCAACGCTTCACGAGAGACCAGCCGCGAACGGAGTTTCGTTAGCTGACCTTCGGCTTCGGTTCGAAAATGGCGAAACAGATGCTCGGTGATAACAAGCTGGAGAACAGCGTCGCCCAGAAATTCCAAACGCTGATAATCAAAATGATAACGTTGCGCCTCATGGCCGAGGCTCGGATGCGTGAGTGCCTCCGCCAGCAAAAGTGAATTCCGAAATTTGTAGCCGATGCGTTCTTCGAGCGGTGTCACTTTTTGCCATTCTGGGCGAAATCGAAGAATCTCTCAACTAAGTATAACGACAGTTCGCCGGGCGAGAATATGGCTCGCCAATCATGACAAAAAACCAACGGACAACCAGGTCGTCGAAGGCGCATTCCGCTATCGTTTTTGATAAACTTCGAGCGAAGTAACCACATCCAAAGCGCGCTGTAACACCGGATCGTATGCTGGCGGCTTCTCCGGCGCGCGGCCGCGGCGTTGCTGCGCCGCCTCCGCTGCTTCAACCTCGGGATTGGTCCCGGCTAACAGCGCTGCCTCGTTCATGTGCGGCCGGCCACCTTCATAAACAAACGGCCCCATTCCTTTTTCGCCGCTCAGTTGGAAAATCTGCTGCTTATCTGCCATCGACATTTCAACAGGCAAATCTGGTTTTATCCCTTCCGGAAACAGTGGACGACCGTCGGGGGAAACCATTTCTGCGACAGCAACGCGTAGAATTTTGCCGCTCGGCAGTAACAAATCGGAGTATTCGGCTGCGCGACCGGCAGTCGTTTGCCCGATGACCAGCGCCTTGTCGTAATATCTCAGTGCAGCAGCGATCGCCTCAGCCGCACCAACTGTGTCGCCGTCAGTGAGTACCATGACCAGGCCGCGAAACGCCGGATCACGATCGGAACTGAAGACGCGGTCTTGACGTCCCGTCGGCTTGCGCAAGGTAAAAAGAGTTTTGCCTTTGGGACAAAACCGCTTTGCAAACTCGGCAGCCAGCGACAAATCAGCGGCTACCTGGCTGGCGCGAAGATCCACAATGATCTCGTTCACGTTTTTCGCGACGAAGTTGCTCAGGCTCTTGTCCAACGCCTGAAGGTTAGCGGCGTTTAATGAACCGGCGCGCACGTAACCGATGTGGCCTCCGATAACCTCGCTGTAAAAGATGCTAGGCCCTTCCGCCGGGGCGTTCTCCTTGGCGGGCAAAAGCATCACACCGCGCGGCAGCCGCACTATGAGGCCCTCAACAGTCGCCCGATTCAACTCAGTATCGGTAATTGCATCCGGATCTGTGAAATTCGCTTTTAATAGGGTGACGACTGCCTGCAGGTCAGCCTGGCCTAATGAATTGACCAGATCTTCTGTTGTCGGGCTGGACGAGGGCGAGGGCGATGAGAGCGCGGATGGTCTTGCCGAAGCGGCGGGCCTGCTTGGAGACATTACAGCCGGCGACGGAGTTTGCGCCAGCGCAGCTATCGCCACGAAGAAGCTAATAAAGAATGACGACGTTAATTGACACATTTGAAACAGATGCCGACCTATAGCGCATTTTCTAATTGCGCGAAAATTCGAAATCGAACATCGACTTTGGCGTTCTCTCAATTGGTCACACTCAGGGCAATGTCGCGTCGGTAGTGGCAGTTCTCGAAATGAATGCGGGAGACAGCGTCATACGCGCGTGCGCGTGCGGCTTCGAGCGTTGATCCAAGGGCTGTGACCGCGAGAATCCGACCGCCAGCGGTCTTAACTTCGTCGTCGGCGCGTTTTGTTCCGGCGTGAAAAATCTGAACATCTTCGAGCTTTGCCGCGTCGTTGAGACCTGAAATCGTTTTTCCAGTTTCGTATTTACCAGGGTAACCGCCAGAGGCGAGCACGACCGTAACGGCAGCACGCGTATCCCATTCAATCGTACACTTGCTGAGATTTCCATCGATCGTCGCTTCCAACAGCGGTACGAGATCGGATTTCATCCGGGGCAGGAGTGCCTGTGTCTCCGGGTCGCCGAAACGGCAATTGAACTCCAGCACGCGCCCTCCCTCGCTCGTAATTATCAAGCCCGGATAAAGCAGTCCACGAAATGTTATTCCCTCTTGCAGGAGACCGCGTAGCAGTGGCTGCATGATTTCCGTCTCGAATTTCGATTGCAGTTTCTTAGTCCAATTGTTGGCAGGACTGAACGCGCCCATCCCGCCAGTGTTCGGGCCCTGGTCGCCCTCCAGCGCACGCTTGTGATCGCGCGCCGATTCCAACAAACGATAATTACTTCCGTCCACCAGGGCATGCAGCGAACATTCTGTTCCGCGCAAAAAGTCCTCGATCACGACACGTCGACCTGCGTCGCCAAAGCGGCCCTGATTCATCATCTCGTCGATGGCGGATCTCGCCGCCACACGATCAGCGGCAACGATTACTCCCTTTCCCAGAGCAAGGCCGTCTGCTTTGATCACCACTGGAAATTCCAGTTGTTCGCAGTAATGCAGCGCTTCGCTACTGTCGGAAAACGTCCTGGCCTCGGCTGTAGGGATTTTCTGAGAACGCATCAGCTCTTTCGCAAAAATTTTGGACGCCTCAATGCGCGCCGCCGACTTCGTCGGACCAAACGCGCGCAATTTTTCAGCAGTAAAAAGATCGACAATTCCTGCGGCAAGAGGATCGTCCGGACCGACCACGGTCAGGTCGATGCGATTTTCTTTAGCGAAGCGAACGAGCGTTTCCAGATCACTGGTTGAGATGGAGACATTTTCGGCAATTTCAGCGGTTCCCGCGTTGCCCGGCGCACAAAAAATGCGTTCGGCATCCGGAGATCGCGCCAATTTCCATGCAAGCGCATGTTCACGGCCGCCACCACCAATAACCAGAATCTTCATCGCAAATTCGTTTGACTGTAGAGGCAGCCGCATCGCCTGCAAAGTGTTCGAAATCTCAGATGGCATCCGTCTTAGGCGGACTTCTACGGTTTGCGCGCTGAGGATCACTCTGAGCGCGATTCAGCAGGCAGGATCGACAACTCCAGTTTCTCGGTATGCCGGATCACTGTGAGGCTGGCGCTTACGCCAATTTGTTCGCCTACCAATATCTTATGCAAATCGTGCACGCTTCCGATCGGCTGGCCATTGAATGCCACCATCAAATCGCCCTCGCGCAATCCAGCGCGTTCGGCAGGACTGTTCTTTTCAATCGAAACGACGAGCACACCCGTCTCAAGAGGCAACCTGTAGAAACGAATGATCCGCCGGTGAATCGGCACATTTTGCCCGGCCACACCGATGTAACCGCGCCGGATTCGTCCGTCGCGGATTAACCAACCAGCAACCAACCTGGCGGTGTTACTTGCGATCGCGAAACAAATGCCTTGCGCTGGCCGAATCATTGCCGTGTTTACGCCTACGACCTCGCCGGCCGAATTAACCAATGGTCCACCGGAGTTGCCCGGATTCAATGCGGCATCGGTTTGAACAATATTATCAATCAAACGACCTGATTGCGCGTGCATCGACCGACCGAGCGCGCTGATCACGCCTGCAGTGACGCTCGCTTGAAAGCCGAGAGGATTTCCAATCGCTATCACGAGTTGACCTACGCGCAAATTCTCCGAGTCGGCCAGGCGGACATGAATAAGTTGCGGCGCATCGATTCGAATCACAGCGAGATCCGTGTCCGGATCGTCGCCCGTCACTTGGGCTGGATATTCGCGTCCATCCGGCAGATTTACCGTGATAGAATTCGCCGCATGAACGACGTGGCTATTAGTCAGAATGAATCCGTCAGGGGTGATGATGAAACCCGACCCATTGCCGCTCAGTTCGCGGGTTCCGCGCTGGACGTTGACGCGTTGTTTGACGTCAATGTTTACCACGGCCGGGGCGACACGCGCGGCCGCACTGACCACGGTACGCGAATATGCATCAAGCAGTACGGAATCGTCCTGGCCAGCGGTGGGAGTGTCGACGTCCTTGCTCGTCGCCGATGGAGCACCAGAGCCCATCTCGTTTAAGAGAAAATCCGTCGGGACAGCGTTTTCCTTCGTAGGAGATACAATTGTCATAGTGTAAATTTCGGATGCTCAAACCGACAGTCAACTACATATGTCTTCAGCCTATACATACCTTCAGGAATGTTACTCTCTGCTTGCGCGTCAACGGGAATTGTTTTAGACAGGGGCGTGCGAAAAGTGGCCTCCGCCCCTTCCGTTCTGGACGCGCAGTGTCCTTCCCGGCTCGTGCTCGATCGAATTGCTGACAAATGGACCGCTCTCATTATCCAGATTCTGGCGCGCGGAACCATGCGTTATGCCGCGCTACAGCGCGAGATCGGGGGCATTTCGCAAAAAATGCTGACCCAGACGCTCCGAAGCCTCGAACGCGATGGCTTGGTACAGCGCACCGTTCATCCCGTTGTGCCTCCGAAGGTGGAGTACTCTCTCACGAGATTGGGCCGGACTTTGATTGAGCCGTTGCATGCGCTTTGCCGATGGTCGGAAAAACATCTCGCGGAACTTCAGGCGAATCGCGCGCGGGCAAAGCAAGTCGTAGTGGAGTGACGGTGTATTGGGGTGCCGGGGAAGTGAAATTCCATCACCCTGTTACTCGGCTACTCCATCTCTTTGGCAGCTGATCATGCACCAAGCTGAGATCATTGTCCTTCTGTTCGCTTTGGTGGCGGTTCTCGCTGTGCTCGCGTGCAAAGTTGCGCTGCCGTACCCGATCGTACTCGTCATTGGCGGACTTGCCCTGAGTTTCGTGCCGCGATTGCCGGAGGTGAAACTCAATCCTGACACCGTATTCTATTTCATTCTCCCGGCACTTCTTTATCCGGCTGCGTTGTTCACATCGTGGCGCGATTTCCGCCGGAATCTGCGGCCGATTCTTCTCTTGGCAATAGGACTTGTGCTGGTGACAACGGTCACTGTCGCGTGGATTGCACATACGATCTTGCCGACGCTTCCGTGGGCGGCTGCTTTTGCGCTTGGCGCAATTGTCTCGCCGCCCGATGCGATCGCTGCCACAGCAATTCTTCGCCGCCTTGGCGTTCCCCATCGTATTGAAGCAATCCTTGAGGGTGAGAGCCTAGTGAATGATGCGACTGCACTGGTCGCGCTGCAGTTTGCGATCGCGGCCCTCCTCACCGGGACCTTCTCACTCGGCGATGCGGCCATTCGTTTTGCCTGGGTAGCGGCTGGCGGAATTGCATTTGGGTTGCTTGTTGGGCTGGTAATGCGCTGGGTGCAAAGGCATCTGGATGATCCACCGATCCAGATCACAGTCTCTCTGCTGACGCCCTTCGTCGCGTACCTGCCAGCAGAACGTCTCCACGTCTCGGGCGTTCTCGCGACGGTCGCCGCCGGAATTTTTCTCGGCTGGCATTCGCCGCTGATCGTCACTCCTCGCTATCGTCTGCAAGCATTCGCGTTTTGGGAAATGGTCGTGTTCCTTCTGAACGGTTTCGTCTTTATCGTTATTGGCCTGCAACTTCCTGGGCTTCTGCGCGCACTGAATCGCGAATCGCTTGCTGGTCCGCTCATCACCGCGATCGTCATCAGCATTACGGTCATTTTAGTGCGGTTTGCCTGGGTACTCCCGGCGACATATCTGCCGCGTCTGCTCAGCCGCAAATTGCGGGCGCGCTATCAAATTCCACCATGGCAGGATGTTGCCGTCGTCGGTTGGGCGGGTATGCGCGGCGTGGTTTCATTGGCAGCAGCCTTCGCGCTGCCGCTGGCGCTCAGTAACGGCAGCCCATTCCCAGGGCGCGATTACATTTTGTTTTTTGCTTTCTCAGTGATCCTAGCGACGCTCGTCCTTCAAGGTCTGACGCTGCCGTACTTGATTCGGAAACTGGGAATCACGCATGACGGAGAGGCAGATGAAGAGGAACGCCGGGCACGCCTGGAAGCGAACAAAGCCGCAATTGAATTGATCGAGGAGCTCCGGGCCAACGGAAAGTTTTCGCCCGACACAGTGGGTCGATTGCGCGCAGAATACGACGAACGCGTGGAACAATTGCAACTTTGCGCCGAGAACCCTGACGATTGCCGCGGCGAAATTGCCACGCCGCAATATCAGCGTTTGCAACGCAAAGCACTTCGCGCCGAAAGACAAACCATAATCCGTTTGCGAAACGAACGGGTCATCAACGACGACGCCTTGCGGCGTATTCAGCGTGATCTCGATCTGGCAGAGGCCCGGCTAACGGGAGGGTGAGAGCTTTCGGTGCCTCGTCCGATTTGTGTGGCGGTCGAGCGCAATCACTTAGAACCTAACACTTATTACTCAAGGCCTACCGCACTAAAAACCGTACCGTGCCGGCCAATCTCTGGCTGGCCCGCCAAGCCGCGCTGCACAGCCCTTCAGTTCGTTCTTAAAGAACTTGGCCAGATGCGATCGCACCTTGTTCGTGAGCGGAAGCTTTTCCATTCCGGTCCAGCTGTTGTAATCCGCCGTCAACCGGCCGCCAGGTTTGTCTGGGTCAGCGCCCAAGAAACAAAGCATAGAGCGCCGTAGTTCAGCGGGGTTGCTTTGCAGATCGTCAAAAAAATAAACACGAAACTGAGCTGGATGGACATAGCGTTTCCATCGCGCTGCGACGGCGCTCGGGTACGAACGCAAAAGCATCCCTCGGCGCAACAAATTCCGATTGACTTCGTCGATGCTGGTTACGTCAAACGGCTCAATCTGACGGTAATGCACTTCCATGGACAAGTGCGACCACACTCGCTCAACTGGGTCACGCGCCAGAAACATCACGTTTAAGTTTGGGAAATATCCAACAACCTGCCGAATGACTTTGTTACTCAGCGTCGAATAATTTGGCGAAATATCACCTGAAAGGAGCGATGCTTTGGGTTCAAACAGTCGCGCATAATTCACGAGGTTAATGCTCGGTTCAGCGCTGAGACTCTGCAGCCGCTCCAGAAATTGACGATCGCGTTCATCTCTGCAGCGCGGAACAGCTGGGCGTTGAACCCTGCTTAACTGATCAAAGTAATGGAGCTCCTTTACAGGAGGCATCCAGAAATCGGGATGCGAATCGAGTTGCTGATAAAGCCAGGTGCTTCCGGCTTTGTGGGCTCCGATACATAGAAAATCAGGCCCTGGTCTGCGAGTAGGAAAACTGTTCGCTTGGTTATGCATGTCGCCACCAGCGCGAGTATTGAATGGCCAGGCCCATCTCACCTTTCATCATCTCCTTGTTGGAGTTTATGGCGGGTACGGCGATCGCGGCGCGCCGTTCTTACTTCAGGCGACCCAATCGCACCAGAAAAAGATATCAAAATAGTCAGCCAGCTCCCATAAAAAAACGACTGCTGAAAAACCATATCGTGCCGGCCATTGTTTTGCCGGCCCGCCCAGTTCTGCGGCGCAGGCTTTCAACTCCTGCTCAAAGAACTCAGCTACACGGGATCGCACTTTGTCAGTAAACCGAAGTTTGTCCCTCTTGGCGTCCTGATTGTCGTCCGCCTTCAATCGGCCGCTAGGCTTGTTCGGATCGGCGCCTAAAAACAGGAGGATCGAACGGCGCAGCTCAGCAGGATTCTCCTCAAGATCGTCAAAAAAGTAGACGCGGAAAAGGTCTGGATGAACATAGCGTTTCCACCGGGCGACGATCTTACTGGGATGTGAGCGCAGGAGCACCCCGGGATTCAGCAAATTCCGAATCACTTCGTCGGCATTGGTCACGTCAAACGGACTAATCATTCCGAGACGAATGCCCATTGACAATTGTGACCACGCTCTTTCAACGGGATCGCGAGCCAGAAAGATCACTTTTAGATTTGGGAAGGAATTGACGACTCGCTGAATGATCTCATCGCTTACTGTGGAATAGGCTGGCGAGATATCACCAGAGACAAGCGATCCCTTGTGTTCGAACAACCGCCCGTACTTCTCCAAGTCGATGTAGGATAGGACACTCAGCATTTTCATGCTCTCCAGAAACGAAACATCGCGCTCGTCTCGGCAGCGGGGTGGATGGAATCGTTTTGTTCTGGTTAGACTATTGAGATAGTGGAGTTCCTTAACCGGAGGCATCCAGAAATCAGGATGTCGTTCAAGCTGCCGATAAAGCCATGAGGTTCCACCTTTCTGTGCGCCCACGCACAAGAAATCGGGTCGGGCATCGCCCAAGCAATTATCTTCTACGTTTCGATCTTCACTTACGCGAGATTTGAGTGGCCAAGCCAAACGCATGGCCGCATTATTTCCATTGCGCAGTCAAAAAGCAAGATCCGAGCATGGCGTAGGGTTCCGGTCGTTGGTAGTGGAGCGCGAATTGAGGCGCTTGCGCCCATCGCCGATGAATTGGAAAATTGCTCCCAATGAATCATGAGGCTCGTCACCGCATTTTCCTTCTCTCACCTGCTTACGCAGCCGGTGAACGAGCGCGGATGATCCTGAGCGACCGGGCGGAATTCGAACTCGCGCGAAAATTGCGCTGCAAAGCCGGCGCGCCGATCGCGGAAGTGTTTACCTTTCTCAGCGGCCTCTACTTTCGCGGCAAGATCGCATATGCGACTGCCTTTGCGCGGCCCGCGCCCGGAATCGCCAGTGTGTTTGTAATCACGCCCACTCGTGGCCTGGTCGATGCCGAAACACGCATTCGTCTCGATGACCTGCGTGAATTCGCTACGGTCGATATTCACAATGAGGATCCGCGCTATCGAGCGCCGATTGAGCGAGATGCGCGTATTCTCGCGAACAAACTACCGCCTCGGAGCGAGATCATCCTTCTCGGCAGCATTGCCACAGGAAAATATGTCAATGTTCTGCTGGCGAGTTTTGGCGACCGGCTCCGATTCCCCGTTGACTTCGTTGGTCGCGGCGACATGAGCCGTGGTGGATTGATGTTACGGTGTGCAGCAGACCGGCGGGAACTTCCATACATTGCAGTGGCAGGCGCTATTGTTAATGGAAAACGCCCGCCCAAGCTCGCTCCGCGGAGATATCTGGCCACGTTGCGATAGGCCCTTGCCAAGGCGAGGAGAATTCACAGGCGGGCGACGGTCCCCACAGGACGGATTCGCCGTGCTTTATTTGTTTTGCGTCGCAGGCCAGTATTGCCTTATCTTGAGGTTGCTGTTGTTTCGGTAGCAAAATTTTCTGGATGATATGGATGTGAGCGGGACGATTGGCGCGATTCTGAGTCAGAAAAGCAAAGATATTTTCTCCATTCGCTCTGATGCATTGGTTTCAGAAGCGATTGAAATGATGGACGAAAAAAATGTCGGCGCGTTGTTGGTGATGGATGCGGATCGATTGAATGGGATCATTTCCGAGCGCGATTACACCCGCAAAATTTTCCTCCGCGGCAAACGTTCCCGGGAAACCAAGGTCTCCGAGATCATGTCAACCAATGTGACCGTTACGCATCCGCGCGAACCCGTGGAGAAATGTCTGCGCTTAATGACCGACAAACACATTCGACATCTGCCCGTGGTCGAAGGCGATCAAGTCGTGGGTGTGATCTCGATCGGGGACCTCGTCAAGCACGTGATTTCTTGCCAGCAGGCCGCAATCGCACACTTGGAAAATTACATTCACGGCGGATACGCGGGGTAAAAGCATAAACTTTATAGGGCGTCTGCGTCAGACGCCATTCGGGCGGCGTTTCACAGAATGGAGCCGCGGGGACGCGAGCGGCATAGACGATCGCCTATCTGGGCGAGAGAGCGGGAGCGAAGGAGTCAAACGCCCTACAACTTCCAAACGGTTTTCCCGCCCACGATTGTTCGCACTGCGCGACCTTTCAGTTTCCAGCCGTTAAAAGGCGAATTGCGAGAGGCCGATTGAAACTGATCGACACTAACGGTCCACTTCAAAGCCGGATCGATTAGCGTGACATCGGCGCGGGCGCCCGGCGACAGGGTACCGGCGTCCAACTTCAACAATCGGGCGGGCTCAATCGTGCACATCTCGATCAAACGCACGATATCGATCTTGGCGTGTTTGTGCACGAGCAGATCGATAAAAAGACCGAGCTCAGTTTCCAATCCAATGATACCGAACGGCGCGACGTCGAACTCAACTTCCTTCTCGAATTCTGCGTGCGGCGCGTGATCGGAACATAGGATCGACAAGGTCCCGTCGGCGATGCCGTCCAACAATGCGTCGACGTCTGTTTGCGAGCGCAATGGCGGATTCATTTTATAGTTCGTATCGAAATTTTGGATCGCCTCGTCGGTTAGCGCGATGTGATGCGGGCAAATCTCGCCGCTTATTTTTACTCCGCGCGCCCGCGCTTCGCGAAGTAATCGTACACTCCCGGCTGTCGTGAGGTGCTGGCAATGAATCGGGTGATCGCAAAGTTCCGCGAGCAAGATGTTGCGCATGACTATCGCTTCCTCGCCGGCCCCTGGCCAGCCGGGTAACCCAAGGAGCGTGCTCCAGTAACCCTCATGCACAACTCCATTGCCGACCAAACTGTAATCCTGACAATGATCGAGCACAGGCACGCCAACCATGCGCGCGTATTCGACTGCGCGCCGCATGATTTCGTGATTTTGAATGCAATGACCGTCATCGGTGATCGCCACAACGCCTGCCTTCGCCAGAGACCCGATCGGCGCGAGTTCCTCACCTGCGAGATTTTTTGAAATTGCGCCGGCCGGCAAAACATTCACGCACGCAACCCGGGCCGCGCTATCTTTGATCCACGCAATCGTGCTCGAATTGTCCGGGACAGGCGACGTATTCGGCATGCAAACAATGGTGGTGAATCCGCCGGCCGCTGCCGCGCGTGCGCCTGATTCAATTGTTTCCTTGTGGCTAAACCCGGGCTCGCGCAGGTGGACGTGCATGTCGATCAAACCGGGTGCAACGATCAAACCTTTCGCGTCGATTTTCTCGACATCTGAGTTCGGATCTCTGACCTCTGACTTCTCTGCGATTCGTCCCTTGGCGATGTAAAGATCGGCGATTTCATCTCGCTTGTTTGCGGGATCGATCACGTGGCCGTTTCGGATGATTGTTGTGTTCACGCCGAGATCCCTCCGCACAGATAGAGAACAGCCATGCGCACAGCCAGGCCGTTCGTGACTTGATTGAGAATGACGCTGTGTAATCCATCGGCCACCTCGCTGTCGATCTCGACGCCGCGGTTGATGGGACCGGGATGCATGATCAGGCAATCTGCCTTCAAAAGTTTGGCGCGTTCTTTGGTGAGACCGAAGAAGCGAATGTATTCGCCGATTCCGGGAAAATATTCTCTGCGCTGGCGTTCGTGCTGAATGCGCAGGAGGTTTACCACATCTGCTTTTGGCAGCACCTCATCGACCTTGTGAGAAACTTCGACCCCAAGTTTCTCAAATTCGCGCGGAACCAGTGTGCTCGGACCAACCAGCGTGACGCGCGCGCCAAGCTTGACCAGACCAAAAATGTTCGAGCGCGCCACGCGGCTAAACAAAATGTCGCCGACGATTGCCACGTGTAGTCCAGCAATTTGTCGTCGCTTTTCGCGGATTGTGTAAAGGTCGAGCAATGCCTGAGTGGGATGCTCGTGTGCGCCATCACCGGCGTTGATCACGCTCGCCTTCAACTGATTCGCCAAAAACTGCGGTGCGCCAGCCGAGCCGTGACGCAGCACGAGAATATCGGCATGCAATGCCTCCAGATTGCGCGCGGTATCTTTGAGCGTTTCGCCTTTGGTCAGGCTGGAAGTGGTTGCCGAGATATTGATCACGTCCGCGCTCAACCGAAGCGCGGCCAGCTCAAAAGAGGTGCGCGTCCGCGTGCTCGGTTCGACAAAGAAATTCACCAATGTCTTTCCGCGCAGCGAAGGCACCTTCTTGATCTCGCGGGTGCCGACTTGTTTGAATGCGTCAGCGGTGTCGAGGATAAAATTGATTTCGTCTGCCGATAGCTCGCGCAGGCCGAGCAGATCCTTGCGCGTCCAGTGCGTGGTCATGGGATAGCGTCCGCGTTCATGATTTTTCCAAGCGAACCTCGTCAGGTTCGCCGTCGGTTTGCTCGAGCCGTACCTGCACCTTTTCGCCTCCTGCGGTCGGCAAATTCTTTCCGACGTAATCCGGGCGGATGGGCAGCTCGCGATGACCGCGGTCGATCAGCACTGCAAGCTGAATTCCTGCGGGCCGCCCGAATGAATTGATGGCGTCCATGGCAGCACGGACGGTGCGTCCAGTGTAGAGAACGTCATCCACAACAATGATGGTGCGTTCCTCCAGCGGCAGCGGTAGTTTCGATTCGCGCACGATTGGCAATTCAGAGCGCGTACCGACGTCATCCCGATGCATCGCTACGTCGATAACGCCGGTCTCAACGTCGATCTTCTCGATCTCATGAATGAAACGGGCAATGCGCTGGGCGATTTCCACGCCGCGCGACGGAATTCCCGCCAGTACGACGTGTGTCAGCTGCGGGTTCCGCTCAATGATTTCGTGCGCAACTCGTCGAAGCGCTCCACGAATTGCCTCCGCGTCCATGATCGCGACGGCGGCACCGGATGTCTTTTGTTTTGTTTGTTTCATTGGTTTCCTTGGCGACCTCGCAGGATCGCATTAAAGGAACAAAAAAATTAGGAGGCGGACTTTTCGGTGCGCGCCTCCTTTCTTCGTCGCTCTCGCCAGTTGGAGCGATGTTTCATGATCCAATCGAGCAAGGCCTTTTCAAAGCCGATGTCTTTACCGGCTTTTTCACTTTCGATCCACTTATGTTTCAGAATCTCGGCACGCTCCGCGAGAAACTCCTTATACAAGACCGAATTCTTAACGAATTGAGAGTGATCCTCTTCTGAAGACGGCATCTCAGGATTGTCTTTCATAAAATTAGTGGCGAGTCAACACAATCGGCGCGTCCACGTGGTATCGGCATCCTCCCGATCTTTGGGTTGAAGCCAAGGCCACAGCCATTTCGACGGGATAACGACGGTATTTATTTAACCGTCGTTTGCCTCGGCGAGTTGCGGACATCTCTTTAGGGCAGGGTCTTACGAAGATTTTGGGCAACTTTTTTGAACTCGGCTGCAACGGCGGACCCCGGATTTTCTCCGACGATTGGCATCCCGCAGTCGCCCGACTCACGCGTGGCGATATCGATCGGAATTTGACCGAGCAACGGGACGCGTAGCCGCTTCGCTTCGCGTTCGCCACCACCACTTCCAAAGATATGGTAATGTTTGCCGTCTGACGGAGAAACAAAATAGCTCATGTTCTCAACCAGCCCGAGCACCGGCACGTTGACCTTCTCGAACATCGTAGCGGCTTTGCGAGCATCGATGAGCGCAACTTCCTGGGGCGTAGTGACTACAATCGCTCCAGAAAGTGCAACCGTTTGGACAATCGTGAGCTGGATGTCGCCAGTACCAGGAGGCAAATCGAGCACAAGATAATCCAGTTCGCCCCATTCCACTTGTCGAAGAAATTGCTGGGTGTAACGCGTGACCATCGGCCCGCGCAAAATCGCCGGTGAAGTGTCGTCCAGCAAAAATCCCATGGACATGAGCCGCAATCCGTATTGTTCAATCGGAACGATTTTGTTTTCTTCCGTCGCCATTGGCCGCTCGCGCGTACCGAACATCAATGAAATGCTCGGCCCATAAATGTCGCAATCGCACAAGCCAACGCGCGCTCCGGTTTGCTCCAGTGCCACCGCCAAATTTGCCGCAACAGTCGATTTGCCCACGCCGCCTTTGCCGCTTGCCACCGCGATCACGTGCCTGATTCCGGGGATTCGGGTTGCACCCATCCCCGTGCCTGCGCCTGCCGGTGGCGCATGAATGTCGATCAAAACTTTTGCGGTCTGAACACCATCGATGGTTCGCAGCGCTTTTTCGGCATCGTTCTTGATTGTCGCTGGAACATTCGGATCATTCGTCGCCAGCGCGAGCTGCACTTTGACTTCGCCGCCGTCGATCTGAACCGATTTCACCAGCCCGAATGAGATGATGTCCCGAGTGAAACCGGGATATCTCACCGATTTCAATGCGTTCTTCACCTGTTCCTCAGAAACCGACATCTCAGCAACTTACGCGCGCCGCGCTAGAGGTAAACCACGCGCTCGTGCCCAACAAGCAAAGTGGCAATCAAGTTTATCGGTCCTGGTAATCCATCTTGTAGCGAATCTGATATTCGTTTCCGCCAAAGGGGCGAGAAGGCTGCTCGCCTCCTTTTGCTACAAAGTCTGGGTTTTGCCAGTCGGACCAGGCGCGGTATTTCGCCCTCATTGGATTGGCCGGCAGCTTGAGCCGGAAAATTCGGTCTGAATCGCCGGGAAATCTCAACACGAGGAGCCGTTGCGAAGTCCGGAAATAAAGTTCGACGTAACCCGCGCGCACAGTTGCATCCTTAGGCGCGTCGGTGTGCCAGTATCCCGGCATCGGCATCCGATTGCGAGGTGTATCAAGCTCGGGCTGAACGTCAGCCAGACTTTCGACGGACTGACCAGATGGCGGTTTTACTTCGAACTCCAGTTGCGGCGGCGGTCCATTGATGTTCAAAACATGCGGTTGACCGGCATACCAAATTCCAAATCCGGACACCGCAATGATACCAAGGGAAATGCAAACGGTTATCAACCCGACGAAAAGCCAAAGTCCTCTTGTGCCGCGCCAATAAAGCGTCAGAAGAATCACGCCCGGCGCGACGATGCACGTCACGATGAGTGCGATTGCAGCGGCAAAATAATCCCCCGCCTTCAAACGTGGAGATGTGAAACGCAGCTGCCAGTGCTGCGCCCAAAGCGAAGCCAAGAAATAGTCCCGCCGCGATGCCGATGATTCCCGCCAGAATTCCGAAAAGAATTGCGCTGACAGGAAGTTTTTTTGTCGCGGCCTGCAGGGGAGTGGTCACGGCGAACCGGCTGGAACGGGGCTGTGGAGAAGGTCGATATGCTGATGCGTTTTTGTGATCTCTACGATGAGACCCGAATAGTTCCATCGACCGAGCGACTTGTTTGCCGCCACGTAAATGGTCCCTTTTCCATTTGGCCGGAAATGGGAATCGACAGGTTCGCTTCCCCGGATGCGCCGTTCACGTTCGTACTTCCAGAGAGAAGAAATCCCTCTTTGATCGGCGATCCGAGAGCCTCGATTACAGAAGGGTGCGCCTGGGCCCGGGTTAAAGCGCCTTTGTAAACGTCAGTCGATTTCATCGCGCTGAATACGATCAAGGCAACTGAGCCGACAAAAATGACAAACAACATTAACATGCTGAAGCAGCCGAGCGGCACGAACCATTTCCAGTTTTGCAACCACCAGTTCCGCCTTGGCGCCGAGTGAACTTGGGGCGGGGTTTGCTCCATGGAGCGTTTCTAACTCAGTTGCGAAGCTTCTTGCAACTTCGAAAGCTTTCCGGATTTGAAGGCGCTTCTTGATGGCCTTTTGCTGTAATCAAGCTTGACGGATTCAGTCGGTGCGAGGCAGGATGGCCACCATGAAAATACAAAAATCTCTCCAAATCATTTTCACTGCAGTGCCGATCGCCCTGTTGACCGCTTGCGCAACTGCGCCGACTTCCGGCCCGGCAGCGCTCGCGGGCACCTGGACGAACTCGCTCAGAACTGTGTGGACGATCAATGCTGACGGTACATTTCACGTCACGGCTACGAAGCCAAAAACAGAGATTTGGGGCACCTGTACGGTCGCAGGCGACACTGTCACAATTCAGGAGACTCGCCGGTCAACCGCGGCCCCCAAATCTTGCAAAGGTCCCGGCGTTTATAAGTTCAGCCAGCCGGATCAAAACACTTTGTCCTTCGTTTTGGTTAGTGACACCTGTAAACCGCGGATCCGAAACGTGACGCAGCCCTGGCATCGGAAGTAATTTACAAAAAAAGTTCCGCCAAGCTAAGCAATACGGCGACTAACTCTCCCTTCCGGCTCGCTTGCGTGCGCAGCCGCCAGGTTTCGAAACCAAACCAACGGCGCGCCGCATCGAGCAACTCTGAAGACTTAGGCGCGGTCTTTTAATTCCGTTTTGCCGGCTGTACGGGCGCAGTGAACGCAGCAGAAGATTTTGCTGTCGGCTTCCACGCCGTGCCCAACGATTCGACAATTGCAATGTGGGCAGACCGGCGCCAGTGCGTGAATCGCGCACTCGAAGCTATCGAATGTGTGATGCTTTCCAGCTACGACCACTTCAAACGCCTTGTCATATTCGTTTTCACAAACTTCGCATGTAGCCATACATAACTGTTTCGCGCCTCGACTGCTTTGCGGCGGTGTTCGTTTATTTTGAGAGAGTAGAGATCACGCGGGAAAGTGATACTTTTTCACTCGGAGGCGGCATGGAAATACCAAAGCAACTAATCGAGTGTTTGAAAGAAAACAAAGTCTCTTATGAAGTTCTCCATCATCCGGAGGCCGTAACCGCGCAACGAATCGCCCAGGCGGAGCACGTGAAAGGGCGGCATCATGCCAAAGTGGTCATGGTGAAATCGGGTGATCAGCATCTCATGATGGTGCTGCCGGCGGATCACCAAATCGATCTGGAGAAGGTCCAGAACGCGATCGGCCACTCCGTCTCGCTGGATCAGGAACAGGAATTCAAGTCGCTCTTTCCCGACTGCGCGATTGGAGCGATGCCGCCCTTTGGGAATCTCTATGGTCTGACAACGTATGTGGACCGGGATCTGACAGAGCAGGATTACATCGTGTTCGAAGCAGGCACCCACACCGATGCAATCAAGATCAGTTATCGTGATTACGAGAAAATCGTGAAGCCAAAAGTGAGCGACCTGGCGGTCAAGCTCCAGCCGATGAAAGGAGCGTGAATTTACGCACTGGCGAGCAGCGTACCGTGAAAGACAGACGACAGTGGAGGGCGGAGCTCATCGACGCCTAGCCAGCGATTCAAAACCTACAACGTGTGCTTGGGCTCGTGGAGCTCGCTCCTCCATGTGCGTCGCTGCGCTGGTTCTTTGCCTTGCTTGCACGTCCGCGGTTTTCGCGGCGGAGAAGGTTTCCTTTATCAATATCGACGGAGCGATTGGGCCGGCCACGGCGAGCTATATTTCGCGCAGCATCGACGAAGCCCGAGCGCAGAATGCTCAGTGTCTTATCATTCAACTTAACACGCCAGGAGGTTTGCTCGATTCGACGCAGAAGATCGTGCAAAGCTTCCTTGGATCTTCTGTGCCGGTCGTCGTTTATGTCGCTCCCACCGGCGCAACCGCAACCAGCGCCGGTTGTTTCATCACTGTTGCCGCCAGCGTCGCGGCCATGGCCCCGGCCACGACAATCGGCGCGGCTCATCCGGTCTCGATAGGCGGGTTTCCCAGTGGCGGAGAAGAAAAGACCGACGAAACGATGAAACAGAAGTTGGAGAATTTTTCTGTGAGCTACATCGAGACAATCGCTGGCAAGCGTCAGCGTAACGTCGAATGGGCCAAGTCTGCGGTGAAGGAAAGTGCATCAATTACTGCTGAAAAAGCGCTGCAATTAAAAGTCATTGACCTGATTGCTTCCGATATTTCTGAGCTGCTGCAAAAGTTGAACGGTCGCGTGGTGGATGGGAAGATCCTCAAGACGGCGGGCGCGGAGGTTTCGGAGATTAAGATGTCGGCCTCGGAACACGTGTTTCAAAAGCTCTGGCGACCAGAAGTGATGTTCATCCTCATGCTGATCGCGATCTATGGAATCATTGGCGAGATGACCACGCCGGGAGCGATTCTTCCCGGAGTCGTTGGAGCGATCGCGCTGGTTCTTGCGCTTTATCTGGCGGCCGTTTTGCCGGTTAACGTGACCGGCCTTGTTTTGATCGCACTCGCGTTGATGCTCTTTATCTTCGATGTTTACGCGACCACACACGGTGTCTTAACGGTCGGCGGAATCATCGCGTTTCTGCTCGGCTCGCTCATGCTGTTCAATCGCGGCGACCCGCTCTTTCGTTTATCGCTCAATTACATCATTCCGGCCACCTTGGTCACTGCGGCGTTCTTTATTTTTATCATCGGGAAGGGCCTGCGCGCGCAACTGTTGCCGATAAAAGTGGGAAAGGAAACGCTCATTGGGAAAACGGTGACTGCATTGACCCCGATCGATTCGCGCAGCGGCCGCATTTTCGTGGAAGGCGAATACTGGAACGCGATTAGCGATACGCCTATCGAAAAAGACGAGCAGGCTGAGATTGCTGCCGTGCAAGGATTGACAGTAAAAGTGAAAACCAAAGGAAAATAAAACCATGGAACTTATCGAAACATTGCCGCGGTTGATCGGCTGGGCCGTGCCCATCATCATTCTCATTATCATCATCTTGCCGCAGGCGATCCGCATCCTGCGCGAATACGAACGCGGCGTCATTTTTCGTTTGGGGAAACTACTCGGGGCAAAAGGACCCGGATTAATTTTCCTCATCCCGATCGTCGATCGCATGGTGCGAATGGATTTGCGCGTGGTCACCATCAGTGTCGAGAAGCAGGAGGTGATGACGCGTGACAACGTGCCGGTGACGGTCGATGCGGTTGTGTATTTCCGGGTGGTCGATCCACAGGCCTCTGTCGTGAAAGTAGAGAACTTTCTCAAAGCCACTTCGCTGATGTCTCAGACGACGCTGCGCAGCGTACTCGGTCAGGCCCCCTTGGATGACCTGCTTTCGCAGCGCGAGTCGATCAACCAGAAATTGCAGGAGATCATCGACCGGCAAACCGAACCGTGGGGCGTCAAAGTCACGGCGGTTGAGGTCAAGGATGTTGCGCTGCCCGACACCATGAAGCGCGCGATGGCCAAGCAAGCGGAAGCCGAGCGCGAACGCCGCGCAAAAATCGTCAATGCCGAGGGCGAATTTCAAGCTGCGGAAAAAATGGTGCAGGCCGCCGCGATGATGAGCAAGGAGCCGATTGCGCTGCAACTGCGCTTCCTGCAAACGATGCGCGAGATTTCCAGCGAACATAACACCACGACCTTTTTCCCGCTTCCGATCGATCTCTTGACGTCATTGATCAAGAAGAGCGAACCGCCTAAGTCGTAGCAGGAAAAAACGCCCAACATGCAACGCTGAATTGGCAAAAGCTGCTCGATCGAAATCTGGTAGGGCGCGACCGCGGGGCGCGCCGCAAACGCGAGATCAGCCCACCCCCCGCACTCAGGACCAGCTGGTTGCTTTTCTGGAATTGCCCGCGTCATATCTGCACCACCCTGCAAAGGTGCGCGTGATTCAAACGCACATTTCATGGGTCTTCATTGCGTCTCCGTTTGTCTTCAAAGTGAAGAAACCGGTGAATCTCGGGTTTCTGGATTTCAGCACGCTGGAAAAACGCCACTACTTTTGCCAGCGCGAAATTGAATTGAACCGGCGGCTCTGTCCGGAAATTTATCTCGACGCTGTTCCCATCTACGAAGCTGCTTCCAGTTTTTCGTTCAAACCACGGGGGAAAACCGTTGAGTACGCCGTCCAAATGAGAGAGTTGCCGCATGACTACTTCCTGATCGAATTGCTCGAGAAAAATTTGGTCGGTGAAAAGGAGATCAACCGCGTGATCTCCACTCTGCATCGATTTTACCAGGCTGAAAGTCCGACAGCCGAGATCGAGCAGTGGGGGACACCCGAAAAGTTAAAGATCAGCACCGACGAAAATTTCACACAGGTCGAGCCTTTCGTTGGCAAGACAATTTCGTCCGCTGCCTTCGAGGCGATTCGGCATTACACAAACCAGTTCTACAAGCTGAATGAAAACCTGTTCCGTCAACGCATTCAGCAGCATCGGATTCTAGATTGCCACGGCGATTTGCATCTGGATCATGTTCATCTCACGCCGGAAGCGACTACGATTTTCGATTGCATTGAGTTTAACGACCGGTTTCGATTCATTGACATCGCCAACGATCTCGCCTTTCTGGCGATGAATTTTGATTTCGAAGGCCGCGCGGATCTGGGAAACCTGTTTCTCCGAAATGCCGCACGCGAGTTAGGCGACGCTGGAATGCTACGAATTGCGAATTTCTATAAGGGCTATCGCGCTGTCGTCCGCGGCAAGGTGGAAAGCATTCAGGCGACAGAGAAAGAAACAACGAACCGCCAGGAACATGAGAAACAAGCAGCTCGTTATTTTCGCCTGGCGCTTCGGTATACAATCGCCAGCTCCGAGCCGTTGGTTATTGTGGTGATCGGTCGGGTCGGCACGGGCAAGAGTACTATCGCGAAACGGCTGGCCGGCGAGTTGGATTGGCCGGTCTTTTCCTCAGACGAAATTCGCAAGACACTTGCTGGCGTTCCGCTTGCTCAACGAACGCCGCCTGACTTGCGCGCTAAAATTTATTCGGCGCAAAAGACCCAACGAACATACAGGAAACTTCTGGAAGACGGGTTTGCAGCGATCGGCTGTAGCCGAGGGCGCCGACCTCGTCCGCGCCAATCTCACAACGGCGTAATTCTCGACGCCACATTCTCCAGACGCGCGCTCCGTAGATTTCTGCGCGACGAATGCAAGAAAGCGAACGTGTCATTTCAGTTCGTAGAACTCGAGGCCGATCCCCATGAAATCAAAAGGCGGCTAAGAGCCCGAGATGAAGAGACCGCCGAAACATCAGATGCTCGGCTCGAAGACTTCCAGAAATTGAGCGCTGCTTACGAGGCACCATCTGAGCTCGCGCCTGGTTTGATCAGAGTTTCAAGAACTACGTCCATTTCCGACGCCGTGAAAACAATCCTCTTGTGCTTGGCCGAGAGACAAGTGGTAGGGACGAATCGCCGAGCCGTGCGTCAGTCCTAAGGTCTCAGCTTCTGCAGGATCCTGCCGATTTGCTCGCGGAAAAGTTTGGCACCGCCGGAAGCGGGATGACGAACACCCTGGCATTCAACATTCATTTCCTTTAGTTGCGAGACAGCGACGTTGCCAAGCGCGACGATTTCGTCGCACGGAAAAAGATCTAGGAAAGCTTTGAGCACTGCCAGGCCAGCAGATCGCTCGGACTTGTTAGGCATTCGATTGCTCAACATGCCGCGACGCGGATCAAATGAATGCCAGGGGAACGCATTCCAGAGCACGAATTGCTGCGGCTTCAGGCCGAGCCTGAGCAGAGTGCTCCAGACAATAGTAGCTGTCGGCTCGGAAAAGCCATCCGGACATTTTTTAGGTTTGCTCGTGCGCCGCGGCTTGATACTCGAAAAAACGTGTTCCAGCTCGATCCCACTACCTTGCTTTTTTCCGAGCAGGATTCGCTCGGAGGTCATGGGAATTCCGCTGAAATGTCCGCCGCGATAACCGAGCGCCTCACCAATCACAACGAGTTTAACCTTGCCGATGCGTCTGTGAAGATAGGCACGCAAATGCCTTCTTCGGATCGCGGGCGCGTTGCTGTCAAGATCGTTTTGTTTATCGAATTCCCACCACGGATTAAAAACAGCGCCGCGGGGAGATTTCTTTAGTGATCTGATAAATCTTTCGACTGAATCCGTAGCCACTGGTTCACTTTCGCTCCGCTTTGGCTACGATTTTCTTCGTTTCAATGAAGCGGTCGGGATTGATGGAGATGGAATCGATGCCGCACTTGACGAGAAAGGCGGCTATCTCGGGATAATTGCTGGGCGCTTCGCCGCAGATGCCCACTTTGCAGTCTTGTTTGTGCGCGGCGCGAATGACGTCGTGAATCACGATTTTCACCGCTTCGTTTCTTTCGTCGAAAAGATCGGAGAGCTCAGCTGAATCGCGGTCGACGCCGAGCACAAGCTGGGTGAGGTCGTTGCTGCCGATCGAAAAACCGTCAAAACGCTCTGCGAATCTCTCCGCTAGCACAACGTTCGAGGGAATCTCACACATCATGTAAATCTCCAAACCGCCGCGACCGCGCACCAAACCGTTGTCGGCAAGCAGGTGCAGGACCTTGTCAGCCTCGTCGAGCGTTCGGCAGAATGGCACCATCACGATCACGTTTTTCAATCCCATTTCATTCCGCACATGTTTGATCGCTTCGCATTCGAGGCGAAACGCGTCCCGAAATTTTTCGTGGTAGTAGCGCGATGCGCCGCGCAAACCCAGCATGGGGTTTTGTTCGTGCGACTCGAATTGTTCGCCACCAATCAGCTGCGCGTATTCGTTAGTCTTAAAATCGCTGAGGCGCACGATCACCGGCCGCGGATATTGGGCGGCGGCGATACGAGCGATTCCCTCAGCAAGCTTGTCGATGAAATAATCGGACTTGTTTTTGTAGGTTCGCGTCAGTTCCTCGATCTTCCGCCGCGCATCGACGTTTTCCAATTCATGAAGGTGGACCAACGCCATGGGGTGAATTTGCATGCGGTTGGCAATGATGAACTCGATGCGCGCCAGGCCGATTCCATCACACGGCAATTTCCACCAACGAAACGCGCCGCCCGGGCTGGCGATGTTGAGCATGATCGGGGTTCGCGTGTCCGGGAGTTTTTTAAGGCTCACTTTTTCCTCGGCGAAATCGAGCAAGCCATCATAAATGAAGCCTTCATCGCCTTCGGCGCATGAGAGCGTCACATCCTGGCCGTCACGCAAAACTCTTGTCGCTTCGCCAGTGCCGACGACTGCTGGGATGCCAAGCTCACGACTCACGATTGCCGCGTGACATGTGCGCCCGCCCAGATCGGTGATGATGCCTTTAGTCTTTTTGAAAATCGGTCCCCAATCCGGATCCGTCATCTCGGTGACCAGAATGCTGCCCTCCTTAAACTTACCGAGATCACGTGCGCTCTGAATGCGACATGCCTTCGCCGCCGCAATGGCGTCGCCGACGCTCAGGCCCGATAGCAAGCGCTTGCCCTTTTCTTTGAGGCGATAGGTGGTAAGTGAGCCGGCTTTTTTCAATGCCTGCACTGTCTCGGGTCGGGCTTGGAGGATGAGAATTTCGCCTGTGTCACCGTCTTTCGCCCACTCGATGTCCATGGGTTTCTTGTAATGCTTCTCGATCGCGCACGCCCATTTTGCCAGACGCAAAATTTCGTCGTCGCCAAGCGTGAACGATTGCCGTTCTTTCTTTGTTGTGCTGATTGTGCGCGTCGAGCGATTCCTGTGTCTGCGGGACGCGTAAACGACTTTGCGTTTCTTGTCGCCGAGCGATTTTTCCAGAATCGGCCGTGCGTTTTTCTTCCCCAGCAATGGCTTGAACACCATGAATTCGTCCGGGTTTGCTGCGCCTTTTACGACGACCTCGCCCAAACCCCATGCGGCGCTGATGCGCACCACATTTGGAAAACCGCTTTCGGTATCGATGGAGAACATGACGCCGGCACTGGCTTTGTCGGCGTGCACCATCTTTTGCACACCGGCCGAGAGCGCAACTTTGAGATGGTCAAAGTCTTTCGCTTCGCGGTAACTAATCGCGCGATCAGTGAAAAGGGATGCGTAACATTTACGGCACGCATCGATCACCGCGTCCTCGCCGGAGATATTAAGATAGGTTTCCTGTTGGCCAGCGAAACTTGCCTCGGGCAAATCCTCGGCAGTGGCACTGCTGCGCACGGCGACGTCAACTGCGCGTTTCCCATAGCGCTTGCAAAGATCCCGATATGCTCCTCGAATCTGCTCCTCTACTTGTTTTGGAAATTTACTTTTCAAAAAAAGCGTGCGCAGTGTCTTGCCGGCAGAGGCCAATGATTTCGAGCCCTGCTTTAACCGCTGAATTTCCGCGCGGATTTTCTTGTCTATCTTATTTTCGCGCACGAACAGCCGGAACGCAT
>Ga0209472_1000012_pt1 | contig 104574 bp, 101 predicted proteins | sample GraSoiAngelo_130_FD_185887 | JGI IMG/M metagenome (GOLD analysis project Ga0209472, IMG submission 185887) | Grasslands soil microbial communities from the Angelo Coastal Reserve, California, USA - 14_0929_02_20cm (SPAdes) (version 2) | ecosystem: Environmental > Terrestrial > Soil >... | reverse complement strand
GCTCCGACGGCGCGCCGGCACCACGAAGCTGATCCCGGCCCGTGTTATCATTGGTCGGTGACGACGACTCCGGCTTCCCCCGCTCCCCCTCCTTCTCCCGTTCCCACCGCAGCCGCCCCCGCCTCCTGGTCGCGGCCCGACGACGCGGTGCGTCAAGCACAGCTCGACGCGATGAAACGGCAAGCGACCGGGCTGCTGGCGCTCGCGGCCGCGGTGTTCGCGGGCGCGAGCGCGTTCGAGGCTCAATACCCCTGGCTCGGTTACGTTCGCGCCACAGCGGAAGCGTCGCTGGTAGGCGGGCTAGCCGACTGGTTCGCCGTCACGGCGCTGTTCCGCCATCCGCTCGGCCTGCCGATTCCGCACACCGCCATCGTGGCCACGCGCAAGGAGCGGATCGGCCGGATCCTGGGCACCTTCGTCCAGAATCACTTCCTGTCCCGCGACGTCATTGCCGCCAACCTGCGGGCAGTGCGGCCCGCCGAGCGCGCCGCCCGGTGGCTCGCCGATCCCGAGCACAGCCGGGGCATCGCGCACCAGATCGCGGGCGGTCTCGCGAAGACGCTCGAGGCGCTGCCCGACGAAGACGTGCGAGAGCTGGTGCACGAAGTCGTGAGCGCCCGTCTCCGCGCGACGCGAGTCGCCCCGGCGCTCGGCAAGACTCTTGCACTGGTCCTCGCCGATGACCGCCATCAGGCGCTGCTCAACGAGGCGGTCCGCCTCGCCGCCGAAGCGGTCCGTGATAACCGCGACGTCATCCGGGACAAGGTGCGGGCGGAGAGCCCGTGGTGGGTGCCGGGCGTCGTGGACGACCAGATCTTCCAGCGCATCATCGGCACCGTCGAGAGTCTCCTGAAGGACATCGGCGCCGACCCGTATCACCCCCTGCGGGCGGCGTTCGACACGGCGCTGCGGGACTTCGTCGACCGGCTGCAGCACGCCCCCGACGTGATCGCCAAGGCGGAGGCGCTGAAAGAGGAATGGCTCGCGGACCCGTCCCTCGCGGACTTGTCCACTCGCCTGTGGGAGGCGACCCGCCGCGCGATTGTCGCCTACGCGACCCGGGCGGACGGGGGACGCGCGCCCGGGCCGCTGGAGCGCGGCCTGAGCGAGTTCGGCGCGGCGCTGCTGACGAACGAGGCGCTGCTCGCCGAGATCGACGACGTGGTGATCGACCTCGCGGCCACGGCCGTGGAGCGCTATCGCCACGAGATCGGGGACTTGATCGCCCAGACGGTCGCCGGTTGGGACCCGGAGGCGACCTCGCGCCGCTTCGAGCTGGCCGTGGGAAGAGACCTGCAGTTCGTCCGGATCAACGGGACGCTCGTCGGAGGTCTGGTGGGGCTCGCGATCTACACGGTCTCGCGCCTGCTGCGCTGACGTTGCACATTGTGTTGCTTGATCACGCCGGTACCCGCGCTAACTTCGCGGCGTATGCTCGCTCCCCGCCGGCTGTGTCGGGCCGGGGTGCTCGCTCTTGCCGCCCTGGAGCTCGCGACGGTCCCGCCGCCGGCGACGGCACAGTACTTCGGGCGGAACAAGGTTCGGTACGAAGCGTTCCGCTTCGAGCTGCTCCGCACCAAGCATTTCGAGGTCTACTTCTATCCTGAGGAGGCCGCCGCCGCGCCGCTCGTCGCGCGGATGGCGGAGCGCTGGTACGCCCGGCACGCGGCGACGCTGGGGCACCAGCTGCGCGGCGTGCAGACCCTCATCGTGTACGCGAGCCACCCCCACTTCGAGCAGACCAACGCGATCGAGGGCGACATCGGCGAGGGCACGGGCGGCGTCACCGAAGCCCTGAAGCGGCGGATCGTGATGCCCCTCGCGGGGCCCCTCGCGGAGACGGATCATGTGCTCGGCCATGAGCTGGTGCACGCCTTTCAATACGACATCACGGGGCAGGGGCGGGGTGGGCTCGCGGCCATTCCCACGGCCGCGCGCCTGCCGCTGTGGTTCATCGAAGGCATGGCGGAATACCTGTCGCTCGGTCCCGTCGACGCGAACACGGCGATGTGGCTCCGGGACGCGGCCCGCCAGAACCGGCTCCCGAACCTCCGCCAGCTCGAGGATCCGCGCTACTTCCCGTACCGCTACGGCCAGGCGTTTCTCGCCTACCTGGCCGCGCGCTACGGCGACCAGGCGATCGGCGACATGCTGCGGGCGGCCGGCCGCTCGGGCGACGTGGCGCACGCCCTCGCGGAGGTCACGGGTACGCGACCTGACACCCTCGTGAAGCAGTGGCACACCGCCATCCGCGAATGGGCCGCCCCCGTGGAGGCGGCCACGCGGCCGGCCGCCGCATTCGGCCGCGTCCTCGAAGGGCAGCAAACAGAGGCGCGGATGAACATCGCGCCGGCGGTAAGCCCCGACGGGCGGCGCGTGGCATTCTTTTCCGATCGCGGGTTGTTCGCGGTGGAGCTGTACGTGGCCGATGCGGTCACCGGGAAGGTCGAGCGCTCGCTGGTGCGCACCTCGGTCGACGCGCACTACGAAAGCCTCGAGTTCATCTCGTCGAGCGGCGCGTGGGATGCCACCGGACGACGCTTCGCGTTCGGCGCCATCGCCAAGGGCCGGCCCGTGCTCACCGTGCTCGACCTCGAGCACGACCGGATCGAGCGCGAGATCCCGCTTCCCAAACTGGGAGAAATCTTCACCCCGACCTGGTCCCCCGACGGGCGTGCCATCGCGTTCTCCGCGCTCGCGGGCGGCGTGTCGGACCTGTTCGTCTACGACCTCGACGCGGGCGCGCTGCGCCGCGTCACCGACGATCCGTTCGCCGACCTGCAGCCCGCGTGGTCGCCCGACGGCAAGACGATCGCCTTCGTGACCGATCGGTTTTCCACGACGCTCCGCGACCTGCGGTTCGGCGCGTATCGCCTGGCGCTCTATGACGTCGCCACCGGCCGAATCAGCCCGCTTCCCGGGTTCACGACAGGCAAGCACATCAACCCACAATGGAGCCCGAACGGCGCGAACCTCTATTTCGTGTCAGACCACGATGGCATCAGCAACGTGTACCGCATGGATGTGGTGAGCGGGATGATCCAGCAGGTGACCGACGTGACGACCGGGGCGAGCGGCATCACCGCCTTGAGCCCGGTGATCTCAGTGGCGCAGCGCGGCGGCCGGCTGGTGTTCACCGCCTACGAAGGAGGTGCGCACCGCCTCTATGCGATCGACGCGGGCGAGAAGCTCGTCGGCGGTCGGCCCGTGGACCTGAGCGCTACGCGCGCCGCCGTGCTGCCGCCGGCCGACGCCCCGGACCCGACCCTGCTGCTCAAGTTGGCCGATGCCGAGACGGGCCTTCCCCCGGAGGCGGCCTTCCCGGTCGCGCCGTATCATTCCAAGCTGTCCCTTTCGTACGTCGCCCCGCCGACCCTCGCGATCGGGGCCGACCGCTACGGCGCGTACGTGGGCGGCGGGACGGCGCTGTTTTTCAGCGACCTGCTCGGCGATCACAACCTCATCACCGGATTTCAAGTGAACGGCGGGCTCAAGGACCTGTCGGCGCTCGTCGGCTACCAGGACCAGAGCCGGCGGTTGAACTGGGGCGTGTTCGCGCAGCAGGTGCCGTACGTCACCGGGGGCTATGCCGCGGGCTTCGTGGATACGACGTATGTGCAGCAGGTCTACTTGCAGCGGCAGACGAACCGCTCGATCGCCGGCCTCCTCGCCTACCCGTTCAGCCGGGTGCAGCGGGTGGAAATGAGCCTCGGGTACGAGCGGATCTCGTTCGATCAGCAGCTCGAGACTCAGGCGTTCTCGGTCACCACTGGTCAGCTGTTGCTCGACTCCACCGTGACGCTGCCCTCTCCCGCGGCGCTCAACCTGATGGTGTCGGACGTGGCGTTGGTGTACGACAATTCGTATTTCGGCGCGACCAGCCCCGTCTTGGGCCAGCGCTACCGACTTGACGTCCAGCAGATGACGGGATCGATCACGACGACCACCGCCATCGCCGATTACCGGCGCTACTTCATGCCGGTACGGCCCTGGACCGTCGCCGCGCGGCTGCTGCACGTGGGACGCTACGGGCGCGACGGCGAGGACCCGCGACTCGGCCCGCTGTTCCTCGGCTATCCGGGCCTGGTGCGCGGCTACGACAACGGCTCCTTCGACCCGAGTGAATGCTCCCCGTCGCCGAATGGCGGCTGCCCGGCGTTCGATCGCCTGCTCGGCAGCCGGATGCTGGTGGCGAACGCCGAGTTGCGATTCCCCCTGTTGGGGGTGCTGGGCATCGGCGGTGGGTACTACGGGGCGTTCCCGCTCGAGGCGGCGATCTTCGCGGACGCCGGCGTCGCCTGGACCGAGAGCGACCGCCCGACGTTCTTCGGCGGGCACCGGCCGGGGGTATCGAGCGCGGGGGTGGCGCTGCGGGCCAATCTCTTGGGGTTCGCCATCGGTGAGCTCGACGTCGTGCGGCCGTTTCAACGGCCCGCCAAGGGGTGGTTGGCCGAGGTCAGCCTCATCCCAGGGTTCTAAGAGTGCGCTCCCCTTGCATCACGTCGCCGGCGGCCGCTTGTACTCGAACAGCTCGCTCGGGGTCACCCGGAGGGTGCCACACAAGCGTTCGATCGTATCCGCCCGAATGAGACTGAACCGTCCAGTCGGCCGGGTAAGCCGGTAGATGGTATTGAGGCTGAGGCCGGTGAACTTGGCGAGCCCATAGGCGGACAGGCCGCGCGCCTCCAGGAGTTGCCGCAACCGCAGGCGTAGCAGGCCCCTGCGGCGATAGCGGACTTTCTGGCCCCGATACTGTGGCATCTCGCCTCCTTGCTATATATAACAATTACACATATTATAGCACCTACACATTATAACATCAATAGGTGCTATACCACATGGGTATCGGTCGTTGGGCTGGATCTGCAGGGATCGCGGTGTGCGGGCTGGCTGCCGCCGCGCTGTTCGCGCCGGGGCTCGCCGCCCAGGGCGCCAAGGAAGCGACCGGGCGGGGCCGGCCGAGCGCCACGGCCGTCCAGCCCACGTCTCACCTGCAACCAGCGCGGGGCATGCTCGGCGACCTGGTCGGAACATGGCGGTTCGAGATCTGGTTCGCCGGGAACTTCAGCGGGACGCCCGACGTGTCGGGGATCCGCGTGGTGAAGGCGCTGTTCGACGACCTCCGCCTGCAATGGAGCGAAGTGCTCGATCACTCCCAGGTGCAGGGCCAGGGTATCGTCGGCTTCGACCCCGCGAGCGATCGCTTCTTCAATACCTCGGTGTACAACGTCGGGTCTGCGCCCGAGCTCCTCACGGGGATTCTGGACGATGCCCAGCCGAGCATCACGTTCTACGCCATCCCCATCTCGCCGGGCGCGGGTGACCCCCCGCCTCCGCCGGCCTCCACTCTAGCCGTGCTCGACCACGATCATTTCACGTGGACCGCGCAAGACCGCGGGTGGCGGGCCGTGTTCACCCGCCAGTCCTAGCAGCCTAAGCGCTCTTCACTTGGCGCCCCTGGGCGCCGGCGAGCGAGCGGACGTGGTCGACCGTCCGCTCGGCCACCTCGAACAGACGGTATAAGTCCGCCTGGAGCGCGTCGACCGTGGCCTGCCGCTGCGCGGTCTGCGCGAGCGCCCGCATGAGCTGCTCTTCGGTGGCATGCCACTTGGCGAGCCGCTCCTCGAACTGCGCCATGCGCCTCTGCACGAACCGCAGGTCCCCGGCCCGACTCTCGAGATCGTCGAGGGTCGTCGTGAGCGCAGCGGTGCGGTCGCTGGCGCCGCTGAGGGCTCCGTTGAGCTGGCCGGCCCGCTCTTCCAATCGCTGGGCGATGCTCGCCGCCTCCGCCCGCAGCTGCGCTGCCCGCTCGAGATGCTCCGTGGCGGAATCGAGCACGACCTGCTGTCGCTCGAGCTCCCGCCCCAACGCCCTGGTCTGTTCGGCGAGCGCGTCCAGGCTCCGGGCCCGGGCCTCGAGTGCCGTGACGGCGGCGTCCGTCTGCGTCATCCGGCCCTCGATCTGGGCCATGTCGTGCGTCAGGCGGCCGGCGTCGCGGCGGACCGACTCGACCGCCGGCTTCATGCCCTCCACCGCCGCAAGCTCGCCGCGCAGGGCGTCCACCGATTGGGTGACGTCGCTGAGCCAGGTTTTCGTGCCGCCCTGCGCCTCGAGCACCCGGCCGATCTCGTCGTCGGCCACCCGCATGCGCTCCAGCGCATCCTTGACCGCCGCGTGAGTTCCCTTGAGACTCGTGAAGTCGTGCAACGCTGCGTCGACGGCCGGCTGCGCCTCCTCGAGTCGCGCCAGGCGCTGGGTCATCTGCTCGACCGTCTGCGCGAGTCGCTCGGCATCGGATCGCACGGCACCGAGGCGCTCGCCCTGGGTTTCGAGCTGCGCGACGGTATCGGCAATGCCCGCGAGCCGCGTCTCGAGCCCATCGGCCTGCGACCGGACGTCCCCGATGGTGCGGGCCGATTCGTCCAGCGAGCGGCAGCGCGTTTCCATGTCCGTGAGCGTTCCGCGCAGCTCCCCGATGCGCTGCCCGACCGCGTCGAGCCCCTGGTTCTCGAGCTCGAAACGCTGGACCGTTCTCTGGACCCCGTCCCGCAGCTCGTTCAGCCGTCCCTGGAGCTCCTGATCGGTTTGGGCGATCTGCTCGTGACGCGTGCTGACGTCCCGCGACTGCGCCAGGAGGTCGCCGTGGAGCGCGTGGAGCTCGGTGACCCGGGTCTCGAGCGCGCCCAGACTCTTGGCGTTGGCTTCGTGTGTGCGAATCTTGGCGTCGATATCCCGCATGACGTCGTGGAGCTGGGTGGCCTGGCCGAGGGCGCGATCGACCACCTCGCGCTGCTGCTCCAGCACGGCGACCTTCTGCGTGACGGAATCGGCGAGGGCCTTCAGCGTGCTCAGCTTTCGCTTGGTGTCGGCCGCGTCGGCCGCGGCCTGCGTGAGATGGGCGAACCCCTCCTCGAGCCCGGTCACGCGGGTCTGCGCTGCCGCGACGCTTCCTTGCACCTGCTGCTGTCGCTCCTCGAGCGCGTGCAGCTGGACGCCGGCCGCCTCACCGGCGCGATTCAATTCGTCTTGCCGTTGCCGCGCGCGGTCGAACGTGTCGGAGAGGTCGCGCACCTGGCCGGTCAGCGCCTCGGCGTCGGCGCGCAGCGACTTGAGCCCGCTGGCCGACTCGACGAGGCTCGTGACATCGCCCTTCAGCGCGAGCGCCGTGTCGAACGTGGCGCGCAGCTGCTCGATCTCGGTGCGGAGATGCTTGACCTGTGCCGCGGTGTGCTCGACCTGCGTTTCGGTGCGGCTCTGGGTGCGCGACACCGCTTCAGTCTGCTCGTCGAGGGTGGCCAGGACGGGCGCAAGCCGCTCGAGCGCCTTGACGCGCCCCTGCAGCTCGGCCACGACCTTCTGGGCCTCGGCGACGGGCTGCGCGAGCTCGGTGAGGTGTCGAGCGACGTCGTGGGCGCCGGCGGTGAGCGCCCCAAACGCGACGCGCTCACGCTGCATTTGCGCCAGAATGGAACGGAGCTCCGCAGGCAGCTGCGCCGGCGTGGTCGCATGTCCGAAGAGCTTCCAGGCCATTGCAGTCCTCGGCGAAGATAAAGGAAAGCGGATCGGTGCTGGAGAGGCATAACAAGTGAAGCAAGCCGTATGCCTGACCGTGGCATTTGCCGCTACCTCAAGTGGGGCGCCGGGTTACGGACCGGGAGCGGGCGAGCCGAGCGGGTCACGCGTCTCGTCTACCGCGTGATCCATTGCAGAATCCGGTGATGACGGACGACCGCAGGTGGGGTGATGTTCGTCACGCGAGCGAGCACGAGAGTGGGCAAATGAAGCCGTGGAACGCACGAGCGGGCGCACACTTGCGGGGAAGGACGGAAGGTGAATCTTGCTGTACTCCGGAGGACGACCGACCGTGACCACCTGGCAAGACACCATCGCGCGCCGGCTGCGCGCGGTGCACCTCGATACCATCAGGAACCAGATGCTGGTGTTCGCGGTGGTGGCGACGCTCGTGCCTGCGCTCGCCGTGACGATCGTGTCTCACCGCCAGAACCGGCCGCCGTCGATCGGCGACCAGGTCGCGCCCGAGCTGCGCGGTGCGAGCGCCGACGCAGCCTGGGACATCGATCAATGGCTGAGCGATCGGCTGCGCGACCTGCGCGTGGCGGCGACCGCGTATGCGGTGGCGGAGAACCTCGCCCGAACGCAGGGCAGCGCAGAGGCGGTCGGCCGGCTGCGCGACTACCTCAACTCGGTGCGTGAGCGCTGCCCCGACTGCGAAGGGCTGCTGGTCCTCGACGCGCGCGGCCGGTTCGTGACGAGCAGCGGCGGCCGGATGAGCGGCGTGCAGTTCTCCCAGGACCGGTTGACCACGCTCCGGACGAGCGACGCGCTCGTGGGCGACGCCTACTGGGACGCGGGACTCGGCAAGGCCACGCTCGCGCTCGCCGTCCCGATCCGTCAGGCGGACGGGCGCTACGTCGGCGCGCTCATGGCGAAGCTCAATCTGCGCTCGGTCGCGGACATCCTGCAGCGCATTGCCCCGACCGACTCGGGCGACGTCTACCTGATGAACGAGCAGGGCAGGCTCATCCTGCGGTTGCGGAGCAGCTCCGCGGAGGTGATGCGGACCAAGGTCCCGCCCGCGACGGCGCAGGCGCTCATCGATCGAGAAGGCACGACCGTGGAGTACAAGCGCGCCGACGGGCGAGCCGTGATCGGCACCCTGCGGCGGATACCCGCGCTCCGCTGGGCGGCGGTGGTCGAGATGCCGCGGGCGGAGGTGGTCCGCCGGGCCGGGGGGTCCGGGAGCGGCCTCGGCGTGACGCTCGTCCTGCTGCTGGCGGGAGCAGGGTTGGTGACCTACGTCGGCGTGCTCCTGGTACGGCCGCTCGAGCGCCTGGCGGGTGCCGCGGCGAAGGTTGCGGCGGGCGATCTGTCGGTCGAGTTGCCGTCGGCCGGGCGCGGCGAGGTTGGCCTCTTGACGCAGGTGTTCAAAAACCTGCTGATGCGCCTCCGGGAGCGCGAGGGTCAGGGCGAGCTGGAGCGGCTCTCCGTCACCGACGCGCTCACCGGGCTGTACAACCGGCGACATCTCATGGGCACCCTCGCCAACGAGGTCCAGCGATCGCGGCGCCTGCGGCGCACCTTCTCGGTGCTGCTGGCCGACGTCGATCACTTCAAGCAGTACAACGACACGCACGGGCACCTCGGGGGGGACGCGGCGCTCGTCAAGGTCGCGGAGATCTTGCGGAAGATGACGCGCGGGGTGGACAGCGTGGCGCGCTACGGCGGGGAGGAGTTCGTGGTGATGCTGATCGAGGCCCCGATCGCGACGGCGGCCGCGGTGGGGGAGCGCATCCGGGCCCGCGTGGCGGCCGAGGAGTTCAGCGGCGGGAAGATGACCGTGAGCGTCGGCGCCGCCGAGTATCCGACGCACGGCGACACGCCCGAGGAGCTCATCGCGAGCGCCGACGCGGCGATGTACGAGGCGAAGGGCGGGGGTCGCGATCGCGTGGTGGTCGCCGGCCGCAGAGCGGACCTCGAGAAGGAGGGCAAGCGGCGCCGCAAGGGGGAGGCCTGACGGGCCCGACACCCTTGCCGCATTCGCACCCCTCCGTGCCGCAAAAACGCCCTAGGACGGGGACCCGGGGCGACCCAAATTTGATGACATCCAATGCAAGAGCACCGTCGCGAGGTCTTGCGCGAAGCGAGCGTGGCTCTGCAGGGGCGCGTCGTCACCCTGTGGGAGGTCTCCTCGCGCGCGGAAGTGATCCCGGTCTTGACCAGCGCCACGCCGTCCCAGTCGCCCGTCCGCCTCGACCTCGATAGCACGCTCCATCGCTGGGGTGCCCCGATCATCCAGGGCAGTCGCTGGGTCGGCTGCCTGCTGGACGACGCCGGGCTGTGGTGCATCGCCCCCGTGAGGAAGCAGCCCGCCGCACCGCCGCCCAACGGGGTGGAGCGCCGCAGCCGGGAGCGGATCACCCTCGAGCTGGCGGGTCTCTGTCTCGGTCTCGTGGACCAGCCGCCCGTGGTCAGCCGGCCCCGGTTGCCGGAGCCGGACGCTCTGGCCGAGCTGGTCCGCCAGCCCAGCGTGATCGCCCACGAGGTCGCCAATCCACTGACCGCCGCGCTCGCGAGCCTCGATCTCTCCCTCGACCTGATCCGGACGACGGCATCGCTCACCCCCGGCTTCCGGGCGGAGCTGCTCGGTGAGCTCGCGGGCGTGGGGGAAGGCATGGACCAGGCCATCCAGTTCCTGCGCTCGATTCAGGACCGAGCCCGGGGAGGGCTGGCCCGATCGGAGCGGTTCGACGCCGCTCAGGTGGTGCGGTCCTGCGTGGCGCTGGAGCGGCCCCTCGCGGGCAAGCGCAACATCGCGCTCCAGGGTGTCGTCGGCGCGAGCGGCGTCTTCCTCCAGGGTGATCCCAACGCCCTCTATCAGGTGCTCACGAACCTCATCCGCAATGCGGTCTCGGCGTCACGGGAGCGGAACTCACCGGTCGTGGTCACCCTGGAGCAGGTCGGCGAAGCGCTACGCCTCGTGGTCCAGGACCACGGGGTGGGAATCGCCGGAGAGCATCTCGAGCGGATCTTCGAGCCGGGGTTCACGACCAAGGAGTTCGGCTCGGGGTCGGGCACGGGACTCACGGTCGTGCGTCAGATCACCCAGGACATGTTCGGTGGAGCCGTCAAAGTGGATTCCGCGGTCGGTCGCGGATCCACCTTCGAGATTACGCTTCCGATCCCAGCGCAGCGCACCCCCCGCTCGCGGCGCGAGACCTAGGAACACAACGCCCCGCAACGGAACGCGTTGCGGGGCGATGACGTGCCGATCCCCCCACCCCCCTCCCCCTCTCCCTCCCCCTACGCCGTAGTGGTCGCCCCGTGGCCGTTGCCGTTGGCAATGCCGAACACCTTGGAGCGACCGCCCGTGACGGCGAGCCAACGCTTGCGCGAAGTGATCAGGTCGTCCAGCTGCTGGCGCAGCCTGGCGATCTCCGTATCCACGCACTGAATCCGCCAGTCGATGTAATGCTCGGCCTGGTCCGGAGTCCAGTCGGAGGAGCCGGTGAAGATCACCTGCTCCTTCAAGGGCATATCCTGCGCCAACTTCAAGCCTTCGCGCTCGACCGCGCCCTCACCATCGACGGCACCTGCCTTCGCTGCCAACATCTCTACCTTCCGCACCATGTGGTCCTCCTGAAGCGCGTCTGAACGGTCCCATGTCGCCTGCTGAGCACTCCGTACGCCGATGATCATTCCTAGTCCGAGCACCTGTCATCACTCCTTTTTGGGCGCACTCGCGGGGGGATGGGCCTCTTGACGGCAGCCTGAAAGCGTGACAGCTTGTCCTCATTGGCTGATTGCTACCGACGCCGTCATGGCGCCCATTACGTCACTAACCTAGGACCAAATTGTCTTCTGTCAAGGCCGTAAAGGGAGCCAAACAGGGCCCTGTATCAGAACGGCTCGCCCGCCTCCTAGCCGCCTTCAGCCCCTGGGGTGGGATCTCCTTGACGTACCGGCAGTTTGCCGCCGAACTCGGTCCGCCGGTCACGGAGGCCGCGATCAAGAAGTGGCCGCAGCGCAAGAAATTCCCGGCCGACGTGGCGCGAATGATCGTGACCAAGGCGCGCCAGCGGGGCCTGGACGGGGTGACGCTCGAGTGGGTGCTGTGGGGTGAGGGGCAGGGGCCCCATAAGGGAGCGGAGGCCGAGGCGGTACCCATGGCTGCCGCTGGTCTCCGAGCGACGTCCCAGGAGCCCCATGGCCAATTCGCCGCGCGCATCGCCGACGCCCTGCTGGCCGATCTGAGTCATAACGAGTTCGGGCAGTGGTCGTCGGCGGAGGTGCAGCATACGGTCATCTGGGCGTTGAAGGATCTGGCCCGGCGCCTGCGCGTGCTCCACTTCGACATGGGCGGCACCTTCGGGCTAACGGACGGGTGGGCGGGTGAAATCGGCCTTCCGGTGCGGCCCAAGGAGGTGCAAGACCAATCCCGCTGAGCCAGTGCCACCATCGAAACACAATCCGATCACCCCCATCAGCTCGGTTTCTTGATGTTCATCCTATCCAAGGCGGCGCGGAGCCCGCGTGCCAGCTTCGGCGCGTCGTCATTCCCCCAGTAGTGCATGAAAAAGAGACGTGGGCTCTCGCTGAGCATGTGGCTGTGCAGCGCCGTGATGGTGATGCCGTTGTCGTGTAGGGCACGGATAACCGGGTTGACCTCGGTCCCGATCAGAACGAAATCGCCGGTGATCGCCGCCTTTCCACCGCCCGTCGGCTGGAAGTTGATCGCCGTCGCCACGCCCATGGACGGAGGAATGGCGATTCCCTCGGCCGTGACCGTCTCTGCCCGCGGCACGCCGACCTGGTACACGCCGCCGTTCACTTTCCCGCGGTAGCCGAGAATGGCTGCGATCTGCGCCGTGTCGATGCCGGGCGTCCCGGCCGGTGTCGCGGCGGGCGGGGGGGACGTGCCGAATGGCGTCCCAGTGAGTGCCAGCGCTGCGTGGACCGCCCCCGCGAGCCGCGCCGGGGTCCCGCGCCCGGCGACATGCATGTACATGACGCGGGGCGACTCGTGCAGCAGATGGTTGTGAAGGGCGGTCTGTGCGATCCCGCCCTCCTGGAGCTGACTGAGAACCGGGGCGACCTCACTCTCGAGCAAGACGAGGTCGCCCATGAGCATCACCTCCGTGTCGCTCACCTGCTTGAACGCGACCCACGAGCCGAGCGCGAGGGCGGGCTTGAGCGTCACCCCGGCAGCAGTGACATGCAGGTCACCCCGCGGCAGCCCGACTTTGTACGCCCCGTCTGGCTGTAGCGCTCCGGGCTTCCCCAGCCCGGAATCCACCACCTTCCAGTCGATAGGCGCGAGCGGTCGCTGCGCCTGCCCGTCGACGACGATCAGGGCGAGCCCGACGAGGACCCACACCGCTGTCTGTCGCATGCTGCCTCCAAGGAGGGGAGCGTCACTGCGAGCTTGCTCGGGAAATTCTGGCCTGATACACTTGTGATAGTCAAGTGATTCGCTTGGGAGGCGACATAGGCATGCCGGAGTCTGCCGCGAACCGCTGGGTCCTGCTGATCCATCAGATCCCGCCCAAGCCCGACTATTTCCGGGTCAAGGTATGGCGCAGGTTGCAACGTCTCGGCGCCGTCGCCATCAAAAACTCGGTCTACGTGCTTCCCCGCTCGAACGAGACGGTCGAAGATTTTCAATGGCAGATGCGAGAAATCGTGGCCGGCGGCGGGGAGGCTTCGGTCTGCGAGGCCAACTTCGTGGATGGCCTCACGGACACCGAGATCGAAGCGCTGTTTCGCGCTGCTCGGGACGTGGACTATGGCGAGATCGTGGCGGACGCACAACGCCTGGTCAAGGAGCTAGCACAAGGCGGGCGGCGTCCGCGGACCGATGGCGGCGGGCACACCAGGCCCGAGCTCGGTCGACTGAAACGACGCCTTGCGGACATCGTGACCATCGACTTCTTCGGGGCGCCGCGCCGCCGGGCGGCTCACGAAGCGTTGGCGCGACTCGAGGCGCGGGGCCGCCCGCCCGATCCTCGAGCCTCACCGGCCCCTCCTTCACCCGCCGCGGCGCCGCACGGAGCTACCTGGGTGACCCGGCAGGGGGTCTACATCGACCGCATTGCGAGCGCGTGGCTGATTGCCCGGTTCATCGACTCGGAGGCGCAATTCAAGTTCGTCGTCCCCGAGGGGTACCGGCCGCGGCCGGGCGAGCTCCGCTTCGACATGTTCGAGGCCGACTACACCCACGAGGGGGACGCCTGCACCTTCGAGACCCTCGTCACGCGCTTCGGCCTCGCCGATCGCGCGCTCCGCGTCATCGCGGAAATCGTGCACGACATCGACTGCAAGGAGGCGAAATTCGGGCGGCCTGAAGCTCCCGGCGTGGAGCGGCTGATCGCCGGCCTGGCGCGGCAGCACGCGGAGGACCGCGCGCGGCTTGAGCACGGTGCCGCGCTCTTCGACACGCTGTACGGGGCGCTGACGGCTTCGACCGAAGCAGCCGAAACGGCCTCCACCAAGCGTCGTGTCGGTCGCAACCCCAAGCGGCCCCGGCCACGGGGATGACATCAGACGCGAGCGACGGCGGGCCCCCACCGCTGCGGTCCTTCCTGTTCTACTTCCTGCGGCTCGGGACCTTGGGGTTCGGCGGGCCGATCGCGCTCGCCGGGCATATGCAGCAGGACCTCGTGGAGCAGCGGGGCTGGATCACGCCCCAGGAATACAAGGAGGGCCTCGCACTCGCTCAGCTGGCTCCAGGACCCCTCGCCGCGCAGCTCGCGATGTATCTCGGCTGGGTGCGGGCCCGTCGGCTGGGCGCCACGCTGGTGGCAGTCGCGTTCATTGGCCCTTCCTTTCTCATGGTGCTGATCCTCTCCGATCTTTACGTTCGCTTCGGCGGGCTGGCGTGGATACAAGGGTTGTTCTACGGGATCGGCGCCGCCGTCATCGCCATCATCGCCCGCAGCGTGCTGAAGCTCGTGCGGATGACGTTGGGCCGGGATCGGGTGCTCTGGGTTCTCTTCACCGTGAGCGCGCTGGTGACGGCGTGGGCCGAGACGGAGATCATCTGGGTGTTCGTCTTGTGCGGGGTCGTCCCGATGCTGCTGCGCCGCCGGCGCACCGGCCTGGCAACCGCTGCCGTTGCGTTCCTGCCCGCGGCCCCGGGGCTCGCGGGTCTGGGAGGTCCGGCGTCCGCAGGCGTGCTGTGGAAGATTCTGGTGTATTTCGCCGGCGCCGCATTGTTCGTCTTCGGGAGCGGGCTCGCGATCGTGCCGTTCCTGTATGGCGGTGTGGTGCGACAGTTCCACTGGCTCACCGAGCGCCAGTTCATCGATGCCGTAGCCGTATCGATGATCACGCCGGGGCCGGTGGTGATCACGGTGGCGTTCATCGGCTATCTCGTTGCGGGGCTCGCCGGCGCGACGCTCGCCGCGGTTGGTGTCTTCGTGCCGGTGTACCTGGTGGTCGTCTTCGTCGCTCCGCACTTCCATCGGGTTGCGAAGAACTGGCGCGTGAAGGCGTTCGTCGACGGCGTCACGGCCGCAGCGACCGGCGCGATCGCCGGTGCCGCCGTGATCCTCGGCCGGCGGTCGCTCCCCGACCTGCCGACGATCCTCATCGCGCTTGCGACGTTGACGCTCCTGCTCGTCCCGCGGAAGATCCCGGAGCCAGCGCTCATCATGGCGGCGGGGCTCGTCGGGCTGGTACTGCGAGGCACCACTTGAAGACGTGCCTCCGCGTCGCGCTTGCGGGGCTTGGCTGGCTCAGTCGCACGGCATCGGCGCAGCAGGACAGGGCCCCCGACAGCGTCCGAAAGTCCAGCTCCACCGCGATTCACGCCGTACGCGTGGGGCCGCCGTCGACGCTCGCAGGCAGGCTCGACGAGCTGTCCTGGAACACGGCAGACTCGATCGACGACTTCCGCCAGCGCGAGCCGCGCGAGGGTCTCCCCGCTACCGAGCGGACGGTCGTCAAGGTGGCCCATGACGCGGGCGCGCTCTACATCCTGGTGCGCTGCTATGATTCCAACGTGCGCGCCGTGCGGGCCCACCAGCTCCGCCGCGACGCCGACCTCTCGAGCGACGACAACGTCCGGATCCTGATCGACAGCTACGACGATCGGCGCAGCGCGTTCGTATTCGCCACGAACCCGAACGGCGCAATGTGGGACGCGCAATTCTCGGGGGTGGACGACCTGAACGAGAGCTGGAACGGCGTGTGGAGCGTCGCGGTCTCGCGGGACCCGACGGGATGGACGGCCCAGTTCCGCATCCCGTTGCTCGCGCTGCGGTTTCATCACGGGACCAACACCGAGTTCGGGTTCAATGTCCGGCGCTTCATCCGACGGAAGAACGAGGAAGACCTGTGGCGCTCCTCCGGCCGGGCCCAGGGGTTCTACCACCTGAACGCCGAGGGATCGATCACCGGCCTGGGTGATCTCCGCCGCCCCCACGATCTCGAGGTGTACCCGTACGCACTCGGCCGGGCGGTGGAGACCAGCCATGACAGCGTCGGCGCGGAGACGGTGGGCGGCTACGTGGGCGGGAAGGCCGGGATCGATGCCAAGCTCGGGATTACCCCGACGTTAACGGCGGACCTCACCGCCAGCACCGACTTCGCGCAGGTGGAAGCCGACCAGCAGGTCATCAACCTCACGCGGTTTCCCTTCTTTTTCCCCGAAAAGCGCGAGTTCTTCCTCGAGTCGAGCGGGCTGCTCGACCTGGGGACGCCGGAGCGAGTGCAGCTGTTCTACTCGCGCCGCATCGGGCTCGACACCAGCGGGGCGCCTGTGCCGATCATCGCAGGCGGCCGTGTCTACGGGCGCCTCGGCCCGTGGAAGATCGGCGTGCTCGACGCGCACACAGGCGGTGGAGACGACGCCAACGACGCCGTCGTCCGCGTCCAGCACGACCTCTTCGACCGGTCGTACATCGGCGCCATCGGGACGCTGCGCGCCGGACCCCGCGGCCAAGGCGTCGCGCGGGCGGCGGGGCTGGACATCGACCTCCCGCTCGTCATCCGGGGGGCCAACCTCGAGCCCAAGGTCTGGATCGCCGGCAGCCAGACACCGGGCGTATCTGGGACTCCTCTGGCATGGCGCCTCTCCGCCGACAATCCCAACGATCTCTTCGATAACTTCCTGTCGCTCTACCGCATCGACGCGGGCTTCGCCCCGCCGCTCGGCTTCGTCCGCCGCACGGGGATTTGGGAGACGACCGGACACGTGGACTTCATGCCCCGGCCCGGCGTGCTGGGGATCCGGCAGCTCGATTTCACGTTTCCGATACCCAGTTGGGACATCATCGCGGACGAGACGGGCTCGCTGTTGCGTAGCGCGGATTGGGAGACGGCGTGGTTCGAGTGGCGAGTCTTCGGGGGCGACCGGCAGAATGGCGATCACTTCGAAGTCAATTTCCAGCGCTTGATGGACGCGCCCGGCGACCCGTTCGATGTCTTCCGCCGCGTCGTGATCAAGCCGGGGCGCTACTGGTGGTCGCGCTACGAGCTGCAGTATTCCATGAACCCAGGCCGACGCTTGAGCTTCGGGGCATTCGTGAACTGGGGTCAGTTTTACGGCGGTCGCAGCACCGACCTCGAGCTCACCGCGGCGTGGCGCGGAGGTGGCCACGTCATCGTGAGCACCGGTCTGACCCGGACGACGGCTCGGCTACCGGTCGGCGCGTTTACGGCGGTGCTGTCCGCGAGCCGTTTGGAGTACGACTTCAATACCCGTTCGAGCGTGCTCGCGTTCGTCCAGTACGACAACGAGAGCGAGCGCGTCGACTGCGATGTGCGGTTCCACTGGATTCCGGTGATCGGGGACGACGTCTTCCTGGTTTGGAACTCCGGGTACACGACCCAACCGCTCGCCCGATTTCGCTTCCCCGACACGCAGGCCCTGTCGCGCCCGCTCAACGGCGCCTTCGTCATCAAGGTGGTTCATCGTCTCACGCCGTAGGAGCGCCGATGCGACGCCAACTGCACTGCGCGTTCTGACGCGCGATGGCTGGCTGCTCTTCCTGACGCGGAGTGCCCGCCTGTTCGCCTACGGCGCGTTGTCCGTAGTGTTGGTGTTCTATCTGACCGATCTCGGCCTGAGTACTCCGCAAACCGGCATGCTGCTGACCCTCACGCTCGTCGGGGATACCATCGTTTCGCTCTACCTGACAACTCGAGCCGATCGATTCGGACGTCGGCGGATGCTGATCATCGGCGCCATTCTCATGGCGGCTGCCGGTCTGACCTTCGCGTATACCCGCAACCTGGTGTTCCTGATCGTCGCCGGGACGATCGGCGTCATCAGCCCGAGTGGCAACGAAGTGGGGCCATTCCTTCCGATCGAGCAGGCCGCGCTGTCGCATGTGGTCCCCAATCAGGCTCGGACGACGGTTTTTGCCTGGTACACTCTGGCGGGCTCGTTTGCGACGGCGGCCGGTTCGCTCGGGGGAGGGATGCTCTCACACCTCCTGCAGAGGGCCGCGATGCCGCCCCTCGAGAGCTACCGTGTCGTTGTCCTTCTCTACGCCGCTCTGGGCATCCTGTTGGCGTTGTTGTTCAGCCGTCTTTCGAGCGCCGCCGAAGTGAGCTCGCCCGGGGCAGGGTCCTTCGGCATCGATCGCTCCCGTGATGTCGTTCTCAAACTGTCGGGCCTCTTCGCCCTCGACTCGTTTGCGGGTGGCTTCGTGGTACAGAGTTTCGCCGCCTATTGGTTCTATCTCCGATTCGGGGTGAACCCCGGAACACTTGGCGTGATCTTCTTTTGGGCGAATGTATTCGCCGGGGTATCGGCGTTGCTGGCGTCCCGGCTGGCCTCGCGCTTCGGCCTCATCCGAACCATGGTGTTCACACACCTTCCGTCGAACATCCTGCTCCTCCTCGTACCGCTGATGCCGAACCTGGCGCTCGCCGTCCTGGTCCTCCTTGCGCGATTCAGTATCAGCCAGATGGATGTGCCGACGCGGCAGTCTTACGTCATGGCCGTGGTGCGTCCGGACGAACGATCAGCGGCGGCCGGCATCACGGGCGTGGCGCGAACGACCGGTGCGGCCATTGCCCCCCTATTTGCGGGATTCCTGTATGCTCGCCCCCCGCTGATGAGCGTGCCGTTCTTCATAGCGGGAACGCTGAAGATCGTCTACGACCTACTCCTGTACCGGGGATTCGCGGGGAGGCGCTAGCCCCGGTCGTACGCCTGCTGCAGGCCTTTGATATCGAGCTTTTTCATCTGCAGCATCGCCTGCATCACCCGGTTAGCCTTCTGGGGATCCTTGTCGCCCAACAGCTTGCCCAGGACGGTGGGAACGATCTGCCAGGACACACCGAACTTGTCTTTGAGCCAGCCGCATTGGTCTTTGGATCCGCCGGCAGACAGCTTCTCCCACAGGTCGTCCACCTCCTGCTGCGTCTCGCAGTTCACGAAGAACGAGATCGCCGGCGTGAACTTGTACTGCGGGCCGCCGTTCAGGGCGAAGAACTCCTGGCCGTCGAGCACGAAGGTCGCGGATATGACGGACCCTTTCGGGCCGGGCCCGGCGTCGCCATAGCGTGAGACGCGCCCGACCTTGGAATTCTTGAAGATCGAAACGTAGAAATTCATCGCCTCTTCGGCCTTGCCGTCGAACCACAGGAACGGCGTGATCTTCTGCATGTGGGTCTCCTTAAGATTGCGTGCTGCCGCGCCGTGTCGCCGCCAACAAGTCGGCCAACCGGTCGTAGCTCGCCGCCACGCCTTTCTCCATGCCGGACTTGAGGACCGCATCGCGCGCCTCCCGCGACTCGTAGCGCATCGTCTGCGTGACCGTGGTCCGGCCGCGCTGCTCGACCAGGACGAGCGTCCCCACGGCCTCTCCCGGGTACCAGGCCTCGTCGAACCGCTCGGTGGTGACGAGCCGCTCGGGCACGACGATTTCGCGGTAGACGCCGCCCATCCCCATCTCGGTTCCGTCGCTGTCTTGGCGCCACACGTAGCGGTACTTGCCGCCCACCCGCAGGTCGATCTCGCAGACCGGCATCGACCAGCCGGGCGGTCCCAGCAACCACCGCCTGACCAGCTCGGGCTTGGTCAACGCGTCGAACACCAGCTGGCGTGGGGCGTCGAGGACGCGCGTCATCACGATCTCCCGCTCCCCGGGCGCGGTGAGCTGCAGCGGTGCGGCGCTCTTCATCGGCGACCTCCTGGCTTTTTGGTGCTGGATTTGAGCTCGTCGAGCAGGGCGTCGAGGCGCCGGAACCGGCGCTCCCAAAACCGGCGGTAGCGCTCCAGCCATTCGGTCGCGTCGGCGAGCGGTTGCACCTCGAGCCGGCGGGGCCGTCGCTGGGCGTCGCGGCCGCGCGAAACCAGACCGGCGCGCTCCAGGACCTTGAGATGCTTGGAGATCGCAGGCTGGCTCATGGCGAACGGCTCCGCCAGCTCCGTCACGGACGCCTCACCCGAGGCGAGCCGGGCGAGAATCGCCCGCCGGGCGGGATGGGCGAGGGCTGCAAATGTGGTGTCGAGGCGGTGTGCCGCTTGCATAACTTACTGGTTATATACGGGAAGAGGCGGCGGCCGTCAAGCCCCTGAGGCGTCCTCCATCGCGCCGCCCAGCGCTCGCGCCACGTCGACGAGGTGATGGACGAGGCGCGGCGCGTTCGGGCGCCAGACGAGCGCGATCCAGCAGGGGATCGGAGGCTCGTCAAAGGGGCGATACACGATCGCGGTCGGGGTCGTCCGGTATGGGGCGGCGATCGCCTCGCTCGCCAGCGTCCAGGTTTCCCCGGCGGCGATCTGCACGTTGGCCGACGGCGTTTCTTTCGGACGCTCACGACTGCGGAGCGGGACCAGACCGCGGTCCCGTAGCGCGTCCTGGATAATTCGGAAGAAGCCAGGCCACCGTTGGGGCGAGGAATGGAGCCACGTGAGGTTCCGCAGTTCCGCCAACCGCACGGATGGCTTGGCCGCGAGTGGATGGCTCGCCGGCAGGAGCACGCCCTTGGTCGCGCAGTCCACCAGGCGAACCGCATCGAACCCGGCGACCGGCCATTGGGCGATGAACACGGACGCGACGTCAATGTGCCCCTCCTGCAGGGCTAGTTCGGTGTCGGCGTCGCTCATGCTCGACACCCGCACCTGCGCCTCGGGGTACGCGTCCCGAAACGCCGCAAGGAGGTCTTCGATGACCGAGGTGTACACGGCAAGCTCGCCGTGCGCGAACTCGAGATCGGAGCCGTCCTTAGCGGCACCGCGAGCGCTGGTCACGGCGCGCCCTGCCGCTGTCAGCGTACCGCGCGCTTCGACCAGGAAGGCCTCGCCGGCGGGCGTGAGCCGGGTGCCGCGCGGGAGACGATGGAACAGCGTCACGCCCACTTCCCGCTCGAGGTCGCGGATCTGCTTGGAGAGCGCCGGTTGCGCGACGCGCAACCGACCTGCCGCCCGGAGGAAGCTCCCTTCCTCGGCGACCGCGACGAAGTACCTCAGGTGCCGGAGTTCCACTCAGGTCAATCCTTGCAGGGCGGTTTCGACGAACCGCCGGATGAGGCCGCTCGTCATGCCGGACCGCGCCAGCAGAAACGACCCCGCTGCGGCGCCCAGGAGGTGGTCCGCGTAGTCCGGCACGGACCGGTCGCGCGACACGCTCCCGTCGCGCCGCGCGTTCGCGAGGGCCCGTCGCAGCAGCCGGCGCACCCGATCGAAGTGTCGCCGCACGCGCCGCGCCGACGCGGGATCGACGGCTCCGCGCTCGAAGGCCGCATTGCACATGAGGCAGCCGCGGCGATCGCCGGGGCGGTGAATCAGCTCGAGCACCCGATCGAAGACTGCTCGGATGTCGCGAGCGGACGCCCGCGCATGCTCGAGCGGCTCCAGGAGGGGGTCCATGACCGCCTGCGAGTAGCGCTCGAGGCTTGCGAGGTACAGATCGCGCTTGCCGCCGAACGTGGTGTACAGCCCGTAGCGACTTGCGCCGGTGCGGCGTACCAGCCGGTCGAGCGGCGTCGCGGCGTACCCCTGACGCCAAAACAGCTCCATGGCGCAGTCGAGAGCTTCCGCAGGCTCGAATGCCTTGGGCCGGGGCACGCGCCTCCTCATTCAAGAACGCATAGTCTGATATAACATTCCGGTCCCGGACCCCGGGTGTCAACCCGGGGAAGGGGCGCGCGCGGGAGCTATCGCTCGAAGCGCTACCTCCTCTAACAAGGAAGTATTGGACGGGGGTCGCCTCGGGGCGCATGTGTCTAGGCCTGTCGATGCGTGTCCCCCTGCGGGTGCTGATCGCGGAAGACTCCGAAGATGACGCCCGGTTGCTGCTGCTGGAGCTTCAGCGCGCCGGCTACCAGCCGGCCTATGAGCGGGTGGATACCCCCACCGCCATGACGGCCGCGCTCGATCGTCAGGCGTGGGATCTCGTGATCGGCGACTACAGCATGCCGGCGTTCAGCGGGCCGGCAGCCCTCGCCCTGCTGCGGGCGCGCGATCTCGACACGCCCTTCATCTTCGTCTCGGGCACGATCGGCGAGGACGTCGCCGTCGAGGCGATGAAGGCGGGCGCGCAGGATTTCCTCACCAAGGGGAATCTCCGACGGCTGATCCCGGCCATCCAGCGGGAGCTGCGTGACGCCGAGGTGCGGCGCGAGCGCCGCCGGGCGCAGACGGCCTTGCTCGAGCGGGCGCGGCTGGCGGAGTTGACGTCCGATGTCGGGATCGCACTGACCCGAGGCGCGGGCCTGCGCGAGACGCTGCAACTCTGCGTCGAGGCCGTGGTGCGCCACCTCGACGTGGCGTTCGCCCGGATTTGGACCCTCGACGACGCCACCAGCACCCTGGAGCTGCAGGCCAGCGCCGGCATGTACACGCATATCGACGGGCCGCACAGCCGGGTGCCGCTCGGACAGTTCAAGATCGGCGTGATCGCCCAGGAGCGCCGTCCCCATGTCACCAACCAGGTCGTGGGCGATCCGCAGGTCCACGACCAGGAGTGGGCGAGGCGCGAGGGGATGGTGGCGTTCGCCGGCTACCCCTTGGTGGTGCAAGAGCGGGTGCTCGGCGTCATGGCCATGTTCGCCCGCCACCCCCTCTCCGAGTTCGTGCCCAAGGCACTCACATCCGTCGCGAGCGCGCTGGCCGTGGGCATCGAGCGCAAGCGCGCCGAGGAAGCGCTGCGGCAGTCCGAGGAGCGGCTGCGCCAGGCGCAGAAGATGGAGGCGGTCGGCCGGCTCGCCGGCGGGGTCGCCCACGATTTCAACAACCTGCTCACCGTGATCACCAGCTACAGCGATCTGTTGCTGGAAGACCTCGGCCCGGCCGATCCCAAGCGCGACGATGTCCAGCAAATCCGCAAGGCCGCCGAGGGCGCCGCTGCCCTCACGCGCCAGCTGCTGGCGTTCAGCCGCCAGCAGGTGCTCCAGCCCAAGGCCCTGGACCTGAAGGCGACCGTCGCCGGCACCGAGAAGCTGCTCAAGCGCCTCATCGGCGAAGACATTCAACTGACCACGTTCCTCGCGCCCGATCTGGGGGTGGTGAAAGCCGACCCCGGCCAAATCGAGCAGATCATCATCAACCTCGCGGTCAACGCCCGCGATGCCATGCCCACTGGGGGGCGGCTGACCATCGAGGCGGCCAACGTGGACATGGACGAGACCTACGTGCGCGGTCATGCGCCCGCTGGCCCGGGCCGCTACGTCATGCTCGCGCTGTCCGACACGGGAATCGGGATGGACCAGCAAACCAAGGCCCGGATCTTCGAGCCGTTCTTCACCACGAAGGAACCGGGCAAGGGCACAGGGTTGGGCCTCGCGACGGTATACGGGATCGTGAAGCAGTCGGGCGGATTCATCTGGGTGTACTCGGAGCCCGGTCGGGGGACGAGCTTCAAGGTCTACCTGCCGCGGGTCGAAGAGCCCGCGGAGCCCGCCGCCGCGCCCATGGCGACGGTGGAGCCCCTCCGCGGCACGGAGACCGTACTCGTCGTCGAGGATGCGGCCTCGGTCCGCATGGTGACCCGGCAGGTGCTCGAGCGCTATGGCTACGCGGTACTGGAGGCGCCCAACGGCGAGACGGCGCTGCGGCTCGCGGCGAAACATCACGGTCGGATTCACCTGTTGCTCACGGATGTTGTGATGCCGGGGCTCAGCGGGCGGCAGCTGGCCGAGCAGCTGGCGCAGCTGCGGCCCGACATGAAGGTGCTGTATGCGTCGGGCTATGCGGACCAGGCCATCGTGCATCACGGCATCCTCGAGTCCGGCATCGCGTACCTGCAAAAGCCTTTCACTCCGGAGACTCTCGCGCGAAGCGTGCGGCAGGTGCTCGATTCGTCCCCGGCCTCGTAGAGGCGGCGTGGCAAGGACGCGCGCCCCGTCGTGAAGGGACCGCGTGTCGCGAAACCACCCCCTGGTGCCGCAAAAACGCCCTAGCACGCCCCTACTGAACCCCCATGTTGGGGTCCGCGGTCGGGCCGCGTGACGTGGGTCACCACGGCCCTGTGCCAGAAGGACAACTTGTGCGGGAATATTTCGCGACTGCCACGACGCGCGACCGACCAGGGGGTACCGACCGATGGCTGACCTGAGGACCGTTGCGGTTGCGACATCGATGGTCTTCACGTTGGGTTTCGTCTGCTTCACTCAGCCCGGGTTCGCCCAGCAGCCGGATTCCAGCCTGTCCGGCGAGGCCTTGAAGAAGCTCAGCATCGAACAGCTGATGAACCTGCAGGTCACCTCCGTCTCGAAGCGTCCCGAGCGCCTGTCGCAGACCGCCTCGGCGATCCAAGTGATCACGCAGGAGGACATTCGCCGCTCCGGCGCGTCCAGTCTCGCCGAGGCGCTGCGCCTCGCCACCAACTTGCAGGTCGCGCAGGTCGACTCCCGCCAGTGGGCGATCAGCGCGCGCGGCTTCAATAGCACCACCGCCAATAAGCTCCTGGTGCTGATCGATGGACGTACCGTCTACACCCCCCTCTTCTCCGGGGTGTTCTGGGATGTGCAGGAGGTCCCACTTCAGGACATTGACCGGATCGAGGTCATCAGCGGTCCCGGGGCCACGCTGTGGGGGGCCAACGCCGTCAACGGCGTGATCAACGTCATCACGAAGGACGCCAAGGACACGCAAGGGTTGCTGCTGTCGGGTGGCGGCGGCACCGAGCAGCACGGCTTCGGGACAGTCCGCTACGGAGCGGCGCTGGGCTCCAGGGTTCGCGCGCGCATCTACGGCCGGGGGTTCGACCGCGATGCGACGATGCGGACCAACGGGCAGGACGCCGCCGACGACTGGTACCTGGGGCAGGGTGGGTTCCGCATCGACTGGGAGGCGTCGAGCGCGAGCCGCGCCACCCTGCAAGGTGATCTCTACGATGGCCGCATCAGCCAGCCGAGTCCCGGCGCCGACATCGCGGTCAGCGGCGGCAACGTGACGGCGAAGTGGTCGCGCACGATCTCCGGAAAGTCGAGTCTCGCGGGCCAGCTGTACTATGACCGGACCCACCGCGACATTCCGGGCCTGTTCGCAGAAGATCTCGACACCTACGACGTCGATCTGCAACACGGTACGCGCTTGGGCGCGCGCCATGACGTGGTGTGGGGACTCGGCTACCGCCTGATCAACGATCGCATCGTCAACAGCTCATTCCTGGCCTTCCTGCCGGCGCACGTCGCGCGACAGTGGTTCACCGGGTTCGTGCAGGACGAGATCGCGCTCGTGCCCAACCGGCTGCACGTGGCCCTCGGCACCAAGATCGAGCACAACGACTACACCGGCTTCGAGATCCAGCCCAGCGGCCGTGTGAACTGGAGGCTCAGCCCGTCCGGGACCCTGTGGGCCGCCGTCTCGCGCGCGCTCCGAACGCCCTCGCGAATCGACCGGGAGCTCTTTGCTCGCGTCTCCGCGGACTCTTTCCTAGCCGGCGGCCCGGGCTTCCATTCAGAAGAAGAGCTGGCCTACGAGCTGGGATACCGCCACCAGCAGGGGTCCCTTGCCCTTTCTGTGGCGACGTTCTACAGTCGCTACCACGGGCTCCGCAGCTTGGAGCAGGTCTACGTCAACCCGCTCGCACCCGACACCGTCGTTATTGGCAACGGGCAGGACGGCGAGTCCTATGGAGCGGAGCTGACCGCCGATTATCGAGTGACCGATCGCTGGCGCCTGCGCGCCGGGTACACGGAGCTGCGAGTCCATGTGTGGCCGAACCCCGGCAGCACGGACATGTCCCGGGGCGCGACGGAGTCCCAGGCTCCCGATCGACAGTTCTTCCTGCTCTCGTCGGTGGATCTGCCGGCACACCTGGGACTCGCCGCCTGGTTCCGGGCGATCGATGACATCAATAACCAGGTCGTCCCGGCGTATGCCGAGCTGAATGTCACGCTCACCTGGCGGCCGACGTCGAAAGTCGAATGCTCGCTCGTCGGGCAGAATCTGCTGCACAGTCGCCACCGGGAGTTCGGGGCGGCGGCGAGTCCCACTCGTCGGGACATCCAGCGCGGCGTGTATGGGGCGGTCGCGTGGCGTTTTTGAGAGTCACGACCGCGGTGCTGTTGGTGTGCGCCGCGCGGCTGGGGGCGCAGACGGGGAAAGCGTCCGAGGCGCAGGTGAAGGCCGTCTTTCTGTTCAACTTTGCGCAATTCGTCGATTGGCCCCCCGCGGCCTTTCCCGACACCGAAACACCGCTTGTCATCGGTATTCTGGGGGCCGACCCGTTCGAGGGCTTTCTCGATCAGACCGTACGCGGTGAGCAGCTCCGGGGGCGGGCCTTCCAGGTGCGGCGCTACCGCAGCGTGGAGGAGATCAAGACCTGTCACATCCTGTTCATCAGCAGGCCCGCCGGCGATCGGCTGGACGAGATTACCGCGAGTCTCAAGAATCGGCCGATTCTCACCGTGGGCGACGACGACGGCTTCGCCGAGCGGGGCGGCATGATTCGCTTCGTGACCGACCGCAGTCGTATCCGCCTCCAGATCAACCCCCAGGCGGCGGAAGCCGCCCACCTGACGATCAGCTCCAAGCTGTTGCGGGTGGCCGAGGTCATCACCCCAACCGGGCGTTGAGATGTCGCTGCGCGACTGGCCGATCAAACGCAAGCTGACGGCGATCCTCGTCGTGATCAGCGGGCTCGTCCTCCTGCTCACGTCCGCCGCGTTCGCGGGATACCAGTACTGGTCCCTGCGGCAGACGACGCGCGACGCCCTGTCCGTCCGCGGTCGGATCATCGCCGCCAACAGCACTGCCTCCCTGGCATTTTCCAACGAAGCCGACGCCAGAGAGCTTCTCTCCGCCCTGCGCGCCGATCCGCACATCGTGGCCGCGGTCCTGTACGACAAGGTCGGCCACGTGTTCGCCGCCTATCCGGCGGACGTAGCCGGTAACGCCGTCCCGGCGGCGCCGGGGCCGGACGGGTACCGCTTCGAGCGCGGACGCCTGATCGGGTTCCAGCCGGTGGAGGAGGCCGGCAGCCAGCGGCTCGGCACGTTGTACCTGGCATCCGATCTCGAGGCCGTCTACGACACGTTGCGACTCTCGGTGGTCATCGGCCTGGCGGTCATGGGCGTCGCCTTGCTGGCAGCGTACCTCCTGTCGATGGTGCTTCAGGGTACGATCTCGCAGCCCATTCTGGCGCTGGCGGAGACCGCCAAGGCCGTTTCCACCCGGCAGGACTATTCCGTGCGGGCGCCCAAGCTCGGCGAGGACGAATTGGGCGCGCTGACCGATGCCTTCAACCAGATGCTCGGTCGCATCGAGGACCAGAAGGACGAGCTGCAGCGCCATGCCGCCGACCTGGAACGGCGCGTCGAGACACGGACCCACGAGCTCCAGGAGCGCAACGAGTCGCTGCGGCGCAACGCGGCCGAGCTCCTGGCCGCCAACACCGAGCTGGACGCGTTCGCGTACTCGGTGTCGCACGACCTGCGCGCACCGCTGCGCAGCATCGACGGGTTCAGCCAGGTGCTGCTGGAAGACTATGCCGCCCAGCTGGACGAGGCGGGACGAGAGTCCCTGCACCGAGTACGCGCCGCCAGCCAGCGGATGGGGACGTTGATCGACGACCTGCTGAAGCTCGCCCGGGTCACCCGTGCGGAGATGCGCACCGAGGACGTGGACTTGAGCGGCATGGCCCGCGACATCGCGAGCGAGCTCCAACGGGCCGCTCCCGAGCGGCAGGTGGAATTCGCGATCGCCGCGGGGCTGAAGGCGCGGGGCGACGCGCGGCTGCTGCGCGTGGCCCTCGACAATCTCCTCCGCAACAGCTGGAAATACACCGCGAAGCGGCCGGGGGCGCGTGTCGAATTCGCATCCGTCGACGCGAACGGCGGGCAGGCCTTCGCGATCCGCGACAACGGCGCCGGCTTCGACATGAAGTACGCGGACAAGCTGTTCGGCGTTTTCCAGCGACTGCATTCCGCTGCCGAATTCGAGGGTACCGGCGTCGGCCTCGCAACCGTCCGGCGCATCATCAACCGGCACGGCGGCCGGATCTGGGCGGAAGGTGCCGTCGATCAGGGAGCGACGTTCTACTTCACCCTGTGATGGCCCGCTTCCGCGGGCCTGGAGGCTCTTGTGAACCCGGGAAAGATCCTGCTGGTGGAAGACAACCCTGACGACGTCGCGTTGACGCTCCGCGCGCTCAAGAGTCATAACATCACGAACGACGTCGTCGTCGCGGAGGACGGGGCACAAGCGCTCGACTATCTCTTCGGCACGGCGGGCAAGAGCCCGGCGGAGAAGGAGCTGCCGGCCGTGGTGCTGCTCGATCTCAAGCTGCCCAAGGTCAACGGGATGGAGGTGCTGCAGCGCATCCGGGCGAGCGAGGGCACCCGGCTCTTGCCGGTCGTGATCCTCACCTCCTCCGACGAGGAGCGCGACGTCATCGAGGGCTACAGCCTCGGCGCCAACAGCTACGTGCGCAAGCCGGTGGACTTCGTGGAATTCACCCAGGCGGCAAAGCAGCTCGGGCTCTACTGGTTGCTCATGAACCGGGCGCCGCCGGTGCCCCGGAGGCCCTGACGCCTACGGCAGGACGAGGCTTCCTCCGCCCGTGAGGAGAATCACGAGATTCATCACGAGGAGCATCAGGTCGTAGTGCCATCCGTATGCCCTGCCGCCCCAAAAGCCGATCTTCCATACGAAGATCTTCTTCTGGATCGCCCCCAGCATGATGAGGATCAGCCCGATGGCGGCGAGTTGAATCAGGACTCCGAACGCCACGCCGAGACTCCCCAGGCTTTCCGCGGTGCCGAGAAAGACGGTAAACCCGGGGCTCGCCCCGATGCTCTTTGACCGCTCGGCGGGGCTCCGGAGATGATTCCACCCGCTATCCAGGAACACGACGGCGACCACGAGCCGCAGGAGCAATAGGCCGACGTCGCCGAACCGTAACAACCCGGGAAACGTGACACTCACGTTCGCCGCTCAGTCGGGCTGCCGCGGGTGGCGGCGCAGCCGCGCCGTCGCCTCGTCGATGCGCCCGATGTAGGCCCGCACGGCCTCGCCGTGCCCGCGCCGGGGCACCACGAAGTGGCGATCGTCGGGCTGGGCGCTCTTCAGGTCGTCGACCATCAGGTCGCCCCCGTGCGCCTCGACCGCCGCTTCGAACCGCTCCACCGCCGAGAGGAGATCCGCCAGCTCCTCGGGCCGCTCGGCGCCGGTCACCGTGATGCCGCGAGTGCGCAGTCGGGCCGCCACTTCCACCACCGCCGCCGAGCGCTGCTCGGCTTCTTCGTCGTACCGGTCCATACCTGTTACTCCTCGCTAGAGTGTGCGCCGCAACGCGGCGGCGAGCGTCTTGGCGTCACCCGGCTCCTCATGGCGACGACCGTTGATGAAGAACCTGGGCGTGCCGCTCACCCCACTCTGGGTACCGCTGACGACGTCCTCTCTGACCCGGGCCGCGTGGACGTGCGCGGCGAGCTCGCGCCGCACCCGCGCCGCGTCGAGCCCCAGCTCATTCGCGTACCGCACGAGATCATCGTCCGCGAGCGCCGTCTGCCGCTGGTATAAGAGATCGTGCATCTCCCAGAACTTCCCTTGCGCAGCGGCCGCCTCCGCGACCTCCGCGGCGTGCTGGGCGTGCGGGTGCTCGTCACTCAGCGGAAAATGCCGAAACACGAAGCGAACCTGGCCCTTGAGCTGCCGCAGCACGCGCTTCAGCTCCGGGTAGGCGCGGCCGCAAAACGGGCACTCGAAGTCGCCGTACTCCACGAGCGTCACCGGGGCATCCACGGTACCCAGGGTGTGGTCGCGCGGGCCGACAGGGGGCGTGAGCAGCGCCATGGCGGTCTACTCGTGCAGCACCTGATGCACCGCCGCGATCGCGATCGGCCCTTCGCCCACGGCCGACGCGACCCGCTTCAAGCTTCCGGCGCGGACGTCGCCGATCGCGAACACCCCGGGGAGACTCGTCTCCAGCAGATGAGGAGCGCGGGAGAGCGGCCAGCGCGCCGCGGCCAGGTCTTCGGGGGAGAGATCCGGTCCCGTCTTGATGAATCCCTTGGCGTCGAGTGCGAGACAGCCCCCCAGCCAGTGGGTGCCGGGCACCGCGCCCGTCATGGTGAAGACATGCCGGATTCCATGCGTTTCGATGCGCCCGGTCTCGTTGTCGCGCCAGCCCACGCGCTCCAGGTGACCGTTCCCGTCGAGGCTCACGACCTCCGTGCGCACGTGGCGGACGATGGCCGGGTGGTCTTCGATGCGACGGATCAGGTAGCGGGACATGGTGTCGACCAGGCCTCCCGAGCGGATCACCATGTGCACTCGTCGGGCGGTCTGCGCGAGGAACACGGCCGCCTGGCCCGCCGAGTTGCCGGCGCCCACGACGACCACGTCTTCGCCGGTGCACAGCTGCGCCTCCATGGAGGTCGCCGCGTAGTACACCCCCGCACCTTCGAACCCCTTCAGGTTGTCGATCGCGAGCCGCCGATACTCGACGCCCGTGGCGATGATCACCGCGCGCGCCGGCACGCGCTGCCCGGCGCCGATCTCGAGGGCGAAGGGCCTGCGCTCGCAGGCGAGCCGCGTCGCGTTTTTGGCGATCATTACTTGGGCACCGAACTTCTCCGCCTGGGTGTACGCGCGGCCCGCCAGGTCCAGGCCACTGATCCCCATCGGGAAGCCGAGGTAGTTCTCTATCCGGGAGCTCGAGCCGGCCTGGCCACCGGGCGCGGTCGACTCCACGACCAGGACGTCCAGTCCCTCCGACGCCCCGTACACCGCCGCCGCGAGCCCGGCCGGTCCCGCGCCCACGATCACGAGGTCCCGGACGTGGGTCTGATCGATCGCGTCGTTGAAGCCCAGCGCGTCGGCGATCTGCTGAGTGCTCGGGCTTCGGAGCACGACGTCGCGACAGATAACGACGGGCACGTCGTCGGCACTGACGTGGAAACGATCGAGCACGGCTTCGACGTCGGCCTCGCGATCGAGGTCCACCATCGTGTAGGGATGCCCGTTTCTGGTGAGGAACTCGCGGATATGGAGCGTTCCCTGGCAGTGACTCGACCCGAGGACCACCACGTCGCTGACCTGGCGTCGCAGCAGCTCCATCCGGCGCAGGATGAAGGCGCGCATGAAGATCTCGCTCAGCTCGCCGTCGGCCTGCATGAGCGCCAGCAGGTCGTCACGGGCGACTTCGATGACCTCGCCGGCCGCCGCGGCCCGGATATGGGCGAGCCCACGGCGGCCCGACAGCATGGTGACTTCGCCACTGAACATCCCGGGGCCGAGCGATACCACGAGGTCCCCCTGGGTGGCCGACGGACGGACGCCGTCGATCTGGCCCTCCACGACGACGAACAGGCGCGCCACAGGCTCGCCCGCGTGCACCAGCACCTCGCCCGCCTCGACCCGGCGGCGGCGCCCGTGCGTCGCGATCCTGGCGAGCTGCGCCACGGTGAGCGCGGGATAAATGTGGTCGCGACGCGCGGTGGTGTCGGGCGCGGGGGCGGGAGTCAACTGGGTGGTCATCGAAGCCTCTGGTGGTGGAACTTGAGACCAAATTACCTTCCGCGCCAGCGGCGAGGGCTGTCACAAGATAACCTGAGGAGATCTCCGCAAAGCAGTTCCTTCGCTCGCGCGCGTTCCGCGCGCATCGCTCAGGATGACAGCGCCGGGCGCTCGAGGGCGGCTCGGTCCCACTTTCCCAGGTCCGCCGCCGCGTCGTAGGTCGTCTGTGCGAACTCGAGGAGCGTAGCATCCGGGTCCGGGGCGCGTCGCACGGCCTCATACGGCAGGATCCACTCGTGCATCCGGATATCATAGCTCGCGCCGGCCGGGGCAATCACGGCGTCGGGGCAGCCGGGCGGCTCGGGATAGGCATAGGCATAAAACGCGGGCTCCAGAATCGGCGCGAGTCCTCCGCCGGGCCACCACCCGACGCTGATGCACTCGTGCGAGTAGGCCTCGCGTGTCACGGCGTCGGCAAGGTTGGGGATACCACCCGGGTGCAGGGGGGCGGGACGGCCCGAGAACCGCGTGTGGGCGAGATCGAAGCTCCCCCACCAGAAGTGCACGGGGCTCGTCTTGCCGAGGAAGCCGCCCCGGAACCGCTCGAGGACCCGTTTGATCTGGACGAGCACCTGCCAGCAGGCCCGTGCCGCCGCGGCGTCGTAGGAGCGATGGGTCGTGTCGGCTTCGAAGCGAACAGGGTTGGGCACCTCGACCGGCACAGTCCAGATCCGGGCGTGGACATCGAGGCGCGCCAGCGCGTCCATGACGAGCCGATAAAACTCGGCCACCGGCCGCGGCCCGAGGGGTACCGTGGCGTGACCGCCATCGGACAGCTCGACGGCGAGTCGGTGCGAGACGAAGTCGAACGTGATCGTGATGAGGCGCCGATCGACCGTCAGCGGCAGCGTGGCGAGCCCGCGTGGTGTTATCTGCAGCGCCGTGTTCCAGTAATGGTTCGTGAGCGGGGACAAGCCGAGCGCCAGCTTGCCGACGACCTGCGTCCACATATGCACCGTGGCGTACGTGTCCCGCCACTCCTCGAGCGGCAGCGCCGGCCAGCGATCGCGGGTCGCGACGTCAGGCGTCAGGGGTCAGACCTCCCATGTCATCCACGAAGCAGTACAGCCCCGATTGCGCCGCGTCAACCTCGTCTTACGGCTTCGGATGCGGTCCCGTGAAGTCCGAGCAGCACGGTTTCTGCGATGGTGTGAACGTCATGAACTCGACGCGCACGTCGTCGGGATCGAATACGTTCAACTGATACTTGCCGTCCAGTCCCATCTGCGTGTGTTCTTCGCCGTGCGGCCGCCACCCTGTCCGTTGCAGCGCCGCGTCCGTTGCGTCCATGCTCTCGACGCCCAGCGACAGGTGGTTCATGACGCCGATCAGGTGACGGCTCGCATCGGCTGGGACATTCAACATGTACTCGAGCCAATCCGTGCCCTCCGGAACCTGGGACGAGACCCAGTCGGTGCGGTCCGGCTTCATGCCGCCGTGCCAATATGGGCGAAAGCCGAGTAGGTCCTTGTAGAGCCGATCCATGGCGGCGCGATCTCTCACAATGAACCCGACGTGAATCAGGCGATGCGAGATGGCGCCCTGCCGATCGGAGTCCGCCGGCGACTCGAGAAACGCGACGCGGTGCCCTTCGGCATCGGTCAGCTCGAATTCCGCACTACCGTCCTGCCGTGTCCGGACCGCTGCGGGCACCATCTGGTTGTGGGCGGCCAGGTAGCGGCGCAAGCCTTCCGCATCGGTCGTGCGAAACGCGATCACCTGTAAGCCGGGAGGCTGCTGGTCCGCCTTCACCACCTCGACGTACTGGTCCTTCCCGACCTGGTAGCGCGCGCAGTCCTGCGCGGAGCAGCTCGCCTTCGGTAAGAGCAGCTCCCCGGTGTAGAAGCGCTGCGATGCCACCGGATCCTTGGCGTAAATGCGAACGTAGGCGATTCCCGTGATGGGAGGGCGCTTCGCCTCCTGCGCGATCGCCGCCGGAGCCAAGAGAGCAGCGGGCAGAATGAGGCGGAGAACATTCATGCGCGAACGCATAGGGCCTTCTCCCGGTAATGTCACTGTGATGTGGTCCACGGCAGGACGCAGCGCTTCCGGCTGCTGGCGACCGCCAGCTCCAGTCCGCGCATGACGTTGAGCACCTGCTCCGGCGTCACCGCCGGTTGCGTCTTTCCGAGTATGGCATCGCGGATATTCTCGTAGTAGTGCGTGAAGCTCGACGGGATGGTCGGCACCGTGCGAGTTCCCTCGGGCGTGGTCAGTCTGCCGTACATCTCGGGAGGTTCCGAATCCCAGTGCGACTCGTCTGGCGTACGGCCCGATTTCAGCGCCGCTTCCTGGGGGTCGAGTCCATACTTGACGAAAGAGCCCTTGGTGCCGTGAACCGCAAAGGTCGGCCCCGGTGAAAGCGCCAGCATGGACGCCCGCAACAGCGCGCGCATGCCGGGGTAGTGAAGCGTCACGTCGAACGCGTCGTCTGCGGCGGCGCCTTCGCGCTCGACCCGGATATCCGCGGAGACCGCTTGCGGGGTGCCGAACAGGACCAGGGCCTGGTCGAGCAGGTGCGGGCCCAAGTCGAACCAAATGCCGGAGCCGGGCTGCGCCTGCTCCCGCCACGCGCCCGGTCGGAGCTCCGGCCGGAAGCGGTCAAAGTGGGATTCGAACAGCGTGACGCGGCCCAGCACCCCTTCCGACAGAAGGTTCCGCAGGGTCACGAAGTCTCCCACGTACCGGCGGTTCTGATAGGCCGAAAGCACGCGCCGCCTCGCGGCGCCGAGTCGGATGAGCTCTTCGGCTTCACGGAGTGTGGTGGTAAACGGCTTGTCGATCACGACGTGGCGTCCCGCGAGGAGGCATTGCTGCGCGATCGGATGGTGCGACGTATTCGGTGTGGCGATGACGACCAGGTCGATGGTCCTGGTGAGCAGCTCCTCGACGCTGCGCACGACTTCGACGTCCGAGTAGCGCGGGTCCGGCGTGCCGTGGCGCTGCACGATCGTGGTCAGGCGGAGGCCGTCGACCGCGCGAATCACGGGTGCGTGAAATACCCTGCCGGAGAAGCCGAAACCGATGAGTCCGACGTTGAGCATGACAGGATTGTAGGAGGACAGCGTCGCTTCGGCAGGCGCTAGGGGTCAATACTCCGCGAACCCGTCGTCAGGATAGCAATACAGCCACCGCTCCCCCGGCTCCGCCGAAGCGACCACCGGATGTCCGGTCGCACGCGCATGCTTGGAGGCATGACGGTTGGGGGAGCTGTCGCAGCACAGGGTGGCGCCGCACTGCTGGCACGTGCGCAGATGGACCCACTGTGCGCCGATCTTCACGCACTCGGCGCATTCCCGACGCTTGGCGTGCCGCACCGTGGTGATCGCAGCGAGATGGGTGCAGCTGGCGTCGGGCATCGGAGACCTCTCGTGTTCGTGGCGGGGGGGGGGACGCCCCAAAAGTGCCCGCACGCTGCTATTTAATCATGTTGTCAAGTCAAGGGTTCGGCGAATGTCTGCTCCGCTGTCCCTCAAACGTCTAACGGTTGGAAGCGCACCCCCACGAGGAGTCATCATGAGCGAGTTCATCTACCTGTACCGCAGCACCAACGAGGCCAGTCGTGCCGCGATGGGATCGCCGGAGCAGATGCAGAAGAGCATGCAGACCTGGATGGCCTGGATGCAGCAGCTCGCGGACAAGGGCCATATCAAGAACCCCGGTCACCCGCTCGAGCGGGCGGGCAAGCTCGTCAAGGGAAAGCAACGGACCATCACCGACGGACCATACGCCGAGTCCAAGGACGTCATCGGCGGCTACACCCTGGTGGAAGCGAAGGACCTCGCTGAAGCCGTGGAGCTCTCGAAGGGCTGCCCGATCCTGGAGGGCGGCGGCGTGGTGGAAGTCCGTCCCGTCCTGAAGACGGGCATGTGACGGACCTGCACGAGCATCTGTTCCGGCGCGAAGCGGGGCGGATTGTCGCCACGTTGACGCGCATCTTCGGTGTCGAGAACCTCGCGCTGGCAGAAGACGTGGTGCAGGACGCCTTCTGCCGCGCGCTCGAGGTGTGGCCGTTTCGCGGCGTGCCGGAGAATCCGTCCGCATGGCTCATGGCCACCGCGAAGCATCGCGCCCTCGACGTGCTGCGGCACGAGCGCACCGCACGCACGCTCGCACCGGAGCTGGGGCGGTTGCTCGAGTCCGAGGAGCGGCTCTCTCCGGCCGTCGAAGAGCTATTTCGAGCGGACGCCATCAAGGACGACCAGCTGCGCATGATGTTCTCCTGCTGCCATCCGGGCCTGCCCGAGGCGGCGCAGGTCGGACTCATGCTCCACATCCTGTGCGGCTTCAGCGTCGACGAGGTCGCCGCCGCCTTCGTCAGCACGCACGCGGGCGTCGAGAAGCGGCTCACGCGCGCCAAGAAGGTCCTCGCCGAGTCGGGGCGGCTCTTCGAGATCGCGGACGCCGCGGACTTCGCCACGCGGCTTCCGGCCGTCCACCGGGCACTCTATCTACTCTTTAACGAAGGCTACCACGGGGCGTCGCCCGAGTCGGCGGTACGCGTGGAGCTGTGTCGGGAGGCGCTGCGTCTCACGGCCCTGCTGTTCGAGCACCCGCTGGGGTCGACGCCGGCCACCTACGCGCTCGCGGCGCTGATGTGTCTGCACGCGGCGCGCTTGCCGTCGCGCCTCGATGCGGCGGGCCATCTGAGCGTGCTCGCCGACCAGGATCGCTCGCGTTGGGATCCGCATCTGATGGCCGAGGGGCAACGACTGCTCGAGCGCTCGGCCACCGGCCCCCAGCTGACGGAGTATCACGTCGAGGCCGCCATCGCGGCGGTGCACGCGTCCGCGCCGCGCGTAGCAGACACCAATTGGACACAGATCGTGTCGCTCTACGACACGCTCATGACCATTCGGCCCTCTCCGGTCGTGGCACTCAACCGCGCCATCGCCGTCGCGCAGCGCGACGGTCCCGAGCGCGGGCTCGAGGAGATCAGCGCAATCACCGACGGTCATCGTCTCGCCACCTATCCGTTCTACCACGCGGCGCTCGGCGAGCTGGAGCTGCGCCGCGGCAGAAGCGGGGCTGCGCGCGAGCACTTCCGGACGGCGCTCGGGCTGGCGCGCAACGCCGTGGAGCGGCAGTTCCTCGAGCTGCGGATGGAAACGTGCGAGGGCGGAAAGGCCTCGAGGCCAGCCTAGGTAGTGATCGCGCCGTGGGGGGCTATCGGTTGATCCAGTACGACAGTTTCACCAGGAAGCCGTTGTCGGGCCGGAGGTCGAACAGATCGCGGAGGTTGCCGCCGAGGCCGCGTGGGCCCTCGGCGTCGGCCGACTGCGTGCGCCCCTGGCTCCACACCACGAACAGGGTCGACCCCGGCCGGTACTCCCACCGGAACACCACGTTCGAGCGGAACTGCTTGTAGTTGAAGCCGGTCGACAGGGTCGGGTCGAAATACGGCTGATAGCGGCTCGCATAGTCCGCCGCGCGCGGCGTCGCCGACAGCTCCCGCAGGTTGCTGTAGGTCCCCTTCGAGACGAACGGCTGCGCATACACCTGGAGCGACATGTTCGCACTGAACGGGTAGGTGACGCGGACCGTCACCCCGAGCTGCTTCTGCTCCAGATGGGAGAAGACCGAGTGTATCACCCTGCCCTGCGCATCGGTGACAGGATCGCGCGGCTGGATGTCGTTTGTCTTGCGCGTGTAGTTGGGGATGAACGCGGCCGTGACACGCGACGCCAGCTTGAAGTCGACCTCCGGCATGAGATTGATGCTGTGTGACCGCCCGCCGTCGCCACGCCAGTAATTGACCCAGAAGTACGGCACGATCGCCTTGCGGTCGTCGCCGTTCAGGCCGGCCCAGGGCGCGAAGTACGAGTCCTGCCGAATCGCCGGACCGCCCCGCGCGCAGTCGTAGCAGTAGGTCCCGCCCAGCTGGCCCAGCGTAAAGCCGGTGTGGAACGACCATGTATTGTTGAATGTCGTGTGCGTGTTGGTATTGAACGCCCGCTCCTCGGGCAGGCCCGCGGTGGTCCAGTACTGCCACCAGTTGAAGTTCCATTGAAACCGCTGGTACAGGCGGCGCGTGTGACGGTCGAAGTATCCTACCCACGTGCTCCAGGACTGCTGGTCGGCGCGCTGCAGGTAGCCCAGGTCGTTGACTTCGAAGCCGGCAGAGCGCCGCTGGTAGCTCGTCTGGCCCAGCAGATGCGTGCCCCCCACCTTGCCGAACTGCAGCTCCTCGGCGTCCCCCGAGAGCGACGTGCGCGTCGTGTCGTAGGGGAGCCCCACGTCGGGCCGCTGGTAGTAATGCACCGCGTCGCGTTGCGTCGCGGCGATGGCCTGGGCGCTCCCCGCCACCCGGCTCAGGTCGAGCGAGCCCCACAGCTCGAAGCGGCCGCCCGGAAAGCGATGCCGGAAGTCCGCGCCGCCCACATAGGCCCTCCGGCGCAGGTACGGTGAGGTAAAGGAGTCGTTGTCGCGATTCACGGCGGTGACGATGCCGCCCACGCTGGTCTCGCCGCCGCGCACGTCCTGCCGCAGACGCACCACGCCGTAGTTGGTGGTCGGCTCGATCGTCACGCCGCCCACGCCCGTCACGTGCTGGGTCACGGCGTCGAGCACCCCGATCGTCATCCCGCCCGGGAGCCGTCCCGTGAGCTTGCCGGCGCCGAGGATCCGCGTGAAGGCAGGCGAGGTGGTATCGGAGTAGGTGCCCGCCAGCTCGGGCGCCCGTCCGATACGCCGGGAGTAGACCAGACCCTCGCCGGTGTTGCAGTCGTTCACCGCGGTGCAGTTCAAGTCGAAGCGAAACGTCCCCGCGCCCTGGACGAAGAACGGCCGCTGCTCCCTGAAAAACGTCTCGAACGCCGAGAGGTTGAGCACACCGGGATCAGCCTCGACCTGGCCGAAGTCCGGATTGACCGTGGCGTCGAGCGTGAAGTTGGGCGTGACGCGGTACTTCACGTCGCCACCCGCTGCCACGTCCTGCGTGCGGCCGATTCCCGTACTGGTGAACTCCGACACGTTCTTGGTCACCACGTAGGGAGCCGCTTCGAGCCGGCGCGGCGCCTCGAGGTCGTCCAGCCCGCTGATCTCGCCGAACTGCGATACGAACCCCGCCTTCGATTGGCGGAACAGGGGCCAGCTCACGCGCTGAGAGTAGCGGTACAGATCGCGATCGACGGTGAGGCCGAATGTGTGGTGCTTTTGCGGCCCGTAGCGCAGCTGCGACAGCGGGATGCGGAACTCGGCGGTCCAGCCCAGCGAATCGACGCGGGTCGCCACGTCCCACACCGCGTCCCAGGCGAAGTCTTCGTTGCCGTCGTTGTAGACCTGCGCGTCGAGCTTCACGCCCGAGGGGTTCACCCCGAATTCATACCCGGTTCGGCGATCATGATACGAATCGAGGAACAGCCAGATCATGTCGGAGGGCGTGAAGTAGTCGCGCCGGGCGAGCACCGTGATGATGCTGTCGGGGTGCGGATCGAAGGCGCGGACGAACACGTACAGGGCGCCTGCGTCGTAGGCGATCTTCGCTTCGGTCGGGAGCTTGGGCGGTCCGCCCTCGCTGGGCCGCCATTCCTGGAAGCCGACGATCGGCTGGGCCTCGCGCCACACAACATCGTCGTCGCGCCCGTCGATGACGGGTGGCTGAGCCGCGCGCGTGGCGGCGACGCTGGTCGGGGGTGGCGCCGGGTCGGGTGGGTGGCGCGGCGATCCCGGGTCCGGGACCTGGCTGGCGAGCGTGACGGCGGCGAGGAACGGCAAGCCAAGGAGCATGAACGGCCCAGTGGAGGTTGCTCGGTTAGATGACGTAACTTCAAAAAGGGTTGTTTCACCAGGAGAATGCCACGGATCTTGAAGGGCGGACCTTCTTCGTCACCGGAGCGAACTCCGGCATCGGCCGTGCGTTGGTCGAGGCCCTCGCGGCGCGGGGCGGCCGGGTCGTGCTCGCGACGCGCTCCGAGGAGCGGACCCGACCCGTCCTGACCGGGATCCAAAGCCGCTACCCGGCCGTGCGGGCGCAATGGGTGTCCCTCGATGTATCGGATCTCGGCTCGGTGCGGCGCGCCGCCCAGGCGTTTCTCGCGTCCGGCCAGCCGATCGACGTCCTGGTCAACAATGCCGGCATCGCGGGGACGCGCGCCCTCACCAAGGACGGCTTCGACCTGACCTACGCGACCAACCACATCGGGCCCTTCCTGCTCACGAGCCTCCTCCTGCCGAGGGTGCGGGAGGCGCCGCAAGGGCGGGTCGTCAATGTGGCGAGCGGCGCCCACATGATGGTCAAGCGGATCGACTGGTCCGTGCTCGAGCGCCGGGCGGCGCCGAAGCGCAGCGGGTTCGCCGATTACACCGTCACCAAGCTCATGAACGTACTGCACGCGAAAGAGCTGGCGCGTCGCCTCGCGGGGACCAGGGTGACGACGTACGCACTCCACCCTGGGGCGGTGGCGTCCAACATCTGGCGTGCGCTGCCGCGGCCCCTGCAGTGGTTCGGGAAGCTCTTCATGCTCTCGAATGAAGAGGGTGCCGAGACCCCGCTGTACTGCGCCACCGCCCCCGAGCTCGCGACGACCACCGGGCGGTATTACGACCGCCGCCGCGAGGTGAGCCCCAGTCCGCTGGCGGAAGATGAGGCGCTGGCGAAGGAGCTGTGGGCCAGGACGGAAGCGGCGGTGGGGCGTTCATGATCGCGATCATGCCTTGAGCGCGGATACCAGGGGCAGCCTCCTGATCCGCTTTCCGGTCGCTGCGAAGACCGCGTTGGCCAGCGCCGGGCCGGTAATCGAGGTGCCCGGCTCGCCGATCCCGCCCGGTGCCTCGAGGCTCCGTACCAGGTGGACCTCGATCGGGGGCGCCTCGTTCATCCGTAGCACCCTATAGTTGTTGAAATTGGACTGCTCGACCCGGCCGTTCTTGAGCGTGATCTCGCCCCACAGGGCTCCGCTGATGCCGAAATTGACGCCGCCCTCGATCTGTGCCTTCACGGTGTCCGGGTTGATCACGGTGCCGCAGTCGACCGCGACGACGATCCGGTGCACGCGCAGCTCGCCTGCCTTGGACACCTCAACCTCGGCAACCTCCGCCAGGTAGCTGCCCCACCCGCTAAAGAGGAGGGCCACGCCGCGGCCGCGCCCGGCGGGTAGCGGTCGTCCCCAGCCGGCTGCGTTCGCGGCGAGATCGAGCACCGCGCGGGCTCGCGGCGCCTTGCTCAGGAGAGTCCGCCGGTACGCGACGGGATCGGCCTTGGCCGCCGCGGCGAGCTCATCGATGAAGCTCTCGATCACGAACACGTTGTGGGTGGGCCCAACCCCGCGCCAGAAGGTGGTGTTGAGAACCGGCTCCTCGTGTCGAACGAATTCGACCTGAATCGCCGGGATGTCATACAAGAGCTGTACCGCGGCGTCCACTCCGTCGGGGTCGATGCCGTTCCTGAACGCGGGCGGCAGATAGCGCGCGAGGATCGCCGGGCCCACGATCCGATGGGTCCACGCGACCGGCTTGCCGCGGGCATCGAGCCCGGCGGCTACGCGGTCGTAGTAGTAGGGGCGATAAAACTCGTGCTGCATGTCCTCTTCGCGCGTCCACACCACCTTCACAGGTCCCTCCACCTGCTGCCCAATGCGTACGGCCTGCGTTACCCAGTCATATTCGAGGCGCCGGCCGAACCCGCCGCCCAGGAAATGGTTGTGCACCACCACCTTCTCGAGCGGGAGGCCGGTCACTCGGGCCGCTGTCGCCTGCGCTCGGCTCAGCGTCTGCGAGCCGGTCCACACCTCGCAGCTGTCCTTCCGCACATGGACGGTGCAGTTCATCGGCTCGAGCGTGGCGTGGGCCAGGAAGGGGACCTGATACACCGCGTCGATTTTCTGCGCCGCGCCGGCGAGGGCTGCGGCGGCGTCGCCTTCCTTCCGTGCGACCACACCGGGCTGCTGCGACGCCGCATCGAGGCCCTGCACAACGTCGGCAGTGCTCGCACTGGCGTTGGGCCCGTCGTCCCACCGGATGGCGAGCGCCGCGAGTCCCTGCTTCGCCGCCCACATGTGGTCGGCCGCCACGGCGACCACGTCACCCAGGTTGACGACCTGGCGCACGCCCGGGATGGCCATCGCCTTGGCTTCGTCCAGTCCCGCGACCTTGCCGCCCAGGACAGGGCTCGCGGCGACGGTGGCAATCTTCATTCCCGGCAGCCGCACGTCGATGCCGAACTGGGCCTTGCCGTTCACCTTGTCCGGCGTGTCCAGCCGCTTGGCGGGCGTGCCGATCAGGGTGAAGTCCTTCGGATCCTTGAGCGGCACCTTGTCAGGCACCGGCAGTTTGGCCGCTTTTTCGGCCAGCGCGCCATACGTGAGCGTACGGCCGGTCGGCCCGTGGGTCACGACGCCCCGCTTGGCCCGGCACGACGCGGGGTCGACGTCCCACGTCTGGGCGGCGGCGGCGACGAGCATGCTCCGCGCGGTCGCTCCCGCGCGCCGGAGCGGCTCGTAGAACGCGCGCACCGACGACGAGCCGCCGGTTTCCTGATCGCCGAATAACGGGTTGGCGTACAGCTTGTCGTCGGGCGGCGCGTGCTCGAGCTGAACCTGGTCCAGACCGACCTCGAGCTCTTCCGCCAAGAGCATCGGCATCGACGTGTACGTCCCCTGTCCCATTTCGACCTGATTCATGATCAGGGTGACCCGGCCGTCAGTGCCGACGCGAATGAAGGCGTTGGGGGCGAAGGCGGGCGGCGGCGCGGCGGCGGCGGCGGCGGTTGCCGTACCCGACCGCTCACCCATCCGGCAGCCGAGCAGCAGCCCACCCCCAGCGCTGGTGAGCACCACCACGAAGTCGCGGCGCGATACGGTGTTCATGGTCAGGCTCCTTTCGCGGCCTGCTTGATGGCGGCACGGATGCGAGGGTAGGTCCCGCAGCGGCAGATGTTGCCGGACATCGCCCCGTCGATGTCGGCGTCGCTGGGATGGGCGTTCTTCGCGAGCAGCGCCGACGCCGACATGATCTGGCCCGACTGGCAGTAGCCGCACTGGACCACCTCGAGGTCCAGCCACGCCCGCTGCACCTTCTTGCCGGCCGGCGTATCCCCGATGGCCTCGATGGTGGTGATCTTTTTCCCGGTGGCCGCCGCCACCGGCGTGACGCACGAGCGGATCGGCTGTCCGTCGAGGTGCACCGTACACGCCCCGCAGAGCGCCATCCCGCAGCCGAACTTGGTGCCGGTCAGGCCGACGACATCACGCAGCACCCACAGGATCGGCATGTCCGTCGGGACGTCGACCGTCACGTCGCGTCCGTTGATGTTCAGGGTCGCCATGAATCACTCTCCATGAGATGACGATGGGCGAAGTCATCGTACCGGTGCTGAGATATACGCCTCGGCCGGGCGACCGCCATAGCCGGCCGCCTCATTCACGCGCTCGCCGGCCAGAGCCACGCTGCCCCTCGTACGCCGCTCGAGTCACCGTGAGCGGCACGAACGACCCGGGTGGCAACCGGAACGGCACTCGCGCCCGCCGCGAACAAGTAGCGTGGGACCGCCGCGTACGCCGCTTCCGGCAGGCCGGCGATGTTCGACATGCCGCCGCCCAGTACCACGACGTCGGGGTCGAGCACGTTGATGAGCGACGCCAGGGCGCGGCCGAGACGGTCGTGGTACCGGGCCAGCGTGGCTGCCGCGCCCGGGTCGCCGTCCACCGCGGCGCGTGCGATCTCGCGGGCGGGCAGCGTCAGTCCGGTATGCTCGGCGTGGTCGCGCTCGAGCGCGGGCCCGGAGAGCCAGGTCTCGACGCAGCCACGCTTTCCGCAGTAACAGGGCGGACCGGGCGACTCGTCGGCCCCGAGCCAGGGAAGGGGATTGTGCCCCCACTCACCCGCGATGAGGTTCGCGCCCGACAGGCATCGGCCGTCCACGACGATCCCACCTCCGACGCCCGTGCCGAGGATGATGCCGAACACGACGTCGGCGCCCGCGGCCGCGCCGTCGGTGGCCTCGGAGAGCGCGAAGCAGTTCGCATCGTTCATGAGCCGCACCGGGCGGTCGAGCCGCTCCTCGAGATCGCGTCCCAGCGGCCGACCGTTGAGCCAGACGGAGTTGGCGTTCTTCACGAGCCCCGTTTGGGGCACGACCGTCCCCGGGATGCCGACGCCCACCGTGCCCGTGTCGTCGGCCGCGCGGTCCAGCTCCCGCACCAGCCCCGCGATGGCGTCGAGCGACGCCGCGTAATCATGTGGCGTAGTCACGCGTCGGCGGGCGATCTCCTCACCCGCAGGGGACAGGGCGACTGCTTCGATCTTCGTTCCGCCGAGGTCGATGCCGATGCGCACGGAAGCGGTCACCGCGTGACGCTCGAGGCCTAGCCTCAGAACGGAGTCATCGCAGGAAGTCGGCGACGACCGAGACGGTGGCCGCCGGATTTTCCTCCATCAACCAGTGCCCGGCGTGGGGAATGACAACCTCCTGGACATTGCTGGCGGCAGCGCGCATGACGACCGCCATCATCGGCCCGAACGACTTCTCACCGCCCACGGCCAGCACCGGCATCGGTAGCATGCCCTTAGCCAGAAACGCCCTGTTGTCGATGACGTCCCGATCGAACGCCTTGAACTGCTCGAAGCCGGAGTGCATCGCCCCCGGCAGGGCATAGAGCCTCGCGTAGTGCCGGCGTGAGGCTTCGTCGAAGCGCTTCGGATCGGCCGAGAACTCGTTCCAGAAGCGGTCCAGGTAGATCCGCTCGCGCCCTTTGACCAGTCGCTCCATATCCGGGCCGCCGAACCGGAAGTGCCACAACAACGGGCTCTTCAGGATCTCGTCCCAGGGGCCCACGCCCGGGAGCGGCGCATCCAGGAGGGCGAATTTCGTCACGCGCTCGGGCTGTTCCGCCGCGAAGGCGTAGCCGACCATGTTGCCGATGTCGTGGGTGACGAGCTCGACCTTGTCGACCTTGAGCGCGTCGAGAACACCGCCGATGTCGCCGGCTTGGGTCTTCTTGTCGTAACCGCCGGCCGGATGGGAGGAGAGGCCCATCCCGCGCAGATCCGGCACGATCACCGTGTGGTCGGGCGCCAGCCGGGCGGCGAGCGGCGCCCACATGTCGCCTGTCTCCCCATAGCCATGGAGCAGCACCACCGCGGGCCCGTGGCCGCCCACTCGCACGAAGATCTCCGCCCCGTTCGTGGAGATCGTTTGGGTCTTGAAGCCGGCCGGGAAGGGCGGAACTTGGGCGGGGGCAGGGGCAGGGGCCGCCAGAAGCCACACGCTGATGGCGACCGAAGCAAATTCTCGCATGGCTGAACTCCCGTAGAAGGTAGTTGGCGTGACGGGAAAGTAATCTTTTTGTGGCCATGGAGTGGTTATGGTTCGTGACTCCACAACAGGGAGCGATATGAGGGAACACCCGCGATGACGGCGACTCCGATAACTGCCTGGAGCCCATTGCGACGGCCGTTGTTCCGCGCGCTGTGGATCTCGGATGTCGTGTCGAGCGTCGGCACGTGGATGCATGACTCAGCGGCCGCCTGGTTGATGACGTTGCTCGCCCCCTCACCGCTGATGGTCTCGCTGGTGCAGGCTGCTACTACCATGCCGCTGTTCCTTCTCGCCCTTCCCGGGGGTGCCCTGGCCGATATCATGGACCGGCGACGCGTCTTGCTCGTCGCCCAGGTGTGGTTGTTCCTGATGGCGGCGCTGCTGGGCGTGCTGACGGTTACCGGTTTGGTGCAACCGTGGATGCTCCTCGCGATCACGCTCGCCATCGGCGCGGGTAGCGCGGTCGACATCCCCGCGTGGCAGGCGATGATTCCCGAGGTCGTGCCGCGGGAGGAGCTGCCGGCGAGCGTGGGGCTGGGAACCGTCGCGATCAACGTCGCCCGTGCCGTCGGACCGGCGATCGCCGGCGTGATCATTGTCGCGGGCGGACCCGGACCGGTGTTTCTCATCAATGCCGCGTCGGTGGTGGGAGTGTTCGTGGTTCTGTGGCGGTGGCGGCGCGAATCGCGCCGGGCAACGCTGCCGGCCGAGCGCATGGCGTCAGCGGTGCGCGCCGGCATCCGGTATGTGCGCTACACCCCGGCGCTGCGGACGGTCATCGTTCGCACGGCAGCCTTCGTGCTGTTCGCCAGCGCGCTCTGGGCACTGCTTCCGCTCGTCGCGAAGATCGTGTTGGGGCGCGGCGCCATCTCGTATGGTGCCCTCGTGGGCTGCCTCGGCCTGGGAGGGCTGCTCGGCGCCGCGCTCTTGCCCGGCTGGCGCAGGCGGTGGTCGACCGACGCGATCACGGCGCTCGCCACCGCGGTGTTCGCCTTCGGGTGTCTCGCGCTGGCGTGGGTGACCAACTTTGGTCTGTTGCTCGGCGCGATGGTCATCGCCGGCGCGGGCTGGCTGGTCGTGGTGTCGAGCCTGATTCTGGCGGCCCAGCGCGGGGCGGCGGAATGGGTACGGGGTCGCGCGCTCGCGGTATCGACGCTGACGTTGTTCGGGTCTCTAGCGGTTGGCGCGTTGCTGTGGGGGGTGGTCGCCAACGAGCTCGGCATCAAAATGGCTCTCACGGCGGCCGGTGGTGGCCTGCTCGTGGGTCTCGGCCTGATCCCGCGCTTTCGCCTCGCCGCCGCCGAGGCACTCCATTTGGACCGATCGCAGATCTGGCAGGATCCGGTCGTGGCGGAAGCGCTGGACCCCGAGGCGGGACCAGTGCTCGTTACGGTCGAATACACACTCGAGCCTGCAAAGCGCGCGGCGTTTGCCACCGCGCTGCGCCGTCTGGTGAGACCGATTCGCCGGCGCGACGGAGCCGTGTTCTGGGAGCTGTTTGTGGACTCGGCGAACCCGCATCGGTGCGTCGAGTGTTACCTGGTCGAAACGTGGGCGGAGCATCTGCGGCAACACGGTCGCACGACCCAATCGGACCGCGAGGTGGAGGACGCGCTTCGCTCCTTCTACGCCGGCCGCGAGCGCGTGACGCATTTCGTGGCGTTGTAAACAAGGCGGAATCGGGTCACTCGTACGCCTCCAGCGGCACCGCCCGCTCCACATCGCCGGCTTCTTCCCGCGCGCTCCAGCGGAACCACACCACGGTCGCCGTCATCCACAGGTAGATCGTCCCCACGACCCACATCAACAGGCCGCCGAGCTGCTGATCAGCCATTGGCATAAGGCCCCACACCCGCGGCGCTGTCGAGTAGAACGGGTACAGCACGCCGTCCGCGAGCGTGATCAGCGCGCCCGCCAGCGACATCGGAAGCCCGAGGACGAACAGGTAGAGGAGCTGCGTCAGGTAGCTCGCACGGGGCAGCTCCGGCACCGGCGAAAGGATCGGCCACCACATGATCACCGCCGTGGCGATGAACACCAGGTGCTGCACGATGTGCAGCGGATGGTACTCGAGCGCCGCGTGATAGAATTGCGGGAAGTGCCATAGGGTGATCGGCACCGAAAAGAGCGCGCCGGCGACGAGGGGACGCGTGGCCCAGTGCGCGAGCCGGAGCACCCACGGTGGCCGAAGGAGCGGCCGCACCACCGCCGCGGGCGTTCCATAGAGCAGGAGCGGCGGGAACACCAGGGTAAGCAGGAGGTGCTGCGCCATATGGGCGCTGAAGAGATAAGAGTCCGAGAGGTTGTGGAGCGGACCGTTGAGCGCGAGGCCCAGCACCGCCAGCGCGCCGGCGAACGACGCCACGCGGCGGCGCGGCGCGTGAAGTCCTCCCCAAGACACATAGAGCCCGCCCAGCAGGGCGAGCCCGATGATCACGCTCGGATGCAGGTCCCACCGCTGCCACGGCGGCGGGGCAGGCGCGGGGAGCGTCATCCCGCAGCACCCCTGAGCGTGAGCGCACCGAAGAAGAGGAACAGCAGAGCCACCATCACGCCGACCGCGAGCAGGAGGGGAACGCCGAACAGGAACGTGAAGAACTTGCTGTCAGCCTTCAGGTGCATGTAGAACATCACCACGAGCGCGAACTTGGTCGCCGAGAGCACGAGCAGCACCGGCACGAGCACCGTGTGAAAGGCCGGCACGTAGAATACACCCACCTCGAGCACGGTGAGGATCACGAGGACCGCCCCGACGCGCAGATAGACGTCCGCCGTGGGATGCTGGTGCTCCTCGGTATGGCTCGTCTCGGTCATCTGTGCTCTATTCTCCCCTGCGCGTCTGTGCGTCTGTGCGTCTAGGCTTTTGCGTCTGTGCGTCTGTTGCCTGTGCGTCTACTGAATAAGGTAGACCACCGTGAAAATCACGATCCACACCACATCCACGAAATGCCAGTAGAGGCCCGTGATCTCGACCGTCATGGCGTTGGCGGGCCCGAGCTTCCCTTGCAGGGCGCGTACCCACAACGTGAGGAGCCACAGCACTCCCACCGTGACGTGCGCGCCGTGCGTCCCGGTGAGCACGAAGAACGTACAGCCGAACAGGTTGGTCGAGATCGTGAGCCCCTTATTCACGAATTCGCTGAACTCGATCACCTGCCCGCCGAGGAACACGAGCCCGAGCAGGGCCGTCGAGAACAACCAGATCTTCCCCCACTTCATGTCGCCGCGCTGCACCGCCGCGAGCGCGAGCACCATCATGAGGCTCGACATCAGCAGATCGAACGTGCTCACCGACGTGAAGGGGATGTTCAGGATTTGGTTGGGGTACGGCCCGACGACGCTCCTTCCCTTGTAGACGAGGTAGGTCGAGATCAGTGAGCCGAACAGCAGGCACTCCGAGCCGATAAAGGCCCAGAAGGCCATCTTGCGGTTGTCGAGCCCCATGCTGGTGTGGTGCTGCGTCGCGCTGGCGTGCGTCATGGCTCAGACCTCGAAGGGCTCGAACGCCCAGCGGTACACACCGAGGAGCAAGAGGGCGGCGCCCGCGAACGCGACCCACAGGGTGTGCGTGAGCGGCGCCAGCGCGAGGACCGGCAGGCCGAACGCCGCGATCAGGGGCCACCACGATCCTCCCGGTACGTGGATCGGCTCCGGCGGCGTGGCGGGCGGATCCCGCATGGGTCCGTGGCGCTCGGTGGTCCAGCGCGGCAGGCGGCTCGTGATCGTCGGGATCACCGAGAAGTTGTAGACCGGTGGCGGCGACGGGATGCTCCACTCGAGGGTCGCGCCGCCCCACGGATCGTTCGGGGCCGGCCGGCCGCGCGTCCGGGTGCGCCACAGGTTGACGAGGAAGATCAGGATCGACAGCGCGATCAGGAACGCGCCGAGGGTCGACACCAGATTGAGCGAACCCACACCGAGCTCCGGCGCGTACGTGTAGACGCGGCGCGGCATGCCGAGCAGGCCGATCAGATGCATCGGGAAGAACGCGAGGTTCATGCCGATGAATTGCAGCCAGAAGTGAGTCTTGCCGAGCGTCTCGTCGAGCAACCGGCCCGTCATCTTGGGCCACCAGTAATAGATGCCGGCGAACAGGCCGAAGATCGTGCCTCCGAAGAACACGTAGTGGATGTGCGCCACCACGTAGTAGCTGTCCGTCTGCTGCAGATCCGTGGGCGGCGACGCGTGGGTGACGCCCGAGAGGCCACCGATGATGAACATCGCGATGAACCCGACGGCGAAGTGCAGCGCGGTGGTGCCGCGGATGTCTCCACCCCACAGCGTCGCGATCCAATTGAAGATCTTCACGCCGGTCGGCACGGCGATCAGCATCGTGGTCGCGGCGAACACCGAGTCGGCGATCGGACCGAGGCCGACGGCGAACATGTGGTGGCTCCACACGCCCCAGCTCATGAGGCCGATCAAGACGCCCGAGTAAACGACCACCGGGTAGCCGAACAGCGGCTTCCGGGAGAACGTGGGCAACACGTCCGACACCACCCCCATCGCCGGCAGGATGAGGATGTACACCTCCGGATGGCCGAACAGCCAGAACAGGTGCTGCCACAGGATCGGCGTGGCGCCGGCTTCGCGCACGTAGAAGTGCGTGCCGAAGAAGCGGTCGAATATCAGGAACGCGAGCCCGACCGTGATGACGGGAAACGCCGTGATGATCAGGAACTGGGTGACGAGCGTCATCCAGGTGAACACGGGTAACCGCATCATCTTCATCCCAGGCGCCCGCATGTTCAGGATGGTCACGATGAAATTGAACCCGGCCGCGAGCGACGAGATACCGAGTATCTGGAGGCCCAGCACCCAGAAGTCGATGTTCGGTCCCGGCGAGTACTGCCGCTCCGTCAGGTTGGCGTAGCCGAACCAGCCCCCGTTGGGGGCGACGTTCAGGATCCCGGCGTGGAACAGCGGTCCCACGAACCAGCTGGCGTTGAGGAACAGCCCGCCGAACAGGAACACCCAGTAGCTGAAGGCGTTGAGCCGCGGGAACGCCACGTCGCGTGCGCCGATCTGGAGCGGCACCATGTAATTGAAGAAGCTCGCGCCGAGCGGCATCAGCGCGAGAAAGATCATGGTCGTCCCGTGCATGGTGAACAGCTGGTTGTACGTCTCGGCGCTCACCAGCCGGCCGTTCGGCTGCGCCAGCTGCGCCCGGATGAACAGCGCCTCGATGCCGCCGATCAGGAAGAACGCGAGCGCCGTCCAGAAGTACAGCAAGCCGATCCGCTTGTGATCGGTGGTCGTGAGCCAGCTCGCGAGTCCCCGGGCGTCGCTCATTTCAGGCTCTCGAGATAGGCGACGATCGCCGCGATGTCGGCGTCCGAGAGCGGCGGCTTCATGCGCATCATGAGCGCGCCGGGCTTGAGTGCGGGCGCGTCGGCGATCCAGCTCGCCAGGTGCGCCGAGTCATTGGGGAAGAGCCCGCTCGCGATGGTCGTCCGGCTGCCGACGTGCGTGAGGTTCGGCCCGATGACGCCGGGCGAGACACCCTGGATCGTATGGCAGCCGATACAGGCGCTGCGCGCGTACACGGCCTTGCCACGCTCGGCGATCGTTCCCGGAGCCGGGGCGGCCGGCCCCTCCAGCTGCTCGGTGGCCCAGCGCCCGAATCCCGAGTCCGAGTCGACGACGACCCGGAGTCGCATGTTCGCGTGGGAGGCGCCGCAGAACTCGGCGCATTGACCCCCGTAGTCGCCGACGCGGTCGGCGCGAAAGGCAATCTGGTTCACGTGGCCGGGGATGGCGTCCCGCTTGCCGCCCAGCGGCGGCGCCCAGAACGCGTGGATCACGTCGGCCGAGGTGATGGATAGCTGCACCGCCCTGCCGAGCGGGACGTGCAGCTCGTTCGCGGTGACGAGCGCGAGGTCCGGGTAGCGGAGTTCCCACCACCACTGGTGGCCGATCACATCCACTTTGAGGGCGTCGGCGGGGGCCTCTCCGGAGGTCGCGAAGATCGTACGCACCGTCGGCACGGCCACGAAAACGAGGATGGCCGCCGGGGCCAGGGTCCAGGCGATCTCCAGGAGCGTATGGCCATGCGTCGGCTTGGGAGCGGCGCGCCCCTCACGGTGGCGGAAGCGGATCAGCGTGACGACGAGCAGCGTCTCGACGACGAGGAACACGCCGGCTGCCCACCAGAAGATGTCGGTGAAGAGGACGTCGGTAGCTCGCGCGAAGTCGGAGCGGGGGAGGAGCGTGGACTGCGGGAACGGACCGCCACACCCGGACATGACGAGCGCGGCGGTGGGGAGCCAGAGTCGAAGCCGGCCCACGGCGACGAAGATCCTCACTCCTCCCCTTCGGCCGTCCCATCCCGGAACTCCTGGGCGAGTGGATGTCGTCGCCACAGGATCAGGAACGTGAGCGCGACCCCCACGGCGTTCCCGCCCAGGATTCGGGCCCAGGCGAGCCCGCCGAGACCGACGTGCGACAGGATCGCCGATACCATCACGAACCCGAGCTCGAGCAGGAAAAACGCGAACGCCGCGCCGACGATCAAGGTGGCCTCTCGCTGCGCCGCATGCGCGACGCTAACGGCGACTACCCCGTACGCCAGGCACAGCACGTAGTGCAGGGTGGTGAAGCGCGCCACGCCCCCGAGGACGAAAAACGTGCGAAACGGCTCCCCCACGATGGCGTCGACCAGCGCGATCCACACCCAAATACCGGTGCCAACCACCGCGCCGAGGATCACGCCCTCGCGGAGCGCGCTGTGATGCCGCAGCGACATGCTCAGAGCCCCGACGTGACGAGGACGGCGATGATGACGACCGCCGTCACGAGCAGCGACAGGGTGACGCCTGCATACAGTTTGCGAAGCGCGGCGTTCTTGCTTTCACCGAGACCGCCGAAGAAGAGCGACGCCGCGCTCAGCTGCCGGCTGAGCTCTTCTCCGCTGATCTCTTGCCATCCCCGATGGTAGTCCTCCTCACTCGGGCGGCTCGCGCCGATCGGCAGGATGCTGAGTGAGAGCGGCGGCTCGGAGTCGTCGAGCGGGCGTGCGGCTCTTGCGATGCCCGCGAACGGCATCGCGGAGAGCGGCGGATGGAGCGAATGCAGCGCTTCGCGCAGCGTATTGAGCACCAGCAACGCGTACAGCCCCACGAGCAGCCGGACGCCCCAGATGGCCAGGCCCGGCCCGGCGCCCAGCACGTTGGCGCGGGCCAGGACCAGCACGGCCGCCGTGTTGGTCACGCCGAAGACGATCAGCGCGTAGCGCACGCTGCGATCCACGTCCTCCGCAAACCGCCGCTCCAGGCCCAGGATCTCCCACTGGTTGCGAATGCGCTCGCGGATGGACAGCGGCTCGAGGGCTTCGCCGAGGCGTCGATCCCGGCGTTTCTCCAGCTTGCGCTCCGCCCGCTCCGCCTTGCGCTGCGCCTTGCGCTCCGCCTTGCCTTGCGCCACGAGCCCGTGCCCGTTCTCTTCGGTCATCGCCCTGGTCATCGCCCCTCTCCGCGTGTGGATCGGCGCTTTGATGTACGCCATGGCTCCAGCCAGGTCAAGCTCGCAGGTTTAGTCGGCGCCGCGATCTCAACCCCTTGTCACATCGACTGGGTTCCGTTCGTCACTGCGGAGCGCCCGGTTGAGCTAGGCGACGAGGCCGACCGCGGCCACCTCACCGGGCGTCGGTCGCACGAGGAGGGCGGTGTACTTGATGTCTCCCCACACCAGCCCGCGCCCGAGGAAGTACTGCTCGAAGCGCTCCCGCGCAGCGGCGCAGGCTACGAGGCCGACGGGAGCGAGCTGACCGAGCAGCCGCGCCTGGCGGTAATGAAACGCCCGCGACAGCTCTGCTTCGAGGCAGCTGGCACGGGCGGGGGAGGCGCCCGCAGGATGGTCGGTGATGCAGGCGTAGTGCGGGGGCCCGCCGTGGGCCGCCACGGGGACGAGGAACGAGAAGGCCTCCGCGTCCCCGAACACCCGTCGTAGGGCGTCGCGAACGAACGCCTCGTTAACCTTCTCGCCCACCAAGTCGCTCACCTGATTGTCGCGCCCGATGAAGCGAAGGCAGGGCGTACGCTCCACGCGGCCCTGCACGACGACCCGGTCGTGCATCCGATAGCGCAGCAGCCCTCCCAATTGCGTAAGGATCACCCCGTAGACGCTCCCGTCGTCGACCTCGTGCAGAGGAGTGACGCACCCCGCTTCGTCCTCCAGCTCGAGGAACACCTCGTCGACGAGCGGTACCGGCGCCGGCGCGTAGATCAGGGGAATGGTGATGGGCGCTTCCGTGGCCAGGAGACCCTTCCCCTGGAGCAGAACGCCCGGGAAACGACGGGAGAGCGAATCCACGAATAGCCCCGAGCTGCCGTCGGTCCAGCAGGAGAGGAGCTTCAGGGCCGGCCACAGCTGGTCCCACGGGATCGGATCCGCGCGGAGGAGCCGTAGCCGGGCCGCCTGAGCGGGGGCGAACGTGAAGCGTCGGCCGCCGGCCTCGAGGTCGCCCCCAGCGAGCGCGCGACCGATCGCCTCGCGATGCTCGGTGATGAAGTCGAGGAGGGCGAGGAGATACGTCGGGCTCCACACGGAGATTATCTCGAGCCGCGCTTCGGCGACGAGGGCCGTGGCCAGCGCCAGGCGGTAGGCCGTGGGGTCTGTCACCGCCTTGAGCCCCGGCGGCGCCACGAACCCCGGTCCCAGCAGGCGGCGGATTGTGGGCGAGAGGTACTGGCTGTCGTCGTCGAAGCCGAGCGGCACGCCTGAAGGCGTGGCGCGCTCCTGCCGGAACGCGGGCGATGCGCTCAAGAACAGGCGCCCGGTCTCGAATCGTGGTCCGCGCGCGAGGAGGTCGTACGCCCATATCACGAAACACGCGTTGAACGAGGCGAGGAGCGAGCGCGTGTAGGGGATGAGTTTTTGCCTTCCCGAGCTCCCCGAGGTCTGCTCGTAAACGAGGGGCGGCTCCGGCGTGACGACCGGCCCGCCGCGGCTCGTCTGGCGCTCGATCCACGGCGCCAGGTCGTCATAATCCACGATCGGCACGCGCTCCCGGAACTCCCGGTACGACTCGCGGCCGGTTATGGCGTACTGTCTGCCGTACTCCGTGCGCGCCGCCGCCGCGAGGATCGCCTTGAGCAGCCTGGCCTGCGCGACCTGCGGTCGCGCGAGCGCGGCGTGAAACCGGCCATAGCGACACGCCCACAACAGCCGCAAGCCGAGTCTCCCCAACGCCGGGGGCACGGGAAGCCTCGTCACATCGTGGGCCGGGGGAAGCCGGCCACGGGAACGGGCGCACGGCGGCTCGGGCGGGAGAGAGCGCGCCGCAGCCACTTGATGGCCATTCCGCCGACGGCCCGCGCGTCGACGCGCGCGATCATCGCCAGCTCGTCACCCCGGGCATGACCGGGGTTCACCTGAGCAAAGAACCTGACCTCCGGCAACCCCAATGCGCTGTTGGTGAGCGTTGCCACGACGGTCTTGAGCATGGGCTGCCGATCGCCGAACGAGATCACCCCCCGCTCGACGTCGTAGGCCTCGCCGTAGCGGCTGTGCGAGAGGGCGTCGATCAAGCCTCGCTCGCATGCCGGCGTGACCCGCTCGTGGTGCGGCCAGTGCTCGGGAAAGTTGCGGACGAGCGTCAAGTACGTCCGGTAGCCCGAGCAGATCAGATACCAGTAGAGCGGGGTGAGCGGGTGGCGCACCTTCCAGCGGAGCAACGTGGCGATCACCGAGCGGTGCAGGGCCGTCTGGCCCCAATACCGGGGATGGACGATCGTGTCTCCGGAGAAGTAGACGCCCACAGTGCGGCCGGCATGGCGCTGCCGGTAGATCAGGGCTGTCGAGAACCCGACGACCTCGCCGCTCCCCGCGTCGCTGCCGAGGAACACGAGCGTCTTTTCCGCCAGATCGTGGTCGAACGTGACGCGGTCGACGTGGTCATAGTGCGCTTCGTACAGGCGCCACATGGCGTCCATGGACGCCCGATCCAGAGTCCGTGTGGGAACCGCGCGCACGCGCAGCCTGCCGTTCCGATTCATCGCTCCTCCCTTACAGCTTGTACGTGATCTCGCGGGTCCGTAGCGGCCCGCTGGGGTAGCGCCCGTCGAGAAACCCGCGGAAGGCGCGCTGCATCCATGCCGCGGGAAGGTCTGCCGTGACGTTGCGGAACTCGCGACGACCGTACCGCCGGATGCGCTCGCCCTGGCTGTTCAGGATCGCGATGTCCTGTGCCACCACCTTCTGCGTGACCCACCGCACGTATCGCGTCACCAACGGCGTGAGCCAGCCGTAGCGAACTCCCATCCGCGTGTATACGCGGGTCCGGAATTCATCCTCGGGCGTTGCGACCAGAATGGTGACGACGTGCGCGTGATCGCCGATCCAGTAATCCACGCGCAACGTGTGGGGCAGGATGACCTCGTCGACGTGGCGGATCTGCTGCCTGCGCCCGAGTACGGAGCGCACGTCCTTGGCCCCAGCCGAGTGCTCGTCCAGGGTTTCGACGCGCACGCCCGTCGCGGTCTCCTCGATGCGGGCCCGGATGTCGTCCCTGGGAGCGGACCGGAACAGCCCTTCGTGCGCGAATCCGGTGTGACTGCAGTCGAGCCCGTTCTCGAGGATCAAGTCCACCGGAGCGTGGATGACGTTCTGCAGTTCGAACCAGCCGTAGGCGTCGTCCCGCGGGTAGCTCGGCGGCTCGGCCGGGGCGCCGTCCGCCCCGAGCGTCACCCAGATCCACTCGTCGCGCTCCACGGCCGGGAAGGCGCGCACGGCGCACGCCGGGATCTTCTCGGTGGGCGAGTGGCAGGGCACGTCCACCACCACGCCGATCCGGTTGAAGCGCCAGCCGTGATACCAGCATTGCAGCGTGTCGCCCCGCACCCTGCCGAGCGACAGTGCCACGTTCTTGTGAGGGCAGCGGTCCTCGAGCGCGGCCACGCGGCCGGTCGAGTCGCGGTACAGCACCACCGGCACGCCGTTCACCGCACGTGCCAGCGGGGCGCCGCGGGGGAGCTCGTCGCCGCGGGCCGCCAGGAACCATGCGGGCGTTGGCAGCACCTGCTTCACGGACAGTTCGGCGATGCGGGTGTCTCGGATCGGCAACTCGAGCGTCTCGGCGTTCATAGGTCCTCTACGGGCGCGCGTGGCTTCACACGAGCGCGGTTTCGAAGTGCAGGGGAAGCGCGCCCAGCGGCGCGCCGTCATAGGCCCCCACGGGCGCGCTGACGTAGGCGTGCACCAGAGTCGTTTGAGCCCAGCAGCCCGTCAGCGCGCGCGTCAGCGGATCCGCGATGTCGAGCCCGATGGTGCAGAAGGCGTACGGTGAGCTCGCAGCTGCCCGCGCGCCGGCAACCAGGAGGGCGCGCAGTACGCCGGGCTCGGTCGCCGGCACGCAGACCTGAAACGCACTGACGAAGCGAAGCGGTGCGCCCGGTGCAGGGAGCCGTGGTGCGTCAACGAGCGGGGCGGCCAGGTTGAAGCCGCAACGGAACAGCGCAGCGCGCAGGGAATACCGCTGCACGACCGTGTTCTTGAGCCGGTGCTGGTCCCACAGCGCGACGAACCCGGCCAGGCGCCCGGAGGTGTGGCGTGCGATCCAGTAGGACGAGAGCGAGAGACCCGGGGCATCGGCGCAGAGACGACGGAAGTCGTCCGGCCTCAGCACCGGCGCAAGCTGGCGCAGCGGTGCGACGCCACGCCACAGCGCGGCCATCTCGTCGAGATCCCGCTCCTCTGCAGGCCGCACACACAGGTCCTGGGGGGCGCCGAGGCGGCGCAGTACGAAGAGGGGCACCGCAAAGGTGCGGATCGTCGCGAAGCGGCTGAGCCGTGGCAGTCCGCGCGGACCTGGAAGCCGCGGTGCCATCGCGGCGTTGCCTCCGAGCACGGTGATCAGCACGAGCATGCGGGGATCGGTGGCGCCGAGCGTGTCGCGGGCGTATGCGGTCAACGCGTCCGCCACGCTGCCCGTCTCGTTGCGGCGCCCGCGGAATGCCGGGTGAACCTTGAGGTCGCTGACGTACGCGGTGGGCGCGGGCGCGCCGTTCACGTAGGCCAGGCGCTCGGCCGTCGCGACGCAGCCGATCACGCCGGTCCGATCATCCACCACACCCACGTCCCAGCGGTCGCCCTGGAGCCGGTTCAGCGCGAAGAAATCCGGCTCCCGGCGCACACACAGGGTGAGCCCGGCCCGCATGGGGCAGGCCGCGGCCAGGGCGAGCAACCCGGCGTTGTCGGCGGACGTGGCGCGGCGCGGAGCGTCGTAATTCATGGCACGAAGCTCGACGCCCGGGGTCAAGCCCCGGTCAAGCTGCGGTGCCGCCTTGACCCTGCCTTGATGGGGCGGCCCGACATTTGGCGTATGGGTACTGCGGAGGCCGTCGTGCGCCGGCGTGGGCTGGTCCTGGTCTGTTGGGCCGGCGCGCTGGCTCTGCTCGCTCCCCACGCAACAGGCGTCGAGCGTGTGCTCGAGACCGCGGCACGCGTGGACGGGAGCGAGTCAGCACGCGTTGAGGCGGAGCTGGCATCGCGGTTTCGGGCGCCGTTCGCGCAATACGCGCTGCTCGTGGTCCGCGGTGGCGGGTCGCCCGTCACGCCGGCGGGGCGCGAGCTCGTGGACAGCGTCGTCGGAGCAGTCGTCGCCGTGCCGGGCGTCGCGGGGGTGCGGGGCTACCGGGACGCGCGCGACACGCTGCTCCTGGGGCGCGACTCCAGCGGAACGTTCGTTCTGGTGGGGCTCGACCCGGCGGCCGGGCGGCCCGACGCGATCGTGCCGCAGCTCCGCAGTGCCACCGCCGCGCTCACCCGTCGCCTGGTCGGGCGCTTCCCGCTACTTGAGCTCCGCTGGACTGGGGAGACGGTGCTCAACGCCGACTTGCGGCAGGCGAGCCGGGCAAGCGCGCGTGTGGCCGAGCAGCGAGCGCTGCCGCTCACGCTGGCGCTTCTCCTCCTGGCATTCGGCAGCCTGCTGGCCGCCGGTACGCCCGTGGTGAGCGGCGTGCTGGTCATCGTGCTCGCCCTCGGCGCCTCGGGAATGCTTGCGACCCGGTGGCCGCTCTCGATCCTGCTCCAGAGCTTCGTATCCATGATCGGCCTGGGTCTCGGGATCGACTACGCGCTCCTCTCCGTCTCGCGGTTCCGCGAGGCGCTCGCGGCCACCAGTGACCCCGTGCAGGCGGCCGCCGCGACCGTGCGATCCGCGGGTCGCACGATCCTTCTTTCGGGCCTGACGGTGGCGGTGGGCTTCACGGCGCTGCTCGCCGTTCCGCTCGGCGAGCTGCGGTCGGTGGCGGTGGGTGGCCTGCTCGCGACCGGGTTCGCAATGCTCGTCGGGGTCACGCTCCTCCCCGCGCTGCTCGCTTGGCTCGGTCGGCGGATCGAGCGGGGCCGGTTGTGGCCCGCCCACCAAGCAACGGGCGCGCGGTGGCGCGCGTGGGGACGCTGGGTGACGAGGCACCCGGTAGCAGTGCTGATCGCGGCGGGTGTGCCGCTCGTCCTGCTGGCCTGGCAGGCGACGCGCCTACAGACAGGGCTGCCGCGCGGTGACGCGTGGCTCCCGCGCCGCCTCGAGTCGGTCGTCGCGCTCCGTGACTTGGAGAAGATGGGGCGGGGGGCGGTGCCGCAAACCGTCCGCGTCATCCTGGAGCTTCCCGGCCGTCAGGATGTGTTGAGCCGCGACGGATGGAGCGCCGCCCGAGGCCTCCGTGCCCTCCTGGCCCGGGACCCGCGCGTTGCGGCAACACTGTCCTTCACGTCGTTCCAGGCCGACCGTCCGATGTCGCGGCTTGTATTCTTTACCCTGTCGGGGGACGTGCGCCGCTCGTACGTGGCCGCGGATCGCCGGGCCGTGCTGTTCGACGTCGTCCCGCGCGAGCGCGCCGACGCGCGCGACCTCGTTAGCCTCGTGCGCGAGCTGCGAGCCGTCGCCGCCGACGCCGTCACCGGGCTCCCCGGAGCCCGCCTGCGCGTCGGCGGCCTGCCCGCCTTGCGCGCCGATTACGACGACGCCGTCCGCCGCCGCTTTCCGTTGGTCGTCGCCCTGGTGCTCGGCGGTACGCTGGCGGCGTTGTTCATTGGGTTCCGGTCGGTGCTCGTTCCGCTCAAGGCGGTGTGCCTCAACTTGCTCTCGGTAGCCGCTGGCTTCGGGGCGGTCGTGCTCGTGTTCCAGGACGGTGTCGGTGCGGCGCTCCTTGGCCTCGAGGCGCCGCTCGACGCCGTGTTCACCATCGTCCCCACGCTGGTCTTCTGCACCGTGTTCGGGCTCAGCATGGACTACGAGATCTTCTTGGTGGCTCGCGTGGCGGAGGCCCGGCGCTCCGGGCTGGACGAGCGCGCGGCGATCGTGGAGGGCCTCGCGCAGACCGGTCCCGTCATCACCAGCGCCGCGGCCGTGATGGTCGTCGTGTTCGCGGCGTTCACGCTGGGGGACTTCCTGGTGATGCAAATTCTGGGGCTCGCGCTGGCGGTGAGCGTCGCGCTCGACGCCACGGTGGTGCGGGTCGCCATCGGCCCGGCACTGCTCGCCCTGGCGGGTCGCTGGAACTGGTGGCCGGGAATACCCGGCGGCGCCCGGTGAGGCTCGGCGGCTCTGCAACGGGCCCGATTCTAGAGCTACCGCGGCGCGACCGACGCGTGTACTCTGGTTCAATGTCGCCGAGCCACCGGATCTTTCTGCTCTCGCCCGCCCATTGCTCCGGGAAGCGCGCCGGCTTTCTGTTGCGGAAGAATGCTCGCTCGACGCTGGCCCAGCGGCTGAGATCGACCGAGGGTGCGAACATCGGCGAGGTCTTCACCTTCATGAGCGGGCTGTATTTCCGCGGCAAGCTGGCGTACGCTGCAGCGTTCGCCAATCCCCCGGAAGGCTGCTCGGGCATTCAGGTCATCGTGCCCGGCCTTGGCCTGTGTCCGCCGCGTGCGATGATCGATCTCGACGGGCTGCGGGCGATCGCGCAGGTTCCGGTGGACCCGGGCGATCGCCGGTACACTGACCCGTTGCGCCGCGACGCCGCCTGCCTGGCCGAGCGATTGCACCCCGGAGATGCAGCCGTCCTGCTCGGCAGTATCGCGACTGCGAAGTATCTCCAGCCGCTGAACGAAGTCCTGGGCGCCCGGCTGCACGTGCCCCAGGAGTTCATCGGGCGTGGCGACATGAGCCGTGGCGCCCTCATGCTGCGGTGTGCCGCCGAGGGTCGCGAGCTCACCTACATCACCGCGCCTCCTCACCCGTCGTGAGTCCTGCTCTCAGACGAGGCATAGCCGGCCCCCGCGGTGCGACCGCCCGGGAGACAGGCGACGAGCACGAGCGGCTCGTCGTGGACGGCCGCGAGGTCACGATCTCGAATCCCGGCAAGGTGCTGTTCCCGAAGCCGAAATACACCAAGCTCGACCTCGTGCGGTACTACCTCGCCGTCGCCGAAGGCGCCCTGCGCGGGGCGGGCGGCCGGCCCAACGTCCTGGTCCGCTACCCCAACGGTATCACGGGCGAGTTCTTCTACCAGAAGCGCGCACCCGAGGCCCGGCCTGCGTGGATCGAGGTGGTGACGCTGCGCTTCCCCTCTGGCCGGACCGCCGAAGAAGTCGTGCCGCGCGACGCCGCCGCGCTGGCGTGGCTCGCCAACCTCGCCTGCCTCGAGCTGCACCCCCATCCCGTCCGCGCCGAGGACCTGGACCATCCCGACGAGCTGCGCGTGGACCTCGATCCCGTGCCCGGCGTCAAGTGGGCGCAGGTCCGTCAGGTGGCGCACGTGGTCGACGCCGTGTTGCGAGACGTCGGGCTCACCGGCTGGCCCAAGACGTCGGGCAGCCGCGGCCTGCACGTTCTGGTGCGCATCGAGCGGCGCTGGGGCTTCGACGCGGTGCGCCGGGCGGCGCTGGCGCTGGCGCGCGACGTCGAGCGCCGCGTCCCTAAGCTCGCCACGAGCAAGTGGTGGAAGGAAGAGCGGCACGGCGTCTTCGTCGACTACAATCAGAACGCCAAGGACCGCACGGTCGCCTCGGCGTACTCCGTGCGTCCCACCCCCGAGGCGCGGGTCTCGGCGCCGCTCCGGTGGGATGAGGTGGACGCCGCCGATCCGGCGGACTTTACCCTGGCGACGATGCCACAGCGCTTCGCGACGCTCGGCGATCGCCACGCCGGAATCGACGCGACCCCCGGCTCGCTCGAGCAGCTCCTCGAGCTCTCGGCGCGCCACGAGCACGAGGGACTGGGCGACGCACCCTGGCCCCCGCATTACAAGAAGCAGGCGGGCGAGCCCCCGCGCGTGCAGCCGTCACGCGCCCGCGCAGCCAAGCTCCCGCTGATCGAGATCGGTCGCGCCAAGCGCCAGCAGGACGCCCTCGCCGGCCTCAAGCGCTGGAAGGCACGCCACAGGAAGGCCGCCGCCTACCTCGAGCCCGCCGATGTGCTGGTCGACCGGATGCGCGGTCGCTCGTCCACCTGGACTCGCATCCGGGTGAACCTGCGGCACGTGCCGCCGAAGCTGCGACCGCGTCAGGAGCGTCTCGACCCGGACGAGAAGACCTTGGAGAGCTCGTAGGCGGGCGTGACCTCGAGCTGGTCGTAGCGGCAGTCGCGCGGCTCCCTATCGGGTCGCCAGCGCAGAAACGTCGCCGCGTGGCGGAACCGGTCGCCCTGCAGATGGTCGTACTTCACCTCGCACACCCGCTCGACGCGCAGCGGCTCCCACGAGAGATCCTTGCCTGCGCTCCAGCGGCTCTGCGCGCCGGGCATGCGGGCGCTGCCCGCCTCGGCCTGCGCCCAGGCCCGCCACGGATGCGACGCCAGCGCCTTCTTCCGCAGCGGCGCGAGCTCCTTCACGAGCTGCTTGCGCATCGCCATGGTGAACGATGACGTGACGCCGACGTGCTGCAGCGCCCCGCGGCCGTCGAACAGGCCGAGCAGCAGCGAGCCGACCGCGTCCGTCCCGGTCTTGTGCCAGCGGAATCCCGCCACCACGCAATCGGCGGTGCGCGCGTGTTTCACCTTGATCATGGCGCGCTTGCCCGGCTGATACGAGGCGTCCGCCGGCTTCGCGACCACACCGTCCAGGCCGGCGCCTTCGAACCGCTCGAGCCACTTCGCGGCCGTCCGCCGGTCTTCTGTCATGGGCGTCAGGTAGAGCGGTGGGCCGACCCGACTCAACAGCCGCTCGAGCAGCGCGCGGCGCTCGTGCTGCGGCGCCCCCATCGCGTTGCGGCCGCCCGCCGCCAAAACGTCGAAGGCCACGAACGAGGCGGGCGTCGCTTGCGCGAGCTTGGCCACGCGGGATGCCGCAGGGTGCAGACGCATCTGCAGCGCGTCGAAGTCGAGACCGTGGCGAGTCGTAATCACGATTTCGCCGTCGACCACGCAACCTCGCGGTAGCTGCGCGAGCAGCGCCTCGTGCAAGTCGGGGAAATAGCGGTCGAGCGGCTTCAGGTCACGGCTCTGGATGAAGACGTCGGAAGCACTGCGGAACACGATGGCGCGAAATCCGTCCCACTTCGGCTCGTAGAGATAGTCCCTGTCCGCCGGCAGGACGTCGGCGAGCTTCGCGAGCATCGGCTCGATCGGCGGCGCGATCATGGGGAGCGCCTAGATCCCCAACAGCAGGCGATCGAGCGCGAACTTCCCTGCGCCGAAGAACAGCAGTGCGATTGCGCCGACCAAGAGCAGGAAGTCCAGCTCCCAGCCTCCTTCGCCGCTGAACCCTTTGTGCAGCTGCATCACTTTGAGGCGGATCGCCCCCAGCATGACGAGGATGAATCCGGCCGCTGCCGCTTGCGTGAGCAGCCCAACCAGCGTCGCCAGTGCACCCAGCGGCTCGGCGATGGAAAGCACCCGCAAGAGCGACAGCAGGCCCGCCGGCATCTGGGCCGAAGGCTGCATCTTCCACATCGCCCGCTTCTGGCTGCCGTGGACCAGGAACGTGGTCCCGACGCCGATGCGGAGCGCCAAGAGACCCCAGTCGCTGAAGTGATGAAGACTCGACAGGACGCTCATGGAATCCTCCCGTGTCAACGACACGCAACGCGACCAATGGCCGCATGTCAAGGAACCGTCAGGACGGCCGACTGCCCCGGCGCCGCCAGAGGATCAACGCCACTCCGTATCCGACGAGTGCCGCCAGCACCACGTCGCTCATGAAGTGGGCACCACTGGCGACGCGCGTGAGCGCGCATCCAACGGCAACCGCGTACCAGAGGAGCCCGGCTTCGGGAAAGAGGCGAGCCAGGGCTGCCGCGGCGGCGAATGCGACGGCCGCCTCACTGCTGGGGAGCCCGAGCTGGGAGGTCGAGAAGGGCCGTTCCGCCCAGGGCCGGAATACGTGCAGGCCGTCGGTCAATCCGGGCCGCTCGCGATGGAACGCCAGTTTGAGAGCTTCGGCGACGATCCCGCCCAAGGCGGCCGACCAGAATAGCAGCAGACCGCGACGGCTAGCCTGGCGCAGCGTAGGCAGCGTGCGCGGCACCCAGTCATGCAGGGCGAGCGCCAACGCCACAATCCCCCACAGCGGGAAGTACCCGGCGAGCCGCAGCATGCGGGCCCAGCCGGGGTCGTAAATGCCGGAAAATGTGAAGTGATGGAAGATCCACTGATCCGACACGTGCGCGACGAGAAACAGGACACCAAGCGTCCCGATGACAAGGATCTCGGGACTGGGCTGCCTGCGGAGCATGGACATCTTGCTTCGGGCGGGCGAGCCCGGCTCGTGCTATCTCGCGATCCAGGGCTGGCCGGTGGCGAGCAGTGCCGCCAGGGCCAGCCCGAACGCGATGCGGTACCAGGCGAACACGTCGAACGAGCGGTGCGACACAAAGCGGACGAGCCACCGGACCACTACCAGCGCGCTCGCGAACGCCACCACGAAGCCCGTCGCGAACATCAGGGCGTCGGATCCCGACAGCAGGCGGCGATTCTCCCACAAGTCCAGGCCCGTGGCCGCGAACATCACGGGAATGGCGAGCAGGAACGAGAACTCCGCGGCCGCCGGGCGCCCGACGCCCGCCAGCAGCGCCCCCATGATCGTGGCACCCGAGCGCGACACGCCCGGGATCAGCGAGCACACCTGGGCGATCCCGATCCACAGCGCGGTGCGATAGCCGATCTGCATCACCGTCTCGATGCGGGGAGCCGGGCGCCAGCGCTCGATCGCCAGGATGGCGACGCCGCCCGCGATCAGTGCGGCGATCACCACCCGAGGCGTGAACAGGTGCGCGGTGATCCAGTGGTGCGTGAGCAGTCCCACGAGCGCCGCCGGCAGGAACGCGACCAGCAACGCCAGAATGAGCTGCCGCGACTCCGCGGCGGCAAGGCCGTCTTTCACCACGCGCCACAACAGGCCGCGATACAGCCAGACCACGGCCAGGATGGCGCCGAGCTGGATGATGATTTCGAAGGCGGCGGCGCGCGGACCCACGAAGCCGAGCGCGTGGCCCACCAGGATCAGGTGGCCGGTGGACGAGACGGGGAGGAACTCCGTCGCGCCCTCGACCAGCCCGAGGATGATCGCGGCGAGGATGGTGGACACGGCTTCAAGCTACACGAAGGCCGGTCACGAAGCGCAAGGCGCGCCACGAGAGCCCGCCGAGCATCGTCACGCCGCCCGGCGGCCCAATTCGTACCGTCCACGCGGAGATGTCGCAGGGCGCTTGACCCGTGCTTGACTGGCCGGCGCATACTTGGACTTGGCGATTTACCGGAACGTGACGTTTGAGGTCCTCTTGCGTTGAGCGAGGCTTCCCATGAATCACATCCCACGCGTGGCTCTACTCATTGCGCTGGTCGCGGCTTGTCAGGATCGAAGCGTCGCACCCACGGCCGACCGACCGTCGTACAGCACGATGGCGTCCGTTGCGTGCCCTTCAAGCCCCACGTTCACAGTCAGCGATGAAGCAGGCCTGCGCGCTGCCCTCGCCGCGGCCAGTCCCGGCGCCGTGATCGCGATCCGTGGCATGATCGGGATTGGGGCCGATGTCTTTGTCACAATGCCGAATGTGACACTCACCTGCGCGGCATCGGGCGCTGGTCTCTTTGCGCTGAGCCCCTCCCTGGACGCACTGATCGTGGTCGATCTGGGTGGCTCGGGCGTCGTTGTAGATGGCCTCGTGCTGGACGCCAGTGCAGTCTCCGTCGACGGTGAGGCGTACTTCGCCGGCGACTTCTTTGGACCAGGTCTACCTGTGCCCGGCGTGCGGTTTACACACAACACAGTCACTTGTAGCCCAGGGGCTTGCATTTTCCTCGCGGGCACATCAGGTGCGGTGGTCTCGAACAACACATTCACTTCGCCCGGATCCGTGACCGGGGTTCACGTGCAGTTGGGCGTTGAGGACCTCGACAGCGTTCGGATCGAGGGCAACACGGTTGTTGCGACCGCGCCGTCGACCGATTTCCGGTTCGGTGGGATTCGGCTGGTAGGCGCGCGACATGCGGTCGTCCGGGACAACATCGTCACGGGGCCTTGGGCTAACGCGTTGAGCCTCGCGTCCCTCTCGATGAGCATTGTCACTGAAAACCACTTGAACGGGGCCGCCATCTACGGCATCGGGCTCACCAGAAATCCCTTTCTGACAGCCTTCGTGCTGAACAGCACCTTTCGCTCCAATGTGGTCACCGGGGCCGCGAGCGGCGGCGTGTTCGCCCGGAAGGCGTGCGGAAACGTGTTCGTGGGGAACAACCTTCAGGGAAACGGGAGCAATATCGGTCTGATCTTCCCCGACACGTCGGGGGCGAATACGGTGGTCGGCAACCCGAGCGTCATCGTGGACAACGGTGCGTACGACTGTAACGGTGACGGTGTGAACGACCCCAACATCATCACGGGCGCGGGAGCGGTGATGCACGGCGTGAACGTAGGTCCGGCGGTGAGCGAGGCAATCGTGAGCTCCAACCGCCTCCAGTAGCCAGCACACGCCGTCTGACCGCTGGTCTTCTGCTCGCAACCGCGCCGCTCGTCGCGCAGACCCAGCGCTTGTAGCGTTACACCGCGACCACGCCGATCACCTCCTCCGGCGCCAGGGAGGAGGATGCTCGACAAGGTCGCGCAGGGAGTGTTGACTGTCGAGGAGCTGGCGGCAGATGCGCGCCGCCTTCGGGAGACCTCCTCAATTCCTCAAGTAGACAAGTCGCTCCTGCGCTGATAGCTTCGCCGCTTCCCATTCAACCCTATGCCACCGTTCCTTGCAGAGCTGCTCGGCACCATGCTGTTGATCATCCTGGGCGATGGCGTGGTCGCCAACGTCGTGCTCAATAAGACCAAAGGCCAGAACGCCGGGTGGATCGTCATCACCGCGGGCTGGGGGTTCGGCGTGACGGTCGCGGTGTATGCCGTCGGCACGTTCAGCGGCGCGCATTTGAACCCCGCGGTGACCATTGGCCTCGCCTCGATCGGCAAGTTCGCGTGGGCGAGCGTGCCCGTCTACATCGCCGCCCAAATGCTCGGCGCGTTCCTCGGCGCCGCGATCGTCTGGCTCGCCTATCTGCCGCACTGGGCGGTCACGGACAACCCGTCATCCAAGCTGGCCGTCTTTTGTACCGGCCCCGCCATCCGTAACCCCGGGGCGAATCTCCTGACCGAGATCATCGGCACCATCATCCTGGTGCTCGGCGTGCTGGCCATCCTCACGCCGAAGAACCTGAACCCCGCACATGGGTGGGACGTGGGATTCGGGCCGTGCCTCGTCGGCATCATCGTATGGGCCATCGGCCTGTCGCTGGGCGGACCGACCGGTTACGCAATTAATCCGGCACGCGACCTGGGGCCCCGGCTCGCCCACGCCGTCCTGCCCGTCGTCGGGAAGGGAAACTCCGACTGGGGCTACGCGTGGATCCCCATCGCAGGCCCTGTGATCGGCGGCCTGATCGCGGCCTTCCTTTATAAGGTCGCCTGGTCGGCCACATGAAACACATCCTGGCCCTCGACCAGGGCACGACGAGCTCGCGCGCGATGGTGTTCGACCACAGCGGGAGCGTGGTGGCGCTGGCGCAGAAGGAGTTTCGTCAGATTTTTCCCCAGCCCGGCTGGGTGGAGCACGATGCGACGGAGATCTGGGCCACGCAGCGGCACACGGCGACGGAAGCCCTCGGCAAGGCCGGCCTGACGGCCGCCGACATCGCCGCGATCGGGATCACGAATCAGCGCGAAACCACCGTGGTCTGGGACCGCGAGACGGGCGAGCCGCTGCATCACGCCATCGTGTGGCAGGATCGCCGCACGGCCGCCCGGTGCGACCAGTTGAAGGCCCGCGGGCTGGCGCCATTGATCAAACGCAAGACTGGCCTCGTGGTGGACGCCTATTTCTCCGGCACGAAGCTCGAGTGGCTGCTTCGCAATGTTCCGGGCGCGCGCGCCAAAGCGAAGGCCGGCAGGCTGGCGTTCGGCACCGTGGACTCGTGGCTCGTGTGGCATCTCACGGGCGGTCGCGTGCACGTGACCGATCCGAGCAACGCGTCGCGCACGATGCTGTTCAATCTCCGGACCGGCGATTGGGACGACGAGCTGCTGAAGCTGTTCGGCGTGCCGCGCTCGGTGCTGCCGGCGGTCGGCTCGTCGAGCGAAGTGTACGGTGAGACGAGGCTGTTCGGGGGGGGCGGATCGATCCCCATCGCGGGCATCGCGGGCGACCAGCAGGCTGCGCTGTTTGGCCAGGCTTGTACGCAGCCGGGAATGGTGAAGAACACCTATGGGACCGGCTGTTTCATGCTGATGAACACCGGTACCAAACCGATCGTGTCCAAGAACAATCTCCTGACGACCGTGGCGTGGCGCATCGGGAACCGGACCGAGTACGCACTCGAGGGCAGCATTTTCATCGCCGGGGCGGTGGTGCAATGGCTGCGCGACGGACTGGGCATCATCGAGTCGTCGTCGGAAGTCGAAGCCCTGGCCTCCCGGGTGGAAGATACGGGTGGGGTGTATCTGGTCCCCGCGTTCGCCGGACTGGGCGCCCCGCACTGGGATCAATACGCGCGCGGTGTTCTCGCCGGCGTCACGCGCGGCACCACGGCGGCGCATATCGCACGCGCGGCGTTGGAAGGCATCGCGTTTCAGGTGGCCGACGTGCTCCGCGCGATGGAGGCCGATGCCAGGATCAAGCTGAAGGAGCTGCGCGTGGATGGCGGCGCGTCCGCCAACAACCTGCTGATGCAATTCCAGTCGCATCTGCTGGGCGTTCCCGTAGTGCGGCCCAAAGTCACCGAGACCACGGCGCTGGGGGCGGCGTATCTCGCGGGATTGGCGGTCGGCTACTGGAAGGACCAGAAACAGATCGCGGCGCAGTGGCAGGTGGATCGCCGCTTCACGCACGCGATGAAGCCGGCGCAGCGCCAGCAGCTCGAGGCCGGGTGGCGCAAGGCGCTCGAGCGGGCCAAAGGATGGGAGGCTCCATAGAAGTCGTCATCAAGCGGGACTACGACCAGATGAGCAAGACGGCGGCGCAGCTCGTCGTCGACGTGCTCAACACGAAGCCGAATGCCGTGCTCGGCATGGCGACGGGGTCCACGCCGCTCGGCCTGTATCAGGAGTTGGTGCGCCTGTACCAGGCCGGGCAGGTCGACTTCTCTCGCGTGACGACGTTCAACCTCGACGAATACGTCGGCCTGCCCGCGACTCACCCGCAGAGCTACCACTACTTCATGCACGAGCACTTCTTCCAGCACGTGAATATCCCGCAACACAACATCAACATCCCCTCGGGCACGACCAGCAACTATCCCGCGTTCTGCCAATGGTACGAGGGGCGGATTGCGGAGTGCGGTGGGATCGACCTGCAGATCCTGGGCATCGGGACCGACGGCCACATCGCTTTCAACGAGCCAGGCAGCTCCCTCAGCTCGCGCACGCGGCTCAAGACGTTGTCCAAGCAGACCATCGACGACAACGCCCGGTTCTTCGATGCCCGAGAGGATGTGCCGGTCTATGCGATTACGATGGGCGTCGGGACCATCCTCGATGCGCGGCGGCTGGTCCTGGTGGCGAGCGGTAAGTCCAAGGCCAAGGCGATCGCCCAAGCCGTCGAGGGATCGGTCACCAGCATGGTGACGGCGAGTGCACTCCAGCTGCACCGGGATGCGACCGTCATCATCGACGAGGCGGCGGCGGCCAGCCTGGCCATGCGCGACTACTACGAGTTCATCTACGCCGCCAAACCGGCGGCGCCGAGGGCGTAGGTGGGCGATCGCCCGATCATCCGGGTCCAACACATCGTCAAGTCGTTCGGCACCATCATGGCCGTCAACGACGTCTCCTTCGACGTCCGCCCCGGGGAGATTTTCGCGTTCCTGGGGCCGAACGGCGCCGGCAAGACGACTACCATCAAGATGCTCACCACCCTGTCGCGTCCGACGTCGGGCTCGCTCGAGCTCGACGGACTCGATGTCACCACGCATCAGACGGCAGTCCGCAAGCGGTTCGGCGTCGTCTTCCAGGATCCGAGTCTCGACAGCGAGCTCACGGCATGGGAGAACATGGATATCCACGGGGTGCTGTACCACGTGCCGCGGCACGCCCGGCGGGAGCGGTGTGAAGTCCTGTTGCGGATGTTCGAGCTGTGGGAGCGGCGCGATGACCTGGTGAAGACGTTCTCCGGGGGCATGAAGCGCCGCCTCGAGATCGCCCGCGGGCTGCTGCACACGCCGAAAGTCTTGTTTCTCGACGAGCCGACGCTTGGCCTCGATCCGCAGAGCCGCAATCAGATGTGGACCCACGTGCGCAATCTCAGGGCCACCGAGGGCGTCACCGTGTTTCTCACCACCCACTACATGGACGAAGCGGATCGTGTGGCCGACCGCATTGCCGTGATCGACCACGGGCGCCTGGTAGCCACCGGCTCGTCGGCGGAGCTCAAGCAGCAAACCGGTACCGATTCGCTGGAAGCCGCGTTTTTGGCGCTCACCGGCACGACGATCCGGGACGAGAGCGCCACGGCCGCGGACCAGATGCGTCAGGTCGCCCGCGTGTGGAGGAGATGAGCGGATGAACGTCGTCTTCGTGCTCTGGCTGCGGGAAGTGAAAAAATACCTGCGCTCGCGCGTCCAGATCGTCGCGTCGCTCGGCGGCCCGCTCATGTACCTGGGCGTGCTCGGGTTCGGCCTCGGGCCGGTGTTTCAGCGCGCCGGCGAAGGCAGCTATCTCCAGTTCATGGCGCCCGGCGTGATCGGCATGGCCGTGCTGTTCACCGCCATGTTCTCGGGAATCGCCATGCTGTGGGACCGCCAGTTCGGTTTCCTCAAGGAGACGCTGGTCGCGCCGGTGCCGCGCCTGGCGATCATGATCGGGCGCACGCTCGGCGGTGCCACGGTCGCGGTGTTGCAGGGCACGCTGATTTTCGTCGTCACCCTCATCGCCGGATTCCGCCCCGTGAGCGTCCTCACCGTGCCGCTCGCGTTTCTCCTGATCGCGCTGATCGCCGTGGTGTTTGCGGCGCTCGCGACGGCGATCGGATCGACCATCAAGGAGATGCAGGGGTTCCAGATGGTGATGAACTTCCTCGTGATGCCGATCTTCTTTCTCTCCGCCGCGATCTACCCGCTCGAGGGCCTCCCTCGAGTGCTCGCGGCGCTCACCCGGGTCGATCCGCTCACCTATGGCGTCGACGGGATGCGCGGCCTGCTGACCGGACGCGCGCACTTCGGCGTCGCGTTCGACGTTGCGGTGCTGGTGGCGGTCGGGGTCTTGTTCGTGGCCGCCGGCGCATGGCGGTTCTCGAAAATCGAGGCTTAAAAATGGCGCGCTTTCTTGTGTTGCTGCTCCTGCTCGCGAGGAGTGCTCCATCCCAGACCCGCGCGATCGTCTATACCACTGCCGAGAGCACGAGCTTCCGGCTGACGCCAACAGACACCCTGACGTTCAAGCCGTCCGAGCTCACGTCGGAAGCGAAGGTGTACGTCTTCGTCGATCCGCGGAAAACCTTCCAGCCGTTCCTCGGGATCGGGGGGGCGCTCACCGATGCTGCGGCGGAGACCTTCGCCAAGCTTCCCGCTGTGCGACAGGAAGAATTGCTGCAGGCGTATTACAGCCCCGACCGCGGGATCGGGTACACCCTGGCCAGGACCAACATCCACAGTTGTGACTTCTCGAGCGAGAGCTACACGTACGTCGACGAGGGTGACAAGGAACTGAACTCATTCTCCATCGCGCACGACCTGCGCTACAGAATCCCCCTGATCAAGCGAGCGATGGCCGCGAGCGGCAACAAGCTCAAACTCTTTGCCAGTCCCTGGAGCCCGCCGGCGTTCATGAAGGACAACAATGACATGCTGCACGGCGGTCACCTTCGCTCCGAGTACGCTCATTCCTGGGCTCTCTATTTTGCGAAGTTCATTCAGAGCTATCGCAAGGAAGGCGTGCCGATATGGGGGATCACCATCCAGAACGAGCCGATGGCCGTCCAGCGGTGGGAGTCCTGTGTCTATCAGGCGGGGGACGAGCGCGATTTTCTCAAAGATTACCTTGGCCCGGTCATGGTGCAGCAGGGGCTCCGGGACGTGAACATCATCGTGTGGGATCATAACCGCGACCTCATCATCCAGCGGGCGCAGACGATCTTCGACGATTCGCAGGCCGCGAAGTACGTCTGGGGGATCGGATTCCACTGGTACGAGGATTGGTCGGGTGGACAGCAAATGTACGGCAATGTGGCCCTGGTGAACCGGCTCTATCCCGACAAGCACATCCTCTTTACCGAGGGCACACCGGCGAGCTTCGATTCGACGGCGTATGGACGATGGAGCCTGGGAGAGGCGTACGGCCGGTCGATGATCAACGATTTCAATTCAGGGACCGAGGGATGGACCGACTGGAACATTCTGCTCGATGAGCGCGGTGGCCCGAACCACGTGGGGAACTTCTGCTTCGCGCCGATCCATGCCGACACGCGTACTGGCACGCTCATCTACACCAATTCCTACTACTATATCGGCCACTTCTCGAAGTTCATCCGTCCCGGTGCCAGACGGATCCTCGCGTCACCGAGCCGCAGCATGCTGCTCACCACGGGCTTTGTCAACGAAGATGGTACGGTGGCAGTCGTGGTCATGAACCCGACGCCGCGTGGCGGGCCATACTCGCTCGTTGTCGGCGCTGCGTCAGTGGAGATCAACTCGCTGCCACATTCGATCCAGACGGTGGTGTTCAGAGCTCGTTGACGCGACGTTGATCACGCCGGTCCAGGTTTAGTTGCCATGACGCCCGAGTCCGCCTACGTTCCGAGCATGTCGTCTCCCGCGTTCATGACGGCGGAGCAACTCCTGGGCGTGAGCATTCCCGGGAGGCGGGTGGAGTTGGTTCGTGGGGCGCTGATCGTCCGAGAGCCAGCAGGGCTCCGTCAGGGTCGGGTGGTGGCGACCCTATCACGACAGCTCATGGACCATGTCGAGGCGAACGACCTCGGCCAGGTCTACGCGGGGGACACTGGGTTCACCCTCGCTCGCAGCCCGGATACCGTGCGGGCTCCGGACATTGCCTTCATTCGACGGGATCGAGTGCCCCATCCGGAGCCCTCGGGCTATCCGGATTTGGCTCCGGACCTGGCCGTCGAGGTGCTGTCGCCCCACAACCGACCGGGAGAAACGTTGGCTAAGGTCGCGGACTGGTTGAGCAGCGGGACCAGCCTTGTTTGGGTCATCGACCCGGAACGACGCCAAGCCCGTGTGTACCGCCAGGACGGCACCGAAGCCGTCGTGCTGGGCGGCGAAGCCCTCCGTGGCGAGGACTTGCTGCCCGGATTTAGTTGCGCACTCGACGCGATCCTCTAGGCGTCCCGCCCCTTTTCTCTATCCCGGTATGGCTCTCGTTGTTTTCCTCCGGGGTGTCAATGTTGGCGGGCACAGGACGTTTCGCCCAAGCATCCTCGCGAGAAAACTGAGCGACTATGATGTCGTGAATGTGGGTGCCGCCGGCACGTTTGTCGTTCGCAAGCCCGGATCTCGAGCAACGTTCCGTGCCGAATTGCTCCGGAAGCTGCCGTTCGAAGCGGAAGTCGTGCTGTGCGACGGCCGCGATCTTCTCCGTCTGGAGACGGAGCATCCCTTTGGAGCTGAGCCGTCACGCCCTGATGTTGTTCGATTCGTGAGCATCCTGTCGAAAGCCGGCCGCGTACGGGCTTCCATCCCGATCACACTTCCGCCAAGTGGAAAGTGGTTCTTGAGAGTTATCGCTTCGAAAGACCGATTCGTCTTCGGAGTGTACCGTCGTCACATGAAAACGATCGGCTATCTTGGCCGGATCGACAAACTGGTCGGCGTACCGGTGACGACACGGAATTGGAACACCATCGTTGCGATCGTGCGGATTTTGAAAGGCCAGGGGAAGAAAGGCGGCTGATTAGACGCCACGAAGAACCCAGTGCTAGGCCGCTCGAGTGTGTGGCGAGCGTCCCAGAGCGGACTGAATGAGCAGGAACTCGCCCACGTTTTCCATCGTGAGGAGCCCCACCAGGGCACCGCGACTTGTGACCGGCAGCGTGTGGCAGTTGCAGGACTGCAGCCGCGCGAAGGCCGTTTCCAGCATGTCGGCCGCGTCCACGACCTCGAACTCGCGGCGCATGATGTCGCGCACGCGCCAATCGGATGCCCGCTGAGCCAGCGCCTTGAGCACATCGCTGCGCAGCAGCACGCCCGAAAGCCGGCCCCCCTGACTGCCCTGGCCGCCGTCGAGCACTGGGAAGTCCTGCTGCGATCCCGCGAGGATCAGCTCGAGCACTCGTTTCGCGGTGTCATCCGGCGCGACCGTGTGGAAGTCGGTGAGCATGGCGCGACTCACCGGAATGCCGCTCAAGGCGGTGCGCATTTGCACCATGCTCGCCTCCTGGGCCGCGCCGATCCAGACGAAGAACGCGATGAACAGGAGGAACGGGTTCGTGAGCAGACCGACCAGGCCGAACACGAGGGCCATCGCCTGCCCGACGTGCGCGGAGACTTGCGTGGCCCGGACGTAATCCATGCGCATGGCCAGCAGAGCCCGCAGCACCCGACCGCCGTCCATGGGGAAGGCGGGGAGCAGGTTGAAGACCGCCAGTGAGACGTTCACGAGCAGCAGTCGCTCGAGGAACGGCCCACCCGCCATGGTGAGCGTGGAGAACGGGCGCAAGGTCTGCGAGAGGAGGAGCCACACGTACAGTGCCGCCGCGATGACCACATTCACGGCGGGGCCCGCCAGCGACACCCACACCTCCTGCCGCGGATCATCAGGTATGCGCTCGAGTCGGGACACGCCACCGATCGGCAGCAAGGTGATATCCCGGGTGCGGATGCCGTACCGCCGGGCGGTGAGCGCGTGGCCGAGCTCGTGCAAAACCACGCAGGCAAACAAGGCAAGGATGAACGCGATGCCGTCGAGCGCCGCCGCGCTGCCGCCCGCGAGCCAGTACGTGACCCCGACCCATGCGAGGAGCAGGAAGAACGTGGCGTGCACATAGAGGCCGATGCCCGCCACCGATCCGAGCTTCCAGGACCATTTCATCTCGGTCACCCTCGATCAATAACCGTCGACTTCCACGACAGCCTGTCTTCGGACATTCGTCACTCTAGCCGAACGTGAAAGCAAAAGCCGCCACGCCCGCATCGAGAAACTCGATTTCGAACTGCCGATCGGCGATGGGCTTGAGTTGTCGGATCAGTTGATACAGCCGTTGTTCGCTGGCCGTGCCGTGGCCCTGGTCGTCGACGTCTATGCCGTGAGCAGCACCCGGGGCCCGCCCGTCGATAAGCACGCGAAAGCGCACGGATGTTCCTGGCGCTACCGGTCCCATGACGAGGTGCAGGTCGCGAGCGTGAAAGCGGTACGCGATGCGCCCGTTCGCCTTGTTCAGCACAATCACCTCTTTTTCCTCCGTCCAATCACCGGAAAGAGCCCACTGATTGAGCCGCAACCGTGCGGGGGCGGCATCGACGCCACGCACAAAGTTCTCCCTGCGGTCAGAGCCGAGATAGTTTTCCGGAGACTTCAGGTTGTCCCAATCGGCGGCAGCTTCGATACCACGACCATTGACCGAAACCAGATCACGACCGATCCCGCCGATTCCGGCCTCCGTCAGCATTTGCTGAATGGTCCTCTCCGACTGTTCGTAGTCGCCCTCGCCGAATTGATCATGCCGGATCTTCCCATGCCCGTCGACGAAGTAGAGGGCCGGCCAATACTCGTTGTTGAAGCCACGCCATATCGCATACTCGTTATCCATCGCGATCGGATATGCGACCTTCATATCCTTCACCGCGCGGCGCACGTTCTCGACGTTCTTCTCAAATGCGAACTCAGGCGTGTGCACGCCGACTACGACCAATCCTTGATCTTTGCATTTCGCGGCCCACGCCCGGACATAGGGCAGGGTGCGCAGCCAGTTGATGCACGTGTACGTGCAGAAGTCGATGAGGACGACCTTGCCACGCAGCCCGGCCGCCGTCAGTGGCGGCGAATTGAGCCACTCGGTCGCGCTCGCGAGAGAAGGTAAGTCACCGGCAACGGGTAATTGAACCGCTGCGGGCGTCATCTGCCGCACCCATGCCTTCACAGAACCGAGGCCGCCGAGCTGCGTGGCCGCGATGGCCGTGGCGGCGGTCCCCAAGAAGTGGCGGCGATCATGGTTGAGCACTCTAGGCTTTCAGGAACGTCAGCAGGTCGGCGTTAATCGTGTCCGCCTCGGTCGTGGGCATGCCGTGCGGAAAGCCCTTGTAGGTTTTCAATGTGCTGTTCTTCAACAACTTTGCCGACAGCGGCGCCGAATCGGCATACGGCACGATCTGGTCGTCATCGCCATGCATCACCAGGACCGGCACAGTGATCTTCTTTAGGTCTTCGGTGAAGTCCGTCTGGGAGAAGGCGACGATGCCGTCATAGTGCGCTTTGGCTCCTCCCATCATCCCTTGGCGCCACCAGTTCCAGATCACCCCCTGAGCGGGTTTCGCACCCGGTCGGTTATAACCATAGAACGGTCCTGCCGGCAGATCGTAATAGAACTGTGCTCGGTTGGCGGCGACCTGCGCCTGCAACCCGTCAAAAACGTCCTTGGGCAGCCCGCCCGGATTGGTCGCCGTCTTGACCATCAGCGGCGGCACCGCGCTGATGATCACTGCTTTTGCCACCCGACTTTGCCCGTGGCGCGCCAGGTAGTGCACGACTTCGCCGCCGCCGGTCGAGTGGCCGACATGCACCGCACCCTTGAGGTTGAGATGTGCGGTCAGCGCGGCGAGGTCGTCGGCGTAATGATCCATGTCGTGGCCACCGCCGACCTGGGTGGAACGTCCATGGCCACGCCGGTCGTGGGCGATGACGCGATAGCCGCGCTCGAGGAAGAACAGCATCTGCGCGTCCCAATCATCGGCCGACAGCGGCCAGCCATGGCTGAACACGATGGGCTGACCTTTGCCCCAGTCTTTGTAGAAGATCTCAACGCCGTCTTTGGTGGTGATCGTGTTCATGGAACGTCCTTGGGTACCAGTGGGGGCGGTCGCCCTCGCCTGGGCATCTGGGGTAAGCGTCGCCGCGGGCATCGCCGCGGCGGCAACCGCGGCGGCGCCCGTGACCAAGAAGTCTCGGCGCGACGCGCCACCCTCTGCAGTTCGTTCCCGTCTCATTGTCTGATCCTCCGTAACTAACGCAGTGACCGGAACCCCGCCCGCAGTTCAGTCACGAAGGTTTCCGGCTGCTCCCACGCTGCGAAGTGTGTCCCCCTAGGAAGGCGGGTGTACCTGAGCAGTTTGGGATACGCGCGCTCGGCCCAACTCTGCGGGGCTTGATAGATCTCGTCCGGATACGCCATCACGGCTACTGGGAGCTGCACGCCCCGAGCGTCGAAGAAGCCGCCCTTCCCCCCCAGCTGCCGTGTGCTCCAATAGAGCCGCGCCGAGGAGACCGCGGTGTTCGTCAACCAGTAGAGGGTGACGTTGTCGAGGATGTCGTCGCGCGACAGGCCCTCACTGCCGCCGTCAAAGACGCGCACGATGAGCTCCTCGCTGCGCGCGTCGTGATCGATCATCCAGGCCGCGAGCCCGACGGGTGAATCGGCGAGCGCGTACAGCGTCTGGGGGCGGAGCCCCATCTCGTTGGCGTAGCCCAGCCCCTTCTTATAGAAGAAGTCCAGCTGGTCCCAGGCGCGCCGTTCGTCCACTGACAGGGTGGCTGGCGGCGCCTCGCCACGGGCCATGGCCTGCGCGATCTCGGGCGGAACGGTGGCCGGCATGTTGGTGGAGATGGCGAGCAATCCTGGGGGTTGCTGCAGGGCCATCACCTCCGAGACCGCGTTCCCCCAGTCGCCGCCCTGCGCGACATAGCGCGTGTAGCCGAGGCGCTGCATCAGCTCCGCCCACGCGCGCGCAATGCTGACGGGGTGCCAGTCGGCAGCGGTCGGCTTGCCGGAGAATCCGTAGCCCGGCAGCGACGGTATCACGACGTGGAACGCATCCGCGGCCGTCCCGCCAAATGCAGTCGGGTTCGTGAGCGGCTCGATGATCTTCAGCTGCTCGATGATCGAGCCGGGCCAACCGTGTGTGATGATGACCGGCAGCGCGTTTGGGTGCTTCGACTTCACGTGAATGAAGTGCACGTCGAGCCCGTTGATCGCGGTGGTGAACTGGGGCAGTGCGCGCAATCTAGCCTCGCACTTTTTCCAGTCGTATTCACTTCCCCAGTAACGCGCGAGGTTCTGCATCGTGCGGAGCGGCACGCCGTCCGAGGAATCCGGCACCCATTCCCGCTCGGGCCACTTGGTGGCGTTAATGCGGCGGCGCAGGTCGGCCAGGTCCGCATCTGGAGCCTGGAAACTGAACTGACGGATGTCGGTCCCGGCTCTGCCCTTCGGTTGCGCGACGTCAGTGACTGCGTGCGTCATGGTATTGACCCTCTTGAGAAGTCCTAGTGGGCCAGCGGCAACGGTTGCCGCTGCAACCCCGACAAAGCGACGGCGATCGAAATCAGGCGGCTTTGACATACCGTGTCTCCTTACTTCGTTCAGGTCGACATCACCATCCAGCGCGCGTCGCTGGACTCCGCGCCAGGACCCGGCTCGCTACCACGACCCACACCAGGCCCATGATGGGCCAGACGAACCGCGAAGAGGCGCCGTCCGGTGCCCAGAATCCGCCGCTCACCCACGTGGTGCCGCCCAATACGCCGAGCACGACGACTGCGACCCCCGCCCCGAAGAGGGCGTTCGAGATCAGCCCGGCCCGCCAGAGCCCGAACGACCCTGCCATGATCAGCATCGCGCGCGGAAACGAACTCAACACGACGAGGACCCACGCGAAGTCATTCAGTCCCGATGTGAGCGTCTGATTTCCGGAGCCGGCGATCGAGTACGCGAGGGCTGCGCTTACCGTGAGGAGGACGAGAAACAGTCCGCCGACCGCTGCGCTCGAGGCGGTCGCTGCCGCGCCCCAGCCGTCCTGCCCCGCATCCGCCAAGGTGGTCCTGAGCGCCGCCGCGAACCACATGAGGTTGAGGACATTCAGGCCGGAGAACGCCGCAGCGATCAGGATCCGCGTGCGATGGCCGCCGTAGAACGCCGCGAGTGCGTCGGCCGGTGCGCCGACCTGCGGCTGATAGCCGTAGATGACGTACGCGATGATGACGAAGACGACGAAGCTGATGCCGCTCAAGCGCCACAGGCGTTCCCAGAACGCGCGGGTGGTGTTCACGCTGGTGGATGAGGCCGTGGCTGTGGTGGATGCGCTCATGACGATCTCCGTAACGAGGGGCCAGCGTAATGAGAGGCTTCCCTTTTTCGACGACATAGGTGGCGAGCTCCGCTCCGTTGCTCGTGCCGACGTTCTTCGCACTGTGGACGGTGCCTGCCGGGACGAACAAAAAGCAGAAACCCGGCCGCGTGGGGTCCCCCCCACTCAGCCGGGTTCGCGATTCGCTCCTCCTGGGGCATTGGCGATCCGCACGACAGCGCGCCCCGGGGATCACAGCATCTGAGTTGGGTCGAACATGGAGGCGGGTACAACGCACCGCTAGTAGCCCGGCATGGCTGCGCGCGCCGGTAAACCGCAGGCCATTATGGAACGTCGCGGGCGACCAAGAAGCCCTTCAGGGTGAAGTCCACGCCAGCCGCACCGCGAACTCCCGTCGCAACAGCACCATCGCGAGCACGAGCTGCACGAACACCGACGCCACCGACAGCCACCACAGCCAGCGCAGCTCGAAGCCCGGCAGGCGCGCGACGATCACGCCGGGGATGGCGACGAGCGCGATGCGCACCACCGAGGCGACGAGCGACGGGACGGTGTTACCCATAGCCTGGAACGTGCTCGAGGCCACGAACACGAGACCCGACGCGATGTAGTTGAACGAGATGATGCGCAGGTACTCGGTCCCGACCGCGATGACGCCCTCGTCCTTGCTAAACACGCGCACCAACGGCCCCGGTAAGAAGTGACAGGCGAGCGCAAACACCACCATGAGGGCCACCGCCATCCACGCGGCATCTTTGAACGTGTCCTTCACGCGCTGGGCGAGGCGCGCGCCGAAGTTCTGGCCGGCCACCGGAGCGACGGAGAACGCCAGCGCGACAACGGGCATGAAGCCCGCCTGAATGATGCGCATGCCGATGCCGAAACCGGCCTGCGCCGCGGCGCCGAAGGGTCGGGTGATCGAGTAGACGAGGGCCAGATACACCGTCGTAATGCCGAACTCCGCGCCGCTCGGCAGGCCGATTCCGAGCATGCGCTTCCACACGTCGGGTCGCGGCCGCCAGGCCCTGGGGTCGAATCGCAGGAAGGAGCCGACCTTCCGGAAGTACGCCGTGAGCCACACGAGCCCGGCCACGATGGCGACGAGCGATGCTATCGCCGCGCCGGCCACGCCGAGCGGTCGGCCGGTGCCCCAGCCGAAGATGAGGAAGGGCGCGAGCAGCATATTGAGGATGACCGTCGCGGTCCCGACCACCATGCCGGTCTTGAAGTTGCCGATGGCGCGCAGGGCCGCGCTCATGGCCACCAGACCGAACTGCAGCGCCATGGCCGGGACGAACCACGCGAGGTACTGCGCCGCCAGCTCGGCGGTGCGCGTGTCCGCGGCCATGCTGCGGGCGTACGGGAGACGCGTCACCAGGCCGATCACGAGGAACAGGGCGCCCGTGACCATCGCCAGCACCTGCGCCTGGTTGAACAGCATCACCGCATCGGGCGCGTCTTTCCGGCCGACGGCGTGCGAGATCACGGCGGTGGTGCCGACGCCGAGCATCTGCGTCAGGGCGAGCACGATGAAGGTGAGATTGCCGGCGATGCCGACGGCCGCCACGGCCGCGGTGCCGAGGCGCCCCACCCAGTAGAGGTCGATCAGGAAGTAGAGGGTCTGAAACAGCATCGTCACGAGCATGAAGCCCGTGGTTTTCAAGAGGTGGCGGGTGATGGGGCCGGTCGTGAGGTCTTGCATGGCGACCGAAGATGGCGCGGAAACTCTCCGGCCGCCACGTCGCTCACAAGCTCCGCCTGTCGAGAGTGTTCCTGCTGCGTGAACCATGCGTGGGTCCGGGCCGGCGCACCATCCGCCATTTGGTCAGGGAACGCGCCTTGGCAAAGCCGTATAGGGATCCCGGACGAATGCAAGCTCGCCGAGTATCACGCGTACTGGCACGGCCGTAAGGGCTATTCGGGCGTGGCGCTGCAGATTCGCCGGGAGCTCGTCGCCGGCGATCCGGTATTCGGGCATCCGGCGTTCGACATCGAATCCCGCATCGTGCAGGTAGAGCTCGGCGATCTGGTCATCGCCTCGGTCTACATCCCGAACGGCGGGAAGGACTATGCCGCGAAGGTGCAGTTCCTGAAGCGGCTCACGGACCGTAGCAGTTCGCGTCACGGGCTGCGTGGTCGAGGCGGACATCGGCACGAGCGACCATGCGCCGGTGGTGATGACGACGGGTGAGGAGGTTAGGGCGTCACGGCGTACAAGTCCCCCGCCAGGTACTTGAACCCGCTGTCCACCGCCACCGTCACCACGGTGTGCCCGGAGCCGATCTCCCTGGCGATCTGCAGTGCCCCGGCCACGTTGAGTCCGGTGCTCGTCCCCGCGAAGATGCCTTCGCGCCGAGCGAGCTCCCACGCGATCCGCCGCCCCTCGGTCTCGCTGACTCCGCGTGCCTCGCTCACCAGGGCGCGGTCGAATTGCGGCGGCACGAACCCGGGCGCCACGCCCTCGACGCCGTGCGTGCCTGCCTTGCCGCCCGTCAGCACCGAGGACGTCGCGGGCTCGAACGCGACGATCCGCGGCCTGGGCTCCTTCCGCAGCAGGACCCGCGACGTCCCCACCAGCATCCCCGACGTGCCGACCGCGGCGCAGAAGGTATGGATGGGCCGGTCCACCTGCCGGAGCAGCTCCTCGCCTAACGACTCGTAGCCGGCCACCATGTCCGGGTTGCGCATCTGGTCGGTCGCGTAGCTCGGCCCTTCCGACGCGATCTCCCGCGCCCGCTCCATCATCCGCGGCACGAGATCCGCCGTCAGCTTCCCGCCCGCGCTCTTCAATACCTCGAGCTCGGCCCCGAAGATTTCCATGCTGCGCCGCTTCTCCAATGCCACCGCGTCGTTGGTCACGATGCGACAGCGGTAGCCCTTCACCGCGCAGACAAACGCCAGTGAAATGCCGGTGCTACCACCGGTGTACTCGACCACGGTCATCCCCGGTTTGAGCGCGCCACGCTGCTCGGCCCGCTCGATCATCGACCGCGCCATCCGGTCCTTGTACGATCCGGTCGGGTTGTAGTACTCGAGCTTGACGAGCACCTCCGCGGCGCCGTTCGGGACGATCCTTCCGAGTCTCACCAACGGTGTGTTGCCGATGGCTTCGAGCATCACAGACGCAGAGTCTCGATGAGCGCCGCCAGTGCCGCGGGCAGCTGTCGTTGACGAGGATAATAGAGGAAGAAGCCGGGGAACGGCGGGCACCAATCCTCGAGCACGCGCACCAGCGCCCCGCTCGCGACGTGCGGCGCCGCGTGCTCCTCCGACATGAACGCCAGCCCCACGCCATCGATCGCTGCGCGGACCATGATCTCCACGTCATCGACGATCAGCGGCCCGTTCACCGCGACGGTGAGGGATTGCTTGCCCTTGTCGAGCTCCCACCGGTACACGCCGGCGGATCCGTGTCGAAAGTTGATGCAGCGATGGTTTGTCAGGTCACGCGGGTGTACCGGCTTCTCATGCGACTCGAAGTAGCGGGGCGAACCCACGATGGCCGGCCGGTGGTCCTTGGAGACGCGGAACGTGATCATGTCCCGTTCGATGAATTCCCCGAAATGAATGCCGGCGTCGAAGCCCGCGGCGACGAGGTCGACGCGACTCTCATCGGTCGTCACGTCGAGCACGACGTCCGGGTAGTCGCGTGCAAATTGTCCCAGCTTCGGCGCGAGCACCGTCGTCGCGGCAATGGGCGACACCACCAAACGCACGCGTCCCGCCGGCCGGTCACGCAGGCCCGTAATCAGGTCCACAGCTCCCCGAATGTCGCCGAGCGCGGGGCGCAGACGCGCGATGAGCTGCGCTCCAGCTTCGGTCGGGGCGACACTGCGGGTCGTGCGCGCGAGCAGGTGCACGCCGAATCGCTCTTCCAGCCCCCGCATCGCGTGGCTGATCGCAGAGGTTGACACCCCAAGACGTTTCGCCGCCCGGGTAAAACTCCGTTCCTCCGCCACGGCAAGGAACGCGGATAAGACGCTCAGCTCGTCGCGCACCATTTGTGAATAATACTCACAAACCCTTCTCGATTATTCCGGCTACACAGGCGCGCACGGTTCCGCTACGATTGGCCGCATGGACATCAGGCGAAGTGGCTCACAACCCTCTGGCATTGGGCCCGCCGAGTGGTTCACCGGCACGGTGCGCATAGATCCGCTGTTCCAGGCGCCCGATCCGGCACGCGTCTCCGGCGCCAGCGTCACGTTCGAGCCCGGTGCCCGGACGGCCTGGCACACGCACCCGCTGGGCCAGACCCTGATCGTGACGGCCGGCTTCGGCCGCGCGCAGCGCTGGGGAGGGCCGATCGAGGAGATTCGGCCCGGTGACGTGATCTGGATTCCGCCGGGTGAGAAGCACTGGCACGGCGCCGCGGCAACCACCGCCATGACGCACATCGCCATTCAGGAGCACCTCAACGGCAAGGTCGTGGACTGGATGGAACGGGTCAGCGACGAGCAATACAGGAGCGAACAATGCCTCACGTCATCGTGAAGCTCTGGCCCGGGAAATCCGAGCACCAGAAGCGGCGACTCGCCGAGGCAATCACGCAAGACGTCATGAAGGTCTTGAATTACGGAGACGAGTCCGTCTCGGTCGCATTCGAAGAAGTCTCGGCCGCGGACTGGGCTGAGAAGGTCTATAAACCCGACATCGTTGAGACCTCGGCGAAGCTGTACAAGAAGCCGGGGTACACGATGTGAATACGAAGAGGTAGATCGCGATGCGAGCAACCGTCCTGTACGGCGCCGGCGACGTCCGCGTCGAGAACGTCCCCGACGCCCGCCTGATCGAACCGACCGACGCCCTGGTCACCGTCAGCCGCGCCTGCATCTGCGGCAGCGATCTCTGGCCGTACCAGCTGATGCAGCCGGGTGAGCCGCCCCGGCGCATGGGCCACGAGGCGATCGGCGTCGTCGAGGCCGTCGGCTCGGGCGTCCGCACCCTGAAGATCGGCGACGTCGTCGTGATGCCGTTCGCCTACTCCGACGGGACCTGCGCGTTCTGCCACGAGGGACTGCACACGTCGTGCGTGCACGGGGGGTTCTTCGGCACGGTTGAGCTTCCCGGAGCACAGGCCGAAGCCCTGCGTATCCCGCTGGCGGACGGGACGCTCTTCGCCCTGCCCGTCGGCGCGGACGATGCGCTGATGGCGTCGCTGCTCACCCTCTCGGACGTGATGGGAACGGGCCATCATGCGGCCCGCGCCGCCAAGGTCAGCCGCGGCCGGACCGCGGCCGTCATCGGTGACGGCGCCGTCGGCCTCTGCGCCGTCATCGCCGCCCGGCGCCTCGGCGCCGAGCGAATCATCATGATGGGCCACCATCCCGACCGGATCGCGCTGGCGAAAGAGTTCGGCGCGACGGACGTGGTGAAGGAGCGCGGCGAGGAGGCGGTCGCGCGCGTGCGCGCGCTGGCCGGCGGTCTCGGCGTCCACTCCGTCCTCGAGTGCGTCGGCACTGAGGAAGCGATGCGTACCGCGATTGGGATTGCCCGTGCCGGTGGCGCCATCGGCCGCGTCGGCGTCCCCCATTACGAGGCGATCCCCGGCTCGGAGCCGGCGTTCTACAACAGTCTCTCGATCGGCGGCGGGCCGGCCCCGGTCCGAGCGTACATTCAAGAGCTGCTTCCCGATGTGCTCGAGGGCAAGATCGAGCCTGGCCGGGTGTTCGATCGCGTCATCGGACTGGATGGGGTTCCCGACGGGTACCGCGCCATGAACGAGCGCGCAGCAATCAAGGTGATGGTGAAGCCCTAAGGAGACAACATGCAGAAGCGCAAATTGGGAAAACGGGGTCTGGAGGTCTCGGCGCTGGGGCTCGGCTGCATGGGGATGAGCCAGAGCTACGGTCTCCCACCGGACAAGCAGGCGATGATCTCACTCATCCGCACGGCCGTCGAACGCGGCGTCACATTCTTCGATACCGCCGAGATTTACGGTCCGTACACCAACGAAGAGCTCGTCGGCGAGGCGTTGGCGCCGGTCCGCGCTCAGGTGGTGATCGCCACCAAGTTCGGGGTGGGACGTGATGCCGGCGGGCACCAGGTGCAGGACAGCCGGCCCGAGCGCATCAAGCAGAGCATCGAGGGTTCGCTGAAACGGCTCCGCACCGATGTCATCGATCTCTATTATCAGCACCGCGTCGACCCGAACGTGCCGATCGAAGACGTGGCAGGAACCATCCAAGACCTGATCCGCCAAGGAAAGGTGAAACACTTCGGGATGTCTGAAGCAGGCGTGCGCACGATCCGCCGAGCCCACGCCGTCCAGCAGGTCACCGCGGTCCAGAGCGAATACTCGCTATGGTGGAGACGCCCGGAAGAGGAACTGCTCCCCACCCTGGAGGAGCTCGGCATCGGCTTCGTGCCGTTCAGTCCCCTCGGCAAGGGCTTTCTGACGGGCACGATCGACGAGAATACGACCTTCGTCAGCTCGGATTTCCGCAACATCATTCCGCGCTTCACGCCCGAGGCTCGGAAGGCGAATCTGGCGCTGGTGGACGTACTGCGCACCATCGCGCAACGGAAAAAGGCGACGCCCGCGCAGATCTCGCTTGCCTGGCTGCTTGCCCGCAAGCCGTGGCTGGTGCCGATCCCCGGCACTACGAAGCTGGCGCGCCTGGACGAGAATATCGGAGCAGCCGCGATCGACCTTCGCCCGGAGGACCTGCGCGCGATCGAGAGCGGCGCCTCACAGATCACGATTCAAGGCGCGCGCTACCCCGAACACCTGGAGAAAAGGACCGGTCTCTGACATGCGCATCGGCATCCTGGGTTCAGGGTTGATGGGCGCCAAGCTCGGCACGATTTGGGCGCGCGCCGGCCATGAGGTGGTATTCAGCTATGCGCGCAGCGAGCAGAAGCTGAAGAAGCTCGCGCGGGATGCCAAAGGGAAAGCGCGGGCGGGCACACCGCGAGAGGCCGCTCAGGAAGCGGATGCGCTCCTGCTAGCCGTGCACTGGTCCCGCGTCGACGACGTGTTGAAACAAGCCGGCGACGTGTCCGGCAAGGTCATCGTGAGCTGCTCGCTCCCGATGAATGCCGACGATACCGGCCTCGTGATCGCCCACACCTCTTCAGGCGCGGAGGTGCTGGCGAAGCAGGTCCCGAAGGCTCGCGTCGTGTCCGCGTTCGGCACTGTGCCGAGCGAGGTGCTGTTTGGTGTCTTCGAGGCCCGGCGCAAAGCCAGGAGACCCAGCCTCGTCTACTGCGGGGACGACGCGAGCAGCAAGAAGATTGTCGCCCAGCTGATCCGCGACGCGGGGTTCGATCCGGTGGACGCCGGGCCCTTACGGATCGCCCGATACACGGAGCCGTTCACGCTCCTCATCGCGCAACTCGCGTACGAAGGCGATGAAGGTCCGGAGCTCGCCTACCGGTTCGAGCGGTTCGCCTAACGGCCCGCTGCGCGACGGGTCATGTGATGTTCTTCATCCATCCGCCACGTTTTCCCGCTGTCGTGGGACGTCTCGCCGCGCCAGATGAAGGAATTGGGAGTAATGTCGTTGAATGACCAGCGTAGCTCCGCCCCGTGATCGTCGTGGCCGCGCAGCACGATGCGATCCCCCTCGGCTCCGCCTTCCATCCTGACGGCCGCGGCGAAGGAGGGCGCCGCAAACATCACCGTCCACTTGTCGGTCTTGGGGTCGACGAACCGCACCCCGGTGACCATTCGTCGCTCCTCGTTCGAGCCAGGCTTGGGGTAGCCGAGGAAGATGTCCTGCAACGCGTAGCCGTCGAGGATCCATCCGAAGAGAACCTCGCCGCGCGAGTGGCGAACGCTGCCGTCCTCGGCGATGAACGAGTAGTCGGCGTCCCACGTCCCCACGAAGCGCCCGAACAGGTCCGCGTGGTGGCCCAGCGAGGGGTGCGGCCCCAGCGCCGGAAGAACGGCGACCATGTCGCGGCGGGGGTCGACGCCCGCCGCGCCCGTCCTTGGTTCGTCGGCGGCGCTCTGTGCGCAGGCAACCACGATCGCTCCTGCCATCGCGGCGGCCATCCACCGAGACACTTTGCCCAAAGACCTCATGGTGGTCCCTCCTTCTCGAGTTCCTGACGCCGCCGTTCCCTAGTGGCCCGGCGCACCGCGCCATAGTATTTCGCGTGTGGACGCCGCCCGCTTGAAGGTTCTTGCGCGTGAACAGTCCGACGCGCCGCACACGCGGAGGGTGCTGTTCGAGTCGCTCGGCATCTCCGTCGTCGATTTCCGCTGCCGGGCCCAGGTCGCGAGCGCGGGCAGGGAAGAGCCGAATCCGACGCACAGCATCGTGCTCGTGCGCCGGGGCGTGTTTCGGCGCACACAGCAGCGCGAGACGGTGCTGGCCGATGCCAACCATGTCCTGTTGTTCAACGCTGCCGAACCCTACCGCTACGCTCATCCCCTCCCGGACGGGGACGCCTGCACGATTCTCACAGTAGAGACGCATCGCGCCTTGGAGCTGGTGGGCCACCATGCCCCGGCGGACGCCGAGCATCCGGAGAGACCGTTCCGTCGCGGGGCTGGTCTGAGCTCGCCGCGCGCGGTGTGGCTGCACTGGGAGCTGCTGCGTCTCGTCGCCAGCAAGGCCAACAGACTCGCGCTGGAAGACACGCTCGCCGAGCTGGCTCACGAAGCGGTCGCCTGCGCCTATGGTGCGCTGGTTCCGGACCGGGGCGCATCCCCGTGCGCGCAGCGGCGCAGGCGCGACCTGGTCGAGGCCGTGAAGCTCATGATCAGCGAGCGCCTCGACGGGCCGCCGAGCCTCACGCAGCTGGCTGACGTGCTCGGCTGCTCACCCTACCATCTGTCTCACACGTTCCACGGCACGGCCGGCCTCAGTCTCCGCGCCTACGTCAGGCGGCTGAGAGCACGGGTCGCCGCCGAGCGGCTAGCCGCCGGCGCGAGCCGCCTGACGGCGTTGGCCCTGGATCTCGGCTACGCGGATCACAGCCACTTCACGAACTCGTTCAGGCGCGAGTGGGGCGTTTCACCCTCGACGTTCCGGTCGAGGTTGGGTGCCTACTTTGATGGCTTGCCACGCCAAGGTCCACTGCGGGGACGGTGCGACTAGCGTCCTACTGCGGCGTCTCCAGCGGATGTTTGCTCCGCTCGTAGAACTCGTTTTGCAAGCGCAGGCTCTCCTGGTCCGCTTTCACGGCGCGGATCGCCTGAGCGACGCCGTTGATCCACGTCTTCGCTTCGAACTCGCCCAGCTCGCGCGACGCCGCAGCGCCCTCGCCGGCATAGTGATTGGGGAAGCGCGCGTACCACCAGATGCCGGTGTACAAGCCTTCCGGCAGCTTCAGGCGCGCCTGATCGGCACCTGATTCCTGTGGGGCCCGATCCAGGTGTACGAGGTCGGGCCGGGCGATCATGCTCATGGATGTTTCGCTTTCGCCGGCGTGCATGTCCGTCGCGGGATTCGATTTGTGCTTCGGCTCGCCCTGCCCGCTGCGGGTTATACCCAGCACGTACACCACGTAATCGTGCGGCGTGTCGAGCTGCGTCTGCGCGAAAAAGGGAAGCAGGCTGTTGTTGCCGCCGTGCCCGTTCACGATGATGATCTTCTTGCAACCATTCCGGGCCATCTCGTCGGTCGTCTCCTGCAGCAAGTCGAGCTGCAGTCGCCGGCTGTAGGCGACCGTGCCCGGTTGATGTTTCGCCTCGAAAATTTGCCCGAAATAGTATTCGGGAAAGACGACGGCGTATTCCTGCTGGGCGGCATTGAGCGCTGCGTATCGCACGTTGAGCAGATCGTTGCCCAAGGGCAGATGCAGCCCATGCTTCTCCAGAATGCCGAACGGGAGCAGGCAGGCGCCTTGCGCCCGGGCGATGGCGTCGTGGAACTCGGCCGCGGACAGTTCCTCCCAATGGACCGAGAGCTTGCTTTGCTGGGAAGGTGACTGCGCCCACACGGTCGAGGCGCAGAGGGCGTTGATGGAAAGGAGCAGTGACTTGCGCAAAGGATCCTCCAGTGTGCGTGGACCTCGGGCGCTTATGTTGCTAGCGCGCGGCGATTCCTGCCAGGTCCACGCCGCCCTGCCAAGGCTCTAGAGGTGGCTTGGCGCCTTTGATCACGAGCCACAACATGATCGCGAGCTCCCCGAACAGGGCGGGCTGAGAGTAGGCAAACACCTTGTTCTGATAATCCGGAAAGAACAACCCCGTGAAGCTCAGGACCACGTAGGCGACGCCGTTGATGATCAGCCACACGCCGATGAACCGCGGCAGGAAACGCGACTTATACGCCAGGGCTCCCATGGGGAAGAGCCATAGCCCCCACAGGATCTCGGCGGCAACGATCTGAGCGTGATGCAACCGGAGGAACAGCAGGACCAGTGCGTCACGCTGCGGCTTGTCGAACACCGACAAGAAGTCGGCGCCGCCGCCGCCCCCGGCGCCCCCGCTCCGCGCGAACATGAGGGCGCCGGCATCGCTCACCACGTTGACGAAGTTGATGAGGGCGGGCATCACGCCGCCTACGATCACGAGCAGCACCGCGAGTTGCTGGTCGACCCCCTTGAACAACCGGTAAAACGCGAGCACGAGAAAGATCAACACCACGGCGCCGAGCAGATCGCTCAGCATGCCGAATCGGAAGAGCAACTCGTGCGCGGCGATGTTGCCGGCGGTCGCGGCCGCGTTGTCGTGCACGAAGAGTTTGTTGGGGATGTAGATGAGGCGCAGCGGGCCGCCCAGTACGAGGAGCAGGTACCAGAATCCCACCACTCTTCCTGGATTGCGGGTCCAGCTCATGTGCCCTCCGTCGCTGAACGGGTGCGGTCACAGGTCAGCGGGAGATACGCAACGAGCGGATGGGAAGTTTCGAAGCAAGTCACGACTTCGCTCAGCGCTTGTCGTATTCGTCATGTCGGCGCCACCAGAGCCCCGTCTCGTTGCGCCCTTTGGGCGCGCGGTCGAGCCACTGGTACATGCCCCAGAGGCCGTCCACTCCGCGCTCGTACGCGGAGTAGGTGTGGTAAACAACCCCATCCTCCAGCACGAACGCGCTCATACCTGGCCCTTCTTGCCGGTACGTCGGCCAGTCTGTTCCAACGCTCGCAGTGAGCCGGGTGATGAAGGGATCATTCTCGCCTGACGCGGGCAGTCGCAAATCCATCGAGCGGAAGTTGTACTCGACAGCTCCCGCCTCCCACTCCTCTTTGGTGTGCGTCACATGGAAGTCGTAGTTGAAAGTGTTGTCGGACGAGGACGCCCAGGGAAACGTCCACCCCATCCGTCGCTTGTACGCCTGCAGCTTCGCGAGCGGCGCGCGCGACACCGCCGCAAGCGTAACGTCGTGGTTCGCCAGGTGGACGACGGAGCCGTTGAAACCGTCCGCGATGGCCGAGCAGGACGGACATCCCGCCGTGTAGTCGGGCCCGAACATGAAGTGGTAGACGAGGAGCTGTGAGCGCCCTCGGAAGAGGTCGGCCAGCGAGGCGCGGCCCTCGTCGGTGTCAAATCGGTATGTCTTGTCGATCCGGACCCACGGCAGCTCCTGCCGTCGCCGCGCCAGCTCGTCGCTCTTCCGCGTCAGCTCCTTCTCCGCCTTGAGCAGCTCCAGCCGCGCCGCAAGCCACTGTTCACGTGTCCCCGTCTTGTGCTTGGTCATCGCTCTTCTCCCTAGGTTAGTCTTCGACGAACGCCCTCAAGCGCTCGGCCGCGTCGTCCCACTGCGCCGCGATCTGGTCGATGTACCGCTTTGCTCTCTCGAGGCGTTCTCGGTTCAGGTCCCAGACCCGCTCGCGCCCCCGGCGGGCGTGGCGCACCAGCCCCACACGCCCGAGGGCGTGGAGGTGACGCGTAATCGCCTGACGCGTCACCCCGGTCCCTTCACTGAGACGAGTAATCGACAGCGGCCCGCCTGCGGAGAGGCGTCCCAGCAGGCGGAGCCTCGTCGCGTCGCCTAGCGCGGCGAACAGCGGTGCGGCGCTGCCTTTACTCGACATACTTCGCGAGCTGCTTGATCTGCCCGGTCCAGCCGTTGTCGTTCATGCGGAACGCCTCGGCACGACGGGCGGGCGGGAGGCGATCAAACCCGGACTCGACAATCGTGAGCGCGGTGCCGCCCTCTGTGTCCTCGAGCGTGAACTCGACCAGCGTGGTGGGCTCGGCCGAGTAGTCGACGGCGGGGTCGACGGCGTAGGGGTGCCAGCGATACGAGAAGTAGCGCTCCGGGTCGATGCGCTCGACCAGCATTTCCAGCGTCACATGCTCGTAGCCCGGTATGCTGAGCCTGCCCCGGACCGACTTGCCCTCGGTAAACGCGCCCTGGAGTTTGACCCGGAACCAGGTGCCAAACTCTTCGGCGTTCGTCAGGGCGCGCCACACGCGCGTGCGTGGGGCGCGGAGCACGACCCGTTTTTCGATCCGATCCGTGCTCACCGTGTCGTCGGGCGCTTGGGTTTTCACTGCCATGGGTTGATTCCTCCGGAACCAGGTAACAAGGCCGTTGTTTGATATGCAACATTTGTGTTGCGTATTATACCAGCCACTTCTATTAAACGCAACCCCCATGTTGCGCGTTGTTGGGTCGCGTTACAAAGCAAGAGCCCGTCGGCTGACGCGGCCGGGCGCGTCAAATCCCGCCGTCCGGGACTGAGTGTAGTGGGGGATCGGCTTTACCTGACTACTTAATCGTCGCCCCGACCAGCCCCGCCAGCGCTGCAAGCGTCGTTTGCGCGGCGTTCAGGCCGAGCCGGAAGTCCTTGTCGCTGTACGTGGAGTACAGGTCGGTCGGCTGGTGCCAGTTCGGATCCCAGCCCGCGCCGATCTGCGTGCCGCGCTCGTTTTCGCGCAGGCTGATCGCCGCCACGAGGTCCTGGAACGGCGCCGAGTCGGTGTTGGTCATATGCGAGCTGACGGACGCCGGATAGTCAGTCGCGTACTTCTCGTTGGCTGCCTGAAGCGTCCACGCCAGCTGCTGGGCCTGCGCCGCGAATTTGGCACTCGCTTGGAATTCGATATTCACATCCGCCTCCGGGCGCTGCTCCGGGCTCGACGTTCCGTCGTTGCGCGGCATGCCGTGGTCGAACAGCATCATGTCGTGCTGGATCATGCCGAGCCAGGTGGGCTCGGGGTACCGGCCCGATCCCGGCGGATCCTCCTTGCCTTGCAGCGCCTGGCGCTGCTCGACGTATGCGCGGGAGCCGTTGAGACCCGTCTCTTCATTGTTCCAAAGGATGAACCGGATGGACCGATCGGTCCGGACATCGGGTCCAGAGAAGATGCGGGCGAGTTGCATGACGAGCGCGGTGCCTGAACCATCGTCGTTCGCCGCCTCACCCCACCCGATCCCGTCCATGTGCGCGCCCGCGATGTACATCTCGGCGGGATGGAGGCTGCCGACCTTGGTGCAGTACACCTCGTCGCGGGCGCCGGGCGTGCTGGCCTGCGCGTCGAGCGCGCGCAGCCGGGCGTCGGGCTGCCGGAGGGAATCGTTGTTGACGCCGGTTCGGGCGCGCACGCCACGGTAGCGGCCGCTACCCGCAGCGCGGGTCGTATCGCGTGGGAGCCGGACTCCTTCCGTCAGCGGCATGGGAGCGCGCGGCTGATACTCGTACTTGAGACGCGACACGTCGCTACAGCCGTAGCTCTTGAGCTGCGCCTCGATCCAGTCCACGGCGGCACGGTTGCGGTCCGTGCCCTGGCGGCGGTCGCCGAAGCGGGTGAGGCCCTTGATGGTCGCCTTGTAGCGCTCCAGGTCCAGGCGCGCGACGAGCTGGGCGATGGGGTCCGGTCCCGTCGCGGAGTCAGTCTGCGCCGGCAGGGCAGGCGGAAAGGCGAGAGCGGCGAGCAGCAGGAGGGCGACGAGCGGTCGGTGCATGCGGGAACGTACGCGGGCACACCGGGCTCGGCAACGCACGTATATCTTGATCTGCAACGAACGATCAGAATGAAAATCGAAATTGCAACGCGCGACGGACTAGCCCCGAGTTACGTGTTCCGCCCGGAGGGCCCGGGGAAGGGGCCATGGCCGGCCGTGCTGGTGTTCATGGACGGCATCGGGATTCGGCCGGCGATGCTCGAGATCGGTGAGCGGCTCGCGACGTACGGGTATTTCGTGCTCCTGCCCGATCTCTACTACCGGTCCGGTCCGTACGCACCGATGAACGCCAAGACGGTGTTTGCCGATCCGGAGCAGCGCAAAACCCTGACGGAGCGGTTCATGTCGAAGGCTACGCTGCCCGCGCTCATGTCCGACACCGAGGCGTTCCTGGGATTTCTCGCGAGCGAGCGCGCTGTGCGTCCCGGCGGCGTGGCGACGACGGGCTACTGCATGGGAGGAGCAGCGTCACTCTCCGCCGCGGGGACGTATCCGGACCGGATCGTGGCCGCGGCCTCGTATCATGGCGGCCGGCTGGCGAGCGACGCGCCGGAGAGCCCGCACCGGCTGGCGCCGAGGATCGAGGCACGTGTGTACGTGGCCGGTGCGATCGACGATGCGTCATTTCCCGATGACATGAAGGCGCGACTAGGGCAGGCGCTGACGGCGGCTGGTGTGAATCACGTCATCGAGACCTATTCGGCGCGGCACGGCTTCGTGCTGCGCGACACGCCGGCGTCCGACGCCGCCGCGCAGGAGCGGCACTGGCGGACGTTGACGCAGCTACTCGCCCAATCTTTCGCGGCTCCCTACGGGAGCGTTCCCTGATAGAGCGGATTCTTCGGGTCTACGTGGTCAGGGCCGACGTTCGGGTTGGCGCGGCGTTCGTCCAGGCCGATCGGGAAACAGAGACGGACCCGGTCGCTCATGTCCTCCATGTCACCCGGGGTGCTGGACTCCACCCAACGCCGTTCGTCACCGAGGCGGCGTGCCTCGAGCCAGAGCTCGATGCCGCGCTCGCGCTTCAGCGCTGTCCACGCCTCGGTAATGTTCGTCGCTGGCCAGGGCGCGAGCGGCTGGCCGCCGGTCGTGTCGCTGATCACGGCGGTGCGGACACCGTTGATCTTGCTCATGGCCATCTGCCAGTCTCCGGCCCGCAGCGCGATCTCGGCCTCGACCAGCCGCATCTCGCGGCCGGTCGAGAGGTTGATGGGCGACTCCCGTCCCGTGTATTTCGTGGGAAAGAGCCAGGGCACGTACCGGAACTCCGCGGTAGGGACGGCGGGATTCGTGCTCCACGCCACGCGGGGGTCGCCGGTATCCTTGTAGTACTGCTCGTTGGACGTGCCGGAAACGCTGATCTCGCGGTACGGCTGGTTGGCGTTGACCCAGTAGAGGAAATTGTAGTAGTCCTCATTCTCGATGCTGTACACCGCCTGAAACACGAAATCCGTGGGGACGGCCGCGGCGTCGGACGCGGCGCCGGCGTCGTCGCCGAGCATCAGCCGCACTGATGCGCGCGCCGCGGTCGCGGCGGTGCTCACCCGCGCGTCGCCCGCCGCGCCGGCGACGGAGATCGCCTCCGTGAGCGCGCTCTCGGCACGGCGGAAGTAATCCTTGTAGTCGGAAGGCGCGCCCCCGTCGATGACCGCCTCGCACATGTTCTCGCCGAGCAGCCGGTTGGCGTAACCGGCGTAGAGCAGCGCCTTCGCGCCGAGGTCGTAGCTGTCGAATTGGGCGCCCATGACGTCCCGGAAGCGCCGCACCGCGTCCTCGGCCACCCAGCGCGCCTGCTGCGCGGAGTCCCACGCGACGTCGGGAATCTCTTGCACGCTGAGCTGACCGGGATCGAGCGGCAGCTTCACTGGGTGGATACGCCCGCCCTGCGTGAACTCCTTCGACGCGTCGCCGCCGAAGAAGGCGACCCAGTTGATCGCCTTGGAGACGGCGAGGCTGGCGCCGGCGACGACCGCGGCATGCGCCCCGGGGTCGTTGAGCAGCGGGTCCTGTACGCGGTCGGGGTTGTCCACCGACAGATTGCAGGCGGCGAGCGCGCCGAGCACCACGAGCGCAGTTGCTCGGAGCGCGAAGCCGCGTCGGGAGAGGAGCCGTAGGATCAGCATCCGCATGGTCGTCCTCCCTCCCTCAGAAGGTGAGCTTGAGCGAGAAGGTCACCGTCGCCGGCGGCGGCAGCTGATCCGTGATCAACGAGAAGAGCTGGTTCACGTTGTCGCGCGAGCCGATCAGCTCCGGGTCGAACGAGGCGAACTCGCTGTTCGTCCAGCGCCAGAGATTGTGGAATGACAGGCTGGCGAAGGCGCTCGTGGCCCGCGGGATGAATCGGGTCGGGATCGGCGTCTGCACCGTCACCTCGCGCAGCTTGAAGAAGTCGAGCGGCATGAACCAGACGTCGCTGCGCGCGTTCTTGTAGCAGCGGGCACGGTCGAGCGCGCGCACCTGCGAGATGGCCGCGGGTGCGTTGGGATCGCCGGGTCCCGTGTACGACGCCCACGGCACGATCTTGTAGACGTCGTCGCAGCCGACCGGACCCCGCGGCCCACGCTGCGCCACCAGTCGCGACGGGAAATCCTGGCCCCAGGCGCCGCCCTGGTACTCGCCGCGCGCGGTCAGCAGCAGGCCGTGCGGCAGCCTGAGGGTCGTGAACGGATTGATGATCACGGTCGGGACCGAGGGTCCGAAGAAGGCGTCCAGCGCGTACTCTGGGTCCGCGAACGCGTCCCGGTTCGTCACCTTGGCCCCGCGCCAGACCGGAGCCGGCTGGCCGGGCACGAAGTTGTAGAAGATCGCGCCGCCGGTGCTCAGCACCTTCGTGTGGTTGGTCGAGATCGTCGAGCCGAGGTCCCAGGTGAGCCAGCTCCCGCGGAGCACGGTGGCGTCGAGCGACGCCTCGAGGCCAGCCGCGGAGAGCTCGCCCACGTTCTCGAGCTGGGCGCCGAACCCGTTCGAAGGCGGCTGCGGCACCAAGAAGAGCGCGTTCACGGTGCGGCGGTGATAGTAGGTGAACGTCAGCGACACCCGGTCGTCGAGCGCGGCAGCGTCGATGCCGACCTCCATCTCGCCGCTTTTCTCCGGGCCGAGAGCCGGATTCCCGAGGTTGTCGGGCAGAAACGCCGTCTGCCCGGCGAACGCGCCGGCGGTCCACGTCCGGACTGCGTCGAAGACGCCCGGCGCCCGCCCGGCGAAGCCGTACGCAGCGCGCAGCTTGGCGGTACCGAGCGTCGCGGGCCAGAACGGCTCGTCGGAGATCACGTAGGAGGCCGACAGCTTCGGGTACGCCTGCAGCCCGAAGCTGCTGCCGAACGCGCTGCTCCCGTCCACCCGCAAGCCGCCGGTGAGGAAGTAGCGGTCCTTCCATGCGAGCAGGCTCTGCAGGAAGAAGCCGCCCGTCTTCACCTCCTGGCCCCCCGAGAAGACGAAGCGCTCGGCCGCCCGGCTGAGCGTCTGCTTGCCGGGTCCCGGCAACCCGCGGCCGTAGCCGTCCACCCGCGCGTCCGCCGTGTGGACGAGCTGTCCGCCGACCGAGAACGTCGCCTTGAAGTCGTTCGTCGGCTGCGCTTGGGCGCTGGCGGCGTAGTCGAGCGTGACCGTCTCGCTCCGCCAGTCCAGTTCCGAGATGTCGCCGGTCGGCTGGAACACGAAGCCGTAGGGGTGGAACACCTCGCCCGACATGGCGGCGCGGTCGTAGCCGAACGTGAACGTGTGCGACATCCAGCCGAGGGGAACCCAGGTGGCGCTCGCGCCCACGATCAGCCGGTCGTCCGTCTGCGTCGTCTTACGCGTGAGCAGCTTGGCGATGTTCTCCGGCGTCGCCGCGCCAAGCGACGTCACCGGTGAGCGGTAGACGTTGAAGAAGATCGACTCGCCACTATTGCCGTCCGGCGACATCGCCAGGTCGTTCTTGCTCACGAAGCTGTTCCACTGGAGCGTGAGGTTCGTCAAGGGTTGCAGCGTCAGGTTGCCGCGCATGCTGTAGCGTCGCGCATGGTCCTGCGGCAGCACGCCGTCCCTGTCGTCGAAGGCGCTCGAGAGATAGTACTGGGCCTGACCGCCGCCCCCGGAGACCGACAGCGCCTCGCTGTGCCCGTATGCCTGCTTCAGCCATGGCTCCATGTTCAGCAGCGGCCGCACATCCGAGCCCCAGGGGCGCATCCAGTCGATCCCCTGGTTCGTCTGGAACGTGAAGGCGGTCTTCCCGGCCGTGCCGTGCTTCGTGAAGATCTCGATCACGCCGGCGGCGGCCTCGGTACCGTAGAGCGTCGCCGCCGCCGCGCCCCTGATCACCTCGACCCGATCGACGTCGCCTGGGTCGATGTCCGCGAGCGGGCTGGCCTCGACCTGCGCGGCGTTGAACGTGCTGCCTCCCAGCGACACGTTGCGCGGATAGTTGTTCGCGGTCTGGCGCACGCCATCCACGTAGACCAGTGGCTGATTGCTCTGGCTCAGCGAGACGTTGCCGCGCAGGCGAATCGTCGCGCCCTGCCCGATCGTGGCCCCGCCGACGTCTACGGTCATGCCCGGCACGCGCGCTTGCAGCAGCGTCTCGACGCTCTTCGTGGGCTCCACCACGGAGGCGAGGTTGATCTGCGTGATCGCGTTGCCGACCTCACGCCGACGCGCCTGACTGCCCGTCCCCGTCACCACGACCTGCTCGAGCGCGAGCGCCTCCTCGCCCAGCCCAAAGTCCACGGTCGCCGCCCCGCTCGAGGGCACGTCCACGGACTCGGTCGAGGAGCGGTAGCCGATGCGCTGCGCCCGGACATCGTGCGTCCCGGCCGCGACCCCCGGCAGCTCGTAGCGGCCGTCGGCGTTCGTCAGTACGCCGATCTCCGTCCCCACGACGGACACCCGCACCGAGGAGAGCGGCGCATGGGTGCGCGCGTCCACCACACGCCCGATCACACGAGCTTCGGCCTGCTGCCGGCGCAGCCGTGCGGGTGCGCCGGCGGCGAGCGGCGCCGCGCCGCTCGCGAGCAGGGTTGCGGCCAGGAGTACCGCCAGCGGTCGACTCATGGAATCCTCCGGGCTGGGGGAGGGGGGGGAACGCACGGATCTCGCCCGCGGTTGGGCGCCGCCGCCCGGCCGTCGGCGAGTACGGAAGGAGCCTGCTTGAATGGGAAGAACTCCCCGGTTATTCCCGTTGCGACGGTGCAACATCGCTGCTCGTTGCCCCTGCGTTCATGCATGGGACGTGCCTGTCTCGCTTCCTCCGGGCGCCCGGTCGCACGGATCGAGGGTGCTCAGCTCACGCGACATCCCCTGCTCGGCCACGTGGAGAAGGACGCCTGGCACCGAGGTGTGTACCAGAAGAGAGCTGGCGTCCCGGTTCGATTGGTCTATGTCTTTTCAAACCAGTGGCCGGAGCTGTACGGAGAGCTAAATTCGCCGTTAGAAGGGACCAGCATATGGGACTGATGGCCATGCGGATCGACGCCGGGCTTGTTTTGTTGCTGCTGTGTCGTTCTGTGCCGAGTTTCGGCCAAGTGACGGTACCGGATACGCCTGCCGGACAGAAGCTGGCCGCGTGGCTGGCGGCTTTCAATCGCGGTGATCTCGAAGCTTACAAGGCGTTTCTTGAAAAGAACTATCCCTCACATCATCAGCCTGCGGACCAGGCGATGGCTTTTCGAGAAATGACGGGCGGCTTCGACCTCAAGAAAGTCGAGCCATCCACGTCAGACACGCAAGTCGCCCTGCTGCTGCAGGAACGGAATTCGGATCAATTCGCTCGACTCACTCTGGAAGTTGAGAGCGCCGAGCCGCACAAGATCGTCGGTATCGGCCTCATGGCGATTCCACGTCCGGCCGAGTTCCCTCTGCCGCATTTGAACGAGAGCGAACTGATCGCGGCCGTGCGAAAGAAGCTGGATGGGGATGCTACCGCGGGCCACTTTGCCGGCACCGTGCTGATAGCCAGGAACGGCGAGTCGGTCTTGGCTGAGGCTTACGGTCTGAGCGATCGCGAACATAAGACGCGGAACCAGGTAAAGACGCGCTTTCGCATCGGCTCCATGAACAAGATGTTTACAGCAACCGCGACGCTGCAGCTTGTGCAGGCAGGGAAGCTGCGGCTCAACGATCCGTTGGGAAAGTATCTGACCGACTACCCCAACAAGGACGTCGCCGCGAAAGTGACGATCTATCAGCTTTTGACGCACACCGGCGGCACGGGGGATATTTTTGGACCCGAGTTTCAGGCACACCGTCTGGAGCTGCGCTCACTCGACGATTATGTGAAGCTGTACGGCAGCCGCCCACTCACGTTCGAGCCGGGCAGCAAGTGGGAGTACAGCAATTACGGCTTCATTCTGCTCGGCGTAGTGATCGAAAAAGTGAGCGGCCAGAGCTATTACGAGTATGTCCGAGACCACGTCTACAAACCAGCAGGTATGACCTCAAGCGGCTCGGAGCCGGAAGATCAGGTGGTGAGCGATCGCAGTGTGGGATACACGCGAATGGGTGGAGGTGCGGAGCATCCGAATGCCGAGACGCTGCCGTACCGGGGCACGTCCGCGGGCGGCGGGTACTCCACGGTGGAGGATCTACTGAGGTATGCGAATGCGCTGGGAGCACACAAGCTGCTCAACGCGGATTATGCGGACATGCTGACCACGGGCAAGGTTGATACGCCGGGGGGCGGCCGCTACGCATTCGGTTTCGACGATCGGACGACCAATGGGATCCGCTGTTTTGGGCATGGCGGAGGCGCTCCAGGGATGAATGGTGAATTAGAGATCTGCCCCACAGCCGGCTACGTTGTGGCGGTGCTGGCGAACATGGACCCGCCCGCAGCCGACCGCATCTCTCAGTTCATTACCAACCGACTGCCGGAGAAGTGAACGAACCGGCTGCTGAGGCCCGGACGGGTTGCAACGCGCATTCCAGAGTCGCGCGCCTGGAGGCGAAACCCCGCCCCTAGCTAGAGGTCTGGGTCGTCGCGTGGGTCAAACGATCAAGAATGTCGTGTTGCATCGGACGCACCGGATTGTGAGCCGGTAGAAACAGAACCCACAACATGTGACGCCGCCAGCGCACCGAAAACTGGTGCGCCGGCGGCGACACTGCAGGAAATCGGGATTGCGTTGTGGTTTAGCGTGACGCCGTTTCGACCGCCCGCGCGGCCTGTTCGATGAGCGCAACAACCGGAGCAGGACGCGACACATAGATCGCGTGACTCCCAGGCGACTCGCGCACCGTCGAGCCCGCCCGCTTGGACATGAAACGCTGAGCTGGGGGTGGAATCATCCGATCGTCCGTCACGACCAGGTACCAGCTCGGCTTGGTCTTCCACGCCGGCTCGGTGATTGCGCCAGCCAGAGCCTCAACGCCCCACGGGACTTGCGACTCAGCCATGAATGCGGCCGTCTCCGCGTTCACGTCCCCGGCGAACGATGCGGCGAATTTGGCACGGTCGAGGAACAAGTAGCCGTCCTGGGGCGGCAGTATCGGCGGGACCGGCGCGCCGGGAGGCGGGTCCTTGATCAAGGAGTTCACTGATTCTCCCTTGTCGGGCGCAAATGCCGTGATGTAGACGAGGCCCGCGACCTTGGGATCGTTCCCGGCTTCCGTGATGACCGCGCCGCCGTAGGAATGGCCGACGAGCAGCACGCGGCCTTCCTGGGCATCGACGATGAGCCGCGTGGCGGCGACGTCGCCTGCCAGCGAAATCGTGGGGTTTTGGACGATGCGAACCGTGTAGCCATCTTTTCGCAGAAGCTTGTAGACACCCTGCCAGCCGGACCCGTCCACGAAGCCGCCATGAACGAGCACGATCGTCGGACGCTGCCGCGCCAGTTGTGCGTGGCCCTGGACCGGGGCCGCGGTGGCGCCAAGCGCGAGCGCCGCCCTGAGTACCTGCTGTTTCATCGTTGTTTCCTTCCAGAAAAAAAAGGACCGATCAAGCGGTATCCCGCTCAGTCGGTTTCGCGATTTGCTCCCCTCGAGGCATAGGCGAGCCGCACGACATCGCGCCTTGGGGTTCATAGCATCTGAGTCGCGCTCCAATATGCTGCCAAGTGGGTCGGTCGCAAGGGCTCGAATTACGACACCAAGTAGCCCCTACTGCGCGATCGTTTCCCGCACCGCGCCGAGTTTGCAGGCAAACCCCGGAAGGATGTCTTCACCCTCCAATGTGTCGGCTTCGCCAAGAATCGACTGCGAACCGTCCTGGCGATAGATCCGCGCGAGTCGCCGCTCGGGATCGATTACCCACACGAGTCGAGTCCCAGCGGAGAGCCAGTCCGCGATCTTGGCGAGCGTCTCGCCGGGTCGATCGCCGGGTGAGAGGACCTCGACAACGAGGTCGGGGCCGAGCGGCGGGAAACCCACGGGTGACTGCTGCGGCATTCGCTCCCAACTGACGAACGCGATGTCAGCCCCACGCACCGTGTCGGGGTCCGATTGCAACTTGAATCCGGCATCCCCGGCGACTACGCGACCGAGGTGGCGGGTGTCGACATAGGTGCCGAGTGCGATTGTGAGCCGCACGGTGATCTCGCCGTGTCGAAAACCGGGCGGTTCGTGGACCACCAGGACACCCCGCACAAGGTCTGCGCGCTCGGGCACACCCGGCTTCAGCAGGTCCTCCGCGGTCATGAGCGGCGTCATGTTCCGAACGTAGACATGCTCGGCGGGCATCGCAAGGAAACAACCCGCGGTTGCTCGACGCCATATGGCCAACCAGGCGAAGGGGCCGTACGTTCGGCCGGCACTGGCACGACACCCACGCGCATCTACCTCAGGAGGGCTCCAATGACGGTGACGTCTAGGCGAGAACGCGCGCTGCAGGTCGTGCTGGCGGTGTGGGGTGTGTTGACGGTCGTCGCCAATATCTATCCGCTGGTGACCTCTTACCTGGCGGGGCTGCGCCCGACTGCCGCGACGGCAGCGATGTTCTGGACCATGTACGCGACGCTCGGCGTTTTTCTGGTGCTCGCGGCACGCAACCCCTCCGCGTATCGCAGTTTGATTGCGTTCGCCGTATGGTCCAGTTTCGCGCATGCGGCGGTCATGGCGCTGATGGCGATTCAACTGCCCACCAAACGCGGCGAGCTGCTGGTCGGCGTGGCTGCGACCGCCCTGCCGGCCGTGCTGCTGTTCGTGCTCGCGCCGTCCGCAGCCCGTTCTGAAGGAGCAGTCCCCGTTTAGTCGATGTGAGGCCGGCGTGTCTACTTCAGACCGAGCTTCTTGCCCGCCGCGAGCAGTGCTATCGATTCGCGGATGCGCCGCGCGCGAGTCTCAGGACGTTTTGCGATGTATATCCAGACGACAAAGTTGCGGCGCTCGGTTCGCGGCAGCTTTTGAAAGAAGCTCCACGCTTTCGGATCGGCTTTGATCGCCTTCGCGATGTAACCCGGCAGCTCGGGAATCTTGGGCTTCGCCGCGTACTTGTTCGCTGTGGGAGCCGCAACCAAGCCGGCCGGCTTGAGCAACCCGGCGCTGTTCAGTTCCATCCAGCGCCGGCGATTGATGTCCGACCATTTGCTGGCAGGTTTGCGCGGCGTCACCTTGATCGCAAAGCGATCGTCGTCGAGTCGCTTCACCAGACTGTCGATCCAGCCGAAGCAGAGCGCTTCGCGAACGAAGTCCTCGTAGGGCATGGACTTCACGCCGGTGTGCGCCTTGTGAAAGACCATCCACACTCCCCGGCTCGACGTGTGGTGCTTTCCGAGCCAGGTGCGCCATCTTCCGCGGGTTCGGACGTCGAGGAACTCTAGCTCAGCCACGTCAGGAACCGTTCGAAGCAAATCCGCGAACGCATCGCGCCATCCTCGTCGAAACGTTGCCAGCACATGCTAAGAAAAAAAGCACCTGCCCGCTGCGGGCAGGTGCTCGTCGCCAAACTATTGATCCGACTGATGATGTCGGACCAGGCAATCGCGTAACTCCAATCGGGACGGCGGGATTTGACGCGTCCGGCGGCGTCAGCCGCCGGTGCCGGGCTGAGCCCGGCAAGCGGAGCGAAGGCGCCGCAGGCGCCGAAGCTCAACCCGCGACCCCCTGACGCGGAGCCGGCGCGTAGCGCCGGCGGAGCGGACGTGGTGGGGTGGGGGAGTGCGGGGGCGTCAACCCCATGCGAATCGCTAGAGGGCCGAGTTACGACATCCAGTAGTGATCATGCGATGTTTTGGGCATCGGTGTCGTAACACCAGTCCCGAAGATCAACCGAGTGTCGTGAGAAACTCACAGCAGAACTCACAGCACGCGACCCCCTGAAAGGCCATTAGGGGGTCGTCGTTTTTTCCGACCCCTGAGGTTCAAACCAACACACCGCGATTCACTACATCGAGTCATTCACGCACCGCGCTACGCGGCCGTGGTGGGCGCAGTTCTGGGCGAGTCGCACTTGCCCCCAGGCCATGCGCCGTAATTCGCCCTTAAGTTGTGCGGGAGTCAATTCAGCGCACCCCGTATCCCCCCTCGGGCGACGTCCACGCGGGCTGCGACTGATGGAAGAGGTCCAGCAGCTGCCGCTCAGTGAGCTCAGCGAGGGATGCGTCGGCACTCTTGGATCCCAGAGGCGAATAGCGAGTGAAGCGCCGCTTGCGCTCGGGGCCGGTCCCGAGCTCGAACAGCAACCCAAACTCATCCTTCCCATAAACGGTGATCCGGCCCGTGGGATAAACCCTCCAGATGCCGCTGTCTACCACGATGGTGGGTCGTGCCAAGGTCAGGGCCTCGTCATCTCGCCAGCCCAGGCCGCTTGTGAGGGTGCGCCTCCATCGGAGCCGTGATGGCTCCCCGCTGGAGCGCGTCCGCGAGCGCCACAGTGGCGGCGGCCCGATCAGCGTCTAAGCCTCGCTCCCGCAGTTGTCGGATCATTCGGGCGAGCCGGCGGGCGTAGTCGCGCGTTTTGAGCCTCGCCGCGTCCGCTTCTGGCTTCAGCTTGTCCAGCTGCTTTACGAGGCGCTGGAGTGTGATCGGTGCCATAGGACTCCCTCGGTAACCTGTCCCTGCTCATCCTGGTGGACTCTCTCCTCATCCGGTTACGGACGAGAAAGGAGGGCGGACTCTTCGGCCGCCCCCCCTTCCTGAACACATCGGTCGGCGTTGAAAACGGACCGGAGCTACGAGCGGCCGCGCCGACCGGTCGGCGCTAGTTGCTTGCGATCTTGTGGAAGGTCGAGTTCGACACCTCGTAGGCCTCAACCTTCGGTGTTCCCTCGACCACCTTCGCCAGGCTCGTCAGCACCTGCGGATAGATGTCGCGGCTGTAGTTGTCCGCGCTCTCTTTCCGATCCCACAGACTGATCGCAACCGCTTCGGAGCGGTCCGGGGCCACGAACGAAATCTCGTCCTTGAAGCCATTCTGCTTCCGAAGCAGGGGCAGGACGTCCTTCTCGAACGTCCGGGTAAACTCACCGGCCGTGTTGGCCTTCAGATGCAGGGACACATTGCGTGCGTACATATCGACTCCTTTGCGTGACCTACGTGACTCCTAGACGGCGTGGCGTGTCTGCGTGTGACTACGTCTATTTAGTACATCCCGCTTAGTACATCCCGCCCATGCCACCGCCGCCGGGCATCGGGGGCATCTTCCCGTTCTCCTTCTTCTGCACCACCACGCACTCCGTGGTGAGGAGCAGTCCCGCGATGGATGCGGCGTTCTGCAGCGCCGTGCGCGTGACTTTGGTCGGGTCGATGACGCCGGCTGCGACCAGATCCTCGTATTCGTCGGTCTGGGCGTTGTAGCCGAAGTTGAGCTTGGCCGACTCCTTCACCTTCCCCACGATGATCGCGCTCTCGGCACCCGCGTTCTGCACGATGATCCGGATCGGCTCCTCGAGCGCGCGGCGGACGATCTCGATGCCGGTCTTCTCGTCGTCGTCGGCGCCCCTGACCTTGTCGAGGGCCTTCCGGCACCACAGCAGCGCGACGCCGCCGCCGGGCACGATGCCCTCCTCGACCGCGGCGCGGGTCGCGTGCAGCGCGTCCTCGACCCGAGACTTCTTCTCCTTCATTTCGGTCTCGGTGGCCGCGCCCACATTGATCACCGCGACGCCGCCCGCGAGCTTCGCGAGCCGCTCCTGCAGCTTCTCCTTGTCGTAGTCCGACGTGGACTTCTCGATCGCCGCGCGGATCTGGCCGATGCGGCCCTGGATGTCGGCCTGCTTGCCCTTGCCGCCGATCAGGGTGGTGTTGTCCTTGTCCACCACGATGCGCTTGATGTGGCCGAGGTCGTCGAGCCCGGTGTTCTCGAGCTTGAAGCCCAGCTCTTCGGCGATCACTTTGCCCCCGGTGACCGTCGCAACGTCCGTGAGCAGGTCCTTGCGCCGGTCGCCGAAGCCCGGGGCCTTCACCGCGCACACCTTCAGCGTGCCACGCAGCTTGTTGACCACCAGCGTCGCCAGCGCCTCCCCTTCGACGTCCTCAGCGATGATGAGCAGCGGCTTGCCCGACTGCGCCACCTTCTCGAGGACCGGGAGCAGGTCCTTCATGGTGGCGA
>Ga0209472_1000010_pt1 | contig 113019 bp, 99 predicted proteins | sample GraSoiAngelo_130_FD_185887 | JGI IMG/M metagenome (GOLD analysis project Ga0209472, IMG submission 185887) | Grasslands soil microbial communities from the Angelo Coastal Reserve, California, USA - 14_0929_02_20cm (SPAdes) (version 2) | ecosystem: Environmental > Terrestrial > Soil > Grasslands... | reverse complement strand
CCGGATGGGCGCCGATGAGGACTTCGGCGCCGAGACGGGCGATCTCCGGGGAGAGGGGAGCATCGCGCGTGATGAGGAGCGCGCGCTCGACGGCGCCGCCGAGCGCATCGTATGCGCCGAGCGCCATGGACTCGGCGGCCTTGCCGACCCCGGCCAGCCACACGGGAGCCGCGGGGTGTTGGGGCCTCGCGAGCGCCTCGCGCACACAGCGCCGCCCCTCGACGCGCCGCAGGCCCGTCTCGAGGAGGGCGAGCAGCAGCGCGCGGCGCGGGTCGCCGCCGTCCGGGAGCTTAGCTGCCGCGGACGACTTTGAGCTTGCCGCGCCGCTCGCGGCGCGCGTGCTTCGCCGCATCCGAGCGCTCCAGCTGCAGCCGCCCGAGATATTCGGGCGTGACGTCTCCGGTCACGTATTCGCCCGAGAAGCAGGAGGTGTCGAACTCCTCGATGCGCGCATCCTCGTGCTTGCAGGCTGCGATCAGGTCGGTGAGGTCCTGGTACACCAGCCAGTCCGCGCCGATGAGGCGCGCCACCTCCTCCACCGTGCGGCCGCTCGCGACCAGCTCGCTCGCCGCCGGCATGTCGATCCCGTAGACGTTCGGGAAGCGCACGGGAGGGGCGGCGGAGGCGAAGTACACCTTCTTCGCGCCGGCTTCGCGGGCGAGCTCGATGATCTGCGCCGAAGTCGTGCCGCGGACGATCGAGTCGTCGATCAGCAGCACCGTCTTGCCGCGGAACTCGAGATCGATGGCGTTGAGCTTGCGCCGCACCGACTTCTCCCGCTCGTCCTGCCCGGGCATGATGAAGGTGCGGCCGATGTAGCGGTTCTTGATGAAGCCCTCGCGGTACTTGACGGAGAGGCGCTGCGCGAGCTGCAGCGCGCTGGTGCGGCTGGTGTCCGGGACCGGGATGACCACGTCGATGTCGTGCCTGGGGCGCTCGCGCAGGATCTTGTCCGCCAGGCGATCGCCCATGCGCATGCGGGCGCGGTAGACGGAGATGTTGTCGATCTTCGAGTCGGGGCGCGCGAAGTACACGTACTCGAAGATGCAGGGGGTGTGGCGCGGCGTCGCGACGCACTGCTGCGTGTGGAGCCGGCCCTGCTCGTCGATGAACACCGCCTCCCCCGGCGTCACGTCGCGCACCAGGCGGAACGAGAGGGCGTCGAGCGCCACGCTCTCGGAAGCGAGCATCCATTCGGTGCCGCGCGCGGTGCTGCGCTCGCCCAGCACCAGCGGGCGGATGCCGTTCGGGTCGCGAAAGCCGAGGATGCCGTGGCCGATGATCATCGCCACCACGGCGTAGCCGCCGCGGCAGCGGCGGTACACCGCGGTGAGCGCGGCGAACACGTCCGCGGGCGTCACGCGAGCGGTGCCGACCCGCTGCAGCTCGGAAGCGAAGACGTTCAGCAGCACCTCGGAATCCGAGGTGGTGTTGAGGTGACGGCGGTCCTCGCGGATCAGGATCTCCGCGAGCTCGGTGGCGTTGGTGAGGTTGCCGTTGTGCCCGAGGCAGATGCCGTAGGGCGCGTTGACGTAGAACGGCTGCGCCTCGGAGGCGCTGTCGCAGCCGGCGGTCGGATAGCGCACATGGCCGATGCCGACGTTGCCCTTGAGCTCGAGCATGTGATGCTGCTGGAAGACGTCGCGCACGAGTCCGCTGCCCTTGCGCACGTAGAGCTCGCCCTCGCCGCAGGTGGTGATGCCGGCGGCGTCCTGGCCGCGGTGCTGCAGCACCGTCAGAGCGTCATAGAGACGCTGGTTGACGGCGCCCACTCCGACGATGCCGACGATGCCGCACATGTGTAACTTCAGCTCCTCAGACCCGCACCCGCACGTCGCCCGCGTGCCGCACCACCACCATCGGCGGCTCGCCCACGAGCTTGCGCAGCCCGTTCGCGACCGAGGCCCCGTAGGGGATGAGCCGCGAGTGGCTCCACCAGTACTCGTCCTCGAGCTTGAGGAGCTGGCCGAGGATCACGAACACTCCGAGCAGCACCGCGCCCCGCAGCAAACCGAAGACGAAACCGAGCAACCGATCCATGCCGCTGAACATCGACAGCCGCACGAAATGTGCGAGGGTCGCGCCGATGCCGGCGCCGAGGAGCAGCACCAGCACGACGATGATCACGCGCGCCGCCCAGGGCCGCACCCCGGAGTCGGACATGAGTCCCCCGAGGTGCGGCGCGATGAGATCCGTGAAGTGCCAGGCGAGAAACAGCGCGATGACCCAGGCGGCGAACGCGATCACCTCGCGCAGGAATCCTCGCCAGGCGCCGACGATCGCGGAAGCGATGACGGCAACGATCACCAGGTAGTCGGTCAGATTCATCGCAACCCGTCGCGGGCGCACCTGTCGAGCGCGGCGCGGATTGTACAAGAGCGGCGCACGCCTTGCCCGAGGCGCACATCACGCGCCCCGCGGCGCTACTTCGGCACGATCGCGCCACTGTGACCTGCCGCATGCAGCTGCGCGGCGAGCTGTGTAGCGGCCGTGCGGTCCTGCCCGGGTCCGACTCGCACCCGGTACAGCCGCCGCCCGGAGCTCTCCTGCGAGACGCTCACCTTGAAGCCCCGCGCCCTCACCTGGCGCGCCAGTCGCTCGGCGTTCGCGTGTTGCGCGAAGCTGCCGAGCTGCACGACCCACCCTCCCGGGCCGCCCTCGCCGCTCGCCGGGCCCGAGGTTGCGGGCGTTGTCACCCGCTTCGCCGGCGCCGGCGCGGAAGGCTCCGGCGGTGGCGCGCCCTGGGGCGCCGCCGAAGCTTTGTCCGCCAGCGTTGCCCGGTCCGCCGCGGCGGGTCGTGTCTCTCGCGGCGCGGCCTCGACGGGCGGGGCAGACACCGGCGCCGCCTCGAGAGGGACGGGCGGCTCGGGTGCGGCGCGCTCGGCGTCGGCGTTGCGCGGATGAGCCTCGTCCGAGAGGTTGATGGTGTAGGAACGTAATGGCGCACCTTCCCCGGAGGCCGTGACGGCCGCCGTGTGCGGCGCGGACCGGATCGGGCCGGTCAACACCTCGGGCACCAACAGCACGATCAGCGCCACGAGAATGATTGCGCCCGTCAGCCGTTCTTTCACTTAGGTCCCCTCACGATGGGGGCGAAACCGCGAAAGCCAAGCGCGGTGCACCGCCGCGCGGGCGTTACGGACGCCGCGCTGGCTGCGGGCTCGCACTTAGTATATCCGAAGCCATTCGAGCGCCGGCCCCACGGTGTGGACTGATCCGAAGACGACGACCCGGTCTCCGGGCCGTGCCGCCGCGCGCGCGAGCTCGCAGCCCGCCGTGACCGAGTCGGCGAGCTGGATCTCGCTCCGCGGCCGCCCGAGCCGCTCCGCGAGCTGCCCGGCGCTGCTGCCGCGCGCACCGGGCAGCGTGCACACGATCCAGTGATCGATGAGGCCGGCGAGCGCCGCGGCGATTCCCCCGGCGTCCTTGTCCGCGAGCACTCCGATGACCGCGAAGGTCCGAGCCCGCGGGCGCTCCCCGCGCTCGGCGCCCGGCATCGCTCGCTCGCGCAGCTGTCTCGAGAGCACCTCGGCCGCAGGCGGGTTGTGCGCAATATCGAGGATCCACTCCACCTCGCCCGGCACCACCTGGAAGCGCCCGGGGAGCCGCACCGCGCGCAGCGCGCGGCTCACCGCACCCTCCTCGAGCGGCGCGAGGCGCGCGGCGAGACGGCGGACCGCCGCCCGCGAGCCTGCGTCGCGCGCGAGCGCCTCGACGGCGGCGAGGGCCGTGGCGGCGTTGCGATACTGGACGGAGCCGGCGAGCGCCGACGGCGGGAGCGCGCGCAGTGCCAGCTCGAGCCCTTCGTAGTCCCAGCTCTCCCCGCGCAGCCGCCAGCTGAAATCGCGCTCCGCGATCACCGCTCGCGCCCCGAGCGACTCGATCGCGGCCGAGACGCTCGCGGGCATCTCCGGCGTGCCGAGCACCGCGGGGCGCCCCGCGCGGAAGATGCCCGCCTTCTCGGCGCCGATGAGGTCGAGCGTGCCGCCGAGCCAGTCGCTGTGATCGAAGCCGACGGAGACCAGCACCGCGACATCGGCCGCCACGAGGTTGGTGGCATCGAGGCGCCCCCCGAGCCCCACCTCGAGGAGCGCCACATCGACCGCACGGTCCGCGAAGATCACGAGCGCCGCCAGCGTGTTGTATTCGAAGAAGGTGAGCGTGGTCGCCCCGCGCGCCGCCTCGATGCGCTCGAACGCCGCGATCAGCTCGGAATCGGCGGCCTCGCGGCCCTCGAGGCGGATGCGCTCGTTGTACTTCAGCAGGTGCGGCGAGGTGAACATGCCGGTCGCGGCTCCGAGCGCCCCGAAGAGCGCCTCGAGGTGCGCCACGACCGAGCCCTTGCCGTTGGTGCCGGCCACGGTGATCACCGGGAACTCGGGCGCCTCGATCCCGAGCGCGCGCGCCACGGCGGCCACGCGCGTCAGCTCGAGGTCGATGCTCTTCGGATGCACCGCCTCCTGCAGCGTGAGCCACTCGGCGAGCGTGCGCATGGGGGCTGATGTGCGAAGCGGGCGCGGCCTTCAGGCGGCGGCCGCCGGGAGCTTCAGCAGCAGCCGCAGCAGCGCCGCGATCCGGTCGCCCATCTCGCGGCGGTCGACGATCATGTCGAGCGCGCCGTGCTCGAGCAGGAACTCGCTGCGCTGAAAGCCCTCGGGCAGCGTCTCGCGCACGGTCTGCTGGATGACCCGCGGGCCCGCAAAGCCGATGAGCGCGCGCGGCTCGGCGAGGTTCAGGTCGCCGAGCAGCGCGAGGCTCGCCGACACGCCGCCGGTGGTCGGATCGGTCAGCACCGAGATGAAGGGCAGGTGCGCCTGCGCCAGGCGCGAAAGCGCCGCCGCGGTCTTCGCCATCTGCAGCAGCGAATACAGCGCCTCCTGCATGCGCGCCCCGCCGCTCGCGGAGAAGCACACGAGCGGCCGCCGCTCCTGGATGCAGTAGTCCACGGCGCGCTTGAAGCGCTCGCCGACCACCGATCCCATCGAGCCGCCGAGGAACTGGAACTCGAACGCGCAACTCACCACCGGCAGGCCGTGCAGCGTGCCCGCGAGCACCACCAGCGCATCGCTCTCGCCGGTCGCCTTCTGCGCCTGGGTGAGGCGGTCGCGGTAGCGCTTGCTGTCGCGGAACTTGAGCGGATCCTCCGGGGAGATGGTGGCGCCGATCTCGGACGTCGTACCGGGATCGAGGAAGCGCTCGAGGCGCTCGCGCGCGCCGATGCGCATGTGGTGACTGCACTTGGGGCAGACATAGAGGTTGCGCTCGAGCTCGGCGCGATAGAGCACCGCATCGCAGGCCGGGCACTTGATCCACAGTCCCTCCGGGACCGAGCGCGAGCGCCGCTCGGTCTTGATACGGGAGGGCATGATCTTGTCGAACCAGGACATTCTTAGCGCGCCCACACGGGCTCGAGGCCGAATCCTGCGATCATAGCCGATCGGACCCCGTGCCCCTCGTGCCCGGGCGCCGCCGGCAGCCCGAACGCTTCCCCGTAGCGCACCGACATGAGATAGAGGCCCGCGGCAGGCGCCGTGGCGGCGTTACGGGTGCGGTCGCGCCCGTCCAGCACCTCGCCCGCAAAGGAAGGGGGCGCCTCGGCCTTGCCGATGGCGATGAGAAGCCCCGCGATGTTGCGCATCATGTGGTGGAGGAACGCGTTCGCGGTCGCCTCGATGAGGATCCAGTCGCCGCGGCGCTCGACGCTCAGGCGCTCCATGCGCCGGATCGGCGATCGGGCCTGGCATTCCGAGGAGCGGAAGGCGCTGAAGTCGTGCTCGCCGTGCAGCATGGCGGCCGCCTGCGCCATGCGCTCCTCATCGAGCGGCCGGTGCACCCACGCGGCACGGTGTGCAGTGAGCGCCGAGCGGGCCGTGCGGTTCAGGATCAGGTAACGATAGGTGCGCGCCTCGGCGCAGTAGCGCGCGTGGAAGTGCCCCGGCACCGGCACCGCCCACGAGAGGCTGACATCGACGGGCAGCCCGCTGTTGGCTCCGAGGACCCAGCCGCGCCCGCTCCGCAGCGCATGCGTGTCGAAGTGCGCCACCTGACCGAAGGCGTGCACGCCGGCGTCCGTGCGCCCGGCGCACGTGAGGGTTACGGGCTCGGCTGCGACGCTGCCGAGGGCGCGCTCGGCGATCGCCTGGACGGTCGGCCGCTCGGCCTGCGCCTGCCAGCCCGCGTAGGCGAAGCCGTCGTACTCGATCCCGACGGCGATCCTCTCCATGCGCGCTGCACCCGCAACGAAACCGGCCGGTTCTTCGCGGCCACAGGCCGCGGTTCTTCTTAGCCGCCGGCGCGAAAGTCCACTACCCCGGCAGCGACTCCATCAGGCGCTGCGCTTCCTGCTTCTGCGCCGCCGAGCCTTCCGCGAGCACTTCCTCGAGAATGTTGCGCGCGCCGTCCGGGTCGCCCATGTCCATGTAGGCCCGGGCCAGATCGAGCTTGGTGCCGACCTCGCTCATGGTGACCGGCTCGAGGTCCGGGAGCGCCAGGTCCTCCGAAGACAGTCGCTGCGTGGCGGCGAACGCGGTGTCCGGCACGCTGGCCGTGCCGACGTCGACGTCGATGTGCCCGCCGTTGGCCGCGTGGCTGCCGGTGGCGTCGCCGACGTCGAGATCCACTCCCCCGCCGTGCAGTGACGGGTGCGTGCTGCTCGCCTCGCCGATGTCGACATCGACCGAGTGCGCCCCGAGCGCCGCGAGGCGCGAGGTCGCCGAGGCGTCCTGGAGGGCGAGGCTCGTCTGCGTGAGCGCCGCTTCGAGCTCGTCCTGGTCGAACTGCCAGGCACCGGTCTGACCGTGCTCGTCTCTCTTGGCGCGCCGCTGCGCGTCATCCATGACCTTACGGGAGCGATCGTCGAGGCCCGCCACCAGCGTGGGACCCTCCGCCTCCGCCCCCGCCGCGGCCGCCAGTCCCGGCTGTTCCACCGTGTCGACCTGCCCCACATCGAGCCCGAGGTCATCGAGGGCGAGCTCCGCGGTCTGCTCGGTGCTCTTGAGCGCCGTCTCCACTTTCTGACGTATGGTGGGCTGATCCTGCGTGAACGCCGGCTGCTCGACGGTCGGCGCGTCGACCTCGGTGGTGGTGGTAAGGTCCTGACGCAGGCGCGCGGTCATCTGGCGCGTCGTTCCGGTGGCGCCGAGGCCCCCGAGCGCGGCGTTGCGGTCGGTGACATTGGTCGGCGAGTCCGCCTGATCGCCCATGGCCGCGCCGATGTCCAGATCCACGGTCCCCTGCCCGTCGGCTGTGCCCGGCTCGCCGAGCAGATCGAAGTCCACGCGGCTCTGTCCGCCTTCGAGGTCGAGGTCCACGCCCCCGGCCATCGCGCCGCTCACCGCGCCGGTGCCCGAGAACAACGGATCCTCGGGCGCGAGCTGCTTGCCCATGATGAGGATCTTCTCCCACTCGCCGGGGGCCGCTTCGTCGCGGCTGTCGGCGAGCTCCCGGGCCGTCTGCAGGAACTGCTCCTTGTTCCCCCACACGAAGAACACTTCGAGGAGCTTCAGCCTCAGATCGCGCCGCGCGGGCTCGCGGCCGATCGCGATGCGGATCAGATCCGCGGCCTGGTCGTACAGGCCGTACGCCATGTGGAAGTCGGCCTCGGCGAGGGGGTCGCCCTGGTCGAGGTTGATCGCGGTCTCGCTGCTGATCGTCTCGTCGGCGGTGACATGCCGTGCTTGCGCCGCCTCGGCCGCTCCGAGCGAGAGGCGCGGCCGCTCGTGCGTGCCGGATTCCTCGACGACGAAGCCCGGCTCGCGGGAGGCGGGCTCGGTCGCGCGCATCGGCGGCTCGCCCGATGCGAATCCGCCGGAAGCGAACCCGCGGCTCGGCGGCGAGGCCTCCACGGCTTCGGCGCCCGCGACGGCGAGGCGCCCGAGGGAGTCATCGAACTGCGCCGCGCGCTGCGCGCGCACGAAGCGTGCGGCGATCACTCCGACGACCACGAGCATCGCGAGTGCGATCTCCCACCAGTAGCCCTCCAGCGTGTCGAGGAGCGACTCACCGGCGGCGCTCTCGGGCGGCACCGGCGCAGGCTTTGCGCTCTGCGGCGCGGGGGTCGGCGCGGGGGTCGGCGGCGGCGCGGGGGTCGGTGCGGGCGGCGCGGCGGCCTCGGGCGGCGCGGCGGCCTCGGGCGGCTTCTCCTCGGTTATCGGAGCGGGTGGCGGCGGCGGAGCGGCCTGCGTCACCGCAGGGGGTGGCACCTGCGCCACGGGCGGCGGCGGCGGCGGGGCGGCGGCGGCCGCCCGTTTGGCGGCAAGCTCCGACTGCAACCGCGCCAGCTCTGCGTTCTTCAGCTCGAGGAGGCGCTTCGATTCGGCGAGCTGCCCTTCGAGGTCGTGCACCTGCCCCTGCAGCCGGCTGACCTCGGCGCCGCTCGAGGCACCGGGCGTCGCACCCACTGAGGCCGACTCCGACGGGGTCACGAGCTTCAGCCGCCCGGCCTGCTCGCCCGAGGAGGCGGTCGGGGCCCCACTGCTCGAGCGCCAGGCGGCGTACTGACGACGGATCTCGGCCGCCGCCTCGGCCGCAGAGACCGCCGTGGCCTGCGCCTCGCCGGGGATGCGCATCACTGCGCCCGAGCGCATCACGTTCATGTTCCGATCGAAAGCACGCGGGTTGGCCTGGTAGATGGCCAGCATCCAGCTGTGGGTGCGGGCGGAATTCGCGCTAGCGCTGGCGGCGTCGCTGGCGATCGCCGTGAGCGTCTCGCCGCGCTGGACGACGTGCATCGAGCCTGCGGTCGAGTCGGAGCTCGCGGGAGGCGCGCCGCGGGGCGCCGCGGGCGCCGCCTCGGCGGGTGCGTCGGGCTGCGGTGCCGCGGGCGCGGCGACCGGCGGGGCGTCGGCGCTGCGCGCGATCGCCCCTTCACGCGTGCCGACGCCGGTCGCGGGGGCAGTCACCGGTGCGCTGGCGACGGCGGATTGACCCGGCGTATACACCGGCGGATCGAGCATCATGGTGTACTCGCGCACCAGGTGCCCGCGCGACCAGCTCACCTCGAGCAGGACCGTCATGAACGGCTCGGAGATGGCCTCCGTGGATTTGAGCTTGAGCATCTCGCGGCCGTTGGGCGAGTGCACCACGTGGACCTGGACGCCGGCGAGGTAGGCCGGCCACTCGAGCCCGTAGCGGGCGAACGTCTCGCGTGAGGCAAGCTGTGCCTGGAGCGTGTTCACCTCGTCGGGCGCAACGTCGACCAGCTCGACTTCCGCATCGAGCGGCGCGTTGAGCGGCGACAGGAGACGGATGTCTCCAAGACCCAAGGCAAACGCCGCCGACGGCAAGGCCAGCAGCAATGCCAGCGCCCGGTTTGAGCGTTTGGCAACCATCAGGGCACCCCGAAAGGCATTATCGGACCAAATGTCCTATGAAAACAAAAGGCTAGGCCACAGGATGCGACCCCCTTAGAAATAACGCCGCAATATAACTTAAATAGGCTGCTGCACCAAAGCCCGGTTCCCCGGAACCCACTGCGCAGCCACGCTTTTATACGCATGGTCGGGGGCAATCCATAAGTCAAGTCCTCGCCAAGGATCGGAATCTTCACGGATTCTCGGGGCATAAACTGTGTCGCGGTTCGCTGCCTCGGGAGCCACCCTGCAGTGCAGGCGCGTCCGCCGCCCGTCCGGGAATGCGACGCGGGCCGCTATGCGCAGTAGTTCACGCTGCGGTCAGCGGCGGGACGCTGGGGTCAGCGGCGGGGCGCTGCGGTGATATCCGGAGTCGGTGACTTCACGTCCGCGTTCTGCGCGCGGTGCCGCAGGTAATGGTCCATCAGCACTATGGCGAGCATGGCCTCGGCGATCGGCGTGGCCCGCAGTCCTACGCAGGGGTCGTGCCGCCCGGTGGTCACGACCTCGACCGGATTGCCCGCGACGTCGATGGTCTGCCCCGGCAGCTGGATGCTGGAGGTGGGTTTGAGGGTCAGGTGCGCGATGATGTCTTGACCGGAGGAGATGCCGCCGAGGATCCCGCCGGCGTGGTTGCTGCGAAAGCCCTCAGGGGCGAGCTCGTCGCGGTGCTCGCTGCCGCGCTGCGTGGCGGCGCGGGTGCCGGCGCCGATCTCGACCGCTTTCACGGCGTTGATGCTCATGAGCGCGTGCGCGATGTCCGCGTCCAGCCGATCGAACACCGGTTCGCCGAGCCCGGGCGGCACGCCGCTCGCGACCACCGTGACGCGCGCGCCGATCGAGTCGCCCTCCGCGCGCACTTTCCAGACGAGCTCCTCGAGCTCGGCGAGCCGGGAGGGGTCCGGACAGAAGAACGGATTCTGGTACGCGAAGGCGGGATCCACCGCCTGGATCGAGAGCAGGCCGACCTGGCTCAGGTAGCCGTAGATGCGCACGCCGAGCCGTGCGGCGAGATAGCGGCGCGCGATCGCGCCCGCGGCGGTCCGCATCACCGTCTCGCGCGCCGAGGAGCGCCCGCCGCCGCGGTAGTCGCGCACGCCGTATTTCTGCTGATACGTGTAGTCCGCGTGTCCGGGGCGGAAGCGGTCCTTGATCTTGTCGTAGTCCCGCGAGCGCGCGTCGGTGTTCTCGATCAGGATGCCGATCGGCGTGCCGGTCGTGTGCCCTTCGAACACGCCCGAGAGGATGCGCACCTGATCGGCCTCGCGCCGCTGGCTGACGAAATGAGAGGTGCCGGTGCGGCGGCGATCGACGTCCTGCTGCAGGTCCGCCTCACTCAGCGGGAGGCCCGGCGGACAGCCGTCGACGATGCATCCCATGGCGGGCCCGTGGCTCTCGCCGAAGGTGGTCACCGTGAACAGCCTGCCGATGGTGTTGCCGGACATGGTCCTGTGTGACTCCGCGCGGCGCTGCTTCAGCTAAGCCGGCAGTTGCTCGCGCGACAGCAGGAACACCCCCCCGCCGCCGCGCTCGAACTCCAGCCACACGCAGGGCAGGCGCGGGAAGGCCCGTCGCACCGCGCGCTCAGTGTTGCCCACCTCGACGATCAGCACGCCGCGCGGACGCAGATGCCGGCGCGCCTCCTTGAGGATGATGCGCACCGAGTCCAGGCCCGCCTCGCCGGCCGCGAGCGCCACGCGCGGCTCGTGCCGGTATTCCGGCGGCAGCCGCTCGAGCTCACGCGCCCCCACGTAAGGCGGATTCGACACGATGATATCGTAGGTGGCGCGCCCGAGCGCGCGGAAGTGATCGGACTTCTTGACGAGCACACGGCCCCCGAGACGGTGGGAGCGGACGTTGGCGCGCGCCACCTCGAGCGCCGCCTCCGAGATGTCGACCGCATCGACGCGGGCGCGCGGCAGCGCCCGCGCGCAGGCGATGGCGATGCAGCCCGAGCCCGTGCCGAGATCGAGCACCCGTCGCACGCGGCGCGCGTCGATCCACGGCGCGAAGCGCCGCTCGATCAGCTCCGCGATCGGCGAGCGGGGCACGAGCACCCGCGCGTCGACCCGGATCTCGAGGCCCGCGAACCAGGTGACGCCGGTCAGGTAGGCGGCCGGGACGCGCTCCTCGATGCGCCGCCTGACGAGCTCCGCCGCGCGCGCCTGCGCGCGGCGGTGGACGCGTCGCCGAAGGAGGTCCGCGCCGCCGCGATCGCGCGCCCCGATTGCGTACAGTACCAGCGCGGCGGCTTCGTCCCGGGCATTGTCGCTGCCGTGTCCGAAGTGCACGCGCGCGCGCGCGAGCGCCCGCGCGGCGCGCGCGATGAGCTCGCCCACGGTGACGGTGCGCGTGGCGGAGGGCGCGTGTGGGGCGCGCCGCGCCCGCGCCGGCCCCGCGCGCCGGGCCCTGTGAAATAATTCGCCCATGTCGAAGGTCCGTGTCCGCCTGCTTCTCGCCGTCGCCGCGCTCGCCGCCAGCGTCGGCGGGTATTGGCTCGCGCAACAACTTGACAGGGCAGGCCCGCGCCTGACAAGCGGCACGTGGCTGCCGCAGCCGAAGGCGGTGCGCGACTTCGCGCTCACCGACACCACCGGGAGCTCCTTCACGCGGGCGAGTCTCGTGGGGGCGCCGTCGCTCGTGTTTTTCGGCTTCACGCGCTGTCCGGATGTCTGCCCGGCGACGCTCCTCGAGCTCGCGCAGGTGCGAAAGGCCGCCGCGCTCCCCACGCTGCGGGTGGTGTTCGTGAGCGTCGACCCGCAGCGCGATACGCCGGCGCTCCTCGGCACCTACGTGCACGCCTTCGATCCCGCATTCCTCGGGCTGACCGGGGCGGCGCGGTCGATCGCATCGATGGCCGCCGATTTCGGGGTAGCGGTCAATCGCGTGGAGCTGCCCGGCGGCGACTCCACCATGGACCACTCCGCGGTGGTGTTCCTGCTGGACGCCAGGGCGCGCGTCGTCGCCGTCTTCACGCCGCCCTTCGAGGCGAGCCCGCTCGCGGCAGACCTGCGCCGCGCGGCGCCCTGGCTATGAGCGCGTCGGCGGACATCGGCCCGAGCGGCCTGGCCGACAGCGTGCGGACGCGGCTCTTCGTCGCGCTGCAATACCTGCTGCCGCAGCACTTCCTCTCGCGCGTGGTGCGCGCAATCACCCGCGTACGCACACCGCTCGTCCGGGAGCCGCTCATCCGCGCCTTCGACGACCGCTTCCACCCCGACATGAGCGACGCGGAGCTCCCGGACCCGCTGAGCTACGCGAGCTTCAACGCCTTCTTCACCCGGGGGCTCGTCCCCGGCGCGCGCCCGATCGATCCCGATGCGGGCTCGCTCGTCTCGCCGGTCGACGGCAGCGTGAGTCAGATCGGGCGGCTCGACGGCTCGTGGCTGGTGCAGGCCAAGGGGCGTGCCTATACGCTCGAGTCGCTCCTGGCGGCGGATCTCTCCTGGGCGCAGCACTTCAGGGCGGGCGCGTTCGCGACGTTCTACCTTGCGCCGTTCAACTACCACCGCATCCACATGCCGCTCTCCGGGCGGCTGCGCGCGGCGTGGTACGTGCCGGGGCGGCTGTTCAGCGTCGATGCCGCCACCACCGCCTCCGTTCCCGCTCTCTTCGCGCGCAACGAGCGCGTGGTGTGCGTCTTCGGGCAGGAAACGCTCGCCTTCGCCCTGGTGCTGGTGGGAGCCCTCTTCGTCGGCAGCATCGAGACCGTGTGGCACGGCGTGGTGACGCCGCGGAGCCTGCGCCATGGCGCCGAGCTGCCGCTCGATGAGAGCCGCGCGCCGCTCGAGCTCGAGAAGGGCGCCGAGCTCGGCCGCTTCAACATGGGCTCCACGGTCATACTGCTGCTGCCTCAGGGCAGGAGCGAGTGGCTGCGCCCGCTCGCCCCCGGCAGCGGCGTGCGGGTGGGCCAGGCGCTCGCCCGGCTCACGTGAGGCTGACGTGAGCGGCGGCGGGGACTGGCGGCCCGGCGCCTCGCGGGCGCTCCTCGAGCGGCGCGCGGCGCTCCTCGCGTGCACGCGCGAGTTCTTTGCCGCCCGCGGCGTGCTCGAGGTCGACACCCCCGTCGTCGTCAATGCGCCGGTGAGCGACGTGCACATCGTGAGCGCCACCGTGCAACTTGGGCGTGCGCCGGCCTACCTGCATACCTCGCCCGAGTACGCCATGAAGCGGCTGCTCGCCGCCGGCAGTGGCGACATCTACCAGGTCTGTCACGTGGTGCGCGGCGCCGAGAGCGGGCGGCTGCACAACCCCGAATTCACGCTCATAGAGTGGTACCGCGTCGGTTTCCCGCTGGCGGCGCTCATGGACGAGGTGGAGGCGCTCGTGCGGCTGCTCCTCGGCCCGGCCGCCGCGCAGCGTGCGAGCGAGCGCATCAGCTATCGCGACGCGTTCCTCCGCGAGCTCGGCCTCGACCCCCTCACCGCGCCCGACGAGGCGCTCGAGGAGGCCGCGCGGCCGCTCGGCTTTACGGACCGCAGCGCCGATCGCGACGCGTGGCTCGAGCTCCTCATGGGTTCTCGGGTGGGCCCCCGCCTCGGGCGCAGCGCCCTCACCTTCGTCCACGGCTACCCCGCGAGCCAGGCGGCGCTCGCGCGACTCGACCCCGAGGATCCCCGCACCGCGCGGCGCTTCGAGCTGTACTGCGACGGCGTCGAGCTCGCCAACGGCTTTCACGAGCTCGCGAGCGCAGCCGAGCAGCGCGAGCGCTTCGAGCGCGACAACGCGCAGCGGCGGCGCCTGGGGCTCCCCGTCTGCCCGATCGATGAGCGGTTGCTCGCGGCGCTCGAGAGCGGCCTGCCGGATTCGGCCGGGGTGGCCCTCGGCTTCGAGCGCACGCTGATGCTCGCCGCCGGAGCCTCGCACATCGAGGAGGTGCTCGCCTTTCCGACCGCCCGGGCTTAGCCTCGCCCCGACCATGAGCTACACCGCACAGCGCTACCGCTTTCACGACAAGCCCGCGGACTACGCGCGTCTCGCGCAGGAGCTCGGCGCGCTGCTCGCGGGCGAGAGCGATCCGATCGCCAACGCCGCCAACACCGCAGCGCTCGTCTTCGAGGCTCTGCCGGAGGTGAACTGGGCCGGCTTCTATTTCCTCAAGGGCGGGCAGCTCGTGGTCGGGCCCTTTCAGGGCCGTCCGGCGTGCGTGCGGATCGCGCTCGGCTCGGGCGTGTGCGGCACGGCGGCGGCGCAGCGCCGCACGCTCGTCGTGCCCGACGTGCTCGAGTTCCCGGGCCATATCGCCTGCGATCCGGCGTCGCGCTCGGAGATCGTGGTGCCGCTCATCGCCGGCGACGCGCGCGATGGGTCGCTGCTCGGGGTGCTCGATCTCGACAGTCCGCGCGCGGCGCGCTTCGACGAGGCCGACGCCCGCGGGCTCGAGTCGCTCGCCGGGCTCTTCGTGCGGAGCATCCGGGAGACGAGCGCGCTCGCGAATCCCGCATGACCGTCCCGCGGTCCGGGACGCGGGGGCTGGCCGCGGGGAGCGCGGCCTTTGCGATCTGGGGACTGTTCCCGCTCTACCTGCATCCCTTGAGCGGCGTGCCGGCGACGCAGGTGATCGCGCACCGCGTCGCCTGGTCGTGCCTGTTCCTCCTCGGGTGGATGCTGCTGCGCGGGCAGCTCGGACGGCTCACGGCGACCCTCACCAACCCGGCGCTCCTGGTGCGCCTCACGCTCACGGCGCTCCTCGTCAGCTGCAACTGGCTGGTGTACGTCTGGGGCGTGACGCACCAGCACATCGTCGAGACCAGCCTCGGCTACTACATCAATCCGCTGGTGAACGTGGTGCTGGGGGTGGTGGTGCTGCACGAGCGGCTGAACCGCACGCAGTGGCTCGCGGTGGCGCTCGCCGCGATCGCCGTCGGCTATCTCACCGTGCTCGCCGGGCGTCTGCCGTGGATCGCCTGTTTCCTCGCGCTCACCTTCTCGCTCTACGGACTGCTGCGCAAGGTGATCAGCGTCGAGGCGCTCCCGGGACTTGCGAGCGAGACGCTGCTGCTGCTGCCGCTCGCGGTGGCCTATCTCGGGTGGTGTCAGGTCGCGGGCACCGGCGCGCTGGGCTCCTCCGGCGCCGCCATCGATGCGCTCCTCGTCGGCAGCGGGCTGGTGACGGCGATTCCGCTCCTGCTGTTCGCTTACGGGGCGCGCCGCCTTCCTTACTCGACGGTGGGCGTGCTGCAGTACATCGCGCCGAGCCTGCAGCTGCTCTGCGGCGTCGTGGTCTATCACGAGCACTTCGGGCTCGCCCGCGCTCTCGGCTTTGCGCTGATCTGGGCGGCGCTCGCGATCTACGCCGCCGATGGCCTGTGGCGGGCGCGGAGCGCGCCGCGGCTGCAGCGCGCCTGAAGTCGGCGGCCCCCGAGCCCTTCAGAGGGCGCGCCCGCCGGCGCGCCTACCCCTTGCTGCGCGAGATGTACTCGCCCGTGCGGGTGTCGATGCGGATCACTTCACCCTCGTTGATGAAGAGCGGCACCCGCACCACCGCGCCGGTCTCGAGCTTGGCGGGCTTCTGGCCGCCGGTGGCGGTATCGCCGCGCAGCCCCGGGTCGGTCTCGATGACCTTGAGCTCGATGTGCGGCGGCGGCGTGACCACGAGCGGCACGTTGTTCCAGAGCGTCACGATGCAGACCACGCCCTCCTTGAGCCACTGCGCGTTCTCGCCCAGCGCCGACTTGCCCGCGGTGTACTGCTCGAAGTTCTCCGGCACCATGAAATGCCAGAAGTCGCCGTCCTGGTAGAGATACTGCATGTCGGTGTCGACGACGTCGGCGGCCTCGAGCGATTCGCCTGACTTGAAGGTCCGCTCGATCGTGCGGCCGGTCTTGAGGTTGCGCACCTTGATGCGGTTGAACGCCTGGCCCTTGCCCGGCTTGACGAACTCGTTCTCGATCACGGCGTAGGGCTCGCCGTCGAGGAGGACTTTGAGGCCTCCGCGGATCTCGCTGGTCGTGTAGCTGGCCATCTGACTCTCGCGCTCGCGTATGTGCGCTTCAGCGCCGGTATGCACAAAAAAGGGCCGCGTATGATAGCGGCATCGCCCGCGGCCGGGAAGCGCGCGCGCCGCTTGCCGCCGCGCACCCTCTGCGTGGCGTGCTTTTCGCGAAGTCGCACACACGGCCGGCTGGGGACGCGGTGCTAGAATCGCGGCGCCATGCCCGGGCAGAACGCCGTTCCGCTCATCGTGCTCAGCGCCGCGCGCGAGCCCGTGGAAGCCGTCAACGGCATTCTGCGGCGTGCCGGGCAGCCCGCTCACTGCACCTGGATTCCGGCGCTGCGCGACCTCGCCGACGCGCTCACCCAGCTCAATCCCGAGCTACTCGTGCACGTCGCCGAGAGCCGCGGGGAGTTCGAGGCCGCCGTCCGGGTGCGCGACAAGCTCGCGCCCGGGGTGCCGGTGCTGCTGCTGGCGCCGGAGGTCGATGAGGCCGACATCGCGGAAGCGATGGCGCTCGGCGCGCGCGACGTCGTCACGCTCGCCAACACCGAGCGGCTGCAGGCGGTGATGCTGCGCGAGCTCGAGGTGTTTCGCACCGAGCGCAAGCTCGCCGAGACGCTGAAATCCGCTCAGGAAGCGCGCAGCCAGCTCGGCACCGTGCTGCATCGCTCGAACGACGCGATCATCCAGGTGCAGGAGGGGATCGTCGTCGATGCGAACCCCGCCTGGCTCGAGCTCTACGGCGTCGCCGAAGGCGTCAGCGGCGAGCCGGTGATGGACCTTTTCGACGATTCGACTCACGCGGCGCTGCGCGGCGCGCTGGCCGCGTGTCTCCAGGGGCGCTGGAAAGCCGATCACCCGCTGCGGGTGAACGCGCAGCTCGCCGATGGGAGCGTGCTGTCCATCGAGATGACGCTGGCGCTCGGGGAGCACGAGGGGGAGCCGTGCGTGAGCCTGATGGTGCCGTCCCGCTCGCGCGAGGAGCACGGGGCGATCGCCCGTCCGGCCGGCAGCGGCGAAGCCCCCGGGGGCCTCTTGCCGCGGCGCGAGCTCCTCGAGGGGCTCACGCGGCGCCTGGCGACGCCCGCGCTCGGAGGCATGCGCTGCCTGGCGCTCATCTGGATCGACAAGTTCACGGATCTCGAGCGCGTGGTCGGCGTCATGGCGAGCGAGGAGATCCTGATCGAGTTCGCGCGGCTGCTGAAGGAGACCCTGCATCCGAAGGAGCTCGCCGGACACTTCGGCGGAGTGCGCTTCCTCGTGCTCCTCGAGCGCGGCAACGAGCAGGACATCAACGCCTGGAGCGAGCGGCTGCTCTCGCGCGTTCAGAGGCAGGTGATGCGCATCCGTGACAAGGCGGTGACGGTGACCTGCAGCCTCGGCATGTCGGTGGTGCCTTCGGCACAAGTGAAGCTCGATGCGGTGATCGCCGATGCGGCCGAGGCGGCCCGCCGCGGCGCCGCGCGTGGCGGTAATCAGAGCATCATGACGGACCGCGCCGACAACGACAGCCGTGTCATGTCGTATGACAAGGTGTGGGTCAGGCACATCAAGGCGGCGCTGATGGAGAACCGCTTCCGCCTGGTGCAGCAGCCGATCGCGAGCCTGCAGGGCGAGCGTCCCGGCATGTTCGACGTGCTGGTGCGCATGATCGATACGCAGGGGCGCGAAGTGCTGCCGTCCGAGTTCATGGCGGCCGCCGCCCGCAACGACCTGCTGAGGAACATCGACCGCTGGGTGGTCGGCGCCTCACTCTCGTTTGCGGCGCAGAAGAAGCCGGAGTGCCTGTTCGTGCGCCTGTCGAAGGAGACCGTCCGCGACGCCGGCTTCCTCGAGTGGCTCGACAATCACCTGCGCTCGAGCCGCGCGGAGCCGCAGCGATTGTGCTTCCAGGTGACCGAGGAGAGCGCGACGAGCCACCTGCCGCAGGTCAAAGCGCTCGGCGCGGCGCTGCGCCAGCGGAGCTTCCGCTTTGCGCTCGAGGGCTTCGGCTCCGGGCGCGCCAGCTCGGGGCTGCTCGAGGCGGTGCCGCTCGACTTCGTGAAGATCGACGGCACCATCGTGCAGGGCCTGGCCCGCGACGAGGCGCTCCAGCAGCGCGTGCGCGCCCTGGTCGAGGCCGCGCGCAAGCACGACATCCAGACCATTGGCGAGCGCGTCGAGGACGCCAACACCATGGCGGTGCTGTGGCAGGTCGGCGTGCAGTACATCCAGGGCTACTTCATCAACGAGCCCGAGCAGGTGGTGCTGCGCGCCGAGCGCTAGAAGCTCACGCCGAGTCCGAGGTCGAAGCGGTTGAAGGACGAGTTCAGCCGGAACCACTGGTAGTCGCCCTTCAGTACCACGTGCGTGCCGAGGTAGAGGTTCGCCCCGGCGGTCCATACCCGGTCATGGCTGGCCGGCCAGTAGCCGACGTCCCCGGGGCTGCCCGAGAGCGGCACGAGTCCCGTCGGGACCACCGGGCCGCCCGTCCCGGAGTAGCTCGCGCCGAGGTTGTAGCGCTCGAAGCGCGCGAAGGCCGCCGCGCGGTAGCCGCCCTGCTCGAAGAGCTCGTAGGCGCACTGCAGGAAGTAACCATAGAAGGACGACGGCACCGGGTTCGCAGCCCCGCGATGCGCCGCGTTGGCGGCCGCGAGGTCGCTGATCGAGCCCCGCGCGTAGAGCGCCGACAGGTCGAGCTTCCCAGGCGTCCAGCGCCCGTGCGCCTCCCACAGCGTGACCCGGGGATCGGGCTGCGCGGTGCTCGAGCCGGCCGTGAGCGGGATCCCGACCGCTTTCCCCGTGCTGATCGCACCACCGACCTCGAGCGCCGGCACACCGTAGTAGCTCACCGCGGCGTATTGCGTGAGGTGTCGGGCATTGGCCAGCGCCAGCTCCTGATGCGTAGCCTGCAGCGGCGCGACGCCGCTGTTGGCGAGCGCGAGCGCGCTCGCGTAGGCAGGAAAGGTCTGATCGAACTGCCACTTCGACAGATCGAAGCCGGTCGTGAGCCCGAGGTTCCACCCGAGCCCGAGCGGCGTGTCACCGCGGAGGCTCACGCCGCCTTCCCGCCAGGTGCTCGGGATGATGAGGGTCTCGACGAAGTTGCGCTGGACGCCGTAGTAACGCGTCGGCTCGTGATGCTCGTTGAGCAGCCCGAAGGGCATCAGGAACAGCCCCCCGCGGGCGCTCACCGAATCGCCGAGGCGCCGGTCGACGTAGAACTGCTCGACCTCGAATTCCCCCACGTCGCTCGCGGACGCCACCGCATGCTCGACCTCGAACTCGGAGTTGAACTCGGTGCGCCCGTCGAACGAGTAACCGAGCCCGAACACGCCGCGCGCGAGGTCCGCCTGGCTGCGCCGCCCATCGCGCGTCGGATCGGCGAAATACACCTCGCCATAGCCCCAGAGTCGCGGACCCTCCTCTGTGGCCGGCCCCGGCAGTGCGCTCGGCGAGGCCGGAAGGGCTTGCGAGGCTTCGGCCGCGCCGGGAGGCGGCCCCGCTGCCACGGGAACCGCTTCCGGCGCCCCCGCGAGCTCCGCCAGCCTGCGCTCCAGCTGGTGCTGCGCCGCGCGCAGCGAGCGGTTCTCCTGGGCCAGCTGCTGCAGCTGCGTCTGCACCTGCGTGAGCTGCTGCTGCAGGGCCGCCAGGCGGGGCTCATCGGCCTCGCCTGCCGCGGCGAGCCCGGCGATCCCGATTGCGCCCAGGCTTAGCAGCGATGTGATGGCGTGGCGCAGGGTTATGTCACGAAGCATGGGAGGCTCCGTCGGGGTCAGGCGGTGATGGGGTTGATGGATATTAGTGCGAATGATTCCTATTCGCAATAACAAGCTCCGCGTGCGGCATCCCTTCCGGTCGACAGTTCCACTTGCATGCAACTGATTGCGGATGGAATTGTGAGCGCGCAGCCCGGCGTTACACGCACTTACGCTCGAAATGCAGTCCGACGATAGTTACGTCAGAGCGAAACTATTGCGGAAAGGCCCTACAGACGCGCGCGCTCCGCCGGGAGCCGCGCCTCCATGCGGTCGATATTCCGCGGCCAGCCGCGCTTGAGCACCGTGCCGCGCTGCGCGCGCTCGCCGACATAGGCCTGGAGGTCCCGCCACTCGATGACTTTCCCCGTCTCGCCCGACCAGAGCACGAGGCTCGCATTCGGTGGCACGACCGCCGCCGCGGTCATGAGCTCAGTGCGCGCGCGGGCCTTCTTGCCGGGGATGTCGTAGAGCTTGTTGCCCTTGCCGCGCGGCATCTCAGGCACCTCCCCCACCGGGAAGGCGAGGAGCTTGCCTTCGCTGCTCACCACCGCCACCAGCGAATCCGGTGAAGGCACGGGCGCGGGCGCGAGCACGTGGGCGTTCTCAGGCACGCTGAGCACGGTCTTGCCGGCGCGGCGGTCGCTGATGAGGTCCTTGAGGCGCGCCGTGAAGCCGTAGCCGGCATCGCTCGCGAGGAGCCACAGATCCTCGGGCTCGCCGATCATGACGCCGGCGAACTTGGCCCCATCGGGCGGATCGAGGCGGCCGGAGAGCGGCTCGCCGTGACCGCGCGCGGAGGGGAGCGAATGGGCCGGCAGCGTGTAGGTGCGGCCGGTGCTGTCGATGAAGACCGCGCTCTGGAGGCTGCGCCCGCGCGCCAGTGCCTTGAACGCATCCCCGCCCTTGTAGGAAAGCGCGCCCGGCTCGACGTCGTGCCCCTTCGCCGAGCGCACCCAGCCGCCGGTCGACAGCACGACCGTCACCGGCTCGTTGGGAATGAGCGTCGTCTCGTCGATCGCCTGCGCGGCCTCGCGCTCGATGATCTTGGTGCGCCGCTCGTCGCCGTACTTCTCGGCATCGGCGCGGATCTCGGCGGCGATGAGCTTCTTCAACTTCGCCTTGCTCTTCAGCAGCGCCTCGAGCTCCTCGCGCTCGGCCGAGAGCGTCTTCTGCTCCTCGCGGATCTTCATCTCCTCGAGCTTCGCGAGGTGGCGCAGCCGCGTGTTGAGGATCTCCTCGGCCTGCTCGTCGGAGAGCTTGAAGCGCTTCATCAGCACCGGCTTCGGCTCGTCCTCGCGGCGGATGATGCGGATCACCTCATCGAGGTTGAGGAACGCGATGAGCAGGCCATCGAGGATGTGCAGACGCTTGCCGACCTTGTCCAGCCGGTACTGCAGGCGACGCGTGACGGTCGTGGTGCGGAACTCGAGCCACTCGCCGAGGATCTCCTTTAGGCCCATCACGCGCGGGCGGCCGTCGAGCGCGATGATGTTGAGATTGACGCGGTAGTTGCGCTCCAGGTCCGTGGTCGCGAACAGGTGATTCATGACCTCCACCAGGTCGACCCGGTTCGAGCGCGGCTCGATCACGAGACGCGTCGGGTTCTCGTGGTCGGACTCATCGCGCAGGTCCTCGACCATCGGGAGTTTCTTGGCGCGCATCTGCTCGGCGATCTGCTCCTGCACGCGACTCGGGGATACCTGGTAGGGGAACGCCGTGACGACGATGTTGCCGTCCTCGGTCTCCCAGGTGGCGCGCGCCTTGAAGGTCCCGACACCCTTCTCGTAGAACTCCTTGAGATCCGCGCGCGGGGAGATGATCTCGGCGCCCGTCGGCAGGTCCGGGCCCAACACGCGCTTCATGAGCGCCGCCAGGGTGGCTTCCGGGTCCTCCAACAGGTGGACTGCGGCTGCGGCCAGCTCGCGCAGGTTATGCGGTGGTATGTCGGTCGCCATGCCGACCGCAATGCCCGAGGTGCCATTCAACAGCAGGTTCGGCAGCCGCGCCGGCAGGATCACCGGCTCCTGCAGCGTGCCGTCGAAATTGGCCGTCCAGTCGACCGTGCCGTCAGACAGTTCCCCGAGCAGCACCTCGGCGTACTTCGTGAGCTTCGCTTCCGTGTAGCGCATCGCCGCGAAGGACTTGGGGTCATCCTGCGAGCCCCAGTTGCCCTGGCCGTCAACCAGTGGATAGCGATAGGCGAAGGGCTGCGCCATGAGCACCATCGCCTCGTAGCAGGCCGTGTCGCCGTGGGGGTGGAACTTGCCGAGCACATCGCCCACGGTGCGCGCGGATTTCTTGTGCTTCGAGACCGCCGAGAGCCCGAGCTCGCTCATGGCGTAGACGATGCGCCGCTGCACCGGCTTCAGCCCGTCGCCGAGCGCCGGCAGCGCCCGATCGAGAATCACGTACATCGAGTAGTCGAGGTACGCCTTCTCGGTGAAGGTGCGCAGCGGCTGGCGCTCGATGCCCTCGAAGTTCAGTTCCTGGTTCTCGGGCGCCATGCCTAGACCTGCACCTCGGCGAGGTTGCCCTTCTCCTCGAGCCACTCGCGCCGGTCGGCGGCCCTTTTCTTCGCGAGCAGCATGTCCATGAGCTGATCGGTCTTGTCCTTGCCGTCGATGGTGAGCTGCACGAGGCGGCGGGTGCGCGGATCGATGGTGGTCTCGCGCAGCTGCGTCGGGTTCATCTCCCCCAGTCCCTTGAAGCGGGTGACCGTCGCCTTGGTGCGCGGGCTCTCCTTCTCGATCTTCTTCAGCAACTGGTCGCGCTCGGCATCATCGAGCGCGTACAGCACCTGCTTGCCCGCATCGATGCGGTAGAGCGGCGGCATGGCGACATGCACGTGCCCGTGCGCCACCAGCGGGCGGAAGTGCCGCAGGAACAGCGCGCACAGGAGTGTGGCGATGTGCTGCCCGTCGGAGTCCGCGTCCGCGAGGATGCACACCTTGTGGTAGCGCAGCCGGCTCAAGTCCGCCGAGCCCGGCTCGATGCCGAGCGCCACGCAGATGTCGTGCACCTCCTGGCTGCTGGCGATCTCGCCCGGATCCAGCTCCCAGGTGTTCAGGATCTTGCCGCGCAGCGGCATGATGGCCTGGAAGTCCTTGTCGCGCGCCTGCTTGGCGGAGCCGCCCGCGGAATCGCCCTCCACCAGGAACAGCTCCGAGCGCTTCGGCTCCTGGCTGGTGCAGTCGGCGAGCTTGCCGGGCAAGGCCGGGCCGCCCGTCATGCGCTTGCGTACCACGCGCTGCGCGGCCTTGGCACGCTCCTGGGCGTTGGCGATGGCGAACTGCGCGATGCGCTCGCCGGCATCCGGATGGCGGTTGAGCCACAGCGCCAGCGAGTCGCGCACGAAGCCCTCGACCAGCGCGGCGGCATCGCGCGAGCCGAGTCGCTCCTTCATCTGCCCGGCGAACTGCGGCTCGTGGATCTTCACCGACAGCACGTAGTTCGCCTTGTCCCACACGTCCTCGGGAGTGAGCTTGATGCCGCGGGGCACCAGGTTGCGGAACTCGCAGAACTCGCGCACTGCCTGCGCCACGCCCGCGCGCAGTCCATTCACATGGGTGCCGCCCTCGATGGTGGGGATCAGGTTGACGTAGCTCTCGCCGATCGCGCTTTCCGCATCCGGCGCCCAGCACAGCGCGTAGTTCACCGCATCGTTGTCGCCCTCGCGCGTGCCGGTGATGGCTTCGGCGGGGATGCGCTCGTGCTTGCCGAGCTCCTCGATGAGGTAGGCGCCCAGGTCCCCGGTATAGAACCATTCGTCCTTCTCGCCGCTGGCTTCGTTCTTGAACGTCACGCGCAGTCCCGGGCACAGGACCGCCTTCGCCTTGAGGGTGTGCTTGAGCTGCGGGACTGAGAACTTGTCCGAGTCGAAGAACTTCGGATCCGGCCAGAACTGTATGCGCGTGCCGCTGTTGCGCTGGCCGACGGTGCCGATCTCTTCGAGCCTGGAGCTGACCTTGCCGTCCTTGAAGCCGATGTTGTATTCCTTACCGGCGCGCTTGATCCAGCACTCGAGGTGCTTCGACAGCGCATTCACTACCGAGACGCCGACGCCGTGCAGGCCGCCGGAGAACTGGTAGTTCTTGTCGGAGAATTTGGCGCCGGCGTGCAGCCGCGTGAGTATGAGCTCGGCTCCGCTCACCTTCTCCTTGGGATGGATGTCGACCGGCATGCCACGGCCGTCATCCTCCACCTGCAACGATCCGTCCTTGAAGAGCGTGACGTCGATCTGCTTGCAGTAGCCGGCGATCGCCTCATCGACGCTGTTGTCGATGACCTCGTGCGCGAGGTGATTGGGGCGCTGGGTATGGGTGTACATGCCCGGCCGTCGCCGGACGGGCTCGAGTCCGCTCAGGACCTCGATATCGGAGGCGGTGTAGGACTGGGTCATCCGGCTGCGGGGATCATCCGTGGCTGAGCGCGACGTGCGCGCCGCGCGATCTTAGCTGAAGGCGCGCGCGGGCGCCTGCGTCACGCGAAGTCGGCCAGCAGCGCGAGCCGCATCGCCGCGGGCACCTCGTGCACCGCATGCCGGTAGTGCTCGTGATCGATGCCGGCGGCGAGTGGCGCGCCGCCGCGCAGGCTCGCGAGCATCGCGGGCTCGAGCTCGAAGCGCAGAAAGTGCACCGCCGAGGTCTTCTCCTCGTTCGTGCGCGGGAGGTCCTCGTCGGCGATCGCGAACACCCGCTCGTGGCCGGCCACCTGCACCCAGCAGCGATCCTCGATGCCGCGCAACCTCGCGAGCGCCTGCACCCGCTCCACGGGCTGCGCGAATTCGATCAGCAGCGTCACCTTCCAGTTGCCGCCGTCGGGAATCAGCGGGTTGTAGGCCTCGAGCTCGTCCTGTATGCCCTGCGGCTCGAAGATGCGCTCCGCGCGCAGCATCTCCTGCACCTGGTACTGCACCGTGAGCCGGTCCTCGAAGCACCAGGTGGCATTGGGGCCGACGGCGAGCTGACGCTCGGCCTTGTGGCGCAGAACCTGCGCGCGAAACGCCGGCCGCGCGCGCGCGTATTGCTCGAGCGACATGAGATCGCCCGCCGCGAGCTTGCTCACTGAAGCCTCCTAAGCCCGCGCACGCCGGCCCATCGCGCGCCCCGCCCTACAGGCCATACGCAATCCGCAGCAGCCGCAGCGGGTGCTCCGGGAGGCGCCCCTCGGCGAGGCCGCTCGCGATCTGCTCGCCGGCCATCGGGCAGTCGCTCGCGTAGTGATCCGCCGCCGCGCTCTCCACCCGCTGCACCACGGGACGGCCGATCTTCATCGAGGCGGCGCGGAACTCGCGCTTCACGCCGTAGGTGCCGTTGTGCCCGGAGCAGCGCTCGATCGCCTCGACGGTGGTGCCGGGCACGAGCCTGAGAACGTCGCGCGTCTTGAGTCCGAGGTTCTGTACCCGGAGGTGACAGGGCACGTGGTAGCTCACCTTGCCGAGGGGCGCCTTGAAGTCGGTGCGCAGCAGCCCCGCCTGGTGGCGCCTCATCAGGTACTCGAACGGATCGTAGAAGCGCCCGGCGACGGCGCGCACCTGCGCGTCCTCGGCATACATGAGCGGCAGCTCCTGCTTGAACATGAGTACGCAGGAGGGGATCGGCGCCACCAGGTCGTAGCCTGCCTCGACCGCCGCGATGAGCTGCGGGATGTTGTGCTCTTTCAGCTTCGCGACCGCCTCGAGGTCCCCGAGCTCGAGCCGCGGCATGCCGCAGCAGCGCTCCGCGCCCACGAGGGTGACCTCGATGCCGTTGTGCCTGAACACCGCCACCAGGTCCTCGGCGAGGGCGGGATCGTTGCGGTTGCCGTAGCAGGTCGTGAAGAGGGCGACCCGGCCGCGGGCCGGCGCTGCGGATTGCGGCGTCGGTTGCGCTGCGGATTGCGCCGCGCGCGCGGCGGCCGGCTCCCCGACCGTGCCGAGTTGCGCGAGGCGCTGGCGTGCCGTGCGTGCGTGAAACGTCGGGAGGGGGGCGCTGCGCGCGACGCCGAGGGTCTTCTCGAGCAGCACCCGCCCGGCGGCGGTGCGGTTGACCGCGTTGACGAGCTCCGCGACGACGGGAATTCCCGCGATCCGGCCGACGCTGTCGGTAGCGGCGAGGGCGCGCTCGCGAAAGGAGAGGCCGTGCGTGCGCGCGCGCACCGCTTTCGCCCGCAGCATCAGCTGCGGAAAGTCGACGTTCCAGGGATGCGGCGGCACGTACGGGCACTTGGTCATGAAGCACATGTCGCAGAGGTAGCAGTGGTCCACGACCTGCCAGTACACCTTCTTCTCGATGCCCGCGACCTCGCCGCCTGCGGAGGCATCCACCGCATCGAACAGCGTTGGAAAGGCGTTGCACAGGCTGAAGCAGCGGCGGCAGCCGTGGCAGATGTCGTAGACGCGCTCGAGCTCCCTCTCGAGCGCCTCGACGTCGTAGAACTCCGCGTCGCGCCAGGCGAGCGGACGCCGCGTGGGAGCCTCGAGGCTCCCCTCGCGGTCTGCCGAGGCGAAATCGGGCGGAGCCTCCGGCGGGCGGCTCATGCGCCCGTCAACCCTCAGCGCTCATCAGATGTTGTCCAGGGCCTTCTGGAAGCGATTGGCATGCGAGCGCTCGGCCTTCGCCAGCGTCTCGAACCAGTCGGCGATCTCCCCGAAACCCTCCTCGCGCGCGGCCTTCGCCATGCCGGGATACATATCGGTGTACTCGTGGGTCTCGCCGGCGATGGCGGCCTTGAGATTCAGCCGCGTCTCCCCGATCGGGAGGCCCGTCGCCGGATCGCCCACCGCCTCCAGGTACTCGAGGTGTCCGTGCGCGTGCCCGGTCTCACCCTCCGCCGTCGAGCGGAACACGGCTGACACGTCGTTGAATCCTTCGACGTCGGCCTTCTGTGCGAAATAGAGATAACGCCGGTTGGCCTGGGATTCCCCGGCAAACGCATCCTTGAGGTTTTTCTCGGTCCTGCTGCCTTTGAGATTCATGTCACTCCTCTCTTAGACTCGGTCTAACATAGGCGGCGACTCTATGCTCGAGCGCGGGGGACGTCAACCCCGCGTTGACCCTCGCGCGGCGCGCTGTGTAACGTGGCGCGCCCTGACGGACGGCTCCGCTGACAGCTCGAGGAGCAGATGGACTTGGCGCGCGACGGCAAACCCCCCGATTTCGAGAAGGCGCTGGCGGAGCTCGAGGCTCTGGTCGAGCGCCTCGAGCGCGGCGACCTGCCGCTCGACGAGGCGCTGAAGACTTTCGAGCGCGGCGTCGCCCTCACCCGCCACTGTCAGGCCTCGCTCCAGGCCGCGCAGCAGAGAGTCGAAATCCTCCTGAAGAAGAGCGGCCAGGCGCAGATCGTGCCGTTCGAGGAGCCGACCGACGAGACGGCGGACCGCCCGGCGGATCCCGAGTAATGAGCGCGCTGCCAGGGTCGCCGGAGCGAACCACCGCCGCCTTCACCGCGCGCATCCAGGCCTTCAGGGAGCGGATCGAGGGCGTGCTCGATCGCGCGCTCGAGCTGCCCGATGCGGGCACCTCGAGGCTGCGCGAGGCGATGCGCTACAGCGTGCTCGGGGCCGGCAAGCGGCTGCGGCCGACGCTGGTTTATCTCACAGGCGAATCGCTCGGCGCACCGCTCACGGTGCTCGATGTCCCCGCCGCCGCGGTCGAGCTCATTCATGTCTACAGCCTCGTGCACGATGACCTGCCGGCGATGGACGACGACGACCTGCGTCGCGGCCGGCCCACTTGTCATCGCGCCTTCGACGAAGGCACCGCGATCCTGGTCGGCGATGCCCTGCAGGCGCTCGGCTTCGCGGTGCTCTCGAGCGAGCCGATGGAGGGGACTCCTGCCTCCGCGCGGCTCGAGATGCTGCGTGTGCTCGCGCGCGCGATCGGCACGCGCGGCATGGCGGGAGGCCAGGCGGTCGATCTCGCGGCGGTGGGGAAGAGGCTTTCGGTGAGCGCGGTCGAGGACATGCACCGCCGCAAGACCGGCGCACTCATCGAGTGCAGCGTGCTGCTCGGGGCGCTGGCGGCGGGGGTCAGCGGCGCCGCGGAGCTCGAAGCGCTCCGGCGCTTCGGCGCGGAGATCGGGCTCGCCTTCCAGATCCAGGACGACATTCTCGACGTCGAAGGCGACCCGGCGCTGCTCGGCAAGTCGATCGGCGCCGACGCGGCGCACGCCAAGCCCACCTACCCGAGCACCGCGGGACTCGCCGCGTCCCGGCTGCGCGCGGCGGAGCTGCGCGATACGGCGATCGCCGCTCTCGCCCCCTTCGGGGAGCGCGGCGCGGCGCTCGCGCAGCTGGCCGGGCTCATGGTGAGTCGCGTCAGCTGAAGCGCGCGGCGCGCTGAGGGCCTGTAATGCCGGCGGGTACCCCGTTTCGGCGCGGCGCGCCCTCCCGTGTACACTCTGGGTCGCGATGAATCCCGCGTCGGATAAGTACCCGCTGCTCTACGCGATCGAGTCGCCTGCGGATCTGCGTCGCATGTCCTTCGGCGAGTTGCCGGCGCTCGCCGCGGAGCTGCGCGAGTTTCTCATCCAGAGCGTCAGCACGCGCGGCGGGCATTTCGCCGCGGGCCTCGGCACCGTGGAGCTGACGATCGCGCTGCACTACGTGTTCAATACGCCGCACGACCGGTTGGTGTGGGATGTCGGCCATCAGGCTTACCCCCACAAGGTGCTGACCGGGCGCCGCGACCGGCTGCACACCATCAAGCAGGACGGGGGCCTCGCGCCCTTCCCCGCGCGCCAGGAGAGCGAGTACGACACCTTCGGCGTTGGACACTCGAGCACCTCGATCAGCGCGGCCCTCGGCATGGCGGTGGCGGCGGCGCGCACCGGGTCGGATCGGCGCGTGGTGGCCGTGATCGGCGACGGCGCGATGACCGCGGGCATGGCCTTCGAGGCGCTGAACCACGCGGGCTCGCTCCCCGCGGACCTGCTGGTCATCCTCAACGACAACGACATGTCGATCTCGGAGAACGTCGGCGCCCTCTCCAACCACTTCGCGCGCGTGCTCTCGGGGCGCGTGTACGCGCACCTGCGCGAGGGCGGCAAGAAAGTGCTGCGGCAGATGCCGACGGTGTGGGAGCTCGCGCGCCGCTCGGAGGAGCACTTGAAGGGCATGGTGCTGCCCGGCACGCTGTTCGAGGAGATGGGGTTCAACTACATCGGCCCCATGGACGGTCACGACGTCAAGGCGCTGGTCTTGACGTTGCGTAACATCCGAAAGCTCCGCGGACCGCAGTTCCTGCACGTCGTGACGCGCAAGGGCAAGGGCTATGCGCCGGCCGAGGCCGACCCGATCAAGTGGCACGGACCCGGGCCCTTCGATCCGGCCAGCGGCACCATCTTCAAGGAGAAGAGCTCGGGCCCCACCTACTCGCAGGTCTTCGGCCAGTGGCTGTGCGACATGGCCGAGCGCGACCCGCGGATCATCGGCATCACGCCGGCGATGCGCGAGGGCTCGGGGCTGGTCGAATTCTCCAAGCGCTTCCCCGATCGCTACTTCGACGTCGCGATCGCCGAGCAGCACGCGGTGACCTTCGCCGCGGGGCTGGCCGCGGAGGGGCTGAAGCCGGTGGTCGCGATCTACTCGACGTTCCTGCAGCGCGCCTACGATCAGCTGATTCACGACGTGGCGCTGCAGGGCCTGCCGGTGGTGTTTGCGCTCGACCGTGCCGGCCTCGTCGGCAGCGACGGGGCGACTCACCAGGGCAGTTACGATCTGTCCTACCTGCGCTGCATTCCCAACATGGTGATCATGGCGCCCGCGGACGAGAACGAGTGCCGGCAGATGCTCTACACCGCGAGCGCGCTCGAGGGGCCCGCGATGGTGCGCTATCCGCGCGGCTGCGGACCCGGCGTGGCGGTCGCATCCGAGCTCACCGCGCTCGGGCTTGGCAAGGCGCAGCTGCGGCGCGAGGGCAAGAGCGGGCTCGCGGTGCTCGCCTTCGGCGCCCTGGTCGCGCCCGCTCAGTCGATCGCCGAGCGCCTCGACGCGACCTTCGTCAACATGCGCTTCGTCAAGCCGCTCGATGAGGACCTGATCGTCGCGCTCGCCGCGCGGCATCGCGCCCTCGTCACCATCGAGGAGAACGTCACGCAGGGCGGCGCGGGCTCGGCGGTCGGCGAGGTGCTGGCGTCCGAGGGCCTGCAGCTGCCGCTGCTGCAGCTTGGCATTCCCGACCGCTTCATCGAGCACGGCTCGCGCGAGGGCTGTCTTGCCGCCGCGGGCCTCGATGCCGCGTCCCTGAGCGCGAGCGTCGAGCGCTGGTGGGCCATGCAGTCGCGGGAGCGGCTGCGCTCGGCCGGCGGAGCGTAGGGCGCCTACGCAATAAGAGGGATTCCGGCGGCCCGGCCGGCCCGATGACAATCCCCGCTCACCGTACTATCCGGCTCACCGTATGACCTCGAAGCTCGCAGCCCCAAGATCCGCGCACGCCGTCCCCGAGGTCGAGGACGTGCAGTCGCGCCCCGACACACGCGCGCTCCCGATCAACAGGGTCGGGATCAAGGACATCAGGCACCCGGTGCGCGTCAAGGACCGCTCCGCGGGCGAGCAGCACACGATCGCCACCTTCAACATGTACGTGAGCCTGCCGCATGATTTCAAGGGCACGCACATGTCGCGCTTCGTGGAGATCCTGCACGGGGGGCGCGAGATCTCGGTCGAGTCCTTCCGCGGCATGCTGCGCGCGATGACCGAGCGGCTCGAAGCCGACACCGGGCACATCGAGATGAGCTTCCCGTTCTTCGTGATGAAGCGCGCGCCGGTCTCGGGCGTCGAGAGCCTGATGGACTATCGCGCCGCCCTCATCGGGGAGCATCGCCGCGGCCACACCCGGCTGTGGGTGCGCGTGACCGCGCCGGTGACGAGCGTCTGTCCCTGCTCGAAGGAGATCTCCGACCGCGGCGCCCACAACCAGCGCTCGCACGTCACCATCACCGCGCGGCTGCGCAGCCACATGTGGATCGAGGAGCTGATCCAGGTCGCCGAGAGCGAGGCCTCCTGCGAGCTGTACGGCATTCTCAAGCGCCCCGACGAGAAGCACGTGACCGAGCGCGGTTACGACAACCCGAAGTTCGTCGAGGACATGGTGCGCGACGTCGCCACGCGCTTGAACCTCGATCCGCGCGTCGGGGCCTACGTGGTGGAATCGGAGAACTTCGAGTCGATCCACAACCACTCGGCCTACGCGCTCATCGAGCACGACAAGGACGCCTGAGCGCGAGACGCGTTCTGCGGCTCGCGCACGGCCGCCGCGGGGCTTCGCCGCGCGCACCGCGCCGCGCATGAACATTTCTTAATGCGCCGTGCGTTGCAGCGGGCAGCCCGGCCCTCTAACTTCTCACTTCATGACACTCATCTCCCGGTCGTGCACCGGAAAGGTTCGCGCATGAAGATCCTCACCGCACTCACCGCCTCATGCCTCGTGGCCGGCGGCGCCGCCGTCGCCGCCGAGCCGCCCGCGGCGCCCTCGGCGACGCCGGTGAAGCACACCTCGCTCGCGGTCTGCAACAAGCAGGCTGACGCCAAGAAGCTCACGGGGCCCGGGCGCGCCAGGTTCGTGAAGACGTGCCGCGGCGGCCGCTCATGAGCCGCTTCGGTTAAGCGGGCAACTCGATCACCACCTTGAGTCCCGGGTCGTTGCTATCGAGCTCGAGCCGCCCGCGGTGCAGCCGCGCAATGGCCGCAACGAGACTCAAGCCCAGGCCGCTCCCTTCCCCCCTCGGGCTGGTGCCAAAGCGCACGAACGGCTGCGCGGCGCGCAGCCGGTCCTCTGTGGCGATGCCCGGACCGTTGTCGCTCACGGTGAGCCGCACGCTGTGGCTCAAGCGCCGCACCGCCACCTCGATGCGCCCGCCCGCGGGCACGTACTTCAGGCCGTTCTCGATGAGATTGGTGAGGAGCTGCGCCAGAAGCTGCCGGTTGCCCTGAACCACCGCCGGCGTATCGTGGCGGCAGTCGAGCGCGAGGCCCTTGTCGCCCGCCACCGGCTCGAACAGCTCGACCAGCTCGGCCGCGAGCTCCCCGACGTCCACCGAGGCGGCGGAGGCGAGCGGCGCGCCGGACTCGGCGAGCGCGATCTGCAGGAGCGTCGCGAGCGTGCGCTGCAGGTGATCGACCTCGCGCAGCGCCGACTCGATCGATTCGTGCACCGCGGGCTCGAGCGGCGGCGATCGCAGCAGCAGGGCATCCATCCGCGTGCGCAGCCGGTGCAGCGGCGCCCGCAGGTCGTGTGCCGCGCTGTCGAAGGTCGCGCGCAGCGTGCCCGCCTGCTCCTCGAGACGGTCGAGCACCCGGTTGACCAGTATCGCCAGTGTGTCGAACTCGTCATTGACGCCCGCCACCGGCAGACGCCGCCCGGTCTCGCCCGCGAGGATACGCTGGCAGGTGCGGGTCACTTCCCCGACGCGCCGCGCCAGCTTGTAGCTGAACCACAAGCCGGCGAGCGCGGCCGCGAGCGTCGAGAGGCCGATGCCCCAGAGCGTCGCGAAGCGGAATTTGTCGGCGAAGCGCCGCCCCTGGGAGATGTCGGTTCCGACCAGCAGCAGATCCCCACCCGGGAGCGTCCGCACCGCGGCGCGCACCGGGTGCACGGCGCGCCGTCCCGGCTCGATGGTGGCGATCTCGAACTCCGGCCAGCGCTCGGTCGGCATGCCGTCGAAGGGCCAGTGGGTCACGTTGCCGGCGATGCGCTCGAAGTTGCCGTCCGCGAGCATGTACACGGCGCCGATGCGGCCCCAGCTGTCGATCTTGAGGTTGATCTCGTCGGTGACTCCCGGGACGCCCGCGCGGGCGTACTGGTCCTCGAGCGTCTTGAGCTCGGTGGCGATGATGAGATCGATCTCGTCGGTGATCAGGCTCTCGGTGAGGAGGTAGGCGCTGCCGAGCGTCACGCCGACCGCCAGCGTGACGAGCAGCGTGTAGCCCACCGACAGGCGGAAGGCGGTGGTGTTGAACAGATCGAGTCGCACGCTCTTCAACTGTCGGCGCGCAGCACGTAGCCCGAGCCGCGCACGGTGTGAATCAGCGGGTGATCGGTGCCGCGGTCGATCGCCTGACGCAGCCGGCTGATGTGCACGTCGATGAGATTGCTCTGCGGGTCGAAGTGCAGGTCCCACACCCCCTCCAGGAGCATGGTGCGCGTCACCACCTGTCCGGCGCGGCGCATGAGAAACTCGAGGAGCTTGAGCTCGCGCGCCGTGAGCTCGACCTCGCGCCCGCCGCGGGTCACCCGCCGGGCGATCAGATCGAGCTCGAGATCCTCGACCTTGAGGCGCGAGGCTTCGCTGCGCGAGGCGCGCCGGCGCAGCAGCGCCTCGATGCGCGCCAGGAGCTCGGCGAGCGCGAACGGCTTGGTGAGATAGTCATCGCCCCCCGCCTTGAGCCCGCGGATGCGGTCGTCGACGCTGCCGAGGGCGGACAGCACCAGCACCGGAGTCTCGATGCGCCGCTCGCGCAGACGCTCGATGATCGCGAGGCCGTCGAGCTGCGGCAGCATGCGATCGGTCACGATGAGATCGAACTGCCCCTCGGCGGCGCGGTTGAGCCCCTCGCGCCCATCGGGGGCGTGCTCGACGGTGTAGCCGCTCTCGCGCAGCCCCTTGACGAGGAAGCGCGCGGCCTCGGTATCGTCTTCGATGAGCAGCACGTGCACTGGAGATAGAGCCTACCCGGCGGGGCGCGCCCCCCGCGCGTCCGTGAGCAGGTTAGCACGGCGCCGCTCAGCGCGCGGCGGGCGGCGGCGGGCGCTCGGCGCTCTGCAACCGCCCGATGAGCGCGGAGAGGAACACGCGGTTGAATCGCAGCTGGCAGGAGGCCGAGACCTGCTCGAGGAGCGTCGAGCTCACCTTCAGCACCGTCACCGCCGAGGCCGCACGGATCGTGGCGGTACGCTTGGCGCCCGGCACGTAGCTCGCCTCGCCGAAGCAGTCGCCGGTATCGAGCGCCCCGACCTTGCGGCCGTGGCGCTCCACCACGCAGCCGCCCGTCACCAGGATGTAGAAGCGATCGTCCATCTCGCCTTCCTTGACGATCTCCTCGCCCGCCGCATAGTCCTGCCAGCTGCTGGCGCGCAGCACTTCCCAGATCTCAGCGTGCGAGAACTCGTGGAAGAACTTCAGGCGCCGCAGCACGCCGAACTGCTCCTGGCGGTCGATGCGAGCGTTGGCCTCGCGCAGCCGCTGGTGCACGCGCGTGAGGTCGGCGGCGAAGTCCAGACCGCTCTTGCAGCGCTTCTGCGGATCCTTCTGCAGCGCCGTCGCCACGACCGTCTCGAGCTCCTCCGGCACGTCCTTGCGCAGCGTGTGGATCGGCGGCGGCGTCGCGTACACGATCTGGTGGAGCAGCTTATGGAGATTGCCGGCCCGGAACGGACGTGCGCCGGTCAGCAGCTCGTACATCATGGCGCCGAGTGAATAGAGGTCCGAGCGGTTGGTGAGCTCGAGGCTCTGCACCTGCTCGGGCGACATGTAGGAGGGACTGCCGGCGATACCCTCGATGCGCGAGACGTCGGAATCGGACACCAGCGCGATGCCGAAGTCGATGATGCGCACGTCGCTGTCCTGCGTGAGCATGATGTTGGAGGGCTTGACGTCGCGATGGATCACGCCGCGCGAATGCGCGTAGTGCAGCGCCTTGGCGCACTTGAACATGATTTCGACGGTGTCGTCGATGCGCAGCAGGTTGTCCGGACGGCAGTAGGCGGCGAGCGTGCGCGCGCCGTGCACGTGCTCGGTCACGATATAACGGTGACCGTTTTCCTCGCCGGCGTCGTAGATCGGCAGGATGTGCGGGTGCTGGAGCATCCCGACCAGGTGCGCCTCGGAGAGGAACATCTTGCGCGCGATGCGCGCGCGCTCCTCGTCGCCGCCCGTGTCCATGTTGTAGACCTTGATGGCGACGTCGCGGCCGTAGTAGGCGTCGTGCGAGAGGTAAACCACCCCGGTGCTGCCGCGCCCCACCTCCCGGATGACCGCGTACTTGCCGATCTTGTCCGGCATGCGGCCCTGAGGTCTGGCGGGAGGAACGGATTTTGTGGCCGTTAACGACATCGTGCGCGGCAAACTGACAAAGGCGCGCAAGCATACGGTCAGGTCACGCCGGGCTGCTGTGATGCAGGCCCGAGGGCGGTGAGGATGTATCAGGTGAAGTGTTGATAACCGGAATGCGAGAACTGCATCACAGTCCCCTCGCGCAACACTTCGGCGCCCGGCGCGGCGCGCAGCGCGCCGATGCGGGTATAGCCCCAGCGCTCCGGCGGAAGCTCGGCGAGCATGGCGGAGACTTTTTCCGGATGCACCGCGAAGAGCAGCTCGTAGTCGTCGCCGCCGGTGAGCGCGAGAGTGCGCGCCTGCTCCTCCCCCACCGCGCGGACCAGCGGCTCCGACACCGGCACCGCGGCGAAGGAGATCTCGACCCCCGTTTGGCTCGCCCTCGCGAGCTTGCCGGCATCCCCGAGGAGTCCATCCGAGACGTCGATGCAGGCGCTGGCATGGCCGCGCAGCCGCTCACCGAGCGCCATGCGCGGCGTCGGCCGCAGGAACCGCTCGCGAAGGTATGCGAGCGCCAGGGGCTCCGCCGCGAGCCGCCGCTCCTCGAGCGCGAGTCCCGCGGCGGCATCGCCGGGAGTGCCCGAGACGAACAGCGCGTCCCCGGCGCGCCCGCCACAGCGTCTGAGGGCAGCCCCCGGCGGCACCGTCCCGAGAAGCTGCACCGTGACCGTGAGGGGCCCGCGCGTCGTGTCCCCGCCTACGAGCGCCACACCGTGAGCCCGCGCCAGCGCGGCGAGGCCCGCCGCAAACTCCGCGAGCCACGCCTCCTCGGCGCGGGGGATCGTGAGTGCGAGCAGCGCCCAGGCCGCCCGCGCGCCCATCGCCGCAAGGTCGCTCAGGTTCACGGCGAGCGCGCGGTGGCCGATCGAGGCCGCCGGGGACCCTTGCGGAAAGTGCACGCCCGCGACCAGGGTGTCGGTCGCCACGACCAGCTCCGTATCGGGCGGCACCGCAACGAGCGCCGCGTCGTCGCCGATGCCGGCGATCACGTCGGACCGCGCCGCTCCGCAGTCCCGGAAGTAGCGCTCGATCAGCTCGAATTCGGTGAGTGGCACGTGGGAGCGGTCCGTTCAGTGCTCGGCGGGCCGCAACTCGCGCGCCGCGCGATCGAGCACCGCGTTCACGAACTTGTGTCCGTCGGTCGCGCCGAAGCGCCTGGCGAGTCCCACCGCCTCGCTGATGGCGACGCGATAGGGAACTTCCGGCCGCGCAGCGAGCTCGTACACGCCGATCAGGAGGATCGCGTGCTCGATCGGATCGAGGAGGTCCGGTCGGCGGTCGCCGAGCGCGGCGAGGCGCGCATCGAGCGCATCAAGCGCGCCCGCGACGCCCTCGATCAGCGCGCGGAAATAATCCCGGTCGGCGCGCGCCATGTCCTCGGCGTCGCCGAACTCCTGCACCAGGTCCTGCCACGGGCAGGCGTTCAGCTGCCAGCGGTACAGCGCCTGCAGCGCGAGCTTGCGCGCCACCGTGCGCGCACCGCTCGCCTCGCTCACAGCCGCGCCATCAGGCCGGCCATCTCGAGCGCGCTCTCCATCGCCGCGCCCCCCTTGTTGCCGGCGGTCGTCGCGGCGCGCTCGAGCGCCTGCTCGACCGAGTCCACGGTGAGCACCCCGAAGGCGATCGGCACGCCGGTCTCGAGGCTCGCGAGCTGAAGGCCCCGCGCGCATTCGCCGGCGACGTACTCGAAGTGCGGGGTGTCGCCCCGGATCACGCACCCGAGCGCCACCAGCGCGTCGTACCGGCCGCTCGCGGCCAGCCGGCGCGCCGCCACCGGCAGCTCGAACGCGCCCGGGACGCGCACCACCGCGAGCTCGGAAACGGCGCCGCCGCGCTCGACCCAGGCCCCGAGGGCCCCCTTCAGCAGGCTCGCCACGATGAAGTCGTTGAAGCGCGCCGCGATGATCGCGATCCGGCGGCCGCGGGCACTCACCTCACCTTCGAGGAGCTGCGGCGAGGTCACCCCTCTTCCCCGACGTACCCTTCGATCTCGAGGCCGAAGGCGGAGATGCCGTGCATCTGCTTCGGCGCCGACAGCACGCGCATGCGCCGCACGCCGAGGTCCTTGAGGATCTGGGCCCCGACCCCGAAGGTGCGCAGCACCGCCCCCTCACCCTTGTCCGCGCGCGCGGCATCCGGCGCCGCGGCGGCGGCGAACGAGCGCAGCGTCTCCGTGAGCTCGCGCGCCGAGTCCTGCTGGCGCAGCACGACGATGACGCCGTGGCCCGCCTCGACGATGCGCTGCAGGGCCGCCCGCAGCGTCCACGCGCGCAAGCCCCCCTGGAGACCGATCAGGTCGCGCAGCGTGTCGGCGAGGTGCACGCGAACGAGCGGCGTCTCCGGGCCGTCGAGCCGGCCGCGCGCGAGAGCGAGGTGCACCTCGAGACTGGCGCGGTCCTGGTAGGCATAGAGGCGGAACTCCCCGAGCTCGGTCGCAACGCTCTGCTCGAAGATGCGCTCCACCGAGCGCTCGGTGCGCAGCCGATAACGGATCAGGTCCGCGATGGTGCCGATCTTGAGCTGGTGGCGGCGCGCGAACTCCTGCAGCTGCGGGCGGCGCGCCATGCTGCCGTCGTCGTTCATCACTTCGCACAGCACGCCCACGGGCTTCAGTCCCGCCAGACGGCAGAGGTCCAGCGCCGCCTCGGTATGCCCGGCGCGTACCAGCACTCCGCCGCGGCGCGAGCGCAGCGGGAAGATGTGCCCGGGACGGGCGAAGTCGGAAGCCGCCGAGGCCTCGTCCACGAGCCCGCGGATGGTCGCAGCCCGATCGGCCGATGACACGCCGGTGGTCGTCCCCACGCGCAGGTCCACCGACACCGTGAATGCGGTGCGCTGCTGGTCGCTGTTGACCGGAACCATCTGCGGGAGATCGAGCCGCGCGAGCTGCTGCTCCTCCATGGGCACGCAGATGATGCCGCTCGTATGGCGGATCATGAACGCGACCGCCTCGGGGGTCGCGTACTCGGCCGCCATGATGAGGTCGCCCTCGTTCTCGCGGTCCTCGTCGTCGACGATGACGACCATGCGTCCGGCGCGAAGCTCGGCGAGGATCTCCTCGACGGAATTGACGGCCGGTGGACCCTCGGGCGCCGCCGCGCCCTTGCCGGGAAGTGACAGGACTCTGGACATGGTGCGCCGTCTAAGTGGTACGGTCGGGTCAGTATACCCGAGCGCTCGCGAGCGCCCCGCGCGGTCAGCCGCGGAAGCGCGCCCGCGTGAGCCGCGCGCTCCGACAGCGCTGAACTTCAGCCCTTCGCCGTCGCCAGCAGCGGCGTCACGACCTGCTCCAGACGCTCTGCCGTCCAACTCGGGTTCTTCTCCTTCCAGCCGTCCACGACGAGGCGCCCGGCCCGGTCGATCGTGAAGCTCACCGGCAACCGCCAGATCCGGCCGTATCCCGGCGCGCTGGACCGCTCGAGGAACCCGACCGGAAAGCTCAGCGACTCGGCGATCTTCTTGACTTCGGGGAGCTTGTCGGGCGTGTCGAGCGTGAAGGCGAGCACCCGCAGCCCCGCCTCGCGATGCCGGGTCGCGTACCCGGAAAGGAGCGGAAGCTCCTCGCGGCACGGCGCGCACCAGGTGGCCCAGAAGGTCAGGATGATGACGTCTCCCCGCAGTTGGGCAGTGGAGATGCTCTGTCCGTCGAGAGTCACGAGAGTCGCCGCCGGCGCAGCCGCGCCGACCTTGAGGTCGTTGGCGCGCGCTTCGCGCGCGAGCCAGCCGGTGAGGCCACACACGCTCCACGCGCACGCACGTTGAAGCGCCGTGCGCCGCGTGAAGCGGCGTGGCTCGGGAAGGCGCGACTCACCGCACATGGCCACATCAGGTCCGCTGCGAGAACGCGTGCACCGGCGGTCAGAAGGCGTAGCTGCCTCCCACGGTGGCGGTCCAGCGTGGCAACAACTGGTAACCGTCGAGGTGGCTGTACACGGGCACCTGCGCGAAGCCGAAGACGTGCAGGTGCTCCATGACTCGCAGCGTGATGCCCGGACTCAGGTACGCGACGGTTCCCGCCGTATCCGTGGTGTCAGCGAGCGCTCCCTGGTCCGCGCTCTTGCGCAGCAGATTCACCTGCAGCTGCGGCACCCACTGCGGATGCGCCTCGTAGCGCAGGCCGAAGCTCACCGAGGCCGTGTTTCCCGGACGGAAGTCGTTGCCGGACCTGTCCTGCTTGTGCGCCACGGCCGCCTGGAGCTGAGCGTTGATGAAGGCGTCGAAGCTCTCGCTGACCGCCCGGTAGTAGTACGCGCCCACGATCAGATCGGTGCTGCCGGTGCCCGCCTGGAGATTCGCGTCGAGCGGGGCGCCCGCGTTGGGGCCGCTGTAGAAATTGACCGCGCTTCCATAGTGGCCGGTCGGAAGCTTCACCCCGAGCTGCAACCCGAGGTTGTGCGTCGGCAGCAATCCCTGGTAGGCGCCGATCAGCTTGATGTCGCCGAGCTCCGAAAGCCGGGAGCCACTGATCCGGTCGGGTGCCGTCTCGGCGCTTGTATAAGGAGTGCTCTGCTGCCCGTAAGTGGTGTGCGTGCGCATCACGTACGGGACCAGCATGGTGAAGTTCCAGCGCGGGTCCGGGGTGTAATTCACGCCCAGGGTCAGATAGCGGTTGATCGTCTGCTTCTCGATCTCACCGCCCCCGAGGGCGGGATTGGACGGGGCGTTCACGACCTGGGCAGCGTTGGCCGTGCCGGTCCCGGTCCGCAGCCGGTCCTGGTTGATGAAGTCGTATTCGAGATTGAAGCGCAGCCCGGGCAGGGCCGAATAGCCCGTGGCGGCGTCGGCGCTGAGGGTGCAGCCGCAGCTCGCGCAGGCCGTTGCCATCTGCGGCGCCATGATCGCCGCCGGAATCAGCAGCAGCGCTGTCGCCCGACGGGCGACGCGGCTCGTCGGACCAGAGGTGTGCGACAGGGTGTGCCCACGCCGCGAGTTTGTGTTGTTCATTGTGCTCACCTGATTGATAAACCCGGATACGGAAAGCGCTCGGCGCCGGCCGCTTGCCGGGCCGGGAACGAGCCTCGAGGTCGATCAGGCGATTAGCGGGGGGCCGCGCGGGGATTGCGCGCGGAGAACGGTGGGAAGAAAGACTGGGGCACTCGCGTAGGCCTCGGGGGGCGCCGCGGCCGAAGCTGCGGTCTCGAGTGTCAGGATCGCCGGCGCGAAGGCGGGCTTGCCGCTCGCCGCAAACGGGCACGGCGCCTCATGCGAGCTCCCGCCCGGCGCGCCCGAGCCGCCGTGCGGCGCGCCGCCCGGGGCGTGGTCGTGGTGCAGCTGACCGCTCTGCGCGGCGTGCAGCAGCTTGACGTTCGCGGCGGCGAGTCCGGCGGGCAATGCGCCCTCGCCGGGACAGAATCCGAAGGTGAGCCCGTTGCCGCCTGCGAGCGGCATGAAGCCGAACGGAATGAGCGCGCGCAGCAACAGCGCCGGCAGCAGCAGCGCTGCGAATCGCCGGCGGCGCCCTCGGAGGTAGGGAAGCCCCGCACTCATGGCGGAAGAGTCTACCGCTTGGCCGAGCCTTTGATATGGGTCAAGCACCCCAGCTTTGACATAGATCGTTCCCAGGTCAGGCGCTTGCCGCGGCTTCACCGCTGCAGTGACGGTGGCAGCAGCGACTCGAGGTAGCGGGCGATCTGGTCCACCTCGAGATTGACGCGCGCGCCGACCGCGAGCTTGCCGAGTGTCGTGACCGCCTGGGTATGGGGGATGATGTTGACGCCGAAGACGGTGTCCCCGACCTCGTTGATGGTGAGGCTCACTCCGTCGACGGCGACCGAGCCCTTGCGCGCGATGTAGCGGGCGAGCTCCGCCGGAACTTCGATCTTCAGGCGCACGGAACGAGCTTCTTCGCTCGCGGCCACGACTCGCGCGACGCCGTCCACGTGTCCCGACACGAGATGGCCGCCGAGCGGATCTCCCGCCCTGAGCGCCGGCTCGAGATTGACGGGAGAGCCCGCGACGAGATCCCCGAGCGTCGTGAGCGAGAGAGTCTCCCGCGAGACATCGGCGGCGAAGGCCTGGCCCAACCGCTCGGTCACCGTCAGGCAGCAGCCCTGCACGCAGATGCTGTCGCCGAGCTGCACCCGCGAGAGGTCGAGGCGGCGGCAGGCGACGGTGAGACGCACATCGCCGCCGCGCGGCTCGAGCGAGCGCGCCTCTCCGATGTCCTGAACGATTCCGGTGAACAGGGCCGCTCCCGCTCGCCTTCGAGTCTCAAACGCCGGCCGCCGGTGCCGGCGCGACGCGCGGCCGCAGCCGCAGCCGCAGGTCATCGCCGAGCTGACGCATCTCGATGAGGGTAAACGCGCGCGCCTCGCTCAGGAAAGCGGGCGCCGGCAGCTCGAGGAGCGGCCGCGCCTCATCGCCGAGCAGCCGCGGCGCCACGTAGAGCAGCAGCTCGTCCGCGAGCGAGTGCCGCACCAGCTCGCCCGCGACAGTGGGACCCGCCTCGACCTGCAGCTCGTTGATCTCGAGCTCCCCCAGCCGGTCGAGCGCCGCCCCGAGCGAGAGCCGGCCGTTCACCTCCGGCACCGTCTCGATGCGCACTCCTCTCGCGGTGAGTCGCATGCCCGACTGCACGTCCTTGAGCGAGCTCTGCGCCGTCAGGACCATCACCTCGCCGCCCCCGGTGAGCAGTCGCGCGCCCGGCGGAGTGCGCAGGTGGCTGTCGAGCACCACGCGCAGCGGCTGGCGCGGCGATTCCGCAGCCGTTCCCGGTTGCCCGGCGGCCTCCGCAGGCGCTCGCACATCGAGCCTGGGGTCATCGGCGAGCACGGTTCCGATTCCAGTGAGGATCGCGGAGCTGCGCGCGCGCCACTGCTGCACGTCCTCGCGCGCCGCCTCCCCGGTGATCCAGCGGCTCTCACCGGTTCCGAGCGCGGTACGGCCGTCGAGGCTCATCGCGAGCTTCACGCGCACCCAGGGGCGCCCCTGCTGCATGCGCTTCACGAATCCGCAGTTGAGCTCGAGCGCCTCGCGCTCGAGCAGTCCTCCCTCGACTTCGACGCCCCCTTCGCGCAGCGCCGCGGCGCCGCGTCCGTTGACCTCGGGGTTGGGATCGGTGGCGGCATACACCACGCGCGCCACGCGCGCCTCGAGCAGCGCCTCGACGCAGGGGGGCGTGCGGCCGTGATGGCTGCAGGGCTCGAGCGTCACGTACACCGTAGCCCCCGCGGCCTGCGCGCCGGCGGCCTCGAGCGCCTTGACCTCGGCGTGTGCCTCGCCGGCGCGCTCGTGCCAGCCCTCGCCGACGATGCGCTCGCCCTGGGTGATCACGCAGCCGACGCGCGGATTCGGGTCGGTGCTGGCGAGGCCCCGCTCGGCGAGGCCGAGGGCGCGCTGCATGGCCTCGCGGTCGAGCTCGGAGAGCGCGCTCACGGCTGCCCCCTCGCTCCGGCGCGGTGCTCGGTCATTTCTCCTCCCCCGAGCCCCCGGTGGCATCGTTGGCCGCGGGCTCCGGCGGCAGCAACGGCAGCTGATCGCGGTCCACGGCGCGTGGCGCGTGGCGCTTGCGCCCGCGCGGCTGAGTCGGCGGCGCCGAGCGGGCGCTCCGCAGCCGCTGGATCTCCTCGTGGAACGCCTCGACATCCTCGAAGTGGCGGTACACGGAGGCGAAGCGCACGTAGGCGACCTCGTCGAGGTGGCGCAGCTCCTCCATCACGAGCTCCCCGATCGCGCGCGAGGACACCTCCCGGTCGCCGAGGCTTCGCACCTTGTGCACGACGCGGCTCACGGCCTCGTCGATCTGCTCGCGCGGCACGGGGCGCTTCTCCAGCGCCTTCTCCATGCCGGCGCGCAGTTTCCCCTCATCGAAGGCCTCGCGGCCACGATCGCCCTTGATCACCATCGGCATCACCAGCTCGGCCGACTCGAAAGTCGTGAAGCGCTCGCCGCACTTCAGGCACTCGCGGCGGCGGCGGATCTGACGGCCTTCCCCCGCGAGGCGCGAGTCGGTCACCTTGGTCTCGACGTGGCCGCAGAAGGGACAGTGCATGCGGCGTGTACCGTCCCGGTCGCTACTATCCGTACACCGGAAAGCGTCCGCACAGCTCCAGCACCTTCGGGCGCACCCGCTCGATCGCCGCCGGGGCGGCCTCCGCGTCCAGCACTTCGGCGATGAAGTCCGCCACCTGCTCCACCTCGCGCACCTGGAAGCCGCGGGTGGTGGAGGCCGGCGTGCCGATGCGCAGGCCGCTCGCGACCATGGGCGGGCGCGGGTCGTTGGGGACGGCGTTCTTGTTGACGGTGATGTTGGCGCGCCCGAGCGCCGCGTCGGCGTCCTTGCCCGTGATGTTGCGGTCGGCGAGACTCATGAGGAAGAGGTGATTGTCCGTGCCCCCGGAGACGATCTGATAGCCGCGGCTCGCAAGCCGCGCCGCCATGGCGCGCGCGTTGCTGAGCACCTGCCGCTGGTACTCGCGGAACTCCGGCTGCAGCGCCTCGAGGAGCGCCACCGCCTTGGCGGCGATCACGTGCATGAGCGGCCCGCCCTGCGTCCCGGGGAACACGAGTGAGTTCAGCTTGCGGGTGATTTCCTCGTTCGCGCGCGCCAGGATCAGCCCGCCGCGCGGCCCGCGCAGCGTCTTGTGAGTGGTGGTGGTCACGACGTCGGCGTGCGCGAGCGGGCTCGGGTAGACGCCTGCGGCCACCAGCCCCGCGACGTGCGCCATGTCCACCACGAAATACGCGCCGACGCCACGGGCGATTGTTTCGAAGCGCGCCCAGTCGATGACCCGCGAGTAGGCGGAAAAGCCGGCGACGATCATCTTCGGCCGGTGCTCCTCGGCGAGCCGCTGTACCTGCTCGTAGTCGATCTCGCCCGTCTCGGGGTGGATGCCGTACTGCGCGGCGCGGAACAGCTTCCCGGAGAAGTTGACCTTGGCGCCGTGCGTCAGGTGTCCGCCGTGGTCGAGGCTCATGCCGAGGATCGGATCCCCGGGCTGCACCAGCGCGAGGTAGGCCGCGGCGTTCGCCTGGGAGCCTGAGTGCGGCTGCACGTTGGCATAGTCGGCGCCGAAGAGCTTCTTCGCCCGCTCGATCGCGAGCCGCTCGGCCACGTCCACGTACTCGCAGCCGCCATAGTAACGCTTGCCGGGATAGCCTTCCGCGTACTTGTTGGTGAGCACCGAGCCCTGCGCCTCGAGCACCCGGGGGCTCGCGTAATTCTCGGAGGCGATGAGCTCCACGTGCTCCTCCTGGCGGCGACGCTCGCCCGCGAGCGCCTCGGCCAGCTCGGGATCGAAGCCTGCGATGGTCATGTTGGTGCGGAACATGAGCCTCGCCTACAGCAGATTCTCGACCACCGCGGTCCAGGCGCGCGCCAGATTCTCGCGGTGGTAACCCCCGCCGCCGAGCGCGAGCACCCGCCCGTGACCCAAGCGCTCCGCGAGCGCCGCCAGCTCGCGCGCGGCGCGTCCGTGCACGCGCGGCGAGAAGCGCAGATGGGTGATGGGGTCGCCCTCGATGCTGTCGGCGCCACACTGAAGGATGATGAACTCGGGGGAAAACTTCTCCAGGTGCGCCATGACCTGCGGCCACACCTGCGCGAACACCTCGTCATCGGCCCCCGGAGGAAGCGGCAGGTTGAGCTTGGTACCCTCGGCCGCCCCGCGCCCGCTCTCCTGGCGCGCGCCGGTGCCCGGGTAGAGGTAGCGCCCGTCCTCGTGCAGGTCGGCGAACACCACCGCCGGATCCTCCTCGAATGCGTAGAACACGCCGTCGCCGTGATGCGCGTCGATGTCCACGTAACCGACGCGCTTCAGGCCCTGGCGCTTCAAGAGCTCGATCGCCACGCCGCAGTCGTTGAACACGCAGAAACCGGCCGCGCGCTCGCGCGCCGCGTGGTGCAGTCCCGCGATCGGCACGAAGGCCCGGCGACACTCCCCCTGCATGATCGCCTCCACGGCGCTCAACGTGGCGCCGACCACGCAGGCCGCCGCCTCGTACACGCCGCGGAACGCCGGGGTGTCGCCGGCGTCGAGAAAGCCTTGACCGCTCTCCGAGCGCTCGCGCACGAACTCGAGGTAGGCGGGGCTGTGGAACGCGCGCAGCTCCTCCTCCGAGGCGATGCGCGGCTCGAGCACACGCACGCGCTTGTCGAGGCCGCGCGCCTCGAACTCGCGCACGAAAACGCCATGACGATCGGGCCCGAAGGGATGGCCGTCGCCAAAGCCATAACGGGCCAGCCGCTCGCCGAGCACCACGGCCACGTTGCTCATGTCGGTACGCTGTCGCTCCCTGTGAGGGGTCGCTCCCCGGCGCCGAAGCCTAACACAGCGCCGCCACGGCTCACCCGGCGAGGCATCGCCATCGGCGGCAGCCTCGACCATAATCGTTTCCATGGCCCAATACATCTACACCATGAACCGGGTGTCGAAGGTCGTGCCGCCGAAGCGGGTCATCCTGCGCGACATCAGCCTGTCGTTCTTTCCGGGCGCGAAGATCGGCGTCCTCGGCCTGAACGGCGCGGGAAAATCGACGCTGCTCAAGATCATGGCCGGGATCGACACGGGCTTCGACGGCGAGGCGCGCCCGCAGAGCGGCATCCGCATCGGCTTCCTGTCGCAGGAGCCGCAGCTCGACGCCGCGAAGGACGTGCGCACCACGGTGATGGAGGGGCTCGGGGAGACTTTCCGGCAGGTGGAGGAATTCAATCGCATCAGCGAGCGCTTCGGCGAGTCCCTGGAAGAGGAGGAGATGAACGCGCTCCTCGAGCGCCAGGCGCAGCTGCAGGACGCGATCGACGCCGCAGGCGGCTGGGAGCTCGAGCGCAAACTCGAGATCGCCGCCGACGCGCTGCGCCTGCCGCCGTGGGAGGCGAGCATCGCCACGCTCTCGGGCGGGGAGCGGCGCCGCGTGGCGCTGTGCCGGCTGCTGCTGTCGACCCCGGACATGCTGCTGCTCGATGAGCCGACCAATCACCTCGACGCGGAATCGGTCGCCTGGCTCGAGCGCTATCTCGAGCAGTATCCGAGCACGGTGATCGCGGTGACGCACGACCGTTACTTTCTCGACAACGTCGCCGGGTGGATCCTCGAGCTCGACCGCGGCTTTGGGCTCCCGTGGCACGGCAACTACTCCTCGTGGCTCGAGCAGAAGGAGAAGCGGCTCGCGCTCGAGGAGCGCGAGCGCGAGGCGCTGCGCAAGACGCTCGCCCGCGAGCTCGAGTGGGTGCGGCAGAACCCCAAGGCGCGCCAGGCGAAGAGCAAGGCGCGGCTCGAGCGCTACGAGGAGCTCGCCTCGCGCGAATTCCAGGAGCGCAACGAAACCAACGAGATCTACATCCCGCCCGGAGAGCGGCTCGGGGATCTGGTGATCGAGGTCGAGCGGCTCCGCAAGGGCTACGGCGAGCGGCTGCTGATCGACAACCTGAGCTTCAGAATGCCGCGGGGCGCTATCGTCGGCATCATCGGCCCGAACGGCGCCGGCAAGACGACCCTGTTTCGCATGCTGACCGGGGGCGAGCCGCCCGATGCCGGCAAGATCCGCCTCGGCGAGAGCGTGCGCCTCGCCTACGTCGATCAGTCGCGCCAGACGCTCGATGACGGCAAGACCGTCTGGCAGGAGATCTCCGGCGGCCTCGACATGATCCGGGTCGGCGCCTACGAGACGCCCTCGCGCGCCTACGTCGGGCGCTTCAATTTCCGCGGCACGCAGCAGCAGCAGCTGATCGGGCAGCTCTCCGGCGGGGAGCGCAACCGCGTGCACCTCGCCAAGGTGCTGCGCGCCGGCGGCAACGTGCTGCTGCTCGATGAGCCGACCAACGATCTGGACATCGAGACGCTGCGCGCGCTCGAGGAGGCGCTGCTCGGCTTCCCCGGCTGCGCGGTCGTGATCTCCCACGACCGCTGGTTCCTCGACCGCATTGCCACCCACATCCTCGCCTTCGAGGGCGACTCGCAGGTGGTGTGGTTCGAAGGCAATTACCGGGAGTACGTCGAGGATTTCAGGCGCCGCAGGGGCGAGGACGCCGCGCAGCCGCACCGCATCCGCTACAAGCCGCTGACGCGCTGAAGGGAAAGCTGAGACCCTTGTCGGAACTGACCGCGCCGCCGACGCAAGCTCGCGACGAGCGGCCGCTGCGCCGCTGGCTCGGGCCGCTCGCGGCGCTCTTGGTGTTTGCGGGCGTGGTGCTGCTGCTGCACCGCCAGCTCTCGCGGCTGCACATCCGCAGCATCTTCGAGCACCTGCACGCCATCCCGCGCCGCCAGGTGCTGGCCGCGCTCGCCTTCACGGCGGCGAGTTATTGGCTGCTCTCCACCTACGAGGTGCTGGCGCTGCGCTACCTGCGGCGAAAGATCCGCTACCCGCGCATCGTGTTCACGTCCTTCATCGCCTACTCCTTCGGGCATACGCTCGGCTTCGCCGCCTTCACCGGGGCGGCGATCCGCTTCCGGCTGTATGCCACCGCGGGCCTCGGCGCCATCGACGTGGCGACCCTCACCGGCTTCTGCAGTCTGTCCTTCGGCATAGGACTCGCGACCGTGTCGGGCCTGTCGCTGCTGCGCGCCGCCTCGAACGCCGCGACCATGCTGCGCCTGCATCACAGCTGGTCGCTGCTCGTCGGGACGGCGCTGCTCGGCGCGGTCGGTGCCTACGCGCTCTGGGCCTCTCTCGCACGCGGCAAGCTCGAGATCCGCGGCTGGGCGCTGCGCGCTCCGGGAGCGGCGATCGGCCTGACGCAGATCCTGCTCGGGGTCGCGGACCTCTCGCTCTCGAGCGCGGTGCTCTGGTCGCTGCTGCCGGCGGGAGCGCACATCAGCTTCGTCGGCTTCCTCGGCATCTATGCGGCGGCAGTGATCGCCGGCGTCGTCAGCCACGTTCCCGGCGGCGTCGGCGTGTTCGAGGCGGTGATGCTGCTGGCGCTGCCCGGCATTCCTCCGGACGCACTCCTCGGCTCGCTGCTCGCGTACCGCGGCGTCTACTATCTCGTGCCGCTGCTCTTCGCCACGCTGCTGTTCGGCGCCAAGGAGCTCGCGGGGCAGCGCCCCGCGCTCGCCCGCGCGCACGAGCTGGCGAGCATCTACGTCGCGCCGGTCGTGCCGCAGATCGCCGGCGCGCTCACGTTCCTGGCCGGCGGGCTGCTGCTCATCTCGGGCGCGACGCCCGGGATCGAGGAGCGGCTCGCGTTCCTCGATCAGTTCCTGCCGCTCGCGGTGCTCGAGGTGTCGCACCTCGGCGGGAGCCTCGCGGGACTGGGTCTGCTGGTGCTCGCGCGCGCGCTGTTCCGCCGCGTGCAGGCCGCCTACCACATCTCGGTGTGGCTGCTGATCGCGGGCATGTTCGCGTCGCTCCTGAAGGGCCTCGATTTCGAGGAGGCGATCATCCTCGCGCTGATCCTCGGCGTGCTGATGCTCGGGCGGCGCGCCTTCTACCGCCCCACCGCGATCCTCTCCGAGCGCTTCACGCCCGTGTGGGTGGCGAGCATCCTTGGGGTGATCGCGATGGCCGTGTGGATCGGCATCGTCTCGCATCGGCAAGTCGGCTACTCCGATCAGCTGTGGTGGACCTTCGCGCTGCACGGCAACGCGCCGCGCATGCTGCGCGCGTCGCTCGCGGTCATCGTGCTCGGCAGCGCCTACATTCTCCTCAACATGCTGCGGCCGGCGCGGCCCCAGCCCGCGGTCGCCGGGCCCGAGGAGCTCGCCCGCGCGCGCGCGCTCATCGAGCGCTCGGACTCGACGCTCGCCAACGCCGCGCTCGCCGGCGACAAGCGGCTGCTGTTCAGCGAGGCCGGCGATGCCTTCGTGATGTACCAGATCGCCCGTAGCAGCTGGATCGCGCTCGGCGACCCGGTGGGCTCGAAGGAGGGGGCGGAAGAGCTGGTGTGGCGGCTGCGCGAGATCTCCGATCACCATGGCGGCCAGACCGTCTTCTACCAGGTGGGTGCCGAACGGCTGGCTCTCTATGTGGATCTCGGCCTCGCCGCGCTCAAGATCGGCGAGGAGGCGCGTGTGCCGCTCGCCGAGTTCTCGCTCGAGGGCGCCACGCGCGCCGAGCTGCGGCAGGCTCATCGCCGCGCGCAGCGCGATGGCGCCAGCTTCGAAGTGGTGCCCGCGGAAGGCGTCGAGGCGCTCATGCCCGCGCTCGAGCGGATCTCGAACGCGTGGCTCTCGGCCAAATCGACCGGCGAGAAGCGCTTCTCGATCGGCGCGTTCTCGCGGGCGTACCTGCGGCAATTCCCGCTCGCCCTGGTGCGCTCCGGCGGCGCTCCCACGGCGTTTGCGAACCTGTGGACCACCGGCACGAAGGCCGAGCTCTCGGTGGACCTCATGCGCTTCGACGCGGACGCGCCGCGCGGCTGCATGGACTTCCTGTTCATCGAGCTCATGCTGTGGGGGCGGGAGGCAGGCTTTGGCTCCTTCAACCTCGGCATGGCGCCGCTGTCGGGTCTCGACGCGCATCCGCTCGCGCCCGCGTGGCACCGGGTCGGCAACCTCATCTTCCGCTACGGCGAGCACTTCTATAACTTCGAGGGACTGCGGCGCTACAAGGCGAAGTTCGATCCGACCTGGGAGCCGCGCTATCTCGTGGCGCGCGGGGGGATCGCGCTGCCCCGGGTGCTGGTGGACGTGTCGGTGCTGATCGCAGGCGGTGTGAAGGAGCTGTTCGCGAGATGATCCTCCGGTCGCTGCGGAGCCTGATCCCTCGAGCGCTGCTCGTCGGGGCGGGAGCCTCCGCCCTCGCCTCGACGGGCGCGGCCGCGGCGCCGCCGGCACCCGCTGCGGCGGCACCGGCACCCGCCGCTGGGCACGCGCCACGCGCCCACCCGCCCACCGCCGACAACACCTATGCGACGCACCTCCCGAGCGCGCGCTTCGGCGCCGTCACCGTCTACATTCCCGAGGGCGCACCGCGCGGCGTCGCGATCTTCCTCTCGGGCGATGGCGGCTGGGAGCTCGGGGTCGTCGGCATGGCGCGCGCGCTCGCCGCCATGGGGGCGGTGGTGATCGGAGCCGACATCCGGCAGTACCTCGGGAGCCTGCGCCGCGCGGCGCACCCGGGGGCGCCCTGCCAGATGATCGCCGCCGATTTCGAGGCGCTCAGCCACCAGGTGCAGAAAGAGATCGGGATGAGCGAGTATCACGTGCCGGTGCTCATCGGTTATTCCTCGGGCGCCACCGTGGTCTATGCGGCGCTGGTCGAGTCCCCGCCGGGGACCTTCGCCGGCGCGCTCAGCCTCGGCTTCTGCCCCGACCAGGACTTTGCCGGGGCGGCGCTCTGCCCGGGCGCCGGGCTCCGCTACCGGGCGAACGAGCGGGGCGAGCTCGTGCTCGAGCCCGCCGCGAATCTGAAGCAGCCCTGGATCGCGCTGCAGGGTCAGAAGGACCAGGTGTGTGAGGCGCACGCGGTCGATGAGTTCGCCTCGCGCACGGCACACGGCGAGGTCGTGAGGCTGCCGCTCGTCGGCCACGGCTTCGGAGTCGAGCGCAACTGGATGCCGCAGTTTCGCGATGCCTACGCGCGCCTCATCGTTCCCGCCGAGTCGGCGCCGCCGAGGCCGCCGGAAATCTCTGATCTGCCGGTGATCGAGGTGCGCGCCAGCGGCGTCTCCCGGGAGTTCGCGCTGCTCCTCACCGGTGACGGCGGCTGGGCCGGCCTCGACCAGGAGCTGGCCGCGCGGCTCGCCGGAAACGGCGTGCCGACGGTGGGCCTGAACTCGCTGAAGTATTTCTGGAGCGAGCGCACGCCCGAGCGCACCGCCGAGGACGCCTCGCGCGTGCTGCGTCATTATTTCGCGGCCTGGAACGAGGAACGCGTGCTGCTCATCGGCTACTCGTTCGGCGCCGATGTGCTGCCGTTCGTCGTCAACCGGCTGCCGCCGGAGCTGCGCGCGCGGGTGGCGAGCGTGAGCCTGCTCGGGATCGACTCCAACGCCTCGTTCGAGATCCGGATCGCCGACTGGGTGGCAAGCGACGACCGGGGTCCGCCGACCCGGCCCGAGCTCGCTCGCCTCGGCGCCGCGCCGGTGCTGTGCATCTACGGAGAGGGCGAGAGCGACTCGATCTGTCCGCAGCTCGCCGCGGGCAACGTCGAGCGCGCGCAGATCGGCCGAGGCCATCACTTCAGCGGCGAGTATGCGACGATCGCCGACCGCATCCTCGAGTTCGCGCGACGTGCCCGGCCGTAACATCAGGCGCCCGCGCCGGGACGGACGGCGGGACGGAAATCGGGACGGACATAACGAGTCCTTCTCCTCCGGACATAACGCCTCTCACCTGGGCAAAACTATGCACACGAGCACAGCGGACGCGCACCCGGACCCGCGCTCGGGTAACATGGACACGACGCGGTACACACAACAATTCGAGCCGCGCACGAGCATGTCCCTGTACATCGATTCCGCCAGTCATCTGCACCACGACCAGGAGAAGAACCTGGTCCTGACCTGTCCGCATTGTCTCACCGTGTCCCACATCACCCCGGTCGCCGTGCCGCGCTTCGAGGACCTGCAGCTGTATCGGCCGAAGCAGGTGGGGCTCGTGTACATGTGCGACGCCTGCCACTCGCCGATCTTTCTGCGCTTCACGGTGCGCGCCTACGGCTCGAGCCGCATCGAGCTGTCGCCGCAGTTCACCGAGGTCGAGCGGGCGCGGGAGAGATTCAACTTCACCTACGTCGCCGAGGATGTGGAGCGGGTGTTCCGGGAAGCGCTCAACTGCTACACGCACGGGGCGTTCAACGCCTTCGCCTCGATGAGCCGCCGCACCATGCAGGCGATGTTCGACGACCTCGGCGAGGCGGGCCGGCTGCGCCTCTTCGATGAGCTCAACGCCGTGCGCGATCTCGCCGACATCCAGCCCGACATCTTCGCCAAGATGAAGAGCGTGCTGTTCGGCGCCGAGCTCGACCCGACCTCACCCCTGCCGCTGCTCGACGGCTACGAAGCCGGCATCCTGCTCGAGGTCGCGAAGGACCTGGTGTACGAAGCCTACGTCCGCAAGGGCAAGCTGCAGCAGGCGATCCTGGTGCGGCGCTTCTTCCTCGACGAGACCGGCACCGACATCACGCCGCTGATCTCGGCGGGCTGAAGGCGCCGAAGCCGGCGCTCTTACGTCACGCCGCGCTGCGCGCCGCGAACGAGCGCGAACACCTGCGCACGCCTCACCCGGCGAAACGCCGCGCGTTGCGGAACAGCCGCATCCAGCCGCTCCACTCACCCGACGCGCGCGGCCGCCAGGAATTCTGCACGTAACGGACCGAGCGCTCCGGGTGCGGCATGGTGATGGTCACGCGGCCGTCGGTGTTGGTGAGCGCCGCGAGACCGAACGGCGAGCCGCTCGGATTGGCGGGGTAAGTGGTCGCGACCCTGCGCTCGTGAGTGACGTAGCGAAAGCCGACCAGGCCGCTCGACGCGCAGGCCTCGGCCGCCGCCGCGGACTCGAACTCCGCGCGGCCCTCGCCGTGCGCCACCGCGACCGGCAGAATCGAGCCCGCCATGCCGTCCAGCACCACCGAGGGTGAGGGCAGCACCTCCACCAGCGAGAAGCGCGCCTCGTACTGCTCGCTGCGGTTGCGCTGGAAGCGCGGCCAGTGCTCCGTTCCCGGGATGATGGCGCGCAGCGCCGCGAACATCTGACAGCCGTTGCAGATGCCGAGCGCGAAGCGGTCGGAGCGCGCGAAGAAGCGCTGGAACTCCTCGCGCAACGACTCGTGGAACAGGATCGACTTGGCCCAGCCCTCCCCCGCCCCGAGCACGTCGCCGTAGGAGAACCCGCCGCAGGCAATGAGGCCCTGGAACTCGCCGAGCGAGCGCCGCCCGCCGAGCAGGTCGGTCATGTGCACGTCGTGCGCCGCGAAGCCGGCGCGCTCGCACACGGCCGCGGTCTCCGTCTGGCTGTTCACGCCCTGCTCGCGCAGGATGGCGAGCGCCGGGCGCACACCGCGCGAGACGTAGGGCGCGGCGACGTCCTCTTCGGGGTCGAAGCGGAGCGCGACCGAGAGTCCGGGATCGGCTTCAGCGGTCTGGGCGGCGAACTCCTCGTCCGCGCACTCGGGGTCATCGCGCAGCCGCCGCATGCGCCACGAGGTCTCGGACCAGGCCCGCCTCAAGTCCGCCCAGGACTCGTCGAACTCTTGGCTTGCGATCCTCATCCGCACGCGCAGCTCGCTCACCGGCGCGCCGAGGTAGAGCGCGGCGTCGGCGAGCCCATGGCGCGCCAGGATCGATTCGAGCCGCGGCTCATCCTGGGCGAGGATCTGCACCACGACGCCCGGCTCCTCTGCGAACAGCTGCGCGAGCGCCGGGCCCCGCCCGCTCGGCAGCGCGATGTCGAGCCCGCAATGTCCCGCGAACGCCATCTCGAGGAGGGTCGCGAACAGTCCCCCGTCGGAGCGGTCGTGATAGGCGCGCAGCATTCCCGCCGCGTGGAGCTCCGCGAGCGCCGCCGCGAAGCGCAGGAGCACCGAGGGCTCGTCGAGATCGGCCGGCTCCTCGCCGAGCTCCCCGTACACCTGCGCGAGCGCCGAAGCGCCGAGGCGATGGCGGCCGCGCGCGAGGTCGATGAGCCAGAGCGAGCTCGGGCGCTCATCGAGCTCGAGGGCGGGAGTGAGCGTGCGGCGCACATCGGCGACCGGCGCGAACGCCGACACGATCAGCGACACCGGCGCCACCACGCGCCTTTCGACGCCGCCCTCGCTCCACACCGTACGCATCGAGAGCGAGTCCTTGCCGACCGGTATGGCGATGCCGAGCGCCGGGCACAGCTCCCGGCCCACGGCGCGCACCGTCTCGTAGAGGGCCGCGTCCTCGCCGGCCTCGCCGCAGGCGGCCATCCAGTTGGCCGACAGGCGGATATTGGAGAGCGGACCGATATCGGCCGCCAGGATGTTGGTGATCGCCTCGGCGACCGCGAGCCTTCCCGAGGCCGGCCCATCGAGCACCGCGACCGGCGTGCGCTCGCCCATCGCCAGCGCCTCGCCGGCGCTCCCCCGGTAGTCGGCGAGCGTCACCGCCACATCGCTCACCGCCACCTGCCAGCGTCCCACCAGCTGGTCGCGGCTGATCAGGCCGCCGACGGTGCGATCGCCGATGGTGATGAGAAAGGTCTTGTCAGCCACCGCCGGCAGGCGCAACACGCGGTAGGCGGCCTCGCGCAGCGCGACACGAGAGGTGTCGAAGGGCGCCCGCGCAACGCGGACGCTCCGCACCTCGCGCGTCAGGCGCGGCGGCTCGCCGAGCAGCGCCGCGAGCGGCATGTCGACCGGCACCTCGTCGAAGAGCGGATCGCGCACCACGAGCTCCCCGCTCGCGTCGAATTCGCCGATCACCGCGAACGGGCAGCGCTCGCGCTCGGCGATCGCGGCGAAGCGCGGGAGCGAGGCCGCGGGGATCGCGAGCACGTAGCGCTCCTGCGCCTCGTTGCACCAGAGCTCCATCGGCGACATGCCGGTCTCCGCGCTCGGAATGGCGCGCAGGTCGACGCGCGCGCCGCGCCGGCTGTGCGCCACCGCCTCCGGGACCGCATTCGACAGCCCGCCGGCACCCACGTCATGGATGAGCGCGATGGGATTCTCCTCGCCGAGCGCCCAGCAGCGATCGATCACTTCCTGGGCGCGCCGCTGCATCTCGGCGTTGCCCCTCTGCACTGAGGCGAAATCGAGCTCGGCGCTCGAGCTGCCGCTGCCGAGAGAGGAGGCGGCGCCGCCGCCGAGCCCGATGAGCATGGCCGGCCCGCCGAGCACCACCAGTTTCGCGCCGACCTCAACCGCCGCCTTCTCGACGTGCGCACGGCGGACGTTACCCAGACCCCCGGCGATCATGATCGGCTTGTGATAGCCGCGCGTGCGCTGCGGGGGGTCGCCGGCGGCGCGCTGCTCGAAGGTGCGGAAGTAGCCGCACACGGCCGCTCGCCCGAACTCGTTGTTGAACGAGGCGGCGCCTATCGGAGCCTCGATCATGATGTCGAGGGGGGAGGCGATGCGCGCGGGCGCGCCGAACTCGCCCTCCCACGCCCGCTCGTAGCCCGGGATGCGCAGGTGCGACACCGAGAAGCCGGTGAGCCCGGCCTTCGGCTTCGCGCCGCGCCCCGTGGCCCCCTCGTCCCGGATCTCGCCTCCGGAGCCGGTGGAGGCGCCCGGGAAGGGCGAGATGGCGGTCGGATGGTTGTGCGTCTCCACCTTCATGAGGATATCGATCGGCTCGGCGCTCGCGCGGTAGATGCCGGTGTCGGGGTCGGGGAAGTAGCGCTCGCCGAAGCTGCCCTCGATCACCGCGGCGTTGTCGCGGTAGGCCGAGAGCACCCCCGCGGGACTTCGCTCGTGGGTGTAGCGGATCATCGCGAACAGCGACTCCTCGCGCGGCTCACCGTCGATGATCCAGCGGGCGTTGAACATCTTGTGGCGGCAGTGCTCGGAGTTCGCCTGCGCGAACATCATGAGCTCGACGTCGCTCGGGTCGCGCCTGAGGCGCGCGAAGATCTCGAGCAGGTAGTCGATCTCCTCCGCCGACAGCGCCAGTCCCCGCGCGCGATCGGCCTCCACGAGCGCCGCCCGGCCGGCCGCGAGCGGCACGCGCTCGAGGGGCCGCGGGGCGGCGTGCGCGAACAGGCGCGCCACCTCGGACGGGTCGAGCAGCGCCATCTCGGTCATGCGATCGAAGAGCGCCGGCGCGAGCGCTCCGAGGCGGGCGGCGCCGAGGGGGCGCGGCGCCTCGAGGCGGTACTCGATGCCGCGCTCGATGCGCCGTACCGGCTCGAGCCCGCACACCCGGGCGATGTCGGTGGCCTTGCTCGACCAGGGCGAGATGGTGCCGGCGCGCGGCACGACCAGCACGAGGTTCGCCGCGCCCTCTCCGGCCGGAGGCGGCGCCTGCGGCCGCGGGCCGTAGGTCAGGAGCGCGAGCAGCACGGCGCGCTCGCCCGCGGTGAGCGCTCGCGTGCACTCGACGAAGTGCATGAAGCGCGAATCGAGCGCGGTCACCGCCGGCTCGATCGCGCGCAGACGCTCGAGGAGCTTCGGTCCGCGAAACGGCGAGAGCGCCGCAGTCCCCGCAATGCCGAGAATGCCCGACGGCTGCTTCACTTCTTCTCGCCGGGCGGCGTCGAATACACCGGCATCGGGAACTGTGCCACCGTGGCGCTGCCGCCTTCCATCACGGTGATCTTGGCCGCGCCGTGCTTCTTCACCTCGTCGATGCGCAGGATCGCATGCATCGGCAGGAAGGTGCGCAACACGCCGGAGAATTCGCCCTTGATGCGCTCCTCCGCGGGGTCGAGAACCACCGAGGAGCGCTCGCCGAACAGCAGCTCTTCGACCTCGATGAACCCGAACAGCTCTCCGTGGCTCACCTTGCGGGCATAGACCTCGTAAACCTTGCCCTGATTCACGAACATAATACGGAAAATGTGACTGGTTGCCATGGCTTGCGCGCAGGCCGCTGCTAGTTTGGACGCGGGCATTATAGGTCCGGGCGCTGTCTGCGGCCGCTTTGCCGCCCCGCGCGTGCCGCGGTCCAGTAAACGATGGATTCTTCCTTGGTTCGGGGAACCATGCTCAAGCTGCGTATCGTGAGTGATCAGGGTCGCTCGCTCGCCGAGCGCAGCTCCGCCACCTTTTCGGTGCAAGGCGGCACCATCGGCCGCTCCGCCGACAACGACTGGGTGCTGCCCGACCCGCTGCGTTACGTCTCCGCGCATCACGCGCGCGTGCAGTTCCGCGAAGGCCACTTCTATCTCCAGGACGTCAGCACCAACGGCGTGTACGTCAACGACGACATGGAGCCGCTCGCCACGCGCGGCTCGGGCGGCTATCGCCTCGCCGATGGCGACGTGCTGCGCATGGGCGAGTACCACATCGTCGCGGCGCTCGAGGCGCGCCCGGCGCAGGACGAGGCCGGCGCCGCAGTGCCGACCAGCATTCATGCCCTCCATACCCTCGGCCGGCACGAACCCGACATCGGCGCCTCGCTCGACCTCGATGCGCTGCTGGTGCCGGCCAATCAGGCCGGATCGATCCTGCCGGTGAATGCGTACGGCCAGTCGGTGGACTCCGGCAGGGTGCGTGCGCTCAACCCGAAGGCGCACGTGGAGCGCGCGCCCGAGGTGCCGCTGCTCGATGGCGCGGGCGGGCAGTCGCTCGGGCGGCAGATGGCGCGCCTCGCGGAAGCGGTCGGCCGCGAGCCGAAGATCGGGGTCTCCGCGTTCGCCCTCGAGGACGCGCGTGCCGGACTCGACGCCTTCTGCCGCGGCGCCGGCGTCGAGCCGGAGCGGCTGCCGGGCGACGCCCAGGTGCGGCTGCTGCACCTCGCCGGCCGGCTGTTTCGCGAGGCGCTGGTCGGCTTCAAGGACCTCGAGCGCACCCGCACCGACACGCGCAATCGCCACCGCATCGAATTCCCGCCGCGGGAGCCCGACGACCCGCGCCCCTCGCTCGCCAACTCCGTGGTGGAGGAGCTGATCGTCGAGCTCCTCGTGCAGCACGAAGGTCGCCGTCTCGACTCGGTGCAATGGCTGCGCGAGGCGGTGACCGAGGCGAAGCTGCACGAGACGGCCACGGCGCAGGCGATGCGGGCGGCACTCGTCGAATTCCTCGGCCGGCTCGATCCGGCCGAGCTCGAGGCGCGCTTCGAGCGCGCCGCGCGCCGCGGCAACGCGCGCTCCGCCGACAAAGCGCAGTACTGGGAGCTGTTCGCCACCTTCTATCGCAATCTCATCGAGATGCCGGCGGACCACCTGCCGCACACCTTCGTCGAGGCGTTCGCCGCGGCGTATCGCGAATCATCGAAGAAACTGCCCTCGTGAGAACGGCACCGACCGCGGGCTACCCTCACATGCAGCCGTGTATGCCGCGCACGCCGTGCAATACGCGCGCTCTTCCGGCGCGCACAAGTCGTGTGGTGTCGAGCCGAATGGCGGAGAGGGTGGGATTCGAACCCACGTGCCGGTTTTACCCGACCATCCGATTTCGAGTCGGCGCCGTTATGACCGCTTCGGTACCTCTCCGGCTCCGCACGGGCGTCAAGGGGCTGGTATTCTAGCGGAAAGCCCGCGTGTCCAGGGGAGGGTCTGTGCGCGCACTCACGCTCAGCGCCGCCGTCACGCTGCTTGGCTCTCTCGCGAGCTGCGGGCACGTCGACGCGCCGCGCGCACTCGATGAGATCCGCGCGCGGGGCGAGCTGCGCGTCGTCACGCTGAACCTGCCGACCTGTTATTACTTCGGCGCGCAGGGCGCCGAGGGGCTCGAGTTCGAGCTCGTGCGCGCCTACGCGGCGCGCCTTCGCGTCAAGCTCACGATCAACGCGCTCGCCAACGAGACGGCCATGCAGGCGGAGCTCGCCGCCGGCCGCGCCGACATCGCCGCGGCATCGCTCACCGACTCGCCGGACTGGAGCCTCGCGGGCGCGGCGGCCTCTCCCTACGCGCGCATCCCGCAGCTGGTGGTGTATCAGCGCGGGCACGTGCAGCCGCGCGAGACGCTGCAGCTCGAGTCGGCGCGGCTCGCGGTACGCGCCGGGAGTCCCCAGGAGCGGATACTGGAGCGCATGAAGAGAACGGTCGCGCCCACCCTGCAGTGGGTCGAGACCGCGCCGAGCTCCGCCGACCCGGTGGAGGACGTCGACTCGGGCAACGCCGACTACGCGATCTCGGATGCGCGCGAGTTCTCCTTCGCGCATCACCTGTATCCGAACGTGCTGGTGGGCTTCGCGCTGCCCGAGGAGCGGCCGGCGCAATGGCTGGTGCGGCACGGCGGGCCGGACCTGCTCGCGAGCGTCAACGCGTTCTTTCGCGAGCTCGATGCCTCCGGAGCCCTGGCGCGACTGGTGCAGCAGTCATCCGGCGACACGCGGCGCTTCGCGTACGGGGAATCGCGCGAGTTCCAGGCTCACGTCGGCGACCGCCTGCCGCGCTATCGATCGTGGTTCGAGCAGGCCGCGACGCAGTCGGGCGTCGATTGGCGGCTGCTGGCGGCGATCGGCTACCAGGAATCGAAATGGGACCCGCGGGCCGAATCCGACGACGGAGCGGCCGGGGTGATGATGCTCACCGCCGAGACCGCCCACTCGCTCGGGGTTAAGGATCGCAGCAACCCGGAGCAGAGCATCTTCGGCGGCGCACGCTATCTCGCTCAGGTGCGCGCGATGTTTCCTGAGCGCATATCCGAGCCCGACCGCACCTGGCTCACCCTCGCCGCCTACAACGTCGGCTTCGGACACCTGGAGGATGCGCGCGTCATCACCCAGGCGCTCGGCAAGAACCCCGACTCCTGGACGGACGTGCGCGCGCGCCTGCCGCTGCTCGCGCAGGAGCGCTGGTACAGCCGCGCCCGGCGCGGCTACGCGCGCGGGTGGGAGCCGGTGCAGTACGTCGATCGCATCCAGCGCTGGCTGCGGCTGCTCGAATGGCAGCCCGGCGAGCCGGACCCGGACCCGGCCCCGGGCGCGGCCACCGCGAGCCGCGCCACGCCCGGAGCCTGAGACCGAGGGGCTCGAGAGCCGCGCGGTCCGCAGCGCAGTCGCGGCGCTGCGCGCTCAGTCGCGGCGCTGCGCGAAGAACTCCTGCAGCAGACGCGCGCACTCCTGCATCAGCACGCCGCCGAACACGTCCACGCGATGGTTGAGTCCGGGCAGCGCGAACACGTCGGCGATGCTGCCGGCGCCACCGGCGCGCGGATCCCAGGCACCGAAGACGAGCCGCCGCACGCGCGCGTGCACGATCGCCGCGGCGCACATCACGCACGGCTCGAGCGTCACGTAGAGTGTGGTGTCGGTGAGGCGATAGCCGCCGAGCGTGCGGGCGCCGGCGCGCAGCGCCTCGATCTCGGCGTGTGCGGTCGGATCGCAAGCCGAGATCGGCTTATTTGCGCCCGTGGCGATGATGTCCTCGCCCCGCACCAGCACCGCGCCCACCGGCACCTCGCCGGCCGCGCCGGCCGCCACCGCCGCGGCGAGCGCCGACCGCATGAAGACGCTGTCGCGCCCGCCCTCAGGAGCGATCATGCGACTCGTCGGGGCGCGGCTCGGCGGGCGGGAGAAACAGCGCCGGATCGACGAAGGTCGCGTTCAGCGCCACGCCGAAGTGCAGATGGGGACCCGTGGCACGTCCCGTCGAGCCGACCTTGCCGATGACGTCCCCGGCGTGCACCTGCGCGCCGCGCTTCACGCCGATCGCGCTCAGGTGGCAGTACATGGTGACGAGTCCCGCGCCGTGATCGAGGAATACGGTGTTGCCGTTGAAGAAGTAACGGCCGGTGTCGATGACGCGTCCCTCGGCGGCCGCCCGCACCGGCGTGCCGGACGGCGCCGCGATGTCCATGCCGGCGTGAGGTTTGCGCGGCTCGTCGTTGAATATCCGGCGCGAGCCAAAGGAGCTCGAGCGGATCCCGGGCACCGGCTGCAGCAGCCGGAACGAGGCAGGCGAGCCCTCGGAGAAGGCGCCGACGGCTCTCAGGATGCGCGGCCGCTCGCGCTCGACGCGCGCCAGGTCCTTTGCCGACAGGTCGACCTGACGCGGAGCCACCGAGAGCCGCTGCACACTGTACTGCTTGTCGGCGACGTCGAAGCCCATCAGGGTGTCGCCCGCGGCGGCGGCGTGAACCTGGAGCTCCGCACGGCCGGGCGTCTGCGACAGCGGAATGCCGACCACGGCGAGCCACTTGTCGTCCCTCCGCAGGACCAGCACCCGATGGTCCTGGAAGCTCACCTGGGGTGCACTCGCCACGGACGCTTCTAGACTCACGAGTGCGACGCCGCCGGGAACCGGCTCTTCCTGAGGCAGGAGCGGCGCCGCCGGCGCCTGCGCCCGCGCAACCAGACTCGCCGCCAGAGCCGCGGCGAGGAGCGCCGCGCAGCCGAGCCGGCATCGCCTGGCCCGCCCCGACACCGTGCTCGAAGCCATGCTAACTCTCCCCGCTGCGGCCCGTGACGCGCGCATTGAGGCGCCCGTGGGCGAGGCGCGCCTCGATCTCCTCGCCGACGGCGACCGTCGCGGCGTTCGTGAGCAAGCTGCCGTCCGCACCTCGCGTCACGATCGCGAAGCCGCGCGTCAGCGTGGCAAGCGGACTCACGGCATTCAGCGCGCGCTGCGCGAGCGCCAGGCGGTGCGCGGCGCGCGATACGCACTCGCGCATCGCGTGCAGGAGCCTCGCATGCACTCCCTGGTGCCGGAGGCGATGCTCGCGCGCGAGGTGCTCGGGCGAGCGACGCACGAGCCGCTCCAGGCTCTGCGCGAGTCGCAGCCGATCACGGCCCACGGCGGCATGTACCAGCGCGGCGAGTCGCTGCGCGAGATCATCGAGACGCTGCATCTGCTGCTGCAGGCGCACGCCCGGGTGCGCGAGCTTCAGCCGCCGCTCGGTGGCCTCGAAGCGCGCGCCGCTCGCGCGCAGCTCGCGGCGCATGCCGGCGGCGAGGCGCTCGGCGCTGCGCGCGAGGAACTGGAGGCACGCCGCGCCATCCGGCGCCACGAGCTCCGCGGCCGCCGAGGGCGTCGGCGCGCGCGCATCGGCCACGAAATCCGCGATGGTGAAGTCGATCTCGTGCCCGACTCCGGACACGATCGGCAGCCGGCTCGCGTAGATGGCGCGCGCCACGCGCTCGTCGTTGTAGGCCCAGAGATCCTCGAGCGAGCCGCCGCCGCGGGCGAGGATGAGCACGTCGACCTCGGCGCGCCCGGACGCGATCTCGAGCGCCGCGACCAGCGCCGGCGCCGCCGCCGCGCCCTGCACCGCCGTCGGATAGATGAGGACCGGGGCCGGCGGGAAGCGCCGCGCGAGGATGTGCAGGATGTCGCGCAACGCCGCCCCGGAGGGTGAGGTGATCACGCCGATGCGCCGCGGGAAACGCGGCAGACCGCGCTTGCGCTCGAGCGCGAACAGACCCTCGGCCGCGAGCTTGGCCTTGAGCCGCTCGAACTCGCGTCGCAGCGCACCGACACCGGCCTCCTCCAGATGCTCGACGATGAGCTGATACTCACCGCGCGCCTCGTACACGCTGATGCGGCCGCGCACCAGGACCTGAGCGCCGGCGCTCGGTGTGAAGCCCACGAGCGCGTTCCTCATTCGGAACATGGCGCAGCGCAGCTGCGCTTCCCGGTCCTTGAGCGTGAAGTACCAGTGCCCGGATGAGGGTTGCGAGAAGTTCGTGAGCTCGCCCTCCACCCACAGCACCGGGAGCCCCCGCTCGAGGAGCGCGCGCACCTCGCGGTTCACGCGCGTGACGCTGTAGACCTCGCGCGCCGGCGGGGCTCCAGCGCTTCTGTCAGGACTCGGCGCCATGGCGATTCGGGGACATGAGGCACACTAGAGTAGTGGGTGTGAAACTGGCGGTCGAGTCATCGGAAGAGCGGCATCGATTGTGGCACCCGAAAGACAGCGCGATCATGCGTGCGCGTAAACTGCACTCGTAACCGGGACATTGCCATGCGCAACGCCGTTTTTCTCACGACCCTGATGTCGTGCGCGACCGTGTTATCGTGCGCCGCGGCGGCACAGCCATCCGGGGCCGCGCGCTTCGACGAGGCCAATATCCGCGCCACCATCCGGACTTTGTCCTCGGATGAGTTCGGCGGCCGGGCGCCGGCCAGTGCGGGCGAGAAGCTCACGACTGAATACATCGCCTCCCAGTTCAAGCGCTACGGCCTTCTGCCGGCCAACCACGGCGGCTTCCTGCAGGAAGTGCCGCTGGTGCAGATCACCGCCAACACCGACGCAGCGCTCACGGTCAGCGGCGCCACGCCGCTCACTCTCAGCTTCGGCCGAGACCTCATCGTGAGTACGCCGCGCCCGCAGACGACCGTGGCGCTCGCCGTGAGTCCCCTGGTGTTCGCCGGCTACGGCATCGTCGCCCCCGAATACCAGTGGAACGACTACGCCGGTCTCGACGCGAAGGGCAAGACGGTGGTGGTACTGGTGAATGATCCGGGTTATGCCACCGGTGACCCGCAGCTCTTTCACGGCAAGGCCATGACCTACTACGGCCGCTGGACTTATAAATACGAGGAGGCCGCGCGCCAGGGCGCAGCCGGTGTGCTCATCGTGCATGAGACCGGGCCCGCGGGTTATCCCTGGGAGGTGGTGCAAAACAGCAATACCGGACCGCGGGAGGAGCTGCCTCCGGGTGATGCCTACCATCCGTTGGCCCAAGGCTGGCTGAGCCACGAGGCCGCCGGGAAGCTCTTTGCCGCCGCTGGACTCAGCCTCGATGAGCTCGCGCGTGCGGCGGCGCGGCGTGGCTTCAAACCCGTTGCCCTGAAGCTCAGCGCGAGTCTGACCCTGCACAACGAGGTGCGGTCCATCGTCAGCCACAACGTGGCCGCGCTCGTGAAGGGCTCGCGCCATCCCGAGCAGGTGGTGGTGTACAGCGCGCACTGGGACCACTTCGGCACCAGGCCGGGGCCCGATGGCAATCCGCAGATCTTCCACGGCGCCATCGATAATGCGTCCGGCATCGCGGGCTTGCTGGAGCTGGCGACGGTGTACGCCGCGGCCAGGCCAGCGCCGGCGCGCAGCGTGCTGTTCATCGCCACGACGGCGGAGGAGCAGGGCCTCCTGGGCGCTGCCTACTACGCCAGCCACCCGCTGTTCCCGCTCTCTGACACGGTCGCGGATCTGAACATGGACGTGATGAACGTGTACGGCGAGACCAGTGACATGACGGTGCGCGGCCAGTTCATGTCCAGCCTCGACGACGCGCTCAAGCAGGCCGCTCAGCGGCAGGGTTTGAAGATCCTGCCGGACGCGGAGCCCGAGAAGGGCTACTACTATCGCGCCGACCATTTCGAGTTCGCCAAGGCCGGCGTGCCGGCGCTCAGTATCGACGGCGGCACTGACTACGTGGGCCGGCCCCCCGGCTGGGGACTCGCCCAGCGACAGGCCTATGTCCGCGACCGCTATCACAAGCCGGCCGATGTCTACGAAGCGAGTTGGAACCTGGCCGGCATCCGCCAGCAACTGGAGCTGTTGTATGTCACGGGCCGCGAGCTCGCGGACGGGAGCGACTGGCCTGCCTGGTACAGCGACAGCCCGTTCCGCGCGGCTCGCGAGGCGCAGCATCACGGGGTGAATTGAGTTTCGGGCGCAGCCTTCGGTCAACGAGCTCGTCCCGCCGCCGTTGCAGGGAGCGCCCACGCTAACGGTATCGCTGATCGGGGGGTCAGGCATATCCATGGCACGAGGTTTACCGCCCCCGTGCCGCCGCCTATAATTGCGCATGCGCATACTGGAAGAAGCCCTCACTTTCGACGACGTTCTCCTGGTTCCGGCCTACTCGGAGATTCTTCCCCGCGAGGTCGACCTCTCCACCCGCGTCACGCGCGGCATCCGTCTGAACGTTCCCCTGCTGTCGGCGGCCATGGACACGGTCACCGAGGCGCGCCTCGCCATCGCGATCGCCCAGGAAGGCGGCGTCGGCGTGATCCACAAGAGCATGAGCATCGAGGCGCAGGCGCGCGAGGTCGGGCGGGTGAAGAAGTTCGAGAGCGGAGTCATCCGCGACCCGATCACTGTCTCTCCCGACATGAGCATCCGCGAGGTGCTGGACCTCACCCGCTCGCGCGGCATCTCCGGCGTGCCGGTCGTGGTCGGCAGAAAGGCGGTCGGGATCGTGACGCACCGTGACCTGCGCTTCGAGGACCGCTTCGAGGCCCCGGTCTCCACGGTCATGACGCCGAAGGAGCGCCTGGTGACGGTGCGCGAGGACGCGCCCGAGGAGGAGGTGCTCGCGCTCCTGCACACGCACCGGATCGAGAAGCTCCTGGTGGTGAACGGCGCCCACGAGCTGGTCGGCATGATCACCGTCAAGGACTTCCAGAAGGCCCACGAGTTTCCGCGCGCCTGCAAGGACGGCAGCGGCCGGTTGCGGGTTGGCGCCGCGGTCGGCACTACGCCCGACACGCTCGACCGCGTCGCGGCGCTGCGCGAGGCGGGAGTCGATCTCGTGGTGGTGGACACGGCGCACGGACACTCCAAGGGCGTGCTCGACACGGTGAAGCGCATCAAGGCGCGATGGGCCGAGACCCAAGTCATCGCAGGCAATATCGCGACCGCCGAGGCCGCTCGCGCGCTCGTCGATGCGGGCGCGGACGCCGTCAAGGTCGGCATCGGACCGGGCTCCATCTGCACGACGCGCGTCGTCGCGGGCGTCGGCGTGCCGCAGATCTCCGCCGTGGCGAACATCGCCCAAGCGCTGCGCGATGCGGACGTGCCGGTGATCTCCGACGGCGGCATCCGCTTCTCCGGCGACATCGCCAAGGCGATCGTCGCCGGCGCCCACGCGGTCATGATCGGCGGGTTGTTCGCGGGTACCGAGGAATCCCCCGGCGAGGTCGAGCTCTACCAGGGCGCCTCTTACAAGTCTTATCGCGGCATGGGCTCTCTCGGGGCGATGGGCGAGCGGCACGGCTCGGCGGATCGGTACTTGCAGGACGCTGCCACCGAGCTCGAGAAGCTGGTGCCGGAAGGGGTGGAAGGGCGCGTCCCCTACAAGGGCAGCGTGGTCACGATCCTCAGACAGCTCTCGGGCGGCCTGCGGGCGGCGATGGGCTACACGGGCAGTCGCAACATCGCCGACATGCGCAGCCGTCCGGTGTTCGTGCGCATCACCAACGCCGGCATCCGCGAAAGTCACGTGCACGACGTGGCGATCACCAAGGAAGCGCCCAACTACCGGGCGTCCTGAAGAGCCCCATGGCCAGCGTTCCACGACCTGCCGCCGCCGCTCATTCCGCCGCGGGCGGCGCGACGCCCGCCGGCACCGCTGCGCACCCCGACATTCACGCGCACCGGATCCTGATTCTCGACTTCGGTGCGCAGTACACCCAGCTCATCGCCCGCCGCGTGCGCGAGCTCGGCGTGTACTGCGAGATCCACCCCTGGGACATGGGCGACGCCGGGGTGCGCGCCTTCGGGGCGCGCGGCGTGATCCTCTCCGGCGGCCCGGAGACGGTGACGACCGCCAGCGCGCCCAGGGCGCCCGCGGCGGTCTACGAGCTCGGCGTGCCGGTGCTCGGCATCTGCTACGGCATGCAGACCATGGCGCAGCAGCTCGGCGGGCGGGTCGCGCCCGGGACCGAGCGCGAGTTCGGTTACGCGGAAGTGACCGTCAGCGGCGCCTCGCGCCTCCTCGATGAGCTCGCCGACCGCCGCAATCCGGCCGGACGGGCCGTGCTCGATGTGTGGATGAGCCACGGCGACCGGGTCGATGCGCTGCCACCGGGATTCAGCGTGACCGCGGCGACCGGCGCCATTCCCTTCGCGGCCATGAGCGACGAGCGCCGCCGCTTCTACGGCGTGCAGTTTCATCCCGAGGTCACGCACACCACCCAGGGAACCAAGCTCCTCGAGCGCTTCGTGCGCGAGATCTGCGGCGCCGATGCCCTCTGGAGCGTCGGCAACATCATCGAGGACGCCATCGCACGCCTCCGCGCACAGGTCGGTCACGGCAAGGTGCTGCTCGGGCTCTCGGGCGGCGTCGACTCCTCCGTGGTCGCCGCGCTCCTGCACCGCGCGATCGGCGAGCAGCTGATCTGCGTATTCGTCGACCACGGCCTGCTGCGCCTCGGCGAAGCCGAGTCGGTGATGAGCGTCTTCGCGCAGCACCTCGGCGCGCAGGTCATCCGCGTCGACGCGCAGGCGCGCTTTCTCGGCGCCCTCGCCGGCATCACCGACCCCGAGGCCAAGCGCAAGGTGATCGGCCGGACTTTCGTCGAGGTCTTCGACGAGCAGGCGCAGAGTCTCAAAGGCGTCGAGTTCCTCGCCCAGGGCACGATCTATCCCGACGTCATCGAGTCCGCCGGCGCCCGCACCGGCAAGGCGCAGATCATCAAGTCGCACCACAACGTGGGCGGCCTCCCCGAGAGGATGCGTCTCAAGCTCGTCGAGCCGCTGCGCGAGCTGTTCAAGGACGAGGTGCGCCGGCTCGGCACCGAGCTCGGGCTGCCGCGCGAGCTCACCCACCGCCACCCCTTCCCCGGACCGGGGCTGGCGGTGCGGATCCTCGGCGAGGTGCGCCCCGAGTACGCCGAGCTCCTGCGGCGCGCGGATGCGATCTACATCGAGGAGCTGCGCCGGCACGATCTCTACGATCGCGTGAGTCAGGCCTTCGCGGTCTTCCTGCCGGTGCGCTCGGTGGGCGTGATGGGCGACGGTCGCCGCTACGACTACGTGATCGCGCTGCGGGCGGTGGAGACGGTCGACTTCATGACCGCGCACTGGGCGCGGCTGCCGTACGAGTTTCTCGACCACGTCTCGCGGCGCATCGTGAACGAGGTCCCCGGCATCTCGCGCGTCGTCTACGACATCTCGGGGAAGCCGCCCGCGACCATCGAGTGGGAGTAACGGGATCTATCGAAGACTATCGCCAGGGAAAACTAACAGGTTGATTTCTATAGAAAGGCTCTCGCCAACTCGCAAACGTTGTGGTGATCAGCGAGTGGCGGAGATAAACCGTGATCCCAAGACATGGGCGAATGCACGCAGTGCAGGAGTGCTTCCGAAGAGGATCGACGAATATGTTGACCTTCTAGCGAAACTAGACGCCAACGAACAGCTGGTAGGCGTGGCAGGGCTAGGCGAAGCATGCCTTGTCGTGGCAGATGTTACCTACGGCCTTTTCGACAACGGTGTCATCAAAGGCTATGTCTTGTCCCCGTCCGATCCCCACCCACTTGTTAAAGATCTCGAGAACTGGCCATCCGACGTCATTGATGCCACAACGGCCTATAGGTTGGTTGCCGATAACTGGTATCTCTTTGAGGTTCATCATTGAATTTGACGTGCTTGCTGGAACGAGAGCGTCGACGAAGGATCGAGGACGTGTAGTACAAAAAGGTATCATATAGTATGATACTTCCGGAAGTGGAGATACTTTCGGATACCGATGGCCCGATCTACGACCCCGGCGGATCCCTGGCATTACCCACGGCCTAAGCTTGCCGCGAAGTACCTTCAGGTTTTCGACGTCGGACTCACGTCCGCCCGTGCGCTATTCGCCAAGCGGCGGATGGGAAAATCAGAATTCCTCGAACAGGACCTTATCCCGGCTGCACGCAAAGCGGGGTACCTCACTGCATACCTCAATCTCTGGGATGCGAGGAGCCAGCCGGCACCCGCGTTTTTAGCCGCGCTCACCCGGGCACTTAGGCCCACAGGCTTGCGCAAACTCGCGAAGACGCTCAAGCGACCGCTCAAGAGCATCAAGGCATCGGCAAAGGTGGCGGGGATGGCAGAAGGTAGCTTTGAGGCGGAGCTCGGTGGCACCGACACCGCGGCGACTCCGCGGCTCACTGAGCTCATTCGGAGCTTCGACAAGCCAAACCGCAGGATGCTCTTGGTATTGGATGAGGCTCAGGTCCTCGCCGAGTCTGCGCACACGGACCTCGCACACTCGTTGCGCGCGAGCCTCGACGGGCGGAAGCAGAACATCAAGGTCATATTCGCGGGCAGCTCGGAGGCGACGCTGCGACGCATGTTTGGCCGTTCCACAGAGCCATTCTACAACTGGGCGCCACTCGAGCCATTCGAGCTGCTCGGCGAGGATTTCGTCCGAGCGATGGTAGCGAAGGTGAACCGGCTATCGAAGTACCCACTGGCACAGAAAGATGCGTTCGCGGCGTTCGAGGCCTTGAAACGCACACCCGAGTTCTTTCGGCGCTACCTCAATCGGTATCTCACCTATGCCGACCTGGGCTCGAAGGCGGCGCTCCTTGACACCGAGACGCATGTCTTTAACGACGCGAACTTCGTAAACACCTGGCACCGGCTGCTGCCGGCCGACCGTGAATTGTTGCGGCTGATCGTTTCCGGCGTCACGGACCTCTTCTCGGAGCCGTCGCGTCGGCGGCTCGGAGCGGCGCTCGGGCTCGATGAGGCTGTCGCTAAGAACGTGCCGCAACAATCGCTGCGCCGGCTACAGGACGCCGACTTGGTGCTGCGAATGGATTACGGAGACTATCGGGTGCAGGATGACGCCTTCGCCGAGTGGCTGCGAAATCGTGAGCTCGAGGATTGAAGTACATACGATACTGACATCGGCCTTGAGAACGGCATCGGCGTAATTTTGCAGCCACTATTCATGATTCGAGCGAGGAGAATTGATGGTCCAACGGCACCTATCGCCCTCTATTGGCACCAAGCAAAATGTTTTGACGGTACATCTGACGGTATTGCGGAGTTGCTGATCAAAAATCTCTTTTTAAATCAATAAGGCATAAAGCCCGGAGACGATCGAGTGGGAGTAAGGCAGCGTAATTATTCGGTCAGGCGCGCGGGCGGACGATTTCCTGCAACCAGGGCACCAGGTGCTCCATATCGAAGGCTCGCGCCTCGACGAGCTTGATCAGATGGTCGTAAATCGCCTTCGAGTCTGCGGTGATCGAATAGCCGTTGATTCGCAAAAAAACGTCGACCACAGCAAACGCAACTCGCTTGTTGCCATCCACAAAGGGATGGTTTTGAACGAGGCTTTCCAGGAGCGCGGCAGCCTCGTGAACCAGCGTGTCGTAGTAACCGGTTTGAGGCCGATGAAGGGCTGATTCGAGCGCGCCGGCGTCGCGTAGACCGGGAGCGCCGCCGTAACGCTCGATCAGCTGTTTGTGGAAGAAGAGCGCGTCCGCGGTCGTGACGTACTCCGTCATTTAGCCAGCGACCGGTACAATTCGTCGCGCTCCTTGAGGCTCTTCTGAAAAGCCTCAAGCACGTTTCGTCGAGGGGCCTGCTCGCGCTTATGAGCCAGATACTCACGCATCGCATCCCCGAGCACCGCTTGAAACTGACGCCCCTCGCGCGTGGCGATCTCTTGCAGCCCCTCAAGCACTTCAGGGTCCGCTTGCGAGGAAAATTTTCGGAGAGCGCTCATGGAAAGCACCTCATCATGATCTATCTTGATGTGTCATGATACTTCAAGACGACTGGAAATCAAGTTCAGAATCGACAACTCAGCGCGATGAGCATGCCCAAGGAAATATCTATACAAACAACGAGTTGAATGCTAAATGCAGCCCGCACCGCTCCCCACGAACGCTGGTCAGGTCGCCGATCCTGGGATCCGCATCGCGCGGGACCACGCCAAGGCTCGATCACGCCTTCGCGACCCTCTTCGTTGCTTTCAGTGTGCGGGCGCACCGCCGAGCGGCTGCATGGTGTGCGTGAGGACGTACTGCGCGACCTCACGTCCCATCGCGGTGCCGACCCGCGTCGAATTGCGGTAGTGAAAGCCCGCCCAGATCCGAGCATTCGCCACCTCGGCCGCGAAATCGCCGACGTTCGACCAGTGGTGGGTCACGCCCGGTGCTGTGGAACTCGTGAGCGAGAGCTCCGGCAGCGGCTGGCCTGCGGCGACCGACTCGAGCAGCACGCCTGCGGCGCCGCTCAGGATGCAGTGTGCGCAGGGGTACTCCGGATGCATGGGCGTGGCATCGAGCGGCTGCCAGGTGGCATCGCGCTCGGTGTCCGGATTGTCATCGACATCGCCGTTGCGGATCGCGGTCACCGGCCGCCAGAATTCATAGTGGTACTTGGCGTCGAACACCGCGATGGCGGAATCCGTAAGGGCGACCGCGAACAACGCCATGAAGCGGGCGCAGTCGACGAGATTCAGGTGGCGATCGAGGACCAGCTGCCGCGCCAGCGGGTGATAGGCCTGCGGGCCCACCATCAGCCAGAATCGCGCCGTCTCGGTCTGCTGCGCGGTGCGCTTGCCGCTCGTCTTGCCGCCGAGCTCCTTGATCTCGTTGTAGTCGGCGGCCCATTCGCGGCTCTTGAGCGGTGTGGGCGGGCCGGGGCGAAACTGCGACGGCGAGGCCAGCACGAACGGGCGCAGTGTCGGCCAGGTCGATGCCACCACGGTCGCCGTCGGCACGTATTGCCCGGGCCGCGTTCTCGGGCGGTAAGGATCGACCGCGGTTGCGCCGTCGTTGGCGCGCGTCTCGAGGATCTTGAGCGCGACCGCCTCCCCGAGCCGCACGCCGTTCGCCAGCGCCTCGGGGGCGGCGTCGAGGCGCGCGAGGTATTCCGACAACGCCGCCTTGAAGCTCGCCGCAGACTCCGGATGGAGCCCCGCGAGCGCGGTCGCCGCGGCACTCGCCGCCGCGGCCTCGGCCGAGGTCGGTGAGGCCGGCGCCAGTTTCACGAGATACGGCTGGTAGCGCTGCTCGATGGAATTCACGGCGTCGAACATGGCGAGGTTGACGATGGCTGACTCGCGCTCTCCCAATGCGGCCGGCGAGGCGGCAGCTACCGCCTTCGCGTCCCAGTCGGTCACTGTATCCGCGCCGGCAACGCCCGCCCAGCCAACCCAACAGAGCATCGCGCCCGCCGCGGCGACTCTGCATCGCGCACACGAAAGCGATCGCGTGTATTCCACCGATTCAGTGAGTTTCATATGCCCCCCTTCCGCGGGTCACGCCCGACTACATTTCGCGGCGTGGCTGCACCGCAGCCCCTACGCCGCGCTCGCGGACCGGCACCGGCGACACCCGCCGCGTCGAGTCTCCACCCGCGGTGGCAGGGACCGCGGGCGCGAAACCCGCGCTCAGGTCGCACTCGCCGGAATGTTTAGAACCTTCTGCTTGAATTCCTCGATACAGGCGTCGGTGTCCGCCTTCAGCTTCGACTTCAACAGTGCCCCATGCTCGGCCAATAGCTGATCGTAGGTCGGAAGGCCCTTCGCATCCTTGTCGCTGCGCATACAGAAGCCTTCCGCGACCAGTGTCTTCTTCGGGACGTCGATCACGCGCAGCTTGACTCCCAGGTTCACAAAATAGTGCGTGAGGTTGGGCTTGTACAGGAATCCCCACCCCGTCACCTGCACGTCGAACAGCAGGTCGGCGCCTCGCGCCGCCTGGGCGAGCCTCGTCACGTCGGTCTCGTCTATGGATGCGGGCGGGCTAGTTGCGGCAACAGTGCCGTATTGAGCTGCAGAGGCTTCCTGCAGCGCACGGCCGACGATCGGCGCGGGGTCCTCGAGCGAGTTCTCGGCCACCATCTTCCGGCCCGCCTCGACCGCCGCCCCGACCCCAATCAGACCGAACATCATCTTCCCCGCCGTCGTCGGCATGAAGCCCGCAGGCGGTCGATTGGTGAGAGCCACTGACTTGCCCCGCCAGTCGCTCGTGCGACTGTCAATCTGCGTCGTGCGGGTACTCACACAGCCGCCGCTGGCGAATAACAGAGCCGCGCTGATCAGCGCGACGGCACCTCGGATATGCTTCATGTGACCTCCGAAGAACGCCCTATCGAATGCCCACCTGCCCGCGCACGGCGGCGACGAGGCGCTGCGGGTCGAACCCTAAGCCGTCCTTGAAGACGACCTCCACATTCTCGATGTCCGCGATGCGCGCGGCGGGATCGCCGTGGACGAGCACGAGATCGGCGCGCTTGCCCTGGGCCACGGTGCCGATCTCCCGCTCGCGGCCGAGGAACCGCGCGCCGTTCTCGGTCCCGACCCTGATGGCCTCGAGCGGCGTGAAGCCCGCTTCCACCAGCAACTCGATCCCGCGCTGATCCCCGAACCCCGGCAGCACGCCCCCGGCGCCGGTCGGGTCCGGGCCCGCCAGCAGCAGCCCTCCGGCCGCAGCAAAGGCGTGCTCGAAGTCCATCTCCAGGCGAAATAACTTCGCCGGCCCGGCATCGGTCGGGTCGAGGAGCGCACGGTAGGTCAGGTAGCTGTCGCGCGCCGCATCCGACATCGAGCTCAAGGCGCGGCGCTGCGCCGGCGGGCGATCGGGAACGATGAGCTCGAAGACGGGAAGCGTGGAAGTCACTGCAACATGGTGATCCACCAGCGAGCGAATGAGCTGCACGATCTCGGGGTCGCTCACTTTCTTGCCGGCCCAGGACTCCAGCGCCTTGCGCTGCTCGGGGCACTTGTCGGGCTGTCGGCCGGCGACGAATTCGGTGTCGGTGTAGACCGGCCCGTGCTCGAGATCGTCGATGCCGGCCGCGATCGCTTCGGGCCAGCTGACCGAGCAGAGGTGCCCGGTAATTCGCAGCCCGCGCCGATGGGCCGCGTCGGCGGCGGCGGCCAGCTCGCCACGCGTGATGTTCATGTAGGCCTTGAAGGAGCTCATGCCCGCCTCGGCCCAGTAGTCGACGAATTTCCGCGCCTCCTCGGGATTGGCGAGCTCGTTCATCTGGGCGAACGGCGTCCCCGGGCCCTCGAGATACGGCGCCGTCAGGTCCAGATGCGGACCCGGCATGGCGCCCGCCTCGATGCGCGAGCGCACCTTGAGATCGGTGTAAGGCTCGACGCTTCCGGTAGTACGTAAAGTGGTGACGCCGGCGGCGAGATACAGCCGCGGGGCGGAGTACGGGATCTCGTTGACGACGAAGCCCGGCTCGACTCCGGCCGGCGAATTGCGCTGCGGCTCGCGGGATGCCGTGTAGAAGAGGTGATCGTGCATGCCGACGAGCCCGGGCAGCATCGCGTAGCCGGCGTAGTCCCGGACGAGCGCGCCACGCGGGATCGGCGTGCTCGCGGCCGGTCCGAGGGCGGCGATTCGGCCATCGACGATGACGAGAGTCTGATCGGCGCGCGGCGCCTCGCCCGTGCCGTCGATGATCTCGACGTGCCGCAACGCCACGGTGGGCGCTCGAATCGCGAGGTAGGAAGCGCTGTCGCCGAGCTCGGGCGCCGCAGCGGATGCCGCGACGCCGAGGAGCACCAGCAGCCCGCACGATCTCTCCGCCAGCTGTTTCCTGTTGGATCGAGTTACTGCCGGCGGCATACCCGGTACCCCCAAGCTCCCGTTCTGACAGATATCTTACTCTGGAGCGGCGGCCGATCAGGAGCGTGAGGCCGCGCCGGCCACGGCGACCGCAGATCCCGGTGAGCTTGCGGACTCACCGGATTGGCGCTCCTTTTAACTCTGCTCTGCAAAGTACTTGACAGCGCGGTGGAGCTACGGCTAGTTTCGACTCCTGGGTGCCATGAACGCTTACTTCAGCTCCGTGCTCGCATTGGCGAAGCGACCGAGCGCCTTCGTACCGATCTCCATGTCCATCGCTGCCCTGGCAATGGTGCTGGTCAGCCTTGCCGTATCCGGCGTCGTCCGCGACGCCGACGAGGGCGCCGTTGCGCATCTGTGGCAGATCCTCATCGGCGGACAGCTCCCTCTGCTCGCGTTCTTCCTGATCAAATGGCTGCCGCGCGCGCCGCAGGCGGCACTATCCGTGTTGGCGCTGCAGATCCTCGCGGCGCCCGCGGCCATGGCTCCCGTCTATCTTCTCGGGCTCTAGGCCGCCGACGAATGCCGCGCCACCTCAGCGCCGCTGCTTTGCCCGCGCGCGCCGCCGCGGCCTGCCCGGGCGTGGCTTCGCGCGGCGCTCGCGATCGTAGGGATTGGCGTCGGTGCGGTACTCGATGACCACCGGCGTCGCAAAGAGATCGTAGGTCTTGCGGAACACGTTGGCGAGGTAGCGCGTGTAGGCATCGGGAACCGATGCGGTCTGGTTGCCGTGGATCACGATGCGCGGCGGGTTGCGCCCACCCTGGTGCGCGTAGCGCAGTTTGATGCGCCGGCCGCGCACGAGCGGCGGCTGGTGCACGCCGAGCGCGTGCTCGAGTGTGCGCGTCAGCTCCTTGGTGGGCATGCTGCGCATGGCGGCCTCGTAGGCGCGTACGGTTGATGCCACGAGCTCGCCGACGCCGCTCCCGTGACGCGCCGAGATGAAGTGCAGCGGCGCGAAAGGGGCGAAGTCGAGCTTGAGCGCGAGCTGACGCTGGATCTCGGCGCGCTGCTCGGCGAGGATCCCGTCCCACTTGTTGACCGCGATGACGAGCGCCCGGCCGCGCTCGAGCGCCAGCCCGAGCACGCTCGCGTCCTGCTCGGCGACGGTGTCGTGCGCATCGAGCACCAGGATCACGACGTGCGCCTCGTCGATGGCCTGGAGCGTCTTCGCGACGCTCACGCGCTCGACCGCATCCTCCACCCGGGCGCGCCGCCGCAGCCCCGCGGTGTCGATCAGCAGGAACGCCCGCCCATCGCGCTCGAAGGGCACCAGGATGCTGTCGCGCGTGGTGCCGGGCTCCTCGCTCGCGATCACCCGCTCCTCCCCGAGCAGCCGATTGACGAGCGTGGACTTGCCGACGTTCGGTCGGCCGATGACTGCGATGCGGATGGCGCCCGTGTCGGCCTCCGCCACCTCCTGCGGCTCGAAGCCCGCGAGCACGTGCTCCATGAGCTCCTCGCACCCCTGACCGTGGCTGGCGGAAATGGCGAACGGCTGGCCGAGTCCGAGCGCATGGAAGTCCGCGGACACCATGTCGGCGTCGAGCCCCTCGGCCTTGTTGAGGACGAGCGTGACCGGCTTTCCGGAGCGGCGCAGCTCGCGCGCCACGAACTGATCCTGCGGCGAGAGCCCGGCGCGCGCGTCGGCGAGCAGCAACAGCCGATCGGCCTCGGCGACCGCACGCTCGGTCTGGGCGCGCATCTGCGCCTCGATGCCGCTCGGGTACTCGACGAGCCCGCCGGTGTCGATGACGACGCAGGGAACCGGACCCACCCGGCCGAAGCCGTACTGCCGGTCGCGCGTGAGTCCGGGCACGTCCGCCACGATGGCGTCGCGCGTTCCGGTGAGCACGTTGAAGAGCGTCGACTTGCCGACGTTCGGCCGGCCGACGAGGGCGATCACGGGCAGCATGGCAGAGGGGGCCGGACGCGGTCAGGCCGCTCGAGTCTACTGGCTTTCCTCGCGGGTCGGAGCGGGCGTCTCCGGCACCTTCCTGCGATCCGTCGCCGGCGCTTTCCTGCGGTCCGTCGCCGGCGCGCGAGCGAGCGGCGTCACGCGAAACGCGCTGACCTGGCCCCGGTCGTTGACGACCACGACCGTGTTGCCCGCCACGACCGGCGCCGTGCTGATGCGGGTCTTGCCGGTGGAGACGCGCGCCGCGAGCGCACCGCTCGACTTGTCGAGCCAGTGCACGTAGCCCTGAAAGTCGCCGACGACGACCGCATCGTCCATGGTTGCGAGCTTCGACAGCCCGCGATGCAGCAATGCCTTCTGTCGCCAGAGCTCGGCTCCGCTGCGCGCCTTGAGGGCGATCACTTCGCCGTCCGCGGTCGCGACGTAGAGCATGTCTTCGCCGAGGGTGAGCCCGCGGTAGCTCGAGGCCTCGTGCGACCACCAGATCTGGCCGGTGTCGAGCGCCAGCATGGCGACCCGTCCCTGAAAGCCAACGGCGTACACGTCCTGCCCGGACACGCCGACGGCCGAATCGATGTCGGCGAGACGCTCGAGCTCGGTGCGGCCGTGCGGCGGCGTGATAGTCGCCTCCCACTGCACCGAGCCGTCAGTCATGTTGGCCGCGAGCACCTTGCCGTTGTCGAAGCCGCACAGCACCAGATCGCCGGCGATCACCGGGCGTGCCGTGCCGCGCAGCGACAGGCGCGGGACCTGCTGCTCCTGGGACCACAGCTCGTGGCCGTCGGCGGGGCTCAGGGCATGGAGCTTGCCGTCGACGGTGCGCACGGCGATCAGCCGCTCGGAAATGGCCGCCGGCGCCAGCACCTCGCCGTTGAGGCGCACCTTCCAGAGCATCGCGCCGTTGGCGGCCTTGAAGGCGAACAGCTGCCCATCGCTCGAGCCCACTAATACCAACGCAGCGCTCGCCGCGGTGCCGCCGGCGAGCGGCGCGCGCGTGTGCGCGCGCCACAGCACCCGGCCCGAGGCGAGATCGAAGGCCACGAGGTCGCCGCGGTGACCGGCCGCGTACAAGCGATTGTCCGCGACCGACAGCCCCAGCCCGAGCCGCAGCACCGCGGCTTTCTTGTCGTCGACGCCGGCGCTCCAGATGCGCTGCACCCGCAGCTTCGGGGTGAGCGGGGTGAGCTTCGCCGGCTGATCGATGCTCTTGTCCTTGGAGCAGGCCGCGACGGCGAGCAGCGCCGCCAGCGCCCCGGCCAGCGTCAGGGTTTGCAGGTATCGCATGAGGCCTACCTGCCCGCTCCGGATGCCGTGGACTTCGCGGTCGTGGACGCCGCCTGCGCGGGGGCCGGCGCCGCCGTGTCGGCCGTCAGGTCCGCGATCTTGAGCGCGAGGAGCGAGTCCCCGGCGGCGCCCGCCTGCGCGCTGCGATACTCCTTCAGAGCCGCGGCCCGGTCGCCCTTGGCGTAGTCGGCATCCCCGCGCACCTCGTGGAAGCGCGCGGCGAATGCGCCGGGCTCGACCACACCGAGCGTCGCGAGCGCGCCGTCGGGCTTGCCCTGGGCGATCTGCACCCGCGCGAGGCGCAACCGCGCCACCAGCGCGAGGTCGCGGTCTTTTGATCTCTCGGCGACGTTTGCGAGCTCGCCGGCCGCCCGCTCGAGCTCGCCATTGTCGACGTACACGCGCGCCGCCAACAGCCGGGCCTGGTCGGCGTAGGGTGATTTCCCGAAGTCGCGCTCCAGCTCGCCGAGGAGCGTGATTGCGCGCGTGCGATCACCGCGCTCGAGCGCCTGCAGGATCTGGGTGTAGCGGGCGCCCGCCTCGAGCCGCCCGGCATCGAGACGCCCCTGCCACCAGCGCCAGCCGAACACGCCCGCCGCGACCACGAGGAGCGCGAGCACCACCGCCGGCGCGTTCTCGCGCACCTGCGCCTTGAGCCATTCCCACTGTTCTTTTTCGGACAGGTAGTCTTCCACGGGTTCCTCCCCACATCAGGACGCGGCCGCGCGCTGGACGCGCGTCGTGGCGGCGAGCGCCGCGTCCACCCCCGCCGCGAGAGCGGCGATCGGGCACTCGCTCTGGACCGACTCCGCGCGTAAAGGTTTCATGGCCACGACGCCGCGCGCGAGCTCGTCATCGCCGATGATCAGCGCCAGCGGCGCGCCGCTCTTGTCCGCGCGGCGGAATTGCGCCTTGAAGTTGCCGCCACCCAGGTTGAGCTCGAAACGCAGCCGGGGCCGCTCGCTGCGCAGCCGCTCGATGAGCTCGAGGGCCTGCGTCTCGGCCCGCGCGCCGCTCACCACGACGTACACGTCGGGCGGTGCGGCGCGGACCGCTCCCCGGACGGCCAGTACCCGGGCGACGAGGCGCTCGACCCCCATCGCAAAGCCGATCGCCGGCGTCGACTCGCCTCCGAGCTGCGCGATCAAGCCGTCGTAGCGGCCCCCGGAGCATACGGCATTCTGCGCGCCGGCGGCCGGCATGATCCACTCGAACACCGTACGGTTGTAGTAATCGAGCCCGCGCACCAGGCGCGGATTGACCTCGTAGCTCACACCCACGGCGCGCAGCCGGTCGCACAGCGCGTCGAAGTGCGCGCGCGATTCGGGATCCAGGTGCTCGCTGAGGAGCGGCGCGCCCGCGATGATCTCCAGCATCTGGGGGTTCTTGCTGTCGAGCACCCGCAGCGGGTTGACGGTGAGGCGCCGGCGGCTGTCGGTGTCGAGTCGCGCCTCGTGCGTGTGCAGGTACTCGACGAGCCGCTCGCGGTACGCGCGGCGGCTCTCCGGCGTGCCGAGGGAGTTGATCTCGAGCCGCAGTCCCGAGGCGATCCCGAGCCGCTCCCACAGCCGTGTGCCGAGCGCGATGAGCTCGGCGTCGACGTCGGGCCCGGGCCAGCCGACCGCCTCCACGTCCACCTGCCAGAACTGGCGGTAGCGCCCGGCCTGCGGCGCCTCGTGGCGGAACATCGGCCCGAGGCACCAGAGCTTGTGGCGTTGTCCGCGCAGCAGACCGTTCGAGATGAGCGCGCGCACGATGCCGGCCGTGGCCTCGGGACGGAGCGTGAGGCTCTCGCCGCCGCGATCGGTGAAGGTGTACATCTCCTTGCCGACGACGTCGGTATGCTCGCCGATCGCGCGCTTGAAGAGCTCCGTGTGCTCGACGATCGGCACCCGAATCTCCTCGTAGCCGTAAGCGGCGAGGAGCTCCCGCGTGCAGGCCTCGAAGTACTGCCAGGTCCCGATCTCCTCCGGCAGCACGTCGTTCATCCCCTTGATCGGCTGGATCGGCTCCCCCACCTCAATCTCCGTGCGCCAGCCGCCGCGGCGCCGGTGAGGCGTGTCCCTCGGCATCGATCAGCACGTGCGCGGTGCCGTCACGCCGGGCGAGGCCCTCGATCGGCACCAGCTGACCGTTGGCCTGCAGCGTCACCGCGGGCGTGTTACCCACGGTCACGCGCAGCGGCGGCGCACCGCTCAGCGTGCGCGACGCGCCCCCCGCGTACAGCCCCTGCAACAGGAGCCTGCCGCTCGCGTCGGAGACCTCCGCCCAGCTGAGCGCCGAGAATTTCAGGGCGAGCTGCGTGCGCGTCGCCGGCGTGGCGACCGGCGCTCCATCGGCGGTGCCGCCCGCAACCGTGGCGGCGGCCCGGGCCTCGGGCGCCGGAGCCGCGCCAGCGAGGGGTTTCGGCTTCTCGCCCTGCACCGTCAGAATCCACGCGAGCAGTGCGATGAGCGCAAATCCCGCCAAGCCGAGCAGCGCCGGCCGCCCCAGCCACGCCGCGCCATCTGGAGGCTCGCGGTGTGGGATACGCGTCAGGTCGGGACGTGTCACCCGGCCGTCGCGGGCATAGAGCCCGAGCAGCTCCTCGGGCGAGTCGCCGACGAGCTCGGCGTAGCGCCGCAGGTATCCGCGCACGTACACATCGGCGCCGAGAGCGGCGTAGTCCTCCGCTTCGAGCGCCTCGACGATCCTCGCGTCGAAGCGCAGCCGCTCCGCCGCCTGCGGCACGGAGAGCCCGCCGTTCTCGCGCCCGGCGCGCAGCCGCGCACCCGCGCCGCAGCGTTGCTCGCCGCTCACCGCGGTCGCCATGGGCGTCAGCCGGGGTTGCGATCGAGCTCGGCCAGGGCGCGCGCCTGGTCGGACCCGGGGAAGTCCAGCTGCAGACGCCGCGCATAGCGTTGCGCGCCGGCCCTGTCGCCCTGGGCGCGCGCGACGCGCACTGCGAGCAGCAGCAGGTCGGCGGTGGCGTTGTAGCGGCCGACGAAGGCTTCGATCGCGGCGCGCGCCGGCGCGAGCTCGCCGTGCTGGAATTCGAGGTCCGTCAGCTGGAACGCCGCCTCGGCGAAGCTGGGCCGGATCTGCAGCGCGCGCCCGAAGTCGGCGCGCGCCTCCTCGTCGCGCCTGGCCGCGCGCAGGCACACCCCGGCGTTGGTGTAGGCGGCCTCGGGCGTGCGGTACAGCGCGTTGTGCGCGGCCTCCTCGAAGTGCCGGACGCCGTCATTGATGCGTCCGTTCTGGCACAGATACACCGCGTAGTTGTTCACCACTTCCGGATCGTGCGGGGCGAGCCGCAGCGCGGTGCGGAATTCCGCGTCGGCTTTCGGGGCGTCGCCCATGCGCTGGAACAGCATGGCGCGGGCGCTGTGGACGTCGGCGCTCTCCGCACTCTCGGCGAGCGCGCGGTCGAGCTTTTCCTTCGCGATCGCGAGCTCGCCCTGATTCATGTAGGCGATCCCCAGCTGCACGTTGTAGGCGGCCGCATCGCGGACCTTGTTCGGGTGCCGCGGGTTGCTCGATACGCATGCCGCGAGCAGCAGCAACGCCAGCGCGCCGGGCGCGAGGCAGGGCGAGCCGTGCAGAGTCTTTGTGGTTGGGTTGCTCATGGGTGCACTGCGACGCCGATGACCTTGGCTCCGAGACGCACCGTGGTGCGATCGATGACGCGGCCGGCGAGCTGTCCGCAGGCCGCATCGATGTCGTCGCCGCGCGGGCGCCGAACGGTCGCCAGCACGCCCTGCCGGATGAGCTCGTCGCGGAAGCGCTGGATCTGATGCGCGGGCGAGCGCCGGTAGCGCGTGCCGGGAAAGGGATTGAACGGGATCAGGTTCACCTTGGCCGGATGGCCCTTGAGCCGCTGCGCGAGCGAGCGCGCCTGCGCGGGCGAGTCGTTCACGCCATCCAGCATCACGTACTCGAACGTGACGCTGCGGCCGTTTTGTTCGTCGAGGTAGTGCCAGCAGGCGTCCAGGAGCTCCGCGATCGGGTGCTTGCGGTTGATCGGCACGAGCTCGTTGCGCAGCGCGTCGTCGGGCGCGTGCAGCGACACGGCCAGCGCCACGTTCGTCTCCTCGGCCAGGCGGTAGATCTGCGGCACCAGGCCCGAGGTCGAGAGAGTCACGCGGCGCCGCGACAGATCGAAGCCGAAATCATCGAGGAGGATCGAGAGCGCCGGCACGACGTTACGGAAGTTGGCGAGCGGCTCGCCCATGCCCATCAGCACCACGTTGGTGACCTGGCGCTCCTCGCGACGTGCGCCCGGGTCCGCGCCCGGGTCCGCTCCCGCCCGCGCGGTACGCGCGCCGCGCGCCTCGCGGGCGAGCTCGCGCTCGGCGAGCCACACCTGCCCGATGATCTCGGCGGTGCAGAGGTTGCGGTTGAAGCCCTGCTGCGCGGTGGCGCAGAACGAGCAGTCGAGCGCACAGCCGACCTGGGAGGAGATGCAGAGCGTCCCGCGGTCGGGCTCGGGAATGAACACCATCTCGAAGGCCTGACTCGCGTCCGCCCTGAGCAGCCACTTGCGGGTGCCGTCCGCGGAGCGCCGCACGGAGAGGATCTCCGGTGCGCGCACCTCGGCCAGCGTGTCGAGCCGCGCGCGCAGCTGCTTCGCGAGATCGGTCATGCCGGCGAATGAGTCGACGCCGCGCTTGTAGATCCAGTTCATCAGCTGGCGCGCCCGGAAGGGCTTGCCGCCGAGCTGCTCGATGAACGCCTCGAGGTCCGGGCGCGCGAGTCCGAGAAGGTTCGTGCGCTCGGCGGCGGCGGCGGGGTCGGTGATGGCGGCGGCGGGCATGGGGGTGAGTGCGCTCCTCAGACGCGCGGGTGCAGCTCCGTGACGCTGAAGAAGTAGGCGATCTCGCGCGCGGCGGTCTCGGGCGCATCCGAGCCGTGCACAATGTTCTCCTCGATGCTGGCGGCGAGGTCGGCGCGGATCGTGCCGGGGGCCGCCTTCTTCGGATCGGTCGCGCCCATGATGTCGCGGTTGCGCGCGACCGCGCCCTCGCCCTCCAGCACCTGCACGAGGATCGGGCCCGACGTCATGAAGCGCACCAGGTCCTTGAAGAACGGGCGCTCGCGGTGCACGGCGTAGAAGCCCTCGGCTTCGCGCTGCGACAGGTGGAGCATCCGCGCGGCGACGATCGAGAGGCCGGCCTGCTCGAAGCGGCGATAGACCTCGCCGATGAGATTGGCCCTCACGCCGTCGGGCTTGACGATGGACAGGGTGCGCTCGAGCGCCATTCGCTTTGACCTTATCTTCAGCCGGTGATGCGGTGCGGGAAAGTATTCGCGCCGGCGCAGTGCGCCGCCGCGTTCGGGCAAGCCGAGAAGTGTACCTTGGGTCGCTCCGGGCCGGCAATGTCCGAAGCGCTGGAAGTGCCGGTAAGTTAAGGGTTTTTGGAGGACCGGACGCCCGGCCGGAAGGCGCACGCGGATCGATCCGCGCAGCCTCGAGCGGACTTCAGACCGAAAAGCTCTCCCCGCAGCCGCACTCACCCTTGACGTTCGGGTTGCGGAAGCGGAAGGCCTCGTTCAGCCCCTGCTTCACGAAGTCCACGATCGTCCCGTCGATGAGCGCGAGGCTCGCGCCATCGACGAAGACCCGTACGCCGCGGTCCTCGAACACTGCATCGCCGGGCTGCGGGCCGTCGGCGTAGTTGACGACGTACGCGAAGCCGGAGCAGCCGGTCTTGCGGACGCCGAGCCGCAGGCCGACGCCGTGCCCGCGGGCTGCCAGGAAAGTCTTGACCCGCAGGGCTGCGGATTCCGTCAGTGAGATCGCCATCGGTCCTCGCATTCTAGCGCCTCGGGGCCCAGGCCTGGAGGCACGCACGCAGAGCGTCTTCGACCACGAGCAGCCGGCCGAGTTTCTCGGCCGGCACTGCCCGCTTCGCCGCCCAGCCCGCCGGTGTGCCCGGGATCAGCGCGGCGCGGGAACGCCCGCGCAGCTCGCCACAGAGCCACGTTGCCGTGTCGATAGTATGGGGGCAGCCGAACGCCTGAAAACGGGCCTCCTTCACAGTGTCACCGGCCACCGCCAGGTGAAAGCGCACCCAGGTCTCCTGTCCCGGCCCGCCGGCCTCGCCGCTCACGAGGGTCGCGCCGCCACCCCCCCGCCAGGCGCTGAAGTCCTCCCCGCCCGCCCCCCCGGCCGGTGACAGGGCGCGCAGCCGCCTCACCTCGACCCGCACCGCCTCCGCGGCGAACTCGACGTCGGACTCGGTGCTGAAGCGCCCGAGGCTGAAGCGGAGCGAGCTCTGTGCGAGCTGGGTGTCGCGCCCGAGGGCGCGCAGCACGTAGGAGGGATCGGGCGTGGCCGAATTGCAGGCGGCGCCGGTCGAGACGGCCAGGCCCGTGAGGCCGCTCACCAGGCTTTCCCCCTCCACTGCCTCGAAGGAGACATTGAGGATGCCCGGCACGCGCGGCGCCCCGGCGCCGTTCAGGTGCACCCCTCCGAGCTCCGAGAGCGACTGCCATAGCCGCTCGCGCAGCGCCGTGAGCCGGGGGGCTTCCCGAGGAAGCTCGCGCGCGGCGATCTCGCAGGCGACGCCGAACCCCACGATCTGGTGGGTCGCGAGCGTCCCCGGCCGGAGCGAGCGCTCCTGCCCTCCACCGTAGAGGAGCGGCTGCAGCAGGCCCTTCGCGCCGCGCCGCACGTAGAGCGCGCCGACCCCCTTCGGGCCGTAGAGCTTGTGAGCGGTCACCGACACGAGATCGACGGGGAGTGCGTGCACGTCGAGTGGCACTTTGCCCGCGGCCTGCGCGCAATCGCTGTGGAACGCAATTCCCCGTTCGCGGCATAGCGCGCCGAGCGCGGCCACGTCCTGCAGCACGCCGATCTCGTTGTTCACGTACATGATCGAGGCGAGCACCGTGTCCGGCCGGAGCGCCGCCGCGAAGGCCTTGGGCTCGATCGCTCCCGAGCGCGAGGGCGAGAGATAAGTGACGCTGAAGCCCTCCTTCTCGAGGCGCTTGCAGGGATCGAGCACGGCCTTGTGCTCGGTGCGCGCGCTCACCACGTGGCGCCCGCGGTCGGCGTTGGCGCGTGCCACGCCCAGGAGCGCGAGATTGTCCGACTCGGTGGCGCCGGAGGTGAACACGATCTCATCGGGCGCGGCCCCGATCAGCGCCGCGACCTGCGCGCGAGCCTCCTCGATGCGGGCGGCGGCGCGCATCCCCGGCGCGTGCGTCGAGGAGGGATTGGCGAAGTCCCCCCCAAGGGTGAGACAGCCGCTCATGGCGGCCGCCACGGCCGGATCGACCGGCGTCGTGGCCGCGTAGTCGAGGTAGCGGGGTACTGCGGCGCTCATGGTCGCCCCTCGCCCGCGTGGCGGCGGCGGCTCTGCACCGCGGTCAGAATCCCGCGCAGGATGTTGACCTCGTTCTGATCGAGCTCGGCGCGCTGCAGGAAGCGCCGGATGCGCTCCATCAGGTGCGTACCGCTCTGGCTGCGGTCGCGAAACTCGATCTCCTCGAGCACCTGCGCGAAGTGCGCATAGAGGCGCGCCATCTCCTCGGCGCCCGCCAACGGCGGCCCGGCCGGCGCGGCCGCGAGCTCCTCGGACGAGCCGGCGCGGAACAGCTCGTACGCCACCAGCTGCACGGCCATGGCGAGATTGAGCGAGGGGTAGGCGGCGCTGGCCGGGATGCGCACCAGCGCGTGCGCGCTCTCGAGCTCCTCGTTGGTGAGCCCGGTGCGCTCGGCTCCGAACACCACCGCCGCGGGGGCGCGGCGCGACTCGCTCACGATGCGCGCCGCCGCCTCGCGCACGTCGATCACGCGGAAGTACTGGTCGCGATCGCGCGAGGTGGTGGCCGCGACGAAGCCGCAGCCTGCGAGCGCCTCGGCGAGCGAGCCGACGACGTGCGCGGACTGAAGCACGTCGTCCGCGCCGGAGGCGCGCGCGCTCGCCTCCGCGTGCGGGAACTGCTTCGGCGCGACCAGCAGCAGCTCACCGAGCGCCATGTTCTTCATGGCGCGCGCCGCCGCGCCGATGTTGCCCGGATGCGAAGGTGCCACCAGCACGATGCGAATGTCGGCCTGATCCATCTGTTACGCTAGCTCCGAAGATCTGACACGAGCTTAAAGACCGTGCAAGCGCTTCTCAACATTGCCGTTCGGGCCGCGCGCCGCGCGGGCGAGGTCATCGTCCGGAGCTTGAACCGCCTCGAGTCGCTCGCCATCTCCTCCAAGGGACGCAACGACTTCGTCACCGAGGTCGACCACGCCGCCGAGCAGGAAATCATCGGCATCATCCGCCGTCACTACCCGCAGCACGCATTTCTCGCCGAGGAGAGCGGCCGGACCGGCGAGCACGATACACTCTGGATCATCGATCCGCTCGACGGCACGACCAACTTCCTGCACGGCTTTCCGGTGTTTGCCGTCTCGATCGCAGCCCAGGTGCGCGGGCGGCTCGAGCACGCGGTGGTCTACGACCCGATGCGTGGGGAGCTGTTCACCGCCAGCCGCGGCGCGGGCGCGCACCTCGACAATCACCGCATGCGCGTCAGCAAGGCGCGCGCGCTCGAGGGCGCCCTCATCGCGACCGGCTTCCCCTACCGCGCCAACACGCGCTACCTCGATGACTACCTCGGCATGCTGAAGGCCGTCACGCAGCAGGCGGCCGGCGTGCGCCGCCCGGGCTCGGCGGCGCTCGATCTGGCCTATGTCGCGGCCGGTCGCGTCGATGGCTTCTGGGAGATCGGGCTGGCGGCGTGGGACACGGCCGCCGGGACGCTCCTCATCCAGGAGGCCGGCGGGCGCATCGGAACGCTCACCGGTGCGGAATACCGCCAGGGTGGGCACGTCGTCGCGGGAACTCCCAAGGTGTACGGGAACTCATCGAGTTGCTCGCGCCGCACGTGCCGGCCGAGCTGCGCGAGAGCTGACGGGGACCCAAGCCCGCGCCGCGGCGCCGCGGCTCGCTTTCCCCAGGTCGCTTGTGTAGAGTCCTCGCGAATAGCGCGGGGGTTCCATGGCGCGACAACTACTTGCGACCAAGTCCATCGCCGAGCTGCACGAGCAGGAATCCTCCGGCAACCAGCTGCGGCGCGCGCTCACCGCCACGCAACTGACGCTGCTCGGCATCGGCGGCATCATCGGCACGGGAATTTTCGTGCTCACCGGCGTCGCCGCCGCCAACAACGCCGGTCCCGCCTTGCCGCTGTCGTTCATCGTTGCGGGAATCGGCTGCACGTTTGCCGGGCTGTGCTATGCGGAGTTCGCCGCCATGATCCCGGTGTCCGGCAGCGCCTACTCCTACTCCTACGCCACCCTCGGCGAGGGCATCGCCTGGTTCATCGGATGGAATCTGGTGCTCGAGTACCTGTTTGCGGTCGCGACGGTTTCGGCCGGCTGGTCGGGCTACGCGGTCAGTCTCCTCAACGACCTTCACATCCATATTCCCGACGCTCTCTCGCATGCGCCACTTGACCAGGGCAAGGACACGTTCGATATCATGCGCACCGGGGCGATCATCAACCTGCCCGCTATACTCATCGTCGCGGTGATTAGCATCGTCTGCTACATCGGCATCAAGCAGTCGGCCGTCTTCAACTCCGTCATCGTCGCCATCAAGGTTACGGTGATTGTGCTGTTTATCCTGTTCGGCGTGAGCTACATCGACACCGCCAACTGGCACCCTTTCATACCACCCAATACCGGCCGCGCCGGGGAGTTCGGCTGGAGCGGTGTGATGGCAGCCGCAGGCGTCATTTTCTTCGCCTACATCGGCTTTGATGCCATCTCGACGGCTGCCCAGGAAAGCAAGAACCCACAGCGCGACATGCCGATCGGGATCCTGGCGAGCCTCGTGATCTGCACCGTCCTGTACGTGATCTTCTCCACCGTGCTGACTGGCATGATCAGCTACAAGGAGTTGAATGTCTCCGCGCCGGTGGCCCTGGCTCTGGACAAGTACGAGGGGCTGCGCTGGCTCCGCAAGCCGCTGAAAGTGGGCGCCCTGGCCGGCATGACCTCGGTCATGCTGGTCATGACCATCGCACAGGCGCGCATCTTCTTCGCCATGGCACGCGACGGCCTGCTGCCGCCATTCTTCGGTCGCGTGCATCCGCGCTTTCGCACGCCCTCGGTTGGCACCGTCGTCACCGGCGTGTCGGCGGCTATCATCGGCGGGCTGTTCCCGGTCGGCCTCCTCGGCCACCTGGTGTCGATCGGCACCCTGGCGGCCTTCGTGACCGTGTGCATCGGCGTGCTGGTGCTGCGCTATACGCGCCCCGACCTGCCGCGTCCGTTCCGCGCCCCATCGCCGTGGTTCACCTGCATCGCAGGCGCCCTGGTGTGCGGAGCGATGATGGTATCGTTGGGACCCGCGACTTGGCTGCGGCTTGTGGTGTGGACCGGGATCGGCGTGGTCATCTACGCCGTCTACGGTTACCAGCACAGCTGCGTGCGCCGGGCCGCAAACGGCGCCGCTCCCAGCCCGCGCCCCGCCTGAAGCGCCGCGGCCGGAGGCTCAACGTTGGCGACCCTGCAGCCGGCGCCGCACTTCAGCGTTGCCGGTCGTCCTGCCGGCGGCGCACGCGCGTGTTGATCAGCTCCACCCCCACCGAGAACGCCATCGCGAAGTAGAGATATCCCTTCGGGATCTCGAAGTGCAGACCCTCGCCGACCAGCGCCAGCCCGATCAGCAGCAGGAAGGACAGCGCCAGCATCTTGATGGTCGGGTGGCGCGCGATGAAAGCGCCGATGGAGCCCGACACCCACATCATCGCCAGGATCGCCACCACGATGGCGGCGACCATGATCGGCAGCTCGCGCACCAGTCCCACCGCGGTGAACACCGAATCGAGCGAGAACACGATATCGAGAGCCGCGATCTGCAGGACGACCGGCGCGAGACTCCTGCGCATGCGGGGGGCCCGCACGTCCGGGGCCGGTGCTTCGAGCGACTGGTGAATCTCGAGCACGCTCTTGCCGAGAAGGAACAGGCCGCCGCCGAGCAGCACCAGGTCGCGGGCGGAGAAGCTCTCGCCGCCCAGGTGCAGCCACGGCTCGACGAGGCGCGTGAGCCACACGATCGAGAGCAGCAGCGCGATGCGCGTCAGCATGGCGAGCGCGAGCCCGGTGATGCGCGCCGCGCGCTGCCGCTCCGGCGGCAGCCGCGCCACCAGGATCGCGATGAAAATGATGTTGTCGATGCCGAGGACGATCTCGAGGAGCGCGAGCGTGATGAACGCCACCCAGCTCCGCGGATCGGCGATCAGCGCGAGGTCCGGCACCGGCCGACCGCCCTCTTCGCCCGCTACGGCAGCTGATCGAACGCCGCCTTCTTCACCGTCGGGAACACGTGCTCGGCGGTCAGCCCGAAGTCGAGCGCGATGGCGCTCGAGATGTAGATCGAGGAGTAGGTGCCGGCGATGATCCCGATCAGCAGCGCCGCCGAGAAGCCCTTGAGCACCGGTCCGCCGAGGAACAGCAGCGCCACGACGACGATCGAGGTGACCACCTTGGTCATGATGGTGCGCGAGAGAGTCTGGTTGATCGACTGGTCGAGCACCACGTCGGGTGGCGAGCGGCGGTTGGTCTCGAAACGCTCGCGGATCCGGTCGAAGACCACCACCGTGTCGTTCAGCGAGTAGCCGACGACGGCGAGGATCGCCGCCACCACCGCCAGGTCGAAGGGCAGCTGCGTGAGCGAGAAGAAGCCGATCACCAGAATCGGGTCGTGCATGACGGCGAGGATGGCCCCGAGGGACAGCCTCCAGGTGTGGAAGCGTACGGCGATGTACAGGAAGATCAGCAGCAGCGTGAAGAACAGCGCCCACATGGCGCTCACCTTGAGCTCGCTCCCCACCTGTGGTCCGACCACAGCCAGCTGCACCACCTGCGCGGTTGGCTCGATGCCGGTCAGCACCGCCTCGAGCCGCGAGCGGAGCTCGGTCGCCGTCAGCTTGGGGTCCGGCGGCAAGCGGATGGCGATGTCGCGGGAAGAGCCGAAGTTCTGCACCTGCGGCTCGCGAAAGCCCGCGGCGCTGAGGCGCTCGCGCACCTCATCGACGTTGGCGGCGTGCTGGAAGCGCGCCTCGGCGCTCACGCCTCCGGTGAAGTCGATGGTGAGGTTGAGGCCGCGCGTGAAGAACGACGCCAGCGACACCACCATGAGCACGGCGGAGAGCGTGTACCACACCTTGCGCGTGGCCATGAACGGGTAGCTGGTCTGATGGCTGAAGAATTCCACTGAGAGTCCTCGAGGCTTCGGTTTGTGCCGGGGGGCGGTGTGCTGCGCCCCTTTAGATCGACAGGCGGGCGAGCTTGCGCCGCCCGCCGTACATGAGAGTGAGGAGCGCGCGACTGCCCATCAGCGAGGTGAACATCGAGGTCGCGATGCCGAGGGTGAGCACCACGGCAAAGCCGCGGATGGGACCCGTGCCGAACACCCACAGCACCACGCCCGCGATCAGCGTGGTGATGTTGGAATCCGCAATCGCCGAGAACGCCTTCTCGAAGCCGGCCCGGATCGCCGCCTGCGGCGTGACCCCCTTGCGCAGCTCCTCGCGGATGCGCTCGTAGATCAGCACGTTCGCGTCCACCGCCATGCCGACGGTGAGGATGATGCCGGCGATCCCCGGAAGCGACAGCGAGGCGCGCATCATCGACAAGAGCGCCGTCAGCAGCACCACGTTCGAGAGCAGCACCGCATCCGCCACGAGACCAAAGGTCTTGTAGTAGATCCACATGAACACGAACACGCCCGCCATGCCGACGATGAGCGCCGTCACGCCCTTGTCGATGTTGTCGCGGCCGAGGCTCGGCCCCACCGCGCGCTCCTCGATCGGATAAAGCGGGATGGCGAGCGAGCCCGAGCGCAGCAGCAGCGCCAGCTCGCGCGCCTCGCCGGCGGCGAGCCCGGTGATCTGGAAGTTGTTGCTGAAAATGCCGCGGATGGTGGCGTCGTTGATGACCTCCTCGTCGGTCACGTCGCGGGTTACCTTACGCCCGTTGACGTCGCTCGTCTCGCGGCGCTTCTCGATCAGCACCACCGCCATGCGCTTGTTCACGTTCGCCCGCGTGGTCTTCAGCATGCTCTCGCCGGCGCGCGCGTCCAGCCTCACGTTCACCGCCGGCCCTTCCTGCGACTGGCCGGTGGTGGCGTTGGTGAGCTGGTCGCCGGTGGCGATCACCTCGCGCTTGAGCAGCACCGGGTGGCCCAGGCGCGTGTGGGTGTAGAGCTTGGAGCCGAGCGGCACCCGTCCGGTCTGCATCGCCTCGAAGGCGTTGTTCTGCATGTCCTCGAGGCGGAACTCGAGCGTCGCCACCCGTCCGAGGATGTCCTTCACCTCGGCCGAGTTCTGCACGCCCGGCAGCTGCACGTTGATGCGATCGATCCCCTGGCGCTGCACGATGGGCTCGGAGACCCCGAGCTCGTTCACGCGGTTGCGCAGCGTCGTGATGTTCTGCTGGATGGCGTAGTCCTGGCGCTCGCGGATCTGCGCGGGGGTCATGACGGCGGTCATGGCCGAGCCGCTCGGCAGGCTCTCGGTGGTGATCGCGAGTCCCGTCAGCGGCTGATTGAGCGCTGTGCGCGCCGCATTGCCGTCCGCCTCCGGCGGCAGCACCACGCGCACCGCGTTCGCCTTGTCGCTCCCCACCGCGACCGCGCTCGCGTCCTTCACCGGAATGTTGGCGGCGGCGAGCGCACGGCGCGCATCCTGCGCGTAGCCCTCGATCGCCTGGGCCACCGCGGCGTTCACGTCGACCTGATAGAGCAGGTACAGCCCGCCGCGCAGGTCGAGCCCGAGCGGCATGGGCCGCAGTCCGAGCGCGCGCAGCAGCTCCGGGGTGCGCGGCGCAAAGGACAGCGCGGTGCGGTAGGTGTCGGCGAACCGCTCGTTGACGGCATCGCGGGCCGCGAGCTGATCGGCCACCCCGCCGAAGCGCACCATGAGCCGCCCGCCGTCGATGTAGCTGCGCGCGAAGTGGACGCGGCGCTCCCCGAGAAAGCTCTCCACCGCCCGCGCGGCGTCCTGGGTCACGGGACTGTGGTCCTTGCGCTCCACTTGCAGCGCCGGATCCTCGCCAAACACGTTCGGCAAAGCGAACAGCAGCGCGAGCAGCAGCACCACCGCGACCAGGATGTATTTCCAGCGGGCGTATTCGAGCATGGTTTTAAGCGCTCTTCAGCGTGCCCTTGGGCATGAGCTGAGTGACCTGGACCTTTTGAACCTTGACGCGCACCCCGTCGGCCACCTCGAGCGTGACGAAGGTGTCGCCGACATCGGTGACCCGGCCGAGGAGGCCGCCGCTCGTGACCACTTCGTCCCCGGAGGTGAGCTTCGACACCAGCGCCTGATGCTCGCGGGCGCGCTTCTGCTGCGGACGGATCAGCATGAAATAGAACAGGGCGACGAACGCCACCATCAACAGCACGAACTGCAACTGGCCGCCGGGGGCGGCCGGGGCCGACTGCGCCCAGGCGTCAGAGATCAGGGCATTCATGGACTTGGGTCCCCGGCGGTGAAAAAGGGCGGCATTATGCCACGCGTCATTGGCGCTTTTAACATCAATTAGTTAGAAGCCTCGCGTGGGTTGGCGGCGGGCCGCGAGGAACCCTTTCGCCCAGGCGGCGAGCTCGCCCGCGGCGATGGCCGCGCGGAGCGAGCGCATCAGGCCGATGTAGAAGTGGAGGTTGTGGATGGTGTTGAGGCGCGAGCCCAGGATCTCGTTGCAGCGGTCGAGGTGGCGCAGGTAGGCGCGGGTGTAGTTGCGGCAGGTGTAACAGTCGCAGGCGGCGTCGATGGGAGTCAGATCGTCCTGATGGGCGCTGTTGCGGATATTGAGCACCCCGCTCGAGGTGAAGAGGTGCCCGTTGCGGGCGTGGCGGGTCGGCATGACGCAGTCGAACAGGTCGACACCCCGCACCACGGCGGCCACGATGTCCTCCGGCCGCCCGACGCCCATGAGATAGCGCGGCTGCCCGGCGGGCATGTGGGGAACGAGCGCCTCGAGGACTCCGAGGCGCTCCTCCTCGGACTCGCCGACCGCGAGTCCCCCGATCGCGAGTCCCGCCCAGTCGAGGCGCAGCAGCGTCTCGAGCGAAGCGAGACGCAGCGGCCGATGCATGCCCCCCTGCACGATGCCGAACAGACCCCCGGGCGGCTCCTCGCGGCAGTAGCGGGCGTGGCTGCGCGCCGCCCAGCGCATCGAGCGTTCCATCGATTCGCGCGCCTCGCTCTCGGTGGCCGGATGTGCGGTGCAGTCATCGAGCGCCATGGCGATGTCCGAGCGCAGCGCGAGCTGCACCTCCATCGAGTCCTCGGGCGTGAGCCGCACCTCGCGGCCGTCGACCGGTGAGCGGAAGAGCACCCCCTCCTCGCGGATGCGCCGCAGGCTTTTCAGGCTATAGACCTGGAAGCCGCCCGAGTCGGTGAGGATCGGATGCTCCCAGTGCATGAAACGGTGCAGTCCGCCGTGCGCGGCGACGATGGCCGCACCCGGCCGCAGCATGAGGTGGAAGGTGTTGCCGAGAATGATCTGGGCGCCCAAGTGTTCGAGCTCCTCGGGGGTCATCGCCTTGACCGTGCCGTAGGTGCCGACCGGCATGAACGCCGGGGTCTCGACCACGCCGTGGGCGGTCACGAGCGTGCCCGCCCGCGCGGCGCCATCGCTCGCCCCGGCGGTGAAGCGGGGCCTCAAGCGCTCCCCCGCGTGATGAGCATGGCGTCCCCGTAGCTGAAGAAGCGATAACGCCCGCGCACCGCATGCTCGTAGGCGGCGAGAGTGCGGTGGCGGCCGGCGAAGGCGCACACCAGGATCAGCAGCGTCGATTCGGGCAGATGGAAGTTGGTCAGCAGCACATCGCTCACCCGAAAGTGAAAGCCCGGCGTGATGTAGAGGCGCGTGTCCCCGGCCCACGGCGCCAGCGCTGGTTCCGTGCGATGTTTCCCCGGCGCCGGCTCGCCCCCGGCGGGAAGCGCCGCGGACTCGAGCGCGCGCATTACCGTGGTGCCCACCGCGACCACTCGGCCGCCGGCCGCGCGCGTGCGCGCGATCGCATCAACGGTCGCGGCACTCACCGAGGCGCGCTCGGCGTGCATGGTATGGGAAGCGATGTCGTCGGTGCGCAGCGGCTGGAAGGTGCCGGCCCCCACGTGCAACGTGATCCAGGCGCAGTGGACGCCGCGCTCGCGGAGCGCCTCGAGCAGCGGCCCGTCGAAGTGCAGACTCGCCGTGGGAGCGGCGACCGCGCCGGGCTCGCGCGCAAAGAGGCTCTGGTAGCGCTCGCGGTCGAGAGCATCGGGCGCGCGGCGAATGTACGGCGGCAGCGGCACCGCGCCGAAGCGCTCGAAGAATTCCAGCGCCGGAGCCGGAAGCGCGATGCGCCACAGCTCATCCTCCCGCGCCAGCACCCGCACGGTACCGCCCGCGGTGCGCACCTCGAGCCCGGCGCGGATCGGCTTGCTGGCCGAGAGCTGCGCGAGCGCCTCGGGCCCCGCGAGGGCTCGCTCGAGCAGAATCTCCACGCGACCGCCGGAGGGCTTGACGCCCGCGAGCCGCGCGGCGACCACGCGGGTGTCGTTGAACACGAGCAGGTCTCCGGGCTCGAGGAACCGGGGGAGCTCGCGCACTGCGCTGTCCGTGAGCGCGCCGCTTCCTCCGTCGAGCACCAGCATGCGGCTCGCCGAGCGCTCGGGGAGCGGCGCCTGGGCGATCAACTCCTCCGGCAGCTCGTAGGAAAAGTCCTTCCGTCGCACGCGCGCATGTTACACGCTGCCACGAGGTGAGCCCGGCTGCCCCCGGCAGGCGTGCGCGGGCGCACCCGCTCGCCCACCTGCCGCGGCTCGCGCTCTCAGAGCTCCTCGTGGCCCATGATCACCACCGGGCCCGGTGGCGGCTCGATGCGCTCGTGGAACACGCCGCCGCGACGGAAGAATTTGTCGTGCCCGCCGTGCTCGGGGACCGTGGCTTCGAGCTCCAGCGTCTTGTGCTGGCGCAGGACGCGCAGCGTCAGCTTCTCGCCGGGCTGATAGGAAGCGAGGATGCGCGTCGCGTGAGAGCCGTTGGTGGGCGCTCGTCCGTCGATGGCGAGAATCACGTCGCCGTCCTCGAGCCTCAAGGCCCCGTCGGCGGGCGCGCGCAGCACCAACACGCCCTTGTCGCTGCCGAAGTAGCTGCCGAGGTGCGGAGTGAGTGTCGCGAGCTCCATGTCCGTCAGCGGACCGTGGATCATCCACCCCTCCATGTCGGGAAAGGGCCCGAAGGTGACGTCGGGGAGCCGCCGCACCATCGCCATGGGACCCGGTCCCGGGCGCGTCGTGACCGTGAACTCCCGCGTCTTGCCGTCGCGCAGCACGCGCACCGTAACCTTGGCGTCCGGCTCGACATCGCGCAGGATGCGGACCACCTGGCGCGAGGGCTCATCCTCCTTGAGCTCGGTTCCGTTCACCGCCACGATCACATCGCCCGCGCGGATGCCGGCCTCGGCCGCCGGTCCTCCTGGGCTCACGGCGCGCACGCGCGCACCGGTGCCCGCCGGGGCCGGCTCGAGCTGCACCCCGATGATGGCGCGGCCCGGCCCGACATCGGGCATGACCTGTTCGATGAGCGCTCCGCTCATTTGCGTGGAGAGCCGCGCCACCTCGTGAGCGGCCTCGTCGAGTCTCTTGCGGGCCGCCTCGAGCTGCGCGTCGAGATCGACATCGCTCCCCGGACGGACGGACGGCAGCGCAGGCGGCGGCGACGGCTCGGTTGCGGCCCTCGAGGGCGAGCAGGCCCCGATCAGGGGTACGGCGGCGAGCAGCGCGGCGGTTTGGAAGGTCATCAGATGGCGGTGCAACACGTTCGCTCCTCGTTCTTTCACTGTGACTTCAGCCTCAGCGCCACTCATCGGCGAGCTCTTCCGCGTAACGCACCTGCGCCAGCGTGCCGACGAGGCGCGTGCGCTCCTGCTGCAGCGCGACCAGTCGCGCAAGCGGTGCCTGGTCGAGACGCACCTCGCTCAGCAGGTCATCGAGCTGCGCGATGCGATCCTCGAGTCCGGTCACCGCGGCATGCGTACCGACTCGCACCACCGCCGGCTCGCTGGGCAGGCTCTCGAGCCAGCGTTCCGCGGCGGCGCGCGGGGGTGCCGTGTCCACGGCGAGGAACTCGGAGGGCGCCCCTCGTGGCGGCATGGCTTGCGACGGCGCGGGCCGAGTCGGCCCGCCGCCCAGACGAATCCAGACGGCGAGGACGCCGAGCGCCACCACGCCGGCCGCCGCCGCCGCCACGCGCCCGCCCGCGAGTCGGTGCCGCGTCCGGGCGCACTCGTCGCAGCGGCGCTGAAACTCCCGCCAGTCGTACGGGGGGGCCGCCGCGTCCGACAGCCCGCGCAGGCGGCGGCCGAGAGCGTGCTGCGGCTCTAGATCAGGTTGCATGAGGGTCGACTTCCCTGCGGCTCGAACCAGGCGCGCAGCCGCCGGTGCGCGCGTGACAGCTGCGATTTTGAAAAACTCACCGTGCGGCCGAAGGCGCTCGCGATCTCCTGGTGCGAGTAGCCCTCCACTTCGTACATCCACACGACCGCGCGCGCCGTGGGTGTGAGCGCCGCCAGCGCGCGCTCGACGTCGCAGCATTCCTCGCGCCGGGCGGGTGTCATCAGCGCCGGCGCGCTCCCCACCCCGAAGTCGGCGGCATCCAGCGACAGACACAGCCGCCGCCACGGCGAGCGCAGGTACATCAGGCAGCGGGAGATCGCGATCTGGCGCAGCCAGGCGCCGATCGGGGCCTCGTGACGAAACTGCGCCAGGCGCTCGTAGAAGCTCATCATCGTGTCCTGGAACAGGTCCTCGGACACGGCGCGTTGCCCGACGAGGCGCCGGATGAGCGCAAAGGTCGCGGGCGCGAGGGCGGCGTAGATCGCCCCGCGCGCCGCCTCGTTCCCGGCGCGCGCCCGTGCCAGCAACGCCTCCGGGACGGTGATTTCCGAAAGTCGGGTCACGGGACTGTTAGATGCTCGGGCGCGCCAAAAGGTCGCAGGCCCCCCGGCTGCCGGCCCGGATCGCTATACTTCGAGCGACGCACTCGATGCCCGAGTGGCGGAATTGGTAGACGCAGCGGACTCAGAGCGAAACTTGAGCCCTCGCGGAGAAATCCCCGAGGTGAAGCCCGTCAAACTCGGTGAAGGCCCTGGGGCGGTTAGCGCCCCGAGCTGACGCCGAGCCAAGCCCTCGCCAAGGCGAAGGGAAGGTGTAGAGAGCAGACGGCGGGCACCTACGGCCTACTCCGGCTAAGGTGAAGGCGTGCTCCAGACCACGAACGCGGGCGGCTGTCTGCCCGGGGCGGCGAAAGCCGAAGTGGTACGAAAATCCGCCGCCTTTAAAAGCGTGTCGGTTCGACTCCGACCTCGGGCACCAGGTGCGTCAGCGAGGGGGAAACGCCGCGGAGACCCCGGCGCGCGGCGGGGGACTGCTTCCGAGCCGGCAGTGGGGGTTGCACATCACGCGCAGATGCTGCGGCTTGCGCAGGGCAGCCCGGGCGGCGATGAGGGCCGCCCCCGTCAGCGCCGGGTGGACGACAGCGAATTCGCGGCCGGCGTCGGCGAAAGCGTCCAGACGGTCGGGAATCCCTGCGCAGCCGCCGAGCAGCGCGGCCATCAGTGCGAGGGCCTTCAAAACGCGAGTGCGGGAGCTAGTCTTTGCCGGGATGGGCGAGCGGCTGCGCCGGCGCACGCTTGCGCGTCGAGCGGCGGCGATCCCCGCGCAATCTCCCGTAGCGCAGCAGGTTGGCCGCCGCGAGCAGTGCCGTGGCGCCGGCCCAGGAGATGAGAGTGCACGACAGGCTGAGACCGTACTCACCGGTCGGCGAGATGCCGAGTGAAGGTGCGATCAGACCGCCCGCAAGCGCAGCACCCGCGACCGCGATGCTGAAATCGCAGACGTAGACGTCCTCGTTCTTCCCCAGGAGGATCAACGTTGCCAGCCAGCCGACCAGTACGGCCACGGTCAGGAGTGTTATTGCGTCCATTCCCCAATGCTCGAAAACGGCGCGCCTCAAGAGAGCGTGCGGGCAGAGTGCGCCGATTCGGCGAGCGCTTCTGTGCGGCAGCCGACACTGCGCGCTCGGCGAGCGTTAGGACTTTTACTTACTGTCTCGCTCGCTGCCCGTCGAACCAGATTCTGTCCATAGGCTTATGTCGCCGCGCGCCGACGCAGTGCCAGGCGCCGCGCGCCGTGCCATCGTCAGCGCCGCTTCCCGTGGGTGAGAGGTTTCGGTGCGCTTTTGTTTCGCCGCTACGCTCGTGACCTCGCTCATCGCAGGCCTTGGCGCGTGCGGTGGCGGCGGTGGGGGCCTGTCCTCGCAGCCCAACCCCCCGCCTCCCGTCCCGCCGGGCCCAACGCCCTCGCCCGCCCAGCGCACGGACGTCGTGACCTACAAGAACGACCTCGCGCGCACCGGTCAGAACCTGACGGAGACGGTGCTCACGCCCGCCAATGTGAGCGCGGCGGGCTTCGGGCTGCTGCGCTTCCTCGCCACCGACGGCAAGGTGGACGCGCAGCCGCTGTACCTCTCGGGGCTGACCGTGCAGGGCGCGACGCACAACGTAGTGTTCGTGGCGACGGAGAACGACTCCGTCTACGCCTTCGATGCGGACAGCGGATCGACCCTGTGGCGCGCGTCCCTGCTCGGCTCCGGCGAGTCGCCGAGCGGACCGCACGGCTGTGGCCAGGTCGTCCCCGTGATCGGCATCACCTCGACGCCCGTCATCGACCGCGCCGCCGGAGCGCACGGCGCGCTCTACGCGGTCGCCATGTCGAACGCCGGCGGCGACCACCAGCGATTGCACGCACTCGATGTCGCCACCGGCGCGGAGCTCTTCGGCGGGCCGCGGGAGATCACGGCTGTGTATCCGGCGCCGGGCGGCGGCACGCGCACCTTCGACCCCGGACAGTACGAGGAGAGAGCCGCGCTGCTCCTCTCGCAGGGCACGATCTACACCAGCTGGACCTCGCACTGCGATAGCGCCCCGTACACCGGCTGGATCATTGCGTACGGTCAGACCAGCCTCGCACAGACCGCGGTGCTCAACGTGGCGCCCAACGCGACCGGCAGCGGCTTCGCCTCCGCGGGGCCTGCGATCTGGATGAGCGGGGGAGGACCCGCGGCCGATACGTCCGGAAACGTGTACCTCCTGACGGGAAACGGCGCCTTCGAGACCGCTCTCGACGGCAACGGCTTTCCGAGCGGCGCTGACTACGGCAACTCGTTCCTGAAGCTCGCCACCCGCGGCGGCGCGCTCGCGGTGGCGGACTACTTCACGATGTACGACGAAGTGGGCGAGTCGGCGGCCGACCTCGACCTCGGATCGGGCGGCGCCATGCTGCTGCCGGACCTGACCGACTCAGCCGGCACTGCGCGCCATCTCATGGTCGGTGCCGGCAAGGACGGCAACCTCTACGTCGTCAACCGCGACTCGATGGGCCGCTTCAGCCCCGGCGGCAACAACGTCTGGCAGGAGCTCACGGGCGTCCTCGGCGGGGGCATTTGGTCGACGCCCGCCTGGTTCAACGGCACGCTCTACTACGGGCCGAGCGGCGGAAGTCTCCTCGCATTCACGGCCGCGGCGGCGCGCTTTCCGGGGAGCGCTTCCTCGCGGAGCTCGGCGAGCTTCCCCTACCCCGGCACCGCGCCCGCGGTCTCGGCCAACGGCAGCGCCAACGGCATCGTGTGGGCCCACGAGAACGCGAGCCCCGCCGTGCTGCACGCCTTCGACGCCGGCAATCTCGCGCACGAGCTCTACAACAGCTCGCAGGCCGCCAACGGCCGCGACCACTTCGGAGCCGGCAACAAGTTCATCACGCCCATGATCGCCGACGGCAAGGTGTTCGTCGGAGCGCAAACCGGCGTGGCGGTGTTCGGGCTGCTGCGCTGAGGCTCGCGCGTTGCGCCTCCCGCCGAGCGTCGACAAGCCGCGGCAGCACCCGTATCCTCGCAGCCGAGCATGAAATTCTGCGACGAGTGCGGCGCTCCGGTGCGGCTGCGCGTTCCGCCGGGAGACCATCTGCCGCGTTACGTCTGCGAGGCGTGCGGCACGATCCACTATCAGAACCCGCGCCTGGTGGTCGGCTGCGTGCCCGAGCACGACGGAAGGATTCTGCTGTGCCGCCGCGCCATCGAGCCGCGGCGCGGCTACTGGACGGTTCCGGCGGGCTTCATGGAGAACGATGAGACGCTGCAGCAGGCCGCCGCGCGTGAATCGCGCGAAGAGGCGCTCGCCGAAGTCACGATCGGGTCGCTCCTCTGCGTGGTCCACGTGCTGCACGCCCATCAGGTGCACGTCTTCTTCCGCGCCACGCTGGCGGCGGCCCGCTACGGCGTCGGAGCCGAAAGCCTCGAGGTGAGGCTGGTCGAGCCGGGAGAGATTCCCTGGGACGAGATCGCCTTCCCGAGCACCGACTTCACGCTGCGCCGCTACCTCGAGGACAGGGCCGGGGGCGGCGAGCCGCACCACTTCACGACCATCGACCGCCGGCTGCGCAGCCCTTCCTGAGGAGGGCAGATTCACCCCGGGGCGCGCGGCCGTGGCAGAATCACGGGTTGCCGGCGCGGATCTCGAGCCTTCGCCCCGAGCCGGCCTGTCCCCGTCGAGGATTGCGAATGACTTTTGTCGTCACCGAAAACTGTATCAAGTGCAAGTACATGGATTGCGTGGAGGTCTGCCCGGTCGACTGTTTCCACGAGGGACCGAACTTCCTCACCATCGATCCGGAGGAGTGCATCGACTGCACGCTGTGCGAGCCCGAGTGTCCGGTCGAGGCGATCTTCTCCGAGGAGGAGCTGCCCGCGGGCCAAGAGCACTTCAAGCCGCTGAACGCCGAGCTCGCCAAGCTCTGGCCGGTGATTACCGAGAAGAAGGACCCGCCGCCCGATGCCAAGGAGTGGGAGGGCAAGCCGGACAAGCTGAATCTTCTCGAGCGCTGAAGTCGCGCGCGCCGAGCGAGCGAGCGATTGGCTCCCGGGCCGCGACGTGCGCTCGCGGCTACTTGCCGGTAACGTCCTTGCCGGTAACGTCCTTGAGGTGCTTCACCAGCACGTCCGCCGGGACATAGCCCGGCAGCAGCTCGCCGTTCGCCATGACGATGGCGGGTGTTCCGTCGAGCGCGAAGTCCCGCCCGAGAGCATAGGTGCGTGCCACCGCATTGTTGGCGCAGGGCCTGGCGGAGAGCTCCTGCCCGAGCTTGGCGCGGGTCAGGGCATCGTTGCGGTCGGGCGAGCACACCACCTGCTCGGCCTTGGTCCAGGACGAGGTATCGGGTCCGGTGCGGGGGTACATGAGATAGCGCACCCGCACGCCCAGGCGGTTGTACTCGGCGATCTCGCTGTGGAGCTTGCGGCAGTAGCCGCAGTCGACGTCGGTAAACACCGTCACCGTGTACTTGGGATCCTTCGGCCCGAAGATCACCATGTCGGTCTCGGGAACGGCGGCGATCAGATGCTGGCGCACCTCGCGCCGGTGCGTCTCCGTGAGATCGTCGTTGGCGGTGAGATCGTACAGATCTCCGGCGATGGCGTACTTGCCGTCCGAGGTCACGTAGGCAATCTCGGCGCCCCGGGTGAATTCGTAGATCCCCTGGATGGGCGAAAGGCGCAGCTGATCGGGACGTGCTCCGGGGATGTGGCTCGCCACCTCGGTCAATGCGTCCGGCTTGGGCGGCGTCATGGGCTGCTCAGCCGGCGCCGCATTCCAGGCCACGAGCGCGGCGAGCGCCAGCGAACCAACCAGGCTCTTCGGTTTCATGGAAATTCCCGTCGCTCCGCTGCTTCGTCTCAGGTTCGACCCGGCCGGTGCGCGAAGGTTCGCCGGCTTAGTCCTGCGGAGCAGATGAGTGTAACACCGGCGAGCCGCCGCCAGCGCGCCGCGCGGAGCTTCAGCCGCGCGGGTGGTGCTGGGCGTGCAGCTCTTTCAGACGCTCGCGCGCCACGTGCGTGTAGATCTGGGTGGTCGACAGATCACTGTGGCCGAGGAGCATCTGCACCACGCGCAGGTCGGCGCCGTGATTCAGGAGGTGGGTCGCAAAGGCGTGGCGCAGCGTGTGCGGGGAGAGCTCCTTGGCGATCCCGGCCTTGCGCGCGTAGCGCTTGATGATGTGCCAGAAGGCCTGGCGCGTCATGCGATCGCCACGGCGCGTGGGGAAGAGGTAGTCGGTCTGGCGCTCGAGCAGGATCTCCCCGCGCGCACTCCGGCCGAATTCCTTGAGCGCCCGCATCGCCTCTTCACCGAGCGGAATGAGCCGCTCGCGATCGCCCTTGCCGAGGATGCGGATGACGCCCTGGTTGATATTGAGCTGACCCTGGCGCAGGTTCACGAGCTCCGACACCCGCAGCCCGGTCGCGTACAGCACTTCCAGCATGGTGCGGTCGCGGCTGCCGAGCGGGTCGCTCACCACCGGGGCCGACAGGAGCGACTCGACCTCCTCCTCGGTGAGCGAGCGCGGCAGCGAGCGGCCGATCTTCGGCATCGCGATCTGCGCGGTGGGGTCCTCACGGATCACGCCCTCGCGCATGAAATAACGGAAGAAGCGGCGGAAGCTGGACAGTTGCCGAGCGGTCGAGCGCGGCCGCGCGCCGGCGCTCACGCGCCACGCGATGAACTCCTGCAGGTCGGCGCGCGAGGTGCGCATGATCGGCACGTTGCGCTCGGTGAGCCAGCGTGCGAGGGCCGTGAGGTCGGCGCGGTAAGCGGCGAGCGTGTTCGGCGACAGGCCCCGCTCCATCCAAACCGCGTCGAGAAAGCGTGTCACCGCCGGATCCGTGGGATCGGCGTTCGGGCGCATGGAGACCGCGGCAGACGGATTGGACAAGACCTGTCTCGCTTGGAGGCTTCAGCCCGCGACCGCGACCGCAGTGCGGACCCTGGGCTTCCCGGTGATGTGGTGAACGCAGTATGGTGAGCGTGGCAGTAGTATCGACGTGACAGTCTTCACATCTGCATTCCGGCATTAACATAAAGAGAACCCGTTCACACTTCGCGCCTCTCGCCCCCTCATGAGCGAAAATTCTTCCCCCCGCCCATGAGCGATGAGGCCAGCGTGAAGCGGCTCGCGACGCTCGAGGCCGTGGCCCTCGCCCCGGCCCGGCTGGTCTACTCCGTGTGGATCGCTCTCGCGTTCCTGGCCGTCGGTGTCGCGGCGCTGGTGCTGCTGGCGCTCCTCCCGGGTGTCGCCCGGCGCCGTGCCGCGGCCCGGGCGGCGGCGCGCGCCTTCCTTCGGCTCGCCGGCATGCCGCTCAGGGTGAAGTTCCTGGAGCGCCTTCCGCCCGGCCAGTGCGTCGTGGTGTGCAATCACGCGAGCTATCTCGACGGCATCGTGCTCGCGGCGGCGCTGCCGCCGCGCTTCGGCTTCGTCGTGAAGCGCGAGATGGCGGGGGTGCCGCTCGCCGGCGTCGTGCTCCGGCGGCTCGGGTCCGAGTTCGTCGAGCGTTTCGATCGGCAGCGGGGCGCGACCGATGCCCGCCGCGTGCTGCGTAACGCCAGCAACGGTCAGTCGCTCGTGTTTTTCCCGGAAGGGACCTTCACCCGCACCCCGGGACTGCTCAAGTTCCACACCGGCGCCTTCGTGACGGCGGCACGGGTGGGATGTCCCCTGGGGCCGGCCGTGGTGCGCGGCACGCGCCGGGCGCTGCCGCCGAGCGGCGCGCTGCCGAGCCCGGGGCGCATCGAGCTCGAGATCCTCACGCCGATCACGGGCGGCTCGGCAACGCCTGCGCGGGTGGCGGCGGAGCTGCGCGATCGGGCGCGCGCCGCGATCCTCGCGGCGCTCGGCGAGCCCGATCTCACATGTTGCGCCGATACTGCCCGCCCACCTGATAGAGCGCGTGCGAAATCTGCCCGAGCGAGCTGACCTTGACGGACTCCATGAGCTCGGCGAACACGTTCCCGCCGCGGGCGGCGAGCTGCTGGAGCGCCTCCAGCGCCGCGGGCGCGCGCGGCGCGTTGCGCGCCTGGAAGGCACGCACCGCCGCCACCTGAGCCTGCTTCTCTTCCTCGCTCGAGCGGATCAGCTGCGCGCCCTTGTGCTCATCGAGCGCGTCGGCTCCCGAGAGGAAGGTGTTGACGCCGATGATCGGCAGCGAGCCATCGTGCTTGCGCGTCTCGTAGTAGAGCGACTCCTCCTGGATCTTGCCGCGCTGATACATGCTCTCCATGGCGCCGAGCACGCCGCCGCGCTGCGAGAGCTCCTCGAACTCCTTGTAGACCGCCTCCTCCACCAGGTCCGTCAGGTGCTCGATGGCGAACGAGCCCTGCCACGGGTTCTGGATCCTGTTGAGGCCGAGCTCGCGATTGATGATGAGTTGAATCGCGACCGCGCGCCTTACGCTCTCCTCGGTCGGCGTGGTGAGCGCCTCGTCGTAGGCATTGGTGTGCAGGCTGTTGCAGTTGTCGAACAGCGCATAGAGGGCCTGCAGCGTCGTGCGGATGTCGTTGAAGGAGATCTCGCGCGCGTGCAGGCTCCGGCCCGAGGTCTGCACGTGGTACTTGAGCATCTGGCTGCGCGCGCCCGCGCGGTAGCGCTCGCGCATGGCCCGCGCCCAGATGCGGCGCGCCACGCGGCCGATGACCGCGTACTCCGGGTCCATGCCGTTCGAGAAGAAGAACGAGAGATTCGGCGCGAAGTCGTCGATCTTCATGCCGCGCGCCAGGTAATACTCGACGATGGTGAAGCCGTTGGCGAGCGTGAAGGCGAGCTGCGAGATGGGGTTGGCGCCCGCCTCGGCGATGTGGTACCCGGAGATCGAGACGGAGTAGAAGTTGCGCACCCGCCGCTCGATGAAGTACTGCTGCACGTCCCCCATCATGCGCAGCGCGAATTCGGTCGAGAAGATGCAGGTGTTCTGCGCCTGGTCCTCCTTCAGAATGTCCGCCTGCACCGTGCCGCGCACCGCTTCGAGCGCCTCGGCGCGGATGCGCTCGTACACCTCGCGCGGGATGAGCTCGTCGCCCGTCACGCCGAGGAGCGCGAGCCCCGAGCCGTCATGCCCGCGCGGCAGCGCGCCCTTGTAGACGGGCGGCGCCACGCCGCGCGCGGCGGCCTCCGCGTGGAGCGCCGCGATCCGCTGCTCGGCGCCCGCCCAGCGCCCCTCCGCGCGCAGATAGCGCTCGACCTGCTGGTCGATCGCCGTGTTCATGAACATCGCGAGAATCATCGGCGCCGGGCCGTTGATGGTCATCGACACCGAGGTCGAGGGCGAGCACAGGTCGAAGCCCGAGTAGAGCTTCTTCATGTCATCGAGCGTCGCGATCGAGACGCCGGAGTTGCCCGTACGCCCGTAGATATCCGGGCGGGTGTCGGGATCCTCGCCGTAGAGCGTGGTGGAATCGAAGGCGGTGGAGAGCCGCGGGCCGTGACCGTGCGCGAGGTAGTGGAAGCGGCGATTGGTGCGCTCAGGTCCCCCCTCGCCGGCGAACATGCGCGTCGGGTCCTCCTCCTCGCGGCGGTAGGGGTACACCCCGCCGGTGTAGGGGTAGGCGCCGGGGAGATTCTCGCTGAGGATGAAGCGCAGCACCTCGCCCCAGTCGCGCAAGGCGGGCACCGCGAGCCTCCGTATCGCGAGGCGCGAGAGGCTCTCGGTGTAGTTCTCGCCCGTCACCATGCGATCGCGCACCCGGTAGGAGTAGGTCGCATCGGTCGCCGCGCGCACCCGCGAGGGCCACGCCCGAAGCTCCGCGAGACCCTCCGCGCCGATCTCATCGAGCGCGCGGTTGTAGGCGGCGCGGAGTTCCCGCCGCGTGGCATCGAGCGACGCCTCGGTGAGCGCCCCGGGCGCAAAGGGCTCGAGCGCACCCGGGAGCGCGGCATCGCGCAGCGCCTTCAGCGACTCGTAGAGCCCGAAGGCGCGCCGTGCGGACTCGGCCCGGGCCTCGGCGCGCGTGCGCTCGGCGCGCCCGCCCTCGGCGATCTCCGCCAGATAGCGCGTACGCGAGCCGGGAATGAGCGGGGCGCCCGAGGCGAGCTCGGTCGGCCCGGGGTCCGCGACCTTCCAGGACCCGCCGCCGGTCTGCCGCGCCTCGAGCGCGGCGCAGATCGCGGCGAAGAGGCGATTGACGCCCGGGTCGTTGAAGCGGCTCGCGATCGTCGGGAACACCGGCAGCTCCGCGTCGGTGAGCTGCGCGCGCCCGGCGTGGTTCCGCCGCCATTGCTTGCGCACGTCGCGCAGGCTGTCCTCGGCGCCGCGCTTCTCGGCCTTGTTCAGCACGATGAAGTCGGCGAAGTCGAGCATATCGATCTTCTCGAGCTGACTCGCCGCGCCGTACTCGCTCGTCATGACATAGAGCGACAGGTCGACGAGATCCACGATCTCGGTGTCGGACTGTCCGATGCCCGCGGTCTCCACCAGCACCAGGTCGAAGCCTGCGGCCTGGTAGAGCGCGATCACGTCGTTCAGCACCGCCGCGGTCGCCAGGTGCGCCCGCCGCGTGGCGAGCGAGCGCATGAACACGTTCTCGGAGGCGAGGCTGTTGATGCGGATGCGGTCCCCGAGGAGGGCGCCGCCGCTCCTGCGGCGCGTCGGGTCCATCGCCGCCACCGCGATCTGGGCCTGCGGGAACTGCCGCACCAGACGCGCGAGCAGCTCGTCCGTCAGGCTCGACTTGCCGGCCCCGCCGGTGCCGGTGATGCCGATCACGGGAGAGCGGTGGCGCGAGCGCGCCAGCGTGCGCCGCACCACCTCCGCCTGGGCTTCGGCTCCGGGAGCCCCTTCGAGCACCGAGATGGTGCGGGCGATGAAGGCATGGTCGCGCGCGTTGAGCGGTCGCAGCTCGTACGCGGGCCGGCGCACCGCGGCGATGCGCTGCAGCACATCCTCGATCATGCCGGCGAGCCCCAGCCGGCGGCCGTCCTCGGGCGTGTAGATCTTCTCGATGCCATGACGCTCGAGCGCCTCGATCTCGCTCGGGGCGATCGTGCCCCCGCCGCCCACCACCACGCGGATGTGGCCGCAGCCGCGCTCGCGCAGCATGTCCACCATGTAGGCGAAGTACTCGTTGTGGCCGCCCTGGTAGGAGCTCACCGCGATCGCATCGGCGTCCTCGTCGATGGCGGCGCGCACGATGTCGGCGACGCTGCGGTTGTGGCCGAGGTGCACCACCTCGGCGCCGCGCGCCTGCAGGAGCCGCCGGATCATGTTGATCGCGGCGTCGTGGCCGTCGAAGAGCGAGGCGGCCGACACGAAGCGCAGCGGCGGCCGCGCTGCGGCAAGGTCGCTCCTCGGGCTCGCAGCGCCACCCTCGAGACCGGCGTTCATCTGTCCTTAGCCTTCCCCGAGACGGGAGGCACCGCTACACGCCCGGTTGCCCGTCTCTTTACTCATGAGTAAGATACCTACTCGATAGTATGATTGAGCCCGCGATGGACGGTCAACGCCCCCCGCTTACCGCGCGCGCCCCTCGAGCGCGCCGCTATAATACTCCCCGAGCCATGAACAGCCGCCGCCCCAGCCCGACCGCCCCCGCAGCCGCAAGACCCAGCGCACCGGGCGCCTCGCCGTGGCGGGCGAGCCGCGAGCGGCGGCGCGACCGGGAGCTCAAGCGCGAGGCCGTGATCCGTGCCGCGGCGCGCGAATTCAACCGCAAGGGCTATCACAACACCTCGCTCGACGACATTGCCACCGCGCTCGAGGTGACCAAGCCCACCGTCTACTACTACGTCACGAGCAAGGAGCAGCTGCTCTTCGAGTGCTTCGTGGCCGGCGTCGAGCAGATCCGCGCCGCCTTCCGCTCCGCGCGGCAGCTGCAGGCGCCGGCGCGCGAGCGCCTGAGCACGGTACTCCGCCACTACGGGGAGGCGGTCGGCTCCGAGTTCGGCTGGTGCATGGTGCGCGCCGAGGACCAGGACCTGTCGCCTGCGATGAGCCGCCACATCAAGCAGCTCAAGTCCGAGATCGACCAGGGGATCCGCCGCCTGATCCGCGAGGGCGTGCACGACGGATCGATCGCGCCCTGCGATCCGAAGCTGGCCGCCTTCGCCCTCGCCGGCGCTCTCAACTGGATCGCGCACTGGTATCGTGAGGATCAGTCCCTGACGGGCGCCGAGATCGCCGAGGCGTTCGTCGCCATATTCGAGGGAGGCCTGCGTCCGCGCGGCAGCGCCTCCGCTTTGCGGGCCCGCGCACTTCCTGCGCGGCGGGCGCGGGGAACACTGTCGCGCTGATCGGTTTCAGCGAGCAACGAGGCTTCACATGTCAGCTTCAGATGTCGTCATTGTGTCCGCCAGGCGCACGCCGATAGGCGCGTTCCTGGGCGCGCTCTCGCCCCTCTCCGCCGTGCAGCTCGGCAGCGCCGCGATCAAGGCCGCGATCGAGAGCGCCGGCATCGGGGCCGGCGACGTGCAGGAAGTGATCATGGGGTGCGTGCTGCCCGCCGGCCTCGGGCAGGCGCCGGCACGGCAGGCGGCGCTCGGGGCCGGCGTGCCGATCGCCGCCCCCGCCACCACCCTTAATAAAATGTGTGGCTCGGGGCTGAAGGCGGTGATGATGGCCGCGGATCAGATCCGCTCGGGCACCGCGAGTATCGTGCTCGCGGGCGGGCTCGAGTCGATGAGCAATGCGCCGTACCTGCTGCCGAAGGCGCGCTCGGGCTACCGCATGGGTCACGGCGAGGTGATCGATCACATGCTGCGCGACGGCCTGCAGAGCCCCTTCGACGGCAAGTCGATGGGCTGCTTCGCCGACGCGACGGCGAGCAAGTACGGCTTCACCCGCGCCCAGCAGGACGCGTTCGCCACCGAGTCCGTGCGGCGCGCCATGCGGGCCATGCAGGGCGGCGAGTTCGACACGGAGGTGGCGCCCCTCACCGTGAAGGGCCGCAAGGGCGACACCGTGATCGCCCGCGACGAGACGCCGGGGACCTGCGATGTGGAGAAGATTCCGAGCATGAAGCCCGCGTTCGGCAAGGACGGCACGGTCACCGCCGCGAGCTCCTCCTCCATCTCCGACGGTGCCGCGGCGCTCGTGCTGATGGACGCCGGCACGGCGGCGTCCCGGGGACTGAAGCCGCTCGTGCGGATCCTCGCCTACGCGAGCCACGCCCAGGAGCCGGAATGGTTCACGACCGCCCCGGTGGGCGCCATCCGCAAGGTGCTCACGCAGCTCGCCTGGAAGCCGCACGATGCGGACCTCTACGAGATCAACGAGGCCTTCGCCGTGGTCACCATGGCCGCGATGCGCGACATCGACATCGATCATGCGCGCGTGAACGTCGCGGGCGGAGCCTGTGCGCTCGGCCACCCGATCGGCGCGACGGGGGCGCGGATCCTCACGACGCTCGTGCATGCGCTGCGCCGCCGCGGCGGAAGGCGTGGAATCGCATCGCTCTGCATCGGAGGAGGCGAGGCGGTAGCGCTCGCGGTCGAGGTGCTCTAGTGAGAATCGAGGACGCGCGCGCGGTCGTCACCGGCGGCGCCTCGGGCTTGGGTGCCGCGGTCGCGCGCCACCTGAGCAAGCGGGGCGGCCGGGTCGTCATACTCGACGTGCAGGAGGGGCCCGGACGGGCGGCGGCCGCCGCGCTCGGCGCCGGCGCCGCCTTCATCCGCTGCGACGTGACCTCCGAGGCGGAGGTGAACGCGGCCATGGAAGCCGCGCACACGCGCCTCACGGGGATGAATCTCCTCGTCAACTGCGCCGGCGTGGTCGGTGCCGGGCGCGTGCTCGGCAAGAGCGGGCCGATGGCGGGCGAGTTCTTCACGAAAGTGATCCACATCAACCTCATCGGCACCTTCCTCTGCGACAAGGCGGCCGCGGCGCTCATGCAGCACAACGCCCCGGGGCCGGACGGCGAGCGGGGCCTCCTGATCCACACCTCCTCGGTGGCCGCCTTCGAGGGCCAGATCGGCCAGGCCGCCTACTCCGCGACCAAGGCGGCGGTGGCCGGCATGACGCTGCCGATCGCGCGCGAGCTGGCGCGCTTCGGGATCCGCTGCGTGTCGATCGCGCCCGGCATCTTCCACACGCCGATGATGGACGGCATGCCTCAGGAAGTGCAGGACTCGCTCGCGGCCCAGGTGCCCTTCCCGGCACGGCTCGGCCGGCCGGAGGAGTTCGCGCAGATGGTCGCGAGCGTCCTCGAGATCGTGATGCTGAATGGCACTACGATCCGTCTCGACGGCGCGATCCGCATGCAGCCGAAATAATCGCCGCGGACCTGAAATCAAGCGCGGCTCACGACGGGGGATGGCCAGTGACTGACGCGGACGGCGGCGCGGTCGCGATCGAGCGGGAAGTCATGGAGTACGACGTCGTCGTCGTGGGCGCGGGACCTGCGGGGCTCGCGTGCGCCATCCGCCTGAAGCAGCTGAAGCCCTCGGCCCGGGTGTGCGTGCTCGAGAAGGCCTCCGCGGTCGGCGCGCACTCGCTCTCGGGCGCGGTGCTCGAGCCCGGGCCGCTCGAGCGGCTGCTGCCGGAGTGGAGCCGCGAGTACCCCGGCATGAAGGTGCCCGCGACCGAGGACCAGTTCTCGATCCTCACCTCGCGCGGCTCGTGGAGCCCGGTGCCGCACTTTCTGGTCAGGCTTCTGCCGCGCTCGATTGTCTACTCGACGCCCTTCGACAATCGCGGCAACTACATCGTCTCGCTCGGTGAGCTCACCGCCTGGCTCGCTACCCGCGCCGAGACGCTCGGCGTCGAGATCTTCCCGGGCTTCGCCGCCGCGGCGGCCCTCTTCGATGAGCGCGGCGCCGTCAAGGGCGTGCGCATCGGCGACATGGGACTCACCCGCGAGGGCAAGCCCGGCCCCAACTTCACCCCCGGCGTCGAGATCCACGCCCCGCTCACGGTGCTCGCCGAGGGCGCGCGCGGCTCGCTCTCGAAGGAGCTCATCGCGCGCTACGAGCTCACCCGCGGGCACTGCCCGCAGACCTACGCGCTCGGATTCAAGGAGCTCTGGCAGCTGCCCGCCGGACGGGTGCGCCCCGGACGCATCGAGCACGGGCTGGGGTGGCCCGCGGACTCGCGCACCTACGCCGGGAGCTTTCTCTATCACCTCGACAACGACCGCGTGTACGTCGGCTATATCGTGGGCCTCGACTACCGCGATCCGCGGCTCAAGCCCTTCGAGGCCTTCCAGCAATACAAGAATCACCCGAGCGTCAAGCCGCTCCTCGAGGGTGGGGAGATCCTCTCGGCGGGGGCGCGCACCATCGCGGCCGGCGGCTGGCAGTCGACGCCGACGCTCGAGATGCCGGGCGCGATCCTCGTCGGCGATGCGGGCGGGACGCTCAACTTCGCCAAGATCAAGGGCGTGCACCAGGCGATCCGCTCCGGGACGCTCGCCGGCGAGCACGTCGCCGAGACCGGCGGCGGCGGGGGCTTCGATGCCCGATGGCGCGCCTCCGAGGGCGGACGCGAGCTCGAGCGGGTCCGCAACTTCAAGCCGGCGTTCAAGAAGAATCTCTGGCTCGGGCTCGTCAACTCCGCCTGGGAAACCCTCGTTCGCGGCCATTCACCCTGGACGCTCAGGAACAGCGCCGACTGGTCGCGCCTCGAGCGCCTCGATGAGTTCGTCTCCCCCGAGCGTCACTGGGTCGAGCGCACGCTCCCGCCGCGCGATCGCGTGTCGTTCGTGTTCTTCGCCGGCAACGCTCACGAGGAGAGCCAGCCGGTGCACCTGTTGGTGGCCGACACGGGGATCTGCGCGAGCCGCTGCGCACGCGAGTTCGGCAATCCCTGCGAGCGCTTCTGCCCAGCGGGCGTCTACGAGATGGTGGACGACGGCGCGGGCGGCCGGCGGCTGCAGATCAACGCCGCCAACTGCGTGCACTGCAAGGCGTGCGACATCAAGGACCCGTACAACATCATCACCTGGACGACGCCCGAAGGCGGCTCGGGACCGAACTACCAGTCGTTGTAACATGGCGAACGTGGCTCCCGAGTCAGAGCTGTGGCGCCCCTCCGCGGCGCGCATCCGGGATGCGAACCTCACGCGCTTCACGAGCTGCGTGAACGCGCGCCGTGGCACGCGCCTCGGCGACTACTCCGAGCTCTACGCGTGGTCGCTCGCCGAGCCGGCGGCGTTCTGGAGCGAGCTCGCGCGCTTTGCCGACGTGCGCGCCGAGTGGGGCGCGGGCCCTGTCATCGAGCACCTCGAGCGCATGCCCGGGGCGCGCTTCTTTCCGCAGGCGCGCCTCAACTTCGCCGAGAATCTCCTCCGCTTCGACGACGGCAGGGAAGCTCTGGTGTTCCGCAATGAGTGCGGCGCGCGGCGCAGCCTCTCGCACCGGGAGCTGCGCGGTGAGGTGGCGCGGGTTGCAGGGGGCCTGCGCGCCGCGGGCGTGGCGGCGGGTGATCGCGTCGCGGGCTTCGTGCCGAACCTGCCGGAGGCGGCTATCGCGATGCTCGCCACGGCGACGATCGGCGCCATCTGGTCGTCCTGCTCGCCGGACTTCGGCGTGCGCGGCGTGCTCGACCGCTTCGGGCAGATCGCACCGCGCGTGCTCTTCACCGCCGACGGCTATTTCTACGCGGGCAAGCAGCTCGATTCGCTCGAGTCGATGTCGGAGGTGCTCGCGAAGCTCCCCTCGGTCGAGCGTGTGGTGGTGATCCCCTACGCCGAGCGGGAGCCCGGTCTTGCGCGGCTCGGCGCGGCGGCCTCGCGCGCGATTCTCTGGCAGGAGTTCGGCTCGGGCTCGGCCCCACCCGAGTTCGCGCTGCACCCGTTCAGTCATCCGCTCTATATCCTCTACTCGTCCGGTACCACGGGCGTCCCGAAGTGCATCGTGCACGGCGCCGGGGGGACGCTCCTGCAGCATCAGAAAGAGCACCTGCTGCACACGGACCTGAAGAGAAGTGACCGGCTGTTCTACTTCACCACTTGCGGCTGGATGATGTGGAACTGGCTGATGAGCGGGCTCGCCTGCGGGGCGACGCTGGTGCTCTACGACGGGAGCCCCCTCCATCCACAGCCCGGAGTCCTGTGGCACATGGCCGACGAGGAGCGCATCACGATCTTCGGCACCAGCGCCAAGTACCTCGCGGCGCTCGAAAAGAGCACCTTCGTGCCGGCGCAGAGCGTCGATCTCACGGCGCTGCGGACGCTCTTGTCCACCGGCTCGCCGCTCCTGCCCGAAGGTTTCGACTACGTCTACCGGTCGGTGAAGTCAGACCTGCAGCTCGCCTCGATCTCGGGCGGCACCGACATCGTGTCGTGCTTCGCGCTCGGCTGCCCGACGCGGCCGGTGTACCGTGGCGAGCTCCAGTGCCGCGGGCTCGGCATGGCGGTCGACATCTTCGACGATGCCGGCTCACCCGCGCGCGGCGAGCGCGGCGAGCTCGTGTGCACGGCGCCCTTCCCCTCGATGCCGGTCGGGTTCTGGAACGATCCCGACGGAGCCAGGTACCGCGCCGCCTATTTCGAGCGCTTCCCCGGCGTCTGGCACCACGGCGACTACGCCGCGCTCACCGCGCACGACGGGCTCGTGATCTACGGGCGCTCGGATGCGGTGCTTAACCCGGGCGGCGTGCGCATCGGCACCGCGGAGATCTATTCCGCGGTCGAGAGCCTGCCGCAGATTCTGGAAGCGCTCGCGGTCGGTCAGGACTGGCAGGGCGATGTGCGCGTGGTGCTGTTCGTGCGCGTGAAGGGCGGCGTCGAGCTCGACGAGGCGCTGCAGAAGGAAATCCGCAATGCCATCCGCGCCCAGACCACCCCGAGACACGTGCCGGCGAAGATCATCGCCGTGCCCGACATCCCGCGCACGCTCTCGGGCAAGGTCACCGAGCTCGCGGTCCGCAACGTGATCCACGGACTGCCGGTCAAGAACGTGGATGCGCTCGCCAACGCCGGGGCGCTGGACTACTTCCGCGATCTCCCCGACCTTCAGTCCTGAATCTCAGGTGCGCACTGCCCCCTCGAGCGCGCGCGATGCGGCGTCCGTGGACTCCGGCGCGGCGGCGCCGACCGTGCTCGAGCGCTACCGTGCCCAGCTCCACGAGCGAGGGCTTCATGAGGATGTCGCGCAGCTCGCCGTGGTCGAGAGGCTCGATGCGCTGCGGCGGCGTCTCATCGAGGCGCCGCAGGGTGGCACGGCGCTTCTCGCGCGGGCGCTGCGCGCACTCGGAGTGCCCGCGGCGCGCACGCCGGTGCGCGGACTGTACCTCTGGGGCGGCGTGGGTCGCGGCAAGACCTTC